>Ga0066256_1003894_pt1 | contig 13830 bp, 10 predicted proteins | sample ThiBio_1000_biof_FD_87107 | JGI IMG/M metagenome (GOLD analysis project Ga0066256, IMG submission 87107) | Wastewater bioreactor microbial communities from Cape Town, South Africa - Thiocy_expt_1000_biof (version 2) | ecosystem: Engineered > Bioreactor > Thiocyanate-remediating >...
GGTTGAAGGAATCCATTGTCCCGGATGCTCTCCTTCAGCTCAGCATAGGCTTCGTTGTTCGCCTTGCGGGGATTTCGCTCATAGAAGTGAACGGCGGTTACTGGAAGACTTGCCCACGAGTCATCCACTTCAGTGTCGTGCTTGAGGTCGCTCCCGCTGTTTGGCGCCGGCACGTTCAGGCTGTTGGACACCTCCAGCTTCAGGCGCTCCCGTACCGTCCGCTTTTCAGAATCGGACTTTGGGGTAAACCCATGCTTGGCAGCCAAGTCCACCATCTTGATCGAACTCGGGATATTCATGAGTGGGGGCTTTTTCTTTCCGCCCGCCATCATGCTTTAGCTCCGTCACGGCTTTGGTCTTGTGCTGCCTCCGATCCGGCGTAATGCCCTGCAAGGCTCGGCACCAACTCCCAGAGGAGAGCGTGCATGGTTTCATAGGCAGACGGCATCGTGCCCTTGCGCGACGGCTCATGCCGGTGTGCGGGGATGCACAGGGTGGCTGATTCCTTGTAGGACTTGGCGTCTGGGACTATCGTATCGAGTACCGTGACCCGTCCGCCCAGCTTGATGAAGTCCTGTCTGATCGACTCCGCGATGATTCTCGCGTCGGCAGTCCGGTCCTGCATCGATATGACTGCTTTGACCGGCCCTACCCTGTATTTCGAGTTTGGTGAAGGCTCAAGCCGAGCCAGCAGCTCCATCGTTCCCGTTTTGAACTCACGTGCTGACAGAATTTCCGGCTTGATTGGAGAAATGATCTGTGTGGCGGCGAGTGCGGCGGTGTCCTGCAGTGGGCCTACGGTTCCCTGCGTGTCGATTAAGACGCAGTCGTAATAGTCTTCGGATACTGCGGGGGAATTCAGGGCATTGCCAAGTCGCTCGCCGCGATCAATACGATGCAGGAGCCATGTTTGCAGACTGCCATCGGGATCGTCCGACCGGATTACATCGAGCCCATCGATTACCGTCTGGGAGATGCAATCCTCAGTGACATACCCAGTGGTGATGACCTTTGTAAGGCCAAACGGAGCTTCGCGCTTAATACGGTAATATTTTGAGAGCGCTGGCTGCACATCGGCGTCGACAAGCAGGACTCTCAGCCCCATGTCCGCCATGAGTGCACCAAGATTTGCTGCTAGTGTGGTCTTACCGACCCCGCCCTTCGTACTTAGTACAGTGAACTTGATCATATCCCCCCCCAGGTTTATCGAGGGACATGGACATAACCAGTCTGGATGCTGCGATCCCGCAGCAGTCTTGAGTTACGCGTTTCTCCAAAGGGGAGTATATCAGGATTTGCTAATATACATTATGCGAAATTGAGGAGGCAAAGAGGCAATCCGTGCCGCCCCGGAAACCTGCATTCTGTCTTCGGCAAAACCGCCCCATTTCGGGGTCGGCGACTGAGCGGATTTCCCGTCGCTCGATCGAGGGTCGCCGGCCGCCCCATCATTGAGCTTGCACGGCGGAACGCCCTGCAAACCTATTGAAATCGTTTTTGGGGGTGCCGCATCAGCCGCCAAGATGGAATTTCCCTACGCCGGTTCGCTGACCGGCCGTCTCATCGTCCAAAACGGAGCTGGCGATAGACGTCCACACGGATACGCACGCGCATGCACGCGCATGAACGTGTGCACGTGCCCGCAGTATGCGGCACGGCAGCGCTGTGCCGGCAGGATGGAGAGTGCCCGGAGATTGCAACGCCTTGTCAGTGCCCGGAGGGCTGGCTGGCGCGTACATGGGCATCGAAGCCGCCCTTGTTCTTCCAGCCGTCAAAGCCGTCCTGCAGCACCTTGACGTTGTCGTGGCCCAAGAGACGCAGGGCGAACACGGCCTGAGCCGAAAGTGAGCCGGAGTTGCAGTACACCACCACCATGCGGTCCGTCGGCAATTCCGTGCGACGCGCGACGGCCTGGCGCCATTCGATGTTGACTGCGCCGGCAATGTGCTCCTTGGCAAACTGGGCGGCGTCGCGCGCATCCACGATGAAAACCTTCTTCCAGTCCTCTTTTGGAATCTGCTCGGGCCAGATGAGGCTGCTGCTGTATTCGGCAAAGTCGAGATAGCTCGACAGAGCATCGACGATGACGGGGTTCTCATCAGCCCAGGTGGGCGGCGCCAGGAGGACGAGACTGCAGGTGAGCGCGGCGACGGTTTGTTTCATGGTGGGCTTTCCGTGGTGGTGGATCGCTGGCTCTATACCCTTCGAGACGCTCGTCATGACGAATTTTGGCTTGTTTCAGCGTGGCCCCGAAAGAGCCTTTCGTCGTCATCCTACAGCAATGTTTTTGCGGCCTCGCACTGGGCCGGCGAGATGTCGGGCTGAAGCCCGACCTGCGGCGGTTAGCGACACGCGATGCCAACCGACGAACGGCGTGGCCGCCCGCTTTTCTGGAATCCGCGAGCCGATTCGCGATTGACACCTGCTCACCAAACGCTTATAAACGAGAAACATTCTCATATAAATAGACCGCGATATCTCCAGCATGACCGCGCCCGTCACCGTTTCCCCTCTTGTCGGGCCGAGTCTGCGCGGCAGCCGCCGCCCGCGCGTCGCTATCGTCGGCCATGCCGGCGTGGGCAAGCACAGCATCTTTCGCGCCGCATCGAGCACCGCGACGCACCACGAGCGTCTCGCCGGCATCGGCCCGGCCTACGAGGAATGTCTGGTCGAGGTGGGCATCGACCAGATTTCACTGGTGGCGCTGCCTTCGATCGACAGTTTTCATCATCTCGACGACGATGCGGCGGTGGTGCTCAAGTATCTGCTGTGGGGTGACCGCTGGCCGGCCATCGCGCACCACGAAGCGCATCAGCCGGAGCACAGCTTCGCCGCGCCCGATGTGTTGCTGGTGGTGCTCGATGCCACCGCGCTGGCGCGCGGTCTGGAGTTGGCGCAGGAGTTGATGGCGCTCGGCAAGGCGATGGTGTTCGCGCTCAACCGCATGGACGAGGCACGCGCGCGCCGCCAGTTCATCAACGTACAGAGCCTGGCGGCGAAGCTGGGTGCGCCGGTGGTCCCCACCGTGGCGCACATGGGCCTGGGCCTGGCCGATCTGTTCCAGGCGACGGTGCGCGCCGCGCGCACCGCGGGTGCCGCACGCACGCAGGCCGCCGCCTGCCCGGCCAGCCCGCACATCCAGGCGCAGTTGTCGGGAATCGCCGCCATTGCGCGCGACCCGGACGTGGCCGCCGCCTTCGCGACGCCGGAATCGCTGCTGACCCTGCAACTCGCGGAAAACGACGATTATTTCGCGCAGGAACTGCTGGCGCATTTTCCGGCGCGCCATGCCGAACTCGTCGCCGCGCGTGCCGCCGCGGATGCGGCGCTGCCCCGCCCGCTGGCGGAGGAAATCCACGCCGACCGGCACCATCGCGCCGCGCTCTGCTACGAAGACGCGACGCGCCCCGGCCAGGAAGGCGAACAGCCCCGCTGGCAGCGCTGGGCGGATGATCTCTTCCTGCATCCGCGCTGGGGATTCGTGGGTACGCTCGCGGTGTTTGCGCTGGTGCTGTTTTTCGTCTTCGAAGTCAGCGCGGTGCTCGATGCGCTCACCGTGGCGCGCTTGGTGGAGTGGGCCGAGCCCTGGCGACCGACGACGCTCACAGGGGTGCTCGCGCGCGCCGTCGTGGAGGGGTTCATCGGGCTCGCCGGAATCGTGATTCCCTACATGATCCCGCTGGTGCTGTTGCTGGTGTTCCTGGAGGAGACCGGCATCATGCACCGGGTCGCCTTCGTCGTGGACCGAGGTTTCCATCGGCTTGGACTGCATGGCGGGGTGGCCCTGCCCTTTCTCATGGGCCTGGGCTGCAACGTGCCGGCGCTTGCCGCGACGGCAGCAGTCACGCAGGGCCGCGACCGCACCGTGGCGGCGCTGCTCATCACCTTTCTGCCCTGCTCCGCGCGCTCGGCCATCATTCTCGCGGTGGGTGGCAAATACCTCGGCGGCCTGGGGGTGTTCGGCCTGTTCATGCTGGCGCCCATCGTCGTCAGTCTGGTCGGCAAGCTGCTCAAGCGCCGCTATCCGGAAACCACTCCGGGCATGATCCAGCAGATCCCCGCCTATGCCATGCCCACCTTGCGCGCGGTGCTGGTCAACACCTGGGCGCGCAGCCGCGACATCGTCACCATCGTGCTGCCCTTGCTGGTGGCGGGGAGCATCGTGCTGGCCCTGCTGGAGCATTACGGTGCCGACGCCTGGATCAACTTCCTCCTGACGCCGGTCACGATGTGGTGGCTGGGACTGCCGCTGGTGCTCGGCGTACCCATCCTGTTCGGCGTGCTGCGCAAGGAACTGTCGCTGCTCATGATCTTCCAGGCGCTCGGCACGCAGGAACTCAGCGGCGTCCTCGACACCGTGCAGATCGCCACCTTTCTCGTGTTCCTCACGTTCTACGTGCCCTGCGTGTCGACGTTCGCGATGATGCTGAAGCTGCTCGGCCGGCGCGAAGCGCTCTACTCGGTCGCGCTTTCGGTCGGCGTCGCCCTGGTCATCGCCGCGGCGGTGCGCTGGCCGCTGGAGCTCTTCGCCCTCCTCGCCCGTTGACCCGGTTTCAGCCCGCAACGGGCAGCACGCCGCGAACGCTCGCTGCGTCGAACGGCCCGGGGGCGGCGATCAGTGCACGCGCGGCATCGACCTGGTCCCACACGTTCCACAACAGCACGCCGCGCACGCGCCCCGCGTCCAGGTAATACACCACGCCTTCCCGGAACGGCACGCTCCACTGCTCGACCGTTTCGAGGCGCGCATCGAGAATGCCGACGGCCTCGTAGCCGAGATCGAAGAGGTCGGAATAGAAGAAGGGCAATTCGTCGTAGGGCGCATCCTGCCCGGTCATGCACAGTCCGGCCCGCCGCCCCATGGTGACCGCGGCATTTTCGTGCTCGACGCGCAGGGTTCGCTCCAGCGTGGGGGCTGGAAACGCGGCGACGTCGCCGGCGGCGTAGATATGCGGATCGGAGGTGCGCAAGTGCGCGTCGACGAGAATGCCGCCCTGCGCGAGTTCCAGCCCCGCCTCCTCGGCGAGCTGCACGTTCGGCGTGATGCCCAGCCCCGCCACCACTGCGTCGGCCTCCAGCGTGCTGCCGTCGGACAGTTCGAGCGTCGCCCCCGTCGCGCCGGCCCGGCCGCCGCTCACCGTGACGCCGTTGCGTACGTCCACGCCGTGTTCGCGGTAATAGTCGGTCACCGAGCGGGCGAGCCCGGCGGGATAGACGTGCCCGCCGATCGTCTCCCCCGGGAACAGCATGGTGGTCCGGCAATCGTTCATCGCCATCGCCGCGGCGATTTCGCTGCCGATGAAACCGCCGCCGATGACGGCGATCCGTGCGCCGGGCTTGACCCGTGCGCGCAAGCGCAGGTAGTCGTCATAGGTGCGGTAATGGATGAAGCCCGCGCCGAAGGGCAGCGTGCGCGGCGCGCCGCCGGTGGCGAGCAAAAGCTTGCCGTAGTGCCAGTCGTCTCCGGCATCGTCACGCACGACGCGTGCGGCACGATCGATCGTCAGCGCACGCCGGCCAAGTTGCAGCGTGGCGCGCGCCTTGTCGATCGGGCGCCAGATGTCCGCCACCTTGCCACCCTTCCACAAGGCCTTGCTGAGCGGGGGGCGATCGTAGGGCGGATGCGCTTCGGCGCCGAGCAACGCGATCGTCGCCTGCGCGTCGCTCTCGCGGATGGCCTGCGCCGCGGCTTCGCCCGCCATGCCAGCGCCAATGATCAGATAATCGAATGTATGTTGCATGATCGCGTCCCTCGTGGTGCAAACCCGGTCAGGCCTCGACACCCGGCCATTCCTCTACATAATAGAACGCCATACGGAAACATTCGCCGCCACCCGCGCTACGGGTGGACGCGATGCATCAGGAGCGTGAACGATGGGCAACCCTCACCTACCGCAGGACACGCAATGGCCGGCAGGTACGGTGTTCACCGTCGGTCATTCCTCACGCCCGATTGCGGATTTCATCGCCCTGCTCCACGCCTACGCCATCGAACGGCTTGCCGACATCCGCAGCATCCCGCGTTCGCGGCACAATCCGCAGTTCAACGCCGATGCGCTGACCGTCAGCCTGCCGGCGGCGGGAATCGACTATGTGCCGATGCCGGCGCTGGGCGGCCTGCGGCATGCGCACAAGGATTCGGTCAATACCGGCTGGCGCAACGCGAGCTTTCGCGGCTATGCCGATTACATGCAGACCGCGGACTTCGCGGCCGCGCTGGATGCGCTGATGCACCTGAGCCGCGAGCGACGTGTCGCCATCATGTGCGCGGAGGCGGTGCCGTGGCGTTGCCACCGCTCACTGGTGGCCGATGCGCTCATCGTGCGCGGGGTGCCGGTGGTGGAAATTCTCTCGGCAAGCAGCCACCGTAGGCACACGCTCACGCCTTTCGCCGAGGTCGACGGCACGCGGCTGAGCTACCCGACGCCGCCGAATACGTGAAGGACACGACGCGGCTGTCAGCGCCGATACCAGCGGAGCAGGTTCAGTTCCGCAGGAATGCGTGCCTCCGCATGCCACGCGACGAGGCGCGGGGTGAAGTGCTCCGCCGGGCGCGCGGTGTCGATTTCGCAACCGTAAACGAAGCCGTGGGTCGCCCCCGGAATGGTGCTCGCGGGCTGCATGATCCAGGGTGCGCTCGCCTCGCCTTCCAGCGGGTCGGCGTACAACTGGACCTGGACCTGCTCCGGCGGGATTTCGCCCAGATAGACGTGCAGGGAGAACGCCCAGCCACCGGGCCGCGCCCGGGTCTCGAACTGGCTCAGGCGAACCGCCTCCCAGTGCTGCCTGATGAAAGTCTCCCATTCGGCAAGTTCCGTCGCCAGCCGACCCTTGTCGGCAGCGCGTCGCCGGAATGCCGCAGCGGCCGGCAGGTAGGCATCGCGCACGTATTCCTGCAGCATGCGGTTGCTGCTGAATTGCGGCGCGAGTTGCGACATGCTCGCACGCATGCGCGCCACCCACTCGCGCGGAATGCCCTGCGCGTCACGCTGGTAAAAGAGCGGCACGATCTCCTGTTCCAGCAGACGATACAGTTGTTCGGCTTCCACCGCGTCCCAGCCCGGCTCGGGATGCTCCCGCCCGTCGCCGAGCGACCAGCCCACTTCCGATGAATCGTTGCTGACTTCCGCCCACCAGCCGTCGCGCTCGGACAGGTTGAGGCCACCATTGACCAGCACCTTCATGCCCGAGGTGCCGCTCGCCTCCCACGGGCGGCGCGGGGTGTTGATCCACACGTCGATGCCCTGCACCAGCTCCTGCGCCAGCGCCATGTCGTAGTCCTCCAGGAACACGGCGCGGGTGCGAACGTCCGGCCGGCTCACGAAGTCGGACCAGGCCTGGATGAAGCGCTTGCCGTTTTCGTCATGGGGATGGGCCTTGCCGGCGACGATGAGCTGCACCGGACGCGCGGGATCGCCCAGCAGGCGCGCCAGACGGTCGGGGTCGGTGAGCAGCAGGTTGGGCCGCTTGTATTCGGCGAAGCGGCGCGCGAACCCCAGGGTCAGCGCATTCGGATCGAGGATATGATCGGCCTGCCTGATCGCCTCGGCGGTGGCGCCGCGCTGCCCCATCTGGTGCGCCAGGCGCAGGCGCGCGTAACGTACCAGGTCGTGGCGTTCGCGCCCGCACAGCGACCACAGGGTTTCGTCGCCGAGCGCGCGGATCGCGCCGGCGAGTGGTTCAAGAGACCCGCGCCAGCGCTCCTTGCCGCTCGCCTCGGTCCAGATCTCATCGGCCCAGGGCGAGTCCCACGACGGTACGTGCACGCCGTTGGTGATGTGGCGCACCGGCACGTCGCGTTCCGGCCACTGCGGATAGAGCGGCTGGAAGATGCGCCGGCTGACTTCGCCGTGCAGCCGGCTCACGCCATTGATCCAGCCGCAGGTACGTGCCGCGAGAAATGCCATGTTGAACGGTTCGTCACCATTGCGCGGATCGAGGCGTCCCAGGGCCAGCATCTCGCCGGGATCGACGCCGATCTCGCGCGCGAACTGCCCGCCGTACTCCTTCAGCAGGGCTATCGGGAAAGTGTCGAACGCCGCCGCAACCGGGGTGTGGGTGGTGAACACGTTGCCCGCGCGCGTCGCCCAGATCGCTTCTTTCAGACCCACCTGATGCAGATGCATGTAGTCGCGCGCGCGTTCGAGGGTGACCAGCGCGGCGTGCCCCTCGTTCAGATGACAGACGTCCGGATGCAGCCCTAGCGCTTCGAGCACACGCCAGCCGCCGATGCCGAGCACGATCTCCTGCATCAGGCGCATTTCCACACCGCCACCGTACAGCTTGCCGGTGATACCCCGGTCGGCCGGACTGTTCATCGGATCGTTGCTGTCGAGCAGAAGCAGCGTGACGCGTCCCACCTGCGCCTGCCATACGCGCAGCACCAGTACGCGCCCCGACAACTGGATCGGCACCCCCAGCCAGCCACCGGCGTCGTTGCGCACGGGCGTGATGGGCATGCTGGTGGGTGTGTTGTAGGGATAGATTTCGAGCTGCCTGCCACGTGCGTCGAGCATCTGCCGGAAGTAGCCTTCCTGGTACAGGAGGCCGACGGCAACCAGCGGCACGCCCAGATCGCTCGCCGTCTTCAGGTGATCGCCGGCGAGCACGCCCAGGCCGCCGGAGTACAGCGGCAGCGCCTCCGCGAGGCCGTATTCCATGCTGAAGTAGGCAACGAGAATGTCGTGCTCCGCGTGGTTCGCACCGTACCACTCCGGTCCCGTGAGGTAGCCGCGCCGCGACTGGTCGAGGCGCGCCAGTTCGGCACGAAACACCGGATCCTTCGCCAGCAGATCCAGACGCCGCTGCGACACGCTTTGCAGGATCAGCCAGGGATTGCCGGTGCGCGCCCAGACGGCAGGATCGATTTCCTGCCACAGCGTGTCGGCCGCATGGCTCCAGGTCCAGCGCAGATCGAGGGCAAGCTCGACCAGTGCCTCCAGCCCTTCGGGAAGCGGCCGCAGGAACGGATGGGGCTGTGCTTTCATGGTGAGCGGTCTCAGTCGGTGTCGATCAGGAAGTCGACCGCGCACGCAGTACCTTGATCTGGAACAGCGTGTTGCGCTCGTCCTCCTCCAGGGCGGCGCGGATGTGCTGCACCGTCGCCTGGTAGCGCGGAATGATGTTGTACTTTAGCGCATTGACGCGTTTTTGCGTCTTGCGGCTGGCGGCGAGCAGGCGCCACAGGGCGTTCTCCGCCTCGCCCAGCCGCGCCAGCGTCACGGTGAGCTCGCGCAGGCGCTGGCGCGCCTCGTCGAAGCTGGTGTCGGTCCACATCAGGCCGACCGGCTGCAGCGGCAGGGGATCGGCGCTGACGCTGGGATATTCGACACCGACGCTGGAGCGCGCGACGACGCGGATCGCCACCGACGGCCCCAGCCCCACTGATGCCTGCTGCAACATCTGCGCACCCATGCGCATCTGCACGATGCCGAGCCAGCGGTAGGCCTCGGCAAGTTCGCCCTGCGCCTGGGCACGCAGGGTGCGGTATTGTGCGAGACGTTCGTAGACCAGACGGGTCAACAGGTCGCGCTTTTTTTCCAGCATCTGCCGGCCCTGCTCGAGAAAACGGGCCTGGCGGCCGATCTGCAACAGTGCGCTCTTGGTGGGCGGGACGGCGAGGCGTTTTTTCATGCGGCGCTCCCCTCTCCCTTGAGGGGAGAGGGGCCGGGGGAGAGGGTGTGGGGACGCTGCCGTGTCTCGCATTTCCTGCAACGGCTGCCGGCTGACGTCGGATCACCCTCTCCCCAACCCCTCCCCCCTCGAGGAGGAGGGGCTATCGTTGTGTTCATCCGGGTATCCCCTTGTGATACTTCACCAACTCCTCTTCCGTCACGCGGATGAGCGATGCGGGCGGCAGCATGGAAAGCAGCTCCCAGGCGAGGTTGAGGGTTTCGTGAATGCTGCGGTCTTCGTCCTCGTCCTGGCCGATGAAGTGGCGCTCGAAAGCGTCGGCGAAGTCGAGTGCGCGGCGGTCGGCGTCGCTCAATTCCTCCGCGCCGATAATGGCGGCCAGGCCACGCACTTCCAGCGCGCGGGCATAGCTGGCGAAGAGCTGGCTGGCGACGTGCGGGTGATCCTCGCGGGTGAAGTTCTTGCCGATGCCGTCCTTCATCAATCGCGAAAGCGACGGCAACACGGTGACGGGCGGGTACACCCCCTGGTTGGCGAGTTCGCGTCCGAGCACGATCTGGCCTTCGGTGATGTAGCCGGTGAGATCTGGAATCGGATGGGTGATGTCGTCCGACGGCATGGACAGCACGGGGATCATGGTGATGGAGCCGCGGCGGTTGCGGATGCGCCCGGCCCGCTCGTAGATCTCGGCAAGGTCGGAATAAAGGTAACCCGGATAGCCCTTGCGCGCCGGGACGTCACCGCGCAGCACCGCGACTTCACGCAACGCCTCGGCGTAGGCGGTCATGTCGGTCATCACCACCAGCACGTGATAGTCGAGGTCGAAGGCGAGATACTCGGCGGCGGTGAGCGCAGCACGCGGCGTCAGCAGCCGTTCGATCACCGGCTCGTCGGCGAGGTTGAGGAACATCACCACCTTGTTGAGCACGCCGGATTCTTCGAAGCTTTCCTGGAAGAAGCGTGCGTCCGCATGCGAGGCGCCGAAGGCGGCGAACACGACGACGAATTCGGCGGACTCCTCGCCCAGGAGCCGCGCCTGGCGCACGATTTGTGCCGCCACCCGGTTGTGCGGCAAACCGCTTCCGGAAAAGATCGGCAGCTTCTGCCCGCGCGTCAGCGCGTTCATGCCATCGATGGCGGAGATGCCGGTCTGGATGAATTCGCGCGGATAGGCGCGTGCTGCGGGATTGAGCGGCTCGCCGTTGATGTCGCGGCGGTCGGCGGACACGATCGGTGGGCGCCCGTCGCGCGGCAGGCCGGCGCCGTCGAATACGCGACCGAGAATATCGCGCGACAGCGGCAGGCGGAACGGTTCGTCGAGGAAACGCACCCAGGTGCGTTCGAGATCGAGCTCGTCGGTGCCTTCGAAGACCTCGACGAGCACGGCGTCGTCGGCGCTGCGGATGACCTGCCCCGAGCGCAATCGCCCGGCATGGTCGCGCAACTGCACGCGCGACCCGGCGGCCACACCCGGCACGCCGGCCATGACCACGAGCCCGCCCTGGGCCGAGGTGGCAGTGCGGAATTCGACGTGTTTCATCGTAAACCCCCACCCTCTCCCCCGGCCCCTCCCCCCTCAAGGGGGAGGGGTGGGGCTTGCAGGGGAGTCGTGTTTGCGAGTTCACCCCGCAAGGAGAGTCGAGCCCCTCTCCCTTGAGGGGAGAGGGGTTGGGGTGAGGGTGATGTTTCGGCGAAGACGCCCGCTGCGCGGCCGATGTCCTCGAGAACGCCTTCCAGGTTTTCCATGATTTCGTTGTTCCAGTAGCGCAGCACGGCATAGCCCTCCGATTTCAGCCACGCATCGCGCGTTTCGTCGTAATCCGCCTGGTCCTGATGCTGGCCGCCGTCCAGTTCAACGATCAGCCGCCTGTCCGGACAGAAGAAATCGACGACGTAGGCCCCGATCGGTTGCTGGCGGCGGAACTTCAGGTTGCCCAGGCGCCGCGCGCGCAGGTGCAGCCACAGGCGGTTTTCAGCGTCGGTTTGCGAAGCGCGGAGGTGGCGGGCGAAGTCGAGTTTGTTCATGGTTCTGTTATTCGCGCTGGCGCGCGCACCCTCTCCCCAACCCCTCTCCCCTCGAGGGAGAGGGGCGCGCTTGCGCCAGCATTTCGACCCCGATGTGCTGTGGCCGAAGCCCTCTCCCCTCGATGGAGAGAAGTTCGCTTGGGCACGGATTTTCTCCCCTCTCCCTCGAGGGGAGAGGGGCAGGGGGAGAGGGTGAAGCCTTCGCATCGCGCCTCCCTCCCCATCCGGCGACCCTCGCCGCTTTCCCCGACACCACCCGCATTCTCATCCCCTTTCCGCGCCCGTCGCATAGTCCCCCAGCAGCGGCTCGAACGCCTGGGGGATCGCGGCGATCTTCGCTTTCAGCGCCTCGAGATCATCCGAACCGTGTTGACTCTTCCAGCGTCGCGCCTGTGCGAGCAACGGCAACTGGATGAGACGGCGGGTGGGCGCGCCGAGCTTCACGAGTTTCAGGCCCTGCCGGTGGATTTCCAGCAAGGCTGCGAGCAGCGTGTACTGCTTCTGCGGCGAGGCGAAGCTGTCGACATCATCGATGGCCGATTGCTGCAACAGGCCTTCCTTGAGCAGGTTCGCGGATTCCAGGGTCCAGCGCTGTTCGGAGGACAGGGCTTCGACGCCGACGAGATTGACGATGCGCTGCAGTTCTTCCGACGCGGCGAGAAGATCCAGCGCTGCGGCACGCGCGCGCTCCCATGCCGGATCGACTTCCTGCGCCCACCATTTCGCAGCGGATTTCACGTAACCGGAAAAACTCTCCAGCCAGTCGACCGCGGGATAATGGCGTGCATCGGCAAGCTCCTTCGACAGGGCCCAGAAGGTCTGGATGATCTCTTTCGTATGGCTGGTGACGGGCTCGGAGAAATCGCCCCCGGGCGGACTCACCGCGCCAATCAGGGTCACCGAGCCGTGGTCGCCGGCGAGCGTTTCGACCCGTCCCGCGCGCTCGTAGAACGCGGCAAGCCGCGAACCGAGGTAGGCCGGATAGCCCTCCTCCACCGGCATCTGGCCGAGCCGGCCGGACACCTCGCGCAGCGCTTCGGCCCAGCGGCTGGTGGAATCGGCCACCATCACCACGTCGTAGCCCTGGTCGCGGAAATATTCGGCAAGCGTGATGCCGACGTAGACCGAGGCTTCGCGCGCGACCACCGGCATGTTGGACGTATTGGCGACCAGCAGCGTGCGCTCCATCAGCGGACGGCCGGTGTGCGGATCGGTGAGTTGCGGCATGAATTCGAGCACGTCGGTCAGCTCGTTGCCACGCTCGCCGCAACCCACGTAGACCACGATTTGCGCATTGCACCAGCGCGCGATCTGCTGTTGCAGCATGGTCTTGCCGGCGCCGAAGGGACCGGGAATCGCCGCCTTGCCGCCCTTCAGCAGCGGGTAGAAGGTGTCGAGGATGCGCTGTCCGGTGATGAGCGGCGCGACGGCGTGGTCGCGCTGGCGGAACGGGCGCGGCGTGCGCACCGGCCAGCGGTGGAACAGCGCGAGCTTCTCGATGCGGCCGTCGGTGAGCCTCACCCGGCCGATGGTTTCATCCAGGGTGTAGTCGCCTTCCGGCGCCAGCTCCAGCAGTTCGCCGCGCAGCAGCGGCGGCACCAGGATGCGATGGCGGATCGATGCGGTTTCCTGCACGCTGCCGAGCACATCGCCGCCGGTAAGCGTGCGGCCGGGTTGCGCCTCGGGCACGAAATGCCAGCGGGTTTCGCGTGACAGCGATGGCACGGCGACGCCGCGCGCGATGCGATCGCCGCTGCGCTCCCGCACCGCGTGCAGGGGGCGCTGCACGCCGTCGAAGATCGCGCCGAGGAGTCCCGGCCCGAGTTCCACCGACAGCGGCCAGCCGAGCCCCTCGGCGGCTTCGCCAGGTCGCAGCCCCGCGGTGTCTTCATACAGTTGTGCCAGCGCGGCGTCGCCGTCGCGGCCGATCACTTCGCCGATCAGTCCCATGCGCCCGACGCGTACCTGCTCGCCGATCAGCGTCTGGGGCAGTTCGAGCTTGACCAGCGGTCCGTTGATTTCGAGGATTTTTCCCATGATCTCTTAGAGGGTGTTTACAAAATCAAGCGGTCAGTCTACGCAGCAACATCCGTGCTTCAGTCAGCCAAACCCAAGCCTCTGCAACGGTATTCAGTCGATCATGATGCATGACAAGCCGTCTGGCACGCTCAT
>Ga0066256_1003896_pt1 | contig 13826 bp, 12 predicted proteins | sample ThiBio_1000_biof_FD_87107 | JGI IMG/M metagenome (GOLD analysis project Ga0066256, IMG submission 87107) | Wastewater bioreactor microbial communities from Cape Town, South Africa - Thiocy_expt_1000_biof (version 2) | ecosystem: Engineered > Bioreactor > Thiocyanate-remediating >...
GGTCATCGCCGCCAATATCCTGAGTCGCCGCATTAACTTGCACGAAGCGTCCAGTGCTTCGCTCTTCGCCGATGCGGCGGGCGCTATCGTTCTCGCTCCTTCCGATGACGTTGGACAGGGGATTCTAGGTGCGTCTCTCACGAGTGACGGCTCCGGGTATGGACTGATCCAGATTCCGGCGGGGGGCAGCAATCGCCCCTTCAGCGCAAGTCTCGATATAATTGAAACGCTGATGACGATGCCTGACGGGCGCGCGGTGTTCGTGAAGGCCGTTGACATCATGAGCCACTGCTCGACCCAAGCGCTGATTACAGCAGGTCTGGACGCGAGGGACATGGCGCGCTTTGTGCCACATCAGGCAAACGCGCGCATCGTGACCGCCATAGGCAAACGCCTCGGCATCGAGGATCGCAAGCTTGTTGGGACCTTCCCGGAATACGGTAATTCCTCGGCCGCGACAATCCCTTTATCGTTGTCACTGTCCCATCGGGACAATCCGTTGCGCCCGGGGGATAAAATTCTGCTGACCGCGGTGGGTGCAGGCTTGACCGGTGGCGCGCTCGTGCTGGGAATATAGAGAGGCGGCGGGTATCCCGGGCGTCAGGTAAAAGCGCGAACCTTTCAAGACATCGTTTTCAAGATATCGCTTTCAAGACAGCGGATGACACCAACGACTTGGGAACAATGCCCGGCAAACTCGAGACAAATTGCGCCGTGTCTTTTCACCGGCGCGCAAGCGGGGTTCGGCACACTGGCCCGCGCCAGCCAGGGGTCGTTCGCATGTACACCATCGTCGCCGCCTCCCAGAAGGGAGGCTCCGGGAAGACCACCCTGTCGGGCCATCTGGCGGTGGAAGCGCACCGCGCCGGCGCGGGCGAGATCGCGCTGATCGACACCGACCCGCAGGGCTCGCTGGCCGGATGGTGGAACGCCCGCCAGGCGCCCGCGCCCCATTTCGTCCGCAGCGGGCTGATGGACCTGGAATCGACCCTGGCGGAACTGGCGCGGGCAGGCATCCGCATCGCGGTGATCGACACCCCGCCCGCCATCACCCAGTCCATCTCCCAGGTGGTCGCCCATGCCGATCTGGTGCTGGTGCCGACACGGCCGTCGCCGCACGACCTGCGGGCGGTGGGTGCGACGGTCGATATCGCCGAACGCCACGGCAAGCCGCTGATCTTCGTGGTCAATGCCGCCACGGCGCGGGCGCGCATCACCGGCGAATCCGCCATCGCCTTGTCGCAGCACGGCACGGTGGCCCCGGTCACCATTCATCACCGGGTGGATTTCGCCGCCAGCATGATCGACGGCCGCACCGTGGGCGAGGTGGTGCCCAATTCGCCCTCGGCCAAGGAGATCAGCGATCTGTGGCTGTATGTGCAGGACCGGCTGTCGCGCATCGTGCGCGATCCGGCGCTGATGCCCGATGTCCGCCCCGGCCATCTGGCGGTGTCCTCGCTGTTGCCGCCGGTGCTGGAAAACGGTCCCGATATCCTGCCGCCGCCGGAGGTGTTGGAAGTCTATGCGGGGCCGGACCGGCGCAGTGGTGTGGAGCGCCGCGTGCTGGGCGAGCCGCGCGTCCCGGAACGCCGGGTCTTTGGCCGCCGCGCCAGCGACGAGATGCAGGGAGGCTGGAAATGAGCCGCTTTGCCGCCATCACCGCCGATCTTCTGGCCCGCAAGGGCGAGGCGATGCCTTGGACGGAAATAGAGAGGACGGAAATAGAGAGGAGCTTTCCGCCGCCGCCGCCGCCCGCAGGTTTGGTAGTGCGCGCGCCTGTCGCTGTTGCCGCGCCGCCGCCACCACCGCCTCCCGGCAAGACCCGCGCCTGCGCCGTGCGGATGACGGCGCAGGATCATGAACGGCTGGGCATCCTGGCGGTGAAACTGGGCACCACCCGCCAGCATTTGCTGAAACAGGCCCTGGCGCAGTTCCTGGAAGGGCAGGCCCAGGTCCATGCCTGCACCTGCCTGGGGCGCGGTGGCACCGACGCTTGCGAAAGGCGCTGCGGCTAGCCCAGCTCGACCGGCTTGTAACCGGGGGCGCGGGTCTGCCACAGGATGCCGATGAACAGCATCTTGGCGCGGGGCAGGATCGCCAGGCAGATCGCCGCGACCAAGGCCGACATCGACACCATCGCGGCCCACAGGGGCATCCCGTCCCAGTTGAACAGGAAGATCAGCGGCAGGAAGATATGGCCGGCCACGATCAGGGTCGCCCAGGGGGCGGCATCGTCGGCGCGGATCTGGCCCAGGGGTTCGTCGCAGACGGCGCAATTGTCCACCTGCTTGAGAAAGGACTTGAACAGGCGGCCCTCGCCGCAGCAGGGGCAGCGGCCCTTGAGGCCGCGCAGGGCGGCGTCACGCAGTGTCACGGTGGTATGGTCGCTCATGCCGGGCCTTATAGGGGCATGGCCCGGCTTTTCCCATCGCGGCGGCGCCGGTGCGACAAGCTTGCACAGCGCCGGATTCGGGGCCACTGTCCAGCCAAGGGCTGAAAAAGCCCGGGTGTGGGCGGAAAATCGGCGGCATGAAAATCACCAAGCTCACCACCTTTGTGGTGCCGCCGCGCTGGCTGTTCCTCAAGATCGAGACCGATGCGGGCGTGGCCGGCTGGGGCGAGCCCATCGTGGAAGGCCGGGCCGAAACCGTCGCCGCGCTGGTGGCCGAGATGGCCGATTATCTGGTCGGCAAGGATCCCGCGCCGATCGAGGATCACTGGACCGTCCTATATCGCGGCGGCTTTTACCGGGGCGGCGCGCTGCATATGAGCGCGCTGGCCGGGATCGATCAGGCGCTGTGGGACATCAAGGGCAAGGTGCTGAACCGGCCGGTGCATGATTTGTTGGGTGGGCCGGTGCGCCAGCGGATGCGCGTCTATGGCTGGATCGGCGGCGACCGCCCCGACGATCTGGTGGCGGGCGCGAAAGACGCGGCGGCCCAGGGCCTCTCCGCCGTCAAGCTGCTGGCGACCGAAGAACTGCAATATCTGGACAGCCACGCCAAGGTGGATGCGGCGGTGGCGCGGGTGGCGGCGCTGCGCGCGGCGATGGGGCCGGATTTCGGCATCGCGGTGGATTTCCATGGCCGGGTGCATCGCCCCATGGCCAAAATCCTGGCCCGCGAGCTCGATCCCTTCCGGCTCATGTTCATCGAGGAGCCGCCGCTCAGCGAACATGCCGAGGGCCTGCGCGAGATCGCGGCCGTCACCAGCGCCCCCATCGCCCTGGGCGAGCGGCTATGCTCGCGCTGGGACTTCAAGAAAATCCTGTCGGACGGGCTGGTGGACATCATCCAACCCGATCCCAGTCATGCCGGCGGCATCACCGAGACGCGCAAGATCGCGGCCATGGCCGAGGCTTACGATGTGGCGGTGGCGCTGCATTGCCCACTGGGGCCGATCGCCCTGGCGGCCTGTCTGCAGCTTGACGCGGTGTGCCATAACGCCGTGATCCAGGAGCAGAGCCTGGGCATCCATTACAACAGCACGGGCGATCTCTTGGATTATCTGGCCGATCCCTCGGTCTTCGCCTATGCCGACGGGCATGTGGCGATCCCGGCCGGGCCCGGCCTGGGCGTGACGATCAACGAAGACGCCGTGCGGCGCGCGGCGAAAGACGGGCATCGCTGGCGGCCGCCTGTGTGGCGGCATGGCGACGGGTCTTTTGCCGAGTGGTAATTGGTGCGGAATGGTAATCGGCGCGGAATGGCAATCAGGTGCGGAGTGGTGAGATGACCGACATTTTGGCCGACAAGCCCACGCGCGTCCGCTATCTGGTGATGTGTATGCTGTTCGTCAGCGTGGTCATCACCTATCTGGACCGCAGCAATCTCTCCATCACCGCGCCCGCCATGCGGCACGAACTGGGCTTCGATACGGTCCAGATGGGCTGGATCCTGTCGGCCTTCGGCTGGACCTATGCCTTCTGCCAGATGCCCGCGGGCTGGCTGGTGGACCGCATCGCGCCGCGCGTCTTCTATCCCGCCATCCTGATCCTGTGGTCCGTCGCCACGGTGCTGCTGGGCGTGGTGGGCAGCCTGGTGTCGCTGATCTGCATCCGTCTGCTGATCGGGGCGCTGGAAGCGCCGTCCTACATGATCAACAACCAGGTGGTGACCAGCTGGTTTCCCGACCGCGAGCGGGCCGGGGCGATCGGTTTTTATGTTTCGGGCCAGTTCATCGGCCTGGCCTTCCTGACCCCGCTGCTGCTGTGGCTGCAGGCCGGATATGGCTGGCGGGCGGTGTTCTACACCACCGGCGGGGGCGGCGTCGTCTGGGGCATTTTCTGGCTGCTGCGCTATCGCACCCCGCGCCAGTCGCGCGCCAACGCCGCCGAGCTCGCCTATATCGAGGCGGGCGGCGGCCTGGTGGACCTGGACAGCGACGGCGCGCGCAAGGAAAAGACCAAACTGTCGCTGGCCGACTTCGGCACCGTCTTCAAGTATCGCAAGCTGTGGGGCGTCTATCTGGGCCAGTTCGCCGTCACCTCCTGTCAGTGGTTCTTCCTGACCTGGTTTCCCACCTATCTGGTGGAATTCCGGGGCCTGTCCATCATCAAGACCGGCGTCTATGCCTCGCTGCCCTTCATCGCCGCCTTCATCGGCACGCAATTGTCGGGACAGTTGTCCGACCGGCTGCTGCGCAGCGGCAGAAGCCTGGGCCTGGCGCGCAAGGCGCCGATCATCTTCGGCCTGCTCCTGTCCAGCACCATCATCGGGGCCAATTATGTGGAGTCGCCCGAACTGGTGATCGCCTTCATGGCGCTGGCCTTCTTCGGCAACGGCATGGCCAGCATCGGCTGGTCGCTGGTGTCGTCGGTGGCGCCGCGCCGCCTGATCGGCCTGACCGGCGGCACCTTCAACTTCATCTCCAACCTGTCGGGCATCTCCACACCGCTGATCATCGGCTATCTGGCCCAGGGCGGAAACTTCGCCCCGGGCCTGACCTATATCGCCTGCATCGCGGTGATGGGGGCGCTGGCCTATATCCTGATGATCGGCAAGCTGGAGCGGGTGGAGCCGTAACAGAGACCCCTACCAGTCCCAACGGTCTTCATCGTCATACCAAGCGTCGTCCGGGCTGTCGTAGGCGGCATCGTCATAGGCCGGACGATCATCGTAACGCGCATCCGGTTCGCGCCAGGCCATCCGCCATTGGTCCGTCCAGGCAGGCGGCGGGCCATAGGCGCGCTCGCTCCAGTCGCGGCGCGCCGCGCGAACAGGTTCGGCCTGCAGCATGGGGCGCGGATCCTCCACCTCATAGCTTTCCAGCGGCGGCACATAATAAGTGACGCGGAACGGCTCCAGCGGGGCGCGCGACAGGTCCGCCTTGGCGATGTCGGCCTGCGTCACGCGCGCGTTGACCGGTCTGGCGGTCAGCGGCGCGGGCGCCACCTTCTTGCTGGAAGGGGGCGGCGCATCCACCGGCATCACCCGCGCGGTGCGGACCGCGACGGCGCGCGCGGGTGGATTGGCGGCCGGCCGCGCCGCCGGTTTTGCATCGGCCGCCGGTTTGGCCTGCGCCGGCAGGCACAGGCTGCCACCCTTGATCGCGCCGGAGCGGCTTTGGGCGAAGGCGGCCAGGCTGCGATACTGTTTGGCGTCGTCCAGCAGCGCCCGCGCGTCGGCGCAGAAGCCCTTGGCGTCGTCGGCCTGTTCGGCCCAGGCCAGCTTGGCGGCCTTGCCCCGGAAGGCGATATATTCCGCCTTGCCGCCGCGATCCGCGAAGAAATCCTGCACCGAGGCGTCGGCGGTCTTGAGATCGTCGCGGAAACCGTCGGCGAACAGATGATAGGAATCGGCCTCGCCGCATTTGAGGGCCGCCACGATCAGTTGCTGGCGCATCACCGCGATCTTGAGGGCGGCGGCGTCGGATTTGCCGATACAGGCGGATAAGGCGGGTTGAACGGAAAAGGCGAGCGCCGCCAGGGCGCAGCCGGTCTTGCGAAGGCGCATGTGATCGTCCCCACGCCGGTCCTTGCGACCGGTCGCTTGTGTTGTGCACCCTCGCGGCCGAGATTGACGCAAACCTGCGAATATCCGGTTAGCGGTAATCGGCCTTCCGTTCATCTGGCGTTCATCTGCAAAGGGCGCAAAACAAAAGAGCGCGGGGTTTGATCCCCGCGCCCTTTCTTTGTCTTGTGAAACTGGATCAGACCTCGCGGTGGCGCTCGGCGTCCATCAGGCCCCGGATATAGCCGAAGATGAAGGGGAAGTTCTCGCGGCTGGCGTTGGGATCGCCCGGCACCGCCGGGGCATGGTCTGGCATCAGCATGTCCTCATAGCCGATCTCACGATAGACCCGCAGCGCCTTGACGAAATCGATATCGCCCTCGTCGGGGAAGATTTCCGCCACGAAGTCGTTGCGCTTGCCGCGAATGTTGCGGAAGTGGACGTTGAAGATCTTCTTGCGGGTGCCGAAATAACGGATGACGTCGAAAATCTCCTCCTTGGGATTTTCCAGATTCTCCGACACCGTGCCCTGGCAGAAGTTGAAGCCGTGATACGGGCTTTCATGCAGGGTGATGAACTTCTTCATGCCGTCGATGGTGCCCAGCACATTGTGGATGCCCTGATAGCCTTCCGGCGGCGTGCCCGGGTCCTGGGGATGGCAGGCGATGCGGACCTTGTACTCGTTGGCGACCGGCACCACCCGCTCCAGGAAATAATTGATGCGCTCCCAGAAGGCGTCGGGGCTGACCACGCCGGCGCGGGTCAAGGGCGGATTCTTGGCCAGCGCCTCTTTGGCGTTGAACTTCTCCACGATGGTGTCGCCGCGGCCGGGGATATGGCCGCTGCGGACCACGCCCAGCAGCGACATGTTGTATTTCAGGGTCTTGATGCCGGTGGCGGCGCAGGTGCGGATATGGTTCTGGAAGGATTCGATGTCGCGGTCGCGCTGCGGGCTCTGGGCCAGCATGATGGCCGGGTTCTTTTCGCGGTCGATGTGCGAGGAGGTCAGCAGCACGCTGTCCACCATCACCACATTCAGTTTCCACTTGGCGGCCAGGTCCTGCATCTTCCGCATCTCTTCCGGGGTGGGATAGAGGCGGGTGGGATCGGTGGTCACCGGGCTGGTGCAGATCGCGTCCACGCCATAGCGCGCCACCCAGGAGGCGCTGCGCTCGGTCAGGGTGCCGAACTGATGGCCCAGCAGCGCCTTCAGCGGCGGCAGCTTGCCGCCCGCCTGGGCCTGGGCGGGCGCGGTGGCAAGGCCGGTGGTGCCCAGGCTGCCCGCCGCCGCGGCGGCCGCGCCGGCCCCGGTGACGGAAAAGAATTTGCGGCGATCCATGAAACGTCTCCCTTTGGTGTTCTTTTGCTTGGTTCTTTTACGGCGAAACCGGCATCAGGCCCGCCTTCCGGCTGGCGTCGCGGCCCTTCTGGCCTTGAAGGTCGTCCAGCAGGGCGGAGGCGTCCAGTGCGTTTTTGGCATCGCTGGCAACGGCGGCGGCATAGATGGTGGTCATCTGCAGATCGGCGGGCAGCGGCCACACCGTCACCCCCGGATCGGGCAGCATCTCGCTGACCAGGGTGACGCCATATTGCGCCCGCCCGGCCGCCACGGCGGCGGCGACGCCGGTGCCATTGGGTTGCAGCACCGCCTTGGCCCGCACCTGTTCGCCCACGCCCAGCCGGTCGGCCTGGGAGAGGAAAAACACGCCGGTGATGCAGCCGGAGGCGGGGTCCACATAGGCGATGGTGCGCGCCGCCAGGATCGTCCGGCGGAACTGGGCGGAATCGGCGATGGGCGGGCGCGGCGTGCCGGCCTTGGCGCCGATGCCCGCGACCATGCGCGCCCGCCGGACGGTTTGCGCCGGCAGCTTGCCCTGGGCGGCCAGGGCGTCCATGACCGTGGTGGTGGCGATCACAAGATCGAAGGCTTCGCCCGCCGCGATCCGTTTCTGCACCCCGCCCGCCGTGTCGCTGACCACCGTGACGGTGCCGCCGTGGCGCGCGCCGTAATCGGCCGCCAGCGCCCGCACCGGCATGGCCATGCCCGCGCCGGTCAGCACTTTGAGCTCCGCCGCGGACGCGGGCGCGGCCAGCAGGAACGCCAGGCATAGCGATGGGCCGACAGGCAGGCGCATGGATTTCGGCTCTCCCCCTCCCCCAAAACGCACCTCAGGGCGCACATCAAGGCGCACATATTGTCTTGTTGCGTGTGGGCCTCACGGGTTTTATCAACAGACCGGAAGGGCCGCAAACGGCCACGCGGCAGGGGCCATGGCATGAAAAGGTTTTTCGCAGGCGCAGCAATCGCGGTGTTGTCGCTGGCGCCGTTGCCCGCGTCGGCGGCGGAATGGAGCACCATCCTGCTGGAAAAGGTGGTCAATCGCACACCCGATCAGACCTGGGCCAAGATCGGGCCTTATTGCGCCATCGCCCAATGGCTGAAGGTCACCTGCGCCATCACCGCGGGCAACCAGGTCAGCGCCGGGACCAACCGTCTGCTCAACGGCAACAACAACGAAGTGATGGTGGCGTCCACGCCCTGGTCCTACACCTATGCCCAGCAGGCCTCGCCGATCTTCTATCACGGCACCCTGGCGGTGGAGCCGATGGACCGCGGCCGTCAGACCAAGATCGTCTATACGCTGTTCTACGACATCGAACCGCTCAAGACCAAGGACAAGCGCCAGGCCGACCGTGACCGCCGCACCCGGCGCTTCAGCGAGGCGCTGGACAATATGAAAGCCCTTGCCGAGTCCGACTAGGGCGCAAAATCAAAGAGAGAGCCATGATCGACGTTCTGCAAACCATGAATCTGCGCCCGGAAGTCCAGCCCGATCTGGAGGCGCGCTATCGTGTCCATGGCCCGGATGCGCCCGATTCGGTCAAGGCCAATATCCGCGGCCTGGTCACCAACGGCCATGCCGGCGCCAGCCGTGAACTGATCGACAGCCTGCCCAAGCTGGAGATCATCGTTTCCAGCAGCGTCGGCTATGACCATATCGATGTCGAATATGCCCGCTCCAAGGGCATTCCCGTCACCAACACGGCGGGCTCGCTGGATGACGATGTCGCCGATCTGGCCATCGCCCTGATGATCATGACGGCGCGCAAGCTGGTGCCCTCGGACAAATATGTCCGCGACAACCGCTGGGCCAAGGAAGGCGATTATCCGCTGCAGCGCCGCGCCAGCGGCAAGCGGGTGGGCATTCTGGGCCTGGGCCGCATCGGCAAGGCCATCGCCCGGCGCGCCGAAGCGATGGACAACACCATCGCCTATCACAGCCGCCGCGAAGTGGCGGACAGCCCCTACACATATTATCCCACCCTGGTGGAGCTGGCGAAGAACAGCGATTTCCTGGTGGTGGTGCTTCCGTCCTCGCCGGAAAGCCACAAGATCGTCAGCCAGGAGGTGATCGCGGCGCTGGGCCCCAGCGGGATCATCGTCAATGTCGCGCGCGGCACGGTGGTGGACGAAGACGTCCTGATCGCCGCCCTCCAGGCCGGCGCGCTGGGCGGGGCCGGGCTGGACGTTTTCTATGACGAGCCGCGCGTGCCGGAGGTCTTCTTCGGCATGGAGAATGTGGTGCTGATGCCCCATGTCGGCAGCGCCACCGTCGAGACCCGCCGCGCCATGAGCCAGCTGACCCTGGACAATCTGGACGCGCATTTTGCCGGAAAGAAGTTGTTGACGCCTGTTTAACAACCCCCTCCGGCTTCAACTTCCGCTCGGCTGCTCGGGCTCTCGCCCTCGCACGTGCCTCGCTCGTTGAAGCCACCTCCCCCTCCAATGCGCTTGCGCGCATGAGGGGGAGGGTGGCCTGTGCTGGCTCTTTCTAATTGTCATTCCCGCGAAAGCGGGAATCCAACTTCTTTTTTCCTGTCCCGGCCTCATCCTGAGCGTGTCGAAGGATGGCCGGGCCACGACGGCTGTCATTGCCGCTTGGCCGGGATGACAAAGGCGGGGAGGGGCGCGCTTTGCCGGTCGGCCCTCACCCCAAATTGCCGCCCCGGCAATTCATGCCTAACGCCGGATGGCCTTCAGGCAAAATTAATCCAGCATAAACAGCGACTTGTCCGGTTAATGGGCTGGCATGGCGGTTGCAAAAGCTCTGGCGGGCCATTCGCCCAGGGCCCGCAGAACGCGCGGTCCACCACCAGAAGAACGGAGAATATCCATGTCTTTTAGCGTCAACACCAACACCGGCGCGCAGGTCGCGCTGCAGTATCTGAACGCGACCCAGGGTCAGCTCGACATGACCCAGTCGCGCATCAACAGCGGCCTCAAGGTCGCGTCGGCGAAGGATGATGGCGCGATTTACGCTATCGCCCAGAACCAGCGCGGCTCTGTCGCCGGTTATCAGTCCGTGATCAGCAGCCTGAACAACGGCTCCTCGGCGATCGACGTTGCTCTTTCGGCGGGCCAGTCCATTTCGGATCTGCTGATCCAGTTGAAGCAGAAAGCGCTTGCCGCCGCCGATCCCTCGATCGACACGGCCAGCCGCCAGGCCCTGAACGCCAACTTCACGGCGCTGCGCGATCAGATTTCCACGATCGTGAAGAATGCCGTCTTCAACAACTTCAACCTGGTGGACGGTTCGACCACCAAGGTTCAGGCGCTGGCGCCCTCGGACGGCGCCCGCCGCATCACCACCCAGGCCCAGAACATGAGTCTGTCCGGGTCCATCGTCACCATCACCAAGACCGCCTCGATCTCGACCCAGGCCAAGGCCTCGGCCCTGATCGCCACGGTTCAGGCTTCGCTGACCAACGTCAACTCGGCCCTGGCCAAGCTGTCGTCGGGCGCCGCGAAGTTCTCGATCCAGGCGAACTTCACCCAGAAGCTGGCGGACACGCTGACCGCGGGCATCGGCAACCTTGTGGATGCCAACATGGCCCAGGAAAGCGCCCGTCTCCAGTCGCTGCAGGTGAAGCAGCAGCTGGGCGTGCAGGCTCTGTCCATCGCCAACCAGGCGCCGCAGACCATCCTGTCGCTGTTCGGCCGCTAAGACCCAAAGCTCTCTCAAGGGGCGTGAAAAGGGCGATGCTTCGGCATCGCCCTTTTTTATTCTGCACGGCCCGTCCCGCGCGCGCCTTCATCTTTGTTCACCATGTCCTGTTTCGGCATGGGGCATGTTTTATCCAGCATTTTCGCGGATTTTCGGACGCCCTTTCATAAAAGGCGGAACAAATTGCCGTGTCCGGCGGGCAGAATTTGCCCAGTCCCGGCAACAATTGCCGACCGCGCGGCAGGTGCGGAAAAATCCGCCGGGACCTTTTTTCCTCCCCGGCGCAAAATCGATGGTTGACCGAATCTGAATCGGCTCCGGCACGGCCTTTGCCTTTGTTCTTCCGGGCAAAACGCCCATCGCACAAAGACCAGAACGGAGAGACCACAATGCCTTTTAGCGTCAACACCAACACCGGCGCCGCTGTCGCGCTGCAGTACCTCTCGGCCACCCAGGGTTCGCTGGACCAGACCCAGTCGCGCATCAACAGCGGCATGAAAGTCGCCAATGCTCGCGATGACGGCGCGATTTACGCGATCGCCCAGAACCAGCGCGGCGTGGTGGCCGGCTATCAGTCCGTCCTCAACTCCCTCAACAACGGCACCTCCGCCATCGACGTCGCTCTGTCTGCCGGCCAGTCCATCTCGGACCTGCTGATCCAGATGAAGCAGAAGGCGCTGTCGGCCGCCGACTCCTCGCTGGATACGGCCAGCCGCCAGGCCCTGAACGCCAACTTCACCGCGCTGCGTGACCAGATCGGAACCATCGTGAAGAACGCGGTGTTCAACGGCTTCAACCTGGTGGACGGTTCGACCACCAGCATCACCGCTCTGGCCTCGGCTGACGGCGCCCGCCGCATCACCACCTCGGCCCAGAACATGAAGCTGTCGGGCTCGATCGTGACCTTGAAGAACACCAACACGATCTCGACCCAGGCCAAGGCCTCGACCCTGGTCGCCACCATCCAGGCCTCGCTGACCAACGTCAACTCGGCCCTGGCCAAGCTGTCGTCGGGCGCCGCGAAGTTCTCGATCCAGGCGACGTTCGCCCAGAAGCTGTCCGACACCCTGACCACGGGCATCGGCAATCTGGTGGACGCCAACATGGCGCAGGAAAGCGCCAAGCTGCAGTCCCTGCAGGTGAAGCAGCAGCTGGGTATCCAGGCGCTGTCGATCGCCAATCAGGCGCCGCAGACCATTCTCTCCCTGTTCCGCTAAGCCAGGGCATGGGCGGGGCTTCTTCTTCCTCTGGGAAGGCCCGCCCATCGTCCACCGCAGCGGAACGACCGTAAGAATACGGCGTCCGCCCCGGGGCGAAGGGAACATCTTCTGGTGGGTCGTAGCGAAAGGCAGGAAGCCGGGGGGCTTTCTGCCTTTCGTGATTCTGGATTCTTTTTTGTTGAACCCCCTCCGGTTTCAACTTCCGCTCGGCTGCTCGGGCCCTCCGGCCCTCGCACATGCCTCGCTTGTTGAAACCACCTCCCCCTTTGGATGGGCTACGCGCCTAAGGGGGAGGTGGGCCTCTGGAATGCCTTCACCTGTCATTCCCGCGAAAGCGGGAATCCAACTTTCTTTAATGTCCCGGCCTCACGTCGTGCCTACCGGCACGACGTTGCGGCGTTCGGCCGGGCGGAAGGTCCACCGGACCTTCCGCTAATCCGGCCTCACCCCCTCCGGTTTCAGCTTCCGCTCGGCTGCTCGGGCTCTCGCCCTCGCACATGCCTCGCTCGTTGAAACCACCTCCCCCTTTGATGACGCTACGCGCATAAGGGGGAGGCGGGTCTCTGGAATTCGTGGTGAGGGTTAAACCGCGCCGATGGAAAAGCGGAAGCGGCGCGGGCCGTTTCCGTAAGCGCCGGTCATGGTTGCACCCTGGCGCAGGCGCCGGTCACGCGGTCCTGATCCGGATCAGGGCCAGCGCGTCATTGGCCGCTTTCAGCGCCGCTTCGCGCGTCTCCGCGCTGGCCAGCACCATGGCGGCGCTGGGCCGCTTGTCGCCGGCGGGCGGGATCACATCGCCCTGCCGCGCCGTCACCACCACCTCGGCGATGCCGGGAATCCGGCGGGCTTCTTCGGCGCCGCTGACCGACACCACGGTGCCGGGATCGGGAAAGGCATAGCGCTGGATCACCGCATCCTGGCGGCGCGGCGTCAGTTCGTCGGGCGAGACCGGCTCGCCCAGCGCCAGCTTGATGGCGGCGCCGATGAAATCCACCCCGGTGTTCAGCGGGATTTCCCGGGTGCAGAAAAAACCGCCCGACAGACGGGCCGCCAGTTCGATGACATAGGGCTCGCCCTTGTGCACCACGATGTCGCCCTTCACCGTGCCGTGGGTGATGCCCATGGCGGCGGCGGCGCGGCCCACCAGGTCTTTCACTTTCTGCTGGATGCCGTCCGGCAGATGACTGGGCAGGTCGCCGCCATTCTCGATGAAGAAGGGCGCATAGCGGTCCAGGAATTCATAATTGCGGTCGGAGAAGCCCGGCGTATGGCAGACCCCGTCCAGCACGATGGACTCGGTGGAGACCTGGGGGCCGTCCAGATACTGTTCCACCATCACCCGTTCGCTGGGCGAGTGGGAGCGGGCCAGCAGAAAGGCCTGGGCCAGATCCTGGACCTGCGCCACCCGCTGCACGCCGCGGCTGCCGCGCGAATCCACCGGCTTGATGACCAGATCGCGGCCGCGCTCGATGGCCAGGCGCTGCAGTTCCTGCGGCGTGGAGACTTCCGAGAACCAGGGAATGTTCACCCCGGCGCTGCGGAAACATTTCTTCATCGCCAGCTTGTCGCAGGCCAGTTCGGCGACATGCACCGGCAGGCCGGGCAGGCGCAGGCGCTGGGCCACGGTGGCGGCGGTGACCGGCGCGTCG
>Ga0066256_1003898_pt1 | contig 13825 bp, 8 predicted proteins | sample ThiBio_1000_biof_FD_87107 | JGI IMG/M metagenome (GOLD analysis project Ga0066256, IMG submission 87107) | Wastewater bioreactor microbial communities from Cape Town, South Africa - Thiocy_expt_1000_biof (version 2) | ecosystem: Engineered > Bioreactor > Thiocyanate-remediating >...
GGCGAGGGGAGGGAGGGAGTTGGGGGACTAGAGAGGGAGGAGAGAGAACTAGAATGGAGCAGCTAGCACCAGCACCAGCGCCGGCACCAGCAGCAGCACGTGGTTCACTGTGAGCAGAGGTGGTGCTGATCGTAGTCGGAGATGAACAGCACCTGATGGTGCCGATCGTAGCCGCCCCAGCAGCAGTACCGTGGTACCAGTACAGCCAGAGGCACCAGCCCCAGATCCAACTCCAGCGCCCGTCCCAGAACCAGCACCAGCAGTCCCAACGCCGGAAGCAGAAGGAGTAAGAAGTACCGGTAAGATGCAGTAGCAAGATGCGAGAGTAGGGAGCGAGAGAGAGAGCGAGAGAGGGAAGCCAGTAGGGATGTAGAGAGACGGAAGAGAATCAAATTGACGATGCGGACGCGCGTTCGGCAACTAATATCAACAGCTCTTGCACAAGACCATGTAACGTCGGTGCAGATTCCACCACGCTTTTGTCGGCCACGCGCGTGTGCGTGAAGAAATCACTTCCTGAACCACCCTCCTCCCTCCCTTGGAGCGGACTTGAGTAGGAGTGAAGAGAGAAGCAGTAGGAGACAAGAGAAAGCAAAACAAGGTGGAAAAAATATCCGAGTCAAATCACTACGACACCCGTCATTCAACTCCATCCAGTGACCCACTCGACCACCGACTAGACGAGCGAGGATGGCAGCGGGAAGGTGCAGACTTCACTCGTGTGATCCTATTTCTGCTGCTGTGGTTGTTTCAGCCATGGCCTCATCCTCATCATCAGCTCCCACGCTGCCGATCTCGTTCTCGTCACCACCACCACCACCACCGTCGTCGTCGTCCTCATCGTCGTCGGTACCCACCCTGCCACCACCACCACCATCGTTGTCATCGTCTGCGACGTCCTCGCTCCCATCGTTGTCGTCGTCGGTACCCACCCTGCCACCACCACCAAAGTCATCAGCGCCATTGTCATCGTTCTCATCGAGTCTGCCACCATCGACGCTGTCGACTACACCGCCGTTAATGCCGTCTCTGCCGCCGACACTGCCCCCGCCGCCGCCGCCATCGACGACGACGTCGACGATGTCGGCGGCTGGCGTAGCACACCGCGCCGGCGCGCTGCGGCTGCCAACCGCGACAACGCCGCCATCAGCACTGCTGGGTGGTGAGCCCGTCGTCGTGTCCCTCGTACGCAGCCCCACCGGCGAGGTGACATGGCTGGTGTGGGACGCAGACGCGGCGGCACGGCTGCGGCGGGCCGGCGGACTCGCAGTTAGTCCCATTGGCCTGTGCCCCGCCAAGCTGGGCACAGGCGGCAAAGCGGCGGCGGTGCCCGTTGTGTTATCTGACGCGGAGGCGGCGACGGCGCATGCAAATGGGTGGCTGGTAGGGGAGGATGGTGTCACCGGGCGGCGTGACGGGGTCGACTTAACCACCCTGCTGGCTGCCGCGGTGGCGGCGCGGCCGCAACTGGCGGCGACGCGGCTGGTGCACTATGACCTGTGGGCGGCGGGCTACCGCACCACCACAGGGCTCAAGTTTGGCGTCGACTTCCTGGCGTACCTGGGCGACCCGTCGGAGGTGCACGCGGCGTTTATGGTGGTAGTGGCGCCAGAGGGCGCCGGCATCGCGCCGCTGGACCTGGTGGCGCGCTCCCGCGTCGCCACCACCGCGCTCAAGACCTGCGTACTGGCGTACGCAGACGTGGCCGCAGGCACGGTGCGGTACACCGCCTTCAAGCGCATGGGCCCTGGTACCGCTATCTTTGATTCCGCCAGCTCCCTCCTTGCCGCTACAGCTACCGCTGGTGCGCCGCCACCGCCGCCAGTCCCGGTGATGCCTGCTGCTGCTGCCGCTGCAACCGGCGAACACGACGACGACGACGGCGGCGACGGGTTGGTGTACATGGACCCTGCCGACCTGTTTAGCGGCGCACCGCCGCCCTCATGATGCCACTACAATAATCGATACTTCAAGTTACTCGTGAATGGAGGTGATGAAGACGTCGGGGAAGGCGGCGAGGACCTGCAGCAGGTCGGCGCGCGTGACGTGCAGGCGCCACATGATCTCCTCCAGGCGCAGGCCCAGCTTGGCGATGGGCGACATGCCGTCGGGGTCCAGGAAGTCGCACCCGCTGCCGCGCAGCCACTCCGCGTCCTCGCCGCCGGCGCCGTCGTCCACCGACGGCGCAAAGTTGGCGGCGGCGTCGCGCAGGTAGAACACGAGGCGGCGGAAGAGGGGCAGGAGGGCGGCAGGGCGGCCGCGGTGCAGCGCGTACAGGAACTCGTGCTCCTCGTCGGTCATGGGCAGGCTGGCACTTCCCGCTGCAGGCGCGCGCGCGGGCGCCGCCGCCAGTACCGCTGGCGCCGCTGACGCGCTGCTTGCATTGTGCCGCAGCCGGGCGCCTCCTGCCCGCGGCGTGCTGTCGACTGCGCCGCCACCGCTGATGCCGCTGGCCAGCGAGTCGCGCGTCACCCGCGCTGTACTGGAACCAGCGGCACGCAGCGGGAAGGGCCACGCCAGGTACACGTAGGTGTGCATCTGGCGCAGGTAGCCGTGCTTTAGCAGCCATGACAGCACCTCAATGAACCGCAGGCCGCGCGCGCGTGACATCTCTTGCGTCAGCGTGCGCAGCGCAATGCCGGTACCCGTGGCAATGACGGCGGTGGAGATGCCGCGTGACAGCGACGGGTTGCTACTCGACGGCGGCAGGCCGCCGTGTGGAGCTGTACCGCCAGCCGCCAAGGCGCCGGAGGACCCACTCGCTGCCAGCGCGTCGCCCGAGTCGCGGGCACGCGCCAGTGCGGCCGGCGGCGGCGCCGACATGAATGCTGGGTTGCCGCCCATGTACGGGCTCGCTGGTATGGGTGGCAGGCGCCCCCGTGGCTCTGACAACACCGCTGCCGCCGCCCCTGCAGCAGCCGCCACCGCTGCTAGGCCGCCGCCGCTACCGCCACCGACACTGCCGCTGGTGTCGCCGGCGCGCCGAAACGCGACTGGCGCGGCCACCGCGCCAGCATGCTGCAGGCCAGACGCCATCGCCGCCGCCGTACGGATGTCACTGTATGTCACCTTGCTGAACAGCGACAGAACGTCCGCCAGCTCCATACAGCTGCCGCTGCCGGCGGTACCACCGGCGCCCGACGCGGCGCCAAACGCCTCACTGAAGGCGCGCACCATGGGCGACGTGGGTGAGACGTCAGCGGAAGGGGATACCGTGTATACGCTGTGGTTGGTGATGACGTTAGCAATGATGGCAAGGCCCCAGTTCACCAGGTGCCCCGCCAGCCGCAGCAGCTGCGCACTGGAGATGCCCGTCTCGCCTTGCAGCTCATTAAAGGAGCGCAGCGGGCTGGCCACTGTCACCAGCTGCACCAGCTGCGGCGACGCGTCATCCGGCAGCATGCGCAGCACCTGCGCCGTGTCGCGCAGCAGCAGCAGCGTGTGGTACGGCCGGATGGGCATCATGGTGCCCGCGCCACCGCGGCGGTCGCTGGTGCGGAACCACGTCACGTCCCCGTCGTCATCATCGTCGTCGTCGTCGTCATCATCATCGCCAGCCTCGCCGTCGCCGCCGCCACCGCCAGGGGTGTTGACGTCAATGCCGGATGCAGCAGCTGCCGCGGCTGCGGACGCAGCAGCGCTGCGTGCCGCCTGCTTGCGTGCAACGATGGCTGCGGCCGCCGCCTCTGCGCTGCCCGGCGTGGTATCGCGCAGCAGCGCGGACGACGTGCGGCTGGGTGACAGCGCAGAAAGGCTGAGGGACACCGCCAGCCAGTTGTTGATGCGCGCGTGGCACATGGAGCCGAGGCCACCGCGTAGGCAGTGCAGCACATACGCCAACTCCCAACCCAGGCAGGTGCGCAGCAGCGGGAACTTCTCCAGCACACGGAACTCTGGGCTGGCAGCCAGCTCACCGCTGCCGCCGCCTGCCGCTGCCAGTGCGGCAACTGCCGCCGCCAGCGGGCTGCGTGCCACCTCGGCGGGGAAGACGGCGTCGCCTGCAAGGACGGCAGCGACGCTGGCTGCCGTTGCTGCCGCGGCCGCAGCGGCGGCGGCTGTTGTTGCTGCGGACGCAGCGGAGGGTGCAGGGGCTGTCACACTGGCGGCGCCATCCCGCACGCTGTCTTTGTCGTCCCCTGTCGCTGATGACGCTGACGGTAGCGGCAGTGACGGCCCTGGCGACACGATAATGGAATCAGGGACCGAGGTGGTTCGCCGCAGCCCAGCCACGCCGCCACTGCCGCCACCACCGCCACTGGGTGGCACCGACGGCGCAGACGCTGCCCACACGGACAGCTGCGCCATGGCGGCGGCTTGACGCGACACGTACGACACGCGGCGCTCCTCATAGAACAGTGCAGCGGCAAGGCGCTGGCAGCAGTCCACCATGTTTGCCAGCAGCAGCTGGCGCGCCACGCCAGGGTCCAGCTCCCGCAGCACCTCTTCCAGGTAGTCACTAAACTGTGCGCCGCTCGGCGGCCCGCCGCCATTACTGCCGCCGCCACCACTCCCCTTGCCGCCACCGCCACTACTTGCCGCCGTCCCACCACGCCCGCCGCTGCCGTCACCGACGGCCGCACTGCGCTTGGCTGCCGTGCGCAGCTCCGCCATGCGTGTCTCGTGGTGCGCTATGTCCACCACAAACACAACGTTGAACAGCGTGACGCCCGCCGGGGCAGTGGACGCGGTAGTGGCGGAGGCGGTGGTGGCTGATGCAGTCGACGTTGATGTTGGCACGGGCGGCGGCAGCAGCGGTTGCGGTGGCACCGGCGGCGCGGCTGCCGCCGTAGCGTGCGGCGAGGCTGCAATGTGCATGACCGCCATCGGCGCCACCGAGTTTGACCGCGACGACGATGCGGTGGGCGCGCTGGAGGCGGTGCTGCCAACCACGGCGTCTGACCGCACCACCAGGCAGTCGTCGTCACCCAGCTCTGCTCCCCACGCGCCGCCCCCACCGCTGGTGCTGCTACCGCTGCTGTTAAATGCCTGTGCCGCCGCGGCGGCCGCGGTCGGTTGTGGCGACGGGGCGGGCGGCAGCGTGGCGGTGGGGGTGCGCAGGATGACGGGGTACGAAATGAAAGACACCGTCTCCACCGTCACGACAAACGGCGCATTGCACATGGTGGGCCGCGGCCGGAACAGGTGCGCAAAGTAGTCTGCCGCCACGCCAGCGGCATTTGCGTCCATGCCGCTGCTTGACCCACCGCTGCTGGACGACGTGGCACCGGTGGGCAGCGCGCCTGTGCTGCTGCTTGCCCCCGCGCCGCTCGTACCGCCGCCACCGCCCCCAAAGCCACCGCCGCTGCTGGCGCTTCCAATGGCACCCGGTGGCGTGCCGCCGCTCCCAGTCCCAGTTCCGGCACCACCGCCGCCGCCACCGCTGCCGCTGCCGCCGAGGGGCAGTGCGCCCAGCAGCGGCACCGCCAGCTCTGTGGGCGAGAAGGGGTACGAGAACGCCAGCTTCGACCCCTTCTTCACGTCGTCCACCACCAGCGCGATGCCCAGCATCTTGTCGGTGGCGATGTTGGGAGAGAGAGAGTGAGAGATGCACCCTGGACCCACACAGAGAGACGCGTAGGTATCACGCTCGGTAACCCAAGCAAGCACTGAGGGCAGTGATTTCTACCGGTAAAGCAAGCGCTGCCCGGTTGAGAGGGGGAAGGGGAGGCGAAAGCAGTAGGAGAGTGGAGCAAGGCGACAAGGCGGGAGAGGAGAAGTAGGAAGGGTAAGAAAACACCAAAAATCAAGTGTAATGGCAGATGACTTGGAGCGGACTGGCACAAGGGCCACGCGGTATGGCGGCAATCTGTGCGTTCTACGCAGGAATATGGCGCTGCAAACGTGCGCTTCGTGATTTCGCATTGTCGGTTGAGAGTACTTTGTGAGAGGGGTTTGTCGACGGTTTCGTTTCAGTTGGATGCTACTTTTGATGTCACTATTCACTGTCAAAAACGCACATTTGGCGCACACCCGTGATGGCCATGGAAGTAACAAAGTATAGGGTAGTATGTTGTGGTGGTGTTTGATAGCAAGAAAAGTGGCTGGGCCAACTGTTTCCGCCCGAGATACAATTGGGTGCACGACGAGGAGAGTCTGCGTCCGACGGCATCGACGTGTGGAGGGGGGAGGGCGATATCTGCAAGTCAATAATGGCACACCAAGCACATCGTTTGCAAAACTACAACCACAGTATGAATAACCATCACATATTTATCCCATTTGTGTAAAGAACGTTGACGTTCCGCGGCATTTGTGTTGCAGATATCCGCCCGGAAGTTGCGCGTTGATCACTGTCGTCCAACGACCGACGATACCCTTTAGTGATCCCCTCGCTCATACCCTTTGCTCACAGCGACGGTGGCAAGTGTGGGCACGGCAGCTCATAGCTGCTTCATCATACACTATGGCGCGTCGGGACGGAGGCAGCGGCGCTCCAACCCCAGCAGCCGGTGACAGCCATCCACCACCACAACAACCACAACCACATAAGCAACGGCAACAACAGCGATGCGGCGGATGGGGCCTGTGGGCGGCGGTGGGCGTATTGGCCGTGGCGGTGGTTGCAAACTATACGAATAGCGTGCCGCCCGTGACAGAGACGCCGGAGCTGGCGGCGTACATTCGCAGCGGGGCGTTTGCAAACTGGCGCGGACACGCCATCTTCTACCGCACCACCACCACCACCGTACCAGTAAACGCCACCAAGCCGCTCCTGCTGCTGCTGCATGGCTTCCCAACCAGCTCGTGGGACTGGGTGCCGATGTGGGACGCGCTGGCCGCCAACTTTAGCCTGCTGGCGTTTGACTGCCCCGGGTACGGCCTGAGCGACAAGCCGTACCGGCACACCTACTCTGTGCGCGAGTGCGCCGACGTGGCAGGCGACCTGGTGGCGTCGCTGGCGCCGGCGGTGCGCAGCTACCACATCCTGGCGCACGACTACGGCACCAGCGTGGCGCAGGAGCTGCTGGCACGCGCCGTACAACAGCATGACGACGACAACAACCTAACAACGGCGACGCCAGCGTCCGTCGTGCTGCTGAACGGCGGCATCGTGCCCGGCGCGCACCGCCCGCTGCTGGTGCAGACGCTGCTGAGTAACCGGTTTGTAGGCCCGCTGCTGCGCCCGCTGGCAGTCAACATGTTCACCTACCGGTGGTCCCTGGGTCGCGTATTTGGCACCGCTGCGCCGCTGTCGCCCGCCGATGCCACCACACACTGGGCGCTGTTTGCACACAAGGACGGCACCGCGATTATTCACCGCCTGCTGGGCTACATGGCGGAGCGCACGGCGACCGCAAAGCGGTGGGTTGGCGCCCTGTTTGACTCCCGCGCGCCGGTAGCGGTCATCAACGGCCCTGATGACCCCGTGTCTGGCGCCCACCTGCTGGCCGCGTACGCTGGCGCGCGCGCCACTGCACTGAAAGCCGGCGGCATGCCAGCGGCGGTGGAGGCAGCGCGCCGCCTCGACGCCGTCACGTCCCTGCCGCCCGGCATTGGCCACTACCCGCAGCTGGAGGCGCCCGCCGCCGTGCTGGCCGCCTTTTCATCCTTTCACGCCTCCCTCGCCACAGTAATACCAATGCCAACCAATTAAATACAGTAGGGTTAGTCAAACGTCATGTGCACCTTGGCGGGCGGCGCGCCGGTGCCGGCGCCGCCGGCGGCGCCGTCTGACGCCTTGAAGTGCGCGCCGTACAGCGAGTGCTCCTTCTTCTTGACGTGCGTGCCAAACTTCAGGAGGGCGTCGGGGACGGGCGCGCCCGCCTCGCGCAGCACGTTCACCAGCTCGCCGGCGTGCGCCTTGTCGAGCGGCGTGAAGAGGGTGTGCGCGGTGCCGGTGGCGCCGCCGCGGCCCGTGCGGCCGATGCGGTGCACGTAGTCCTCGATGGTGAGCGGGAAGGTGTAGTTGATGACGTACTCCACGTTGGGGATGTCGAGGCCGCGCGCGGCGACGTCGGTGGCCACGAGCAGCGGCGCGCGGCCGTCCCGGAAGTCGTGGAAGGAGCGCGTGCGCGCCTCCTGCGACATGTCGCCGTGGATGGCGGCCGCCTTCCAGCCGCGGCCGTTCAGGAACGCCTGCAGCCGGTCCGCCTCCTTCTTGTACAGCGCAAACACGAGGACGCGGTTCTTGCGCGACGCGTGGTAGCGCGCCAGCAGCTTGAGCAGCAGCGGCTCGCGCGCGCGCGGGTCCTCCACCACGTCCACCACCTGCGTCACGGAGTGCGACGCCGCCAGCTCCACGCCGCCGATGGTGACGCGCACGGGGCGCGCCAGGAACTCGGACGCGATGGCCTGGATGGCGGGCGGCCAGGTGGCAGAGAACATGAGCGTCTGGCGGCCGGCGGCGGGGCCGCGCAGCGCCGCCATGATGGCGCGGATGTCCTTCTCAAACCCCATGTCCAGCATGCGGTCCGCCTCGTCCAGCACCAGGTACGTCACGTTGGCGAGGCTCAGCGCGCCCTCCGTCATGAGGTCCAGCAGGCGGCCGGGCGTGGCGATGACCACCTGCACGCCGCCCTTCGCGCCCAGCTCCTTGCGCTGCACCTCCTTGGGCACGCCGCCGTAGATGCAGGTGGAGCGCACGCCGCACGGCTCGCCCGCATCCGCCGCCACCTTGGCCGACTGCATCGCCAGCTCGCGCGTGGGCGCCAGCACCAGCACCATGGGTCCACCGCTGCCGCCGGGTCCGCCGGCGCGTGACACAGCGTGTGCCGCGGGCGGGCCCACCACCGCGCCGTCGCGGCGTGCGCCAATGTGCACCAGCGCCGGCAGCATGAACGCCAGCGTCTTGCCGCTGCCGGTGGCGGCGATGCCCACCATGTCGCGCCCCGACAGCGCGATGGGCCACGCCTGCGCCTGGATGGGCGACGGCGTCGTAAACGTCTTGGTGGCGGCCATGATGTCGGGCGAGAAGTTGTCACCCACCGCGCCAAACGTCGTAATGGGGTGCCACGCGTTGTGCCCGAACTCGTCCTCCACCACGATCGCCTTCTCGCCGCGGAACGCCGCCACCGCCTCCGCCGACATCATCCGCGTCTCGTGCGACGGCACATACGCCGGCCACGACCCCGGCGTCACCGCGCTCGCCGTGCTGGCGCTCCGCTTGCGCCCCTCCCCCGGTGCCGCGGGGTGTGCCGCTGATGATGACGTTGCTGCGGCGGCGGACGGGGCGATGGTCACGCTGCCTGCCCGCTTCCGCTTCGCCCCAGCCGCCGCTGCCGCTGCCGCTGCAGCTGCGGGTGCCTCCTCCTCGGCGTCTGAGTCCCCCCCATCCGCAGCAGTAGTAGTAGCACGCGCCGCCCGCCGTGCCGCCTTGGCTTCCCGCTTAGCTGCGCGCGCCGCCTTGCGTGCCGCCTTGGCTGCCTTCCGCTCCGCGCGCGCCTCCGCGCTCTCCTCCTCCGCCTCGGATGCCGACCCAGCCTCGACCTCAGCGGCGACGTCCTCCTCGGCGACCTCCTCAGCAGCAGCAGCAGCAGCGGCGGCAGCAGCAGCAGCGACGGCAGCCTTCTTCTTGCTCCCCTCTCCACTCCCACTCCCCTCTCTCTCTCCTCCTACTCCCCCTGCCCCAGGTGCGTCAGCGGGGGTAGAACCCTCCCACCGACCACGCTTAGAAAGACTCGCCATGGCACGGGGGGCTCAGATAACAGTGTGGCGTGCGCGCCGCGCGTGAAATTGGCGGGCGGGCGCGGTGGCGTGGTGTCGAAATGGCGGCCGGTGTGCAATGGATGGATGGGGTAAAATCGTTGGAAAAAATCTCGGCGTGGAAGAAAATGGGTGGGTGGGTTGTGTGAGTAGGTTAGTGCGTAATGCGGGAGTGGGTTAGCGATTAATGCGGGGGCGGAGGGGTGATGTATGGGGTATGCAACGCACACACGCAGCCGTGCAAATGACGCGATTTTGCCTGCGTTGTGCATGGGTGTGTGTATGTGGCTGGTGCTAAGCGTTGCTGCGTGATTCGTACGTGGGGTGTGTGCGACCGCAGGTGGGTGCAGCTGGCACCTACTGAGTAGTAGAGAGTAGGGGGGAGAGAAGGGAGGAGAGTGGGGGAGAGAGAGAGAGGCGGAGGAAGAGAGGGAGTGCACGGCAGGCGATGAGCGCGCGGCAGAGGGGAGAGAGTGAGGCAGGAGAGGGACGAGATAGGGGCGAGGCAGGGAGTGGCAGCAGCAAGAGACTGAGGGAGGGGAGGAGGGAGAAGGCAACGGAGGAGTAGCAACATGCAGCTGACTTGGCATTTGCACGGTGGCGGCGGGATATTGCTTGCGGCACCAGTTGACTGGCGGCAGATTGCTTGCGGCACCAGTTGACTGGTAGTAGACGGTGGGACTCGCTGACCCTGTTGAACTCACCCGCATGCATCCAAATCCCCGCCCTGCAGGTTGGAGGTTACCTCCGTTTGACCCAGCGCATTCCGAAGCAGCAGCGGTGCCCTCCGTGGCCGCCTGTCACAGACGCCTTGTGCGCTACCTATACCACATCTAGACGCGCACCATGCATCCGCCGCTGTTCAAGCCGCACCCGCTGTGCAAGAAGGTGCGCTGCGTTGCCGGCTGTTGTTGCAAGTGCGCGCAACAACCGCACTCCCACGCCACACACCCCACACACACACACATGACGGCGCAGGAAGTGGAGGACCTGGTGGCGTGCCACGAGAACAACCCGTTCATGAAGTTCCTGAATGCGTGCGGCGAGACCAAGATGAAGATGGACGCCTGCTTCAAGGTAATTGCTGCAGTGCAGTGGTGCTAGTTTGTTTCGCTCGCCCACACCACACCCACTCACAACGTTCACCCGCCACGCGCAGGAGGAGAAGAAGCTGCGCAAGAAGCTGAACCCACAGATCTCGGCCACGTACCCGTTGCGCATGATCCCGAAGGGCGAGGATGCCGCCGCCGCTGCCGCTGCACCTGCGCCACCAGCTGGTGGTGCGGGTGCGCCGCCTGCCACGGCATAGTAATTCTTTGAATAGCGTCGTTTAGCTGCTGTGTGCCACCGACTTGCGCGGCAAGTTGCGCTGCAGCTACGCAGCGGCAACGCCGGCAACTGCAGCACGCAGCGTGTTGGTGGAAACAGACCGAACAACAACAGGCTGGTCGTCACGTGGCGCGAACGGCAGAACGGCGCTCCACCATATCCGTGTTCGCGTGCTGCTGCAGTGCCCCGTTTCCACCGACTGCACCAGCAAAATGCAGCGGGAAATCGCAATGCGCACCGGCAATTGTAAGCCTATGCAATTTATGGTGCGTGGATCGCGGCGCAACGTGTGCGTTGCCGCCAGCGGCGGTGGATTTGTTGCGGACCGGCAAGCCTGCATGCGTCACCACGACCGGATCCCTTGCCCCCCTCCCACTCCCACGTGCAGTGACACAAACCCCACTGAACGCCCACGATTAAGCAACATCCACGACAGCGCGCCCTGGCCCACAACTGCTGCTGCATTGACTCACTCCACCCATTGGGTTCGTGCCTTCAAACCGCACCACACAACACCAACCATGCTGCTCGGTCGTGCCACTGCGGCGGCGGCGGCGGCGGCCGCAGCCGCACGCACCGTCGTGGCGACAGGCGTGCGCGGGAAGGCGACCCGCGCCGGCACCGATACTACGCTGCGCGTGACGCACGCGCCGGCGGCGACGGCGGCGACGTACGCCGACCCGTTCGGCGTCATGCGCGACATGTTTGGCGACCTGAGCCTGGCCACCACGGTGCCGCCGCCGGCGCGGTTTGCGGAGGCGGTGGACAAGCTGCTGGCGGGCACGCGGCTGAGCAGCATGGTGCCGGCGGCGAGCAGCGAGGCGGCGGCGCAGGCGGGCACGCTGGACGCGCTCATGCGCCTGCGGCTGGACGTGTACGAGACGGCGGGCGAGTACCACGTGGTGGCGGACGTGCCGGGCATCCCGCGCAACAACCTGCGCGTGGACGTGGACGACGCGGGGCACACGCTGACGCTGACGGCGGAGGCGCGCATCGAGGCGGGCATCGCGCCACCCAGCAACTCGGAGGTGCGCGGCGAGGTGATGGAGCAGGAGGGCGCGCCGGCGCGGTGGCACCGGGTGGAGCGCTCGTACGGCGCCGTGAAGCGCAGCATGGCGCTGCCGGTGGACGCCGACACGACCGGCCTGACGGCGCGCCTGGTGGACGGCGTGCTGCGCATCAGCCTGCCCAAGACGCCCACCACGCCGCCGCCGCCGCCGCGCCGTCGTGACATTGTCATTGCGTGAACTCAGGCGCTGCTGTGACCGGTGCCGGCCGCGCCTTCATACGCGTAGTCGGCGGCGCGGTCAGACCCCCCAGTCGTTGTGCCCATACCGGCTTGAATTGCCGCCGCCTGCGCCGCGTACGCGCGCATGGCGAGCTTGCGGTCATACTCTTGCTGCCGGCACAGGTACCACTGGCTGCCCAGCGTCGCCATGGCGCCCAGCGCCGCGGCACCAGACGCTGCCAGCGGCGAGCCGCCCTGCTTCAGGCGGTGGCCGCCCAGCAGGGTGCCCACGCCGGCGCCCCACAGGAACGACTTGGCAAAGCAGGGGTTGGACGTGATGCCGCCCGCGCTGGACACCACGTCCGTCCAGTCCGCCTGCCGCGCCGCCGACGCAATGGCCGCCATGCTGTACCCGCGTTGCGCCGCTGGTGCTGGCGTGGCAGGGTCGATGATGGTGGTGGTGGTGGCAGGGTCGATGGCTGCAGCAGAGCTGGCAGCAGTAGTAGCAGTAGCAGCACTACCAGTAGTAGCAGTAGAAGCAGCAGCAGCACCAGTACTAGCAGCAGCAGCACCAGTATCAGCAGCAGCAGTAGTAGGTGGTGGTGGAGTGGCCGCCATGCTGACTGATGACCGTCAGTATAGCGACCGTATTACAAGTGTGTTACAACAACAATTGCAATAAACCAAACGCAGGACCTACACAATAACATCACGTGGCACCCCTCCCCACCATAATATTGCGACCAACGCGTGCGCATTGGCAACCCACCCCTCAGCATAGCAGTTGTATCACCTCACCATCACCGCCTCTCGCTCTCTACTCGCACTTCCGGCTCGACTTTCTTCACCCAGACACCGTTTATCACAGCCCCGCCAGTGGCTACCAATAGGCACCCATACAACCTACACTGGGACTGCGTACGGCTGAACAAATGTGAGTGGTGCGTGCGATTTGGCGCGCCAAACTTTGACTGTTGTACGAAATGAAACCGTCGGCTTCCCACACCATATTAGACAACGTGCAGCTTACAAGCGATATGCGGCACGGCACCGTGCAGCACAAATTTTATGGGGGGAATCGCCGTGTATGGTGGAGCGGTGCGGGTTTGTCTGGTTTGTTTTGTGAGTAAAGTTGCGCTTTGGTGTGATCATATCGGGCTAAGTTGACCGGTTCTGCAACAGCGAACGCGACTGTCGATGCTGCTGCTACTGCTGTTGTCTGACACGGCTGCTGCTGCTACTGCTATTGCTATTTGTGACTGCTATTCTGCTGCTGACACTGGGGTTACTGCTTGCCTCTGGTGCTTCCGCTGCTGCTTTTGTCGCTGCTGTTGTTTGACACTGCAGCTTCTGCTTGTCACTGGTGATCTGGTGTCAGCTGGTGGTACTTGTCGCTGGTGCTGGTGCTAGGTCAGGTGTTGGCGCTGGTAGCCTCGGGTGCTCGTGCTACTGGCGGCGCCGCTGCTTTTGTAAGCCGAATCATTGCTTCCTTCCTTGTTCTCTGGCTGACACACCAAGTACCAAGCCCACCTTCGGTTCCACCGCTGTCGTCGTTACCCCTCCCGCCCTCACGCCCCCCCACCCCCTGCCGCCCCTCGGTGGCCGAGCCCGCCATGGTGAGCACCG
>Ga0066256_1003901_pt1 | contig 13816 bp, 13 predicted proteins | sample ThiBio_1000_biof_FD_87107 | JGI IMG/M metagenome (GOLD analysis project Ga0066256, IMG submission 87107) | Wastewater bioreactor microbial communities from Cape Town, South Africa - Thiocy_expt_1000_biof (version 2) | ecosystem: Engineered > Bioreactor > Thiocyanate-remediating >...
CGGTGGTGCCCGACGCGCACACCAAGGTGACGACCGTGGGCACCGACGGCATCCGCGTGCAGACCGACCAGATGACGGACAAGCAGACACTGGCGGTCCGCAACGCCCTCGCCGACAGGTTCAACGTCGACGTCAAGGAGGTGACGACCTCGTTCATCGGCCCGAGCTGGGGCGCGGACGTGACGCGGCAGTCGCTCTTCGGCCTCGCCATCTTCCTCGCGCTGACGTTCATCATCCTGGCGCTCTATCGCTGGACCTTCCGCTTCACCGACGGCTGGCTGTTGCTGATGGTCAACCTGATGGTGACGCAGACCCTGATGATGGCCTTTCTCGCCTTTTTGTACCAGCTCATCGAACTGGCCATCAATACGGCCAACAATACCGCGACCGAAAGCAAGCTCTCCTATGTCGCGCCCTTCGTGATCGTCTGCCTGCTCGGGATCGTCGTGTTTCGCTTTATTCCATCCTTTGCCAGCGCGATCGTTGGCGGGATGCCGCTCGGCCAAGGAGACACGCCGGCGCTCGGCGGGTGGCGCTCGACCTTGTGGGCGACAAGACAGGTGACGGGAAGGGCAAGAATCATGTCGGTCGGCCTCGCCAAGCGTCGGACCGCTTCGGACGTCAAAGCTGCCCGGGCGAGAGCGATCCAACGTGAAACGGAGAGAAATGGTCAACTTTGAGGTGGAACATGCCGGCAAGCCGGGTTAAGTATAATTTAGGAAAAGGAGACCGGCATGCGGAATCTCGATGAAGCTCGACGCCTGAATGGCGCTGTCCATGAGCAAATCCGGATCAATGACGAGATCGCGGATCAATCGAAATCGGACGCAAAACCTGGCGAAGCGAAGTGGGCGGTCCTGTTCATCCTGGCCGTCATTTTTTTCAAGCCTGTCGCGGAGTACAGCATCGACCTCTACAACACGCTGGCCGGATACGCTCAAAGCCTCGGCGCCATACTGGGATTCTGATCGGGGGGTGTGATGAAAACGATCGTTGCGATGCTCACAGCGCTTGGCTTGATGCTTCCCGGCGCTGCATTGGCCCAATCGACCAGTTCGATCCTGCCCGTCCTGACAGGTGCTTATGCACCGGCCAAAGGTGGCTGCGACGCAGCGGCCGCGGCGTTCATCTATGTCGAGGCCAAGGGGATCGGTGCAAACAAAACCGCCGGCAAGGTTCTCTCGGTCAAGCAGGACGGAGGCTCCTATGTCCTTGACGTGCTGTGGATCGAAACCGGGTCCGACGAGGCCGACGGCGATCGGGATACCGTTCGCATCGAGGTGAAGGATGACCGCACCTTCTATTTCTCGAACACCGCATCCGAGAAAACGCTGATGAGATGGTGCAGCTAGGTCTCTTCAAGGCTGCGTCGAGCCGTTAAGCTTCAGGTTCCAGGCTATGTAGACAGTTCCCAGCACCGACTTGATCGGTATTGGCGTTCGCTCGGCCAGAGACATTAATTATACTTAATATCGCCTCCGAAGGCGATCTACCGGATACGCACATGAGCAACGCAGAGCCGACACCGAACACGCCTGAATCACCGCCGATCGATCTCACCGCCTACTGGAAAGCCGGCGCCTCATGGGAGGCAGAGCTATATCGCAAGGAGCGCCGCTCGCGTAAGATCGCCTGGACCGTCGCCACCGTCGCCGGCGTCTCCACACTCCTCAGCCTCTCGGCCCTGAATCTCCTTGTTCCCTTGAAGCAGTTCGAGGCCGTGGTGGTGATCGCCGACAAGACCACCGGCTTCGTCGAGGTTGCCCGGTCCCTGAATGAGAGCAAGCTTTCGGAAAACGACGCGATCAAGACGGCGAACATCGTGCGCTATATCCGGGCGCGCGAGACCTATGACCCTCGGGCGCTGAAGGACAATTACGATCTCGCCCAGCTTTATTCGACCGGCCAGGCCGCAACGGACCTGCGGCACGAGTACGAGCCGTCGAGTCCGCAATCAAAGGATAAGCTGCTCGGCCGCGATACCCGCATCGCGGTGACCATCAAATCGGTGTCGTTCCTCAACACCTCGACCGCAACTGTCCGCTTCTCGACGGAAACGCGGCGCGACAACACGCTTCGCCGTGAGCACTGGGTTTCGGTGGTCCGCTTCCGCTATACGACGGCGCCGCTGAAGAACGAATACCGCTTCGACAATCCGCTTGGTTTCCAAGTCGTCGAATACAGACGCGACCAGGAATCGCTGCCTGAAGTGCTGCCGGCAGATAAGGCGGCACGCTGATGCGGAAATCTCTCCTTGCCCTCGCCGCCATCTCGCTGCTGGCCATTTCGAATCCCGTGACTGCCGCCGATCCGCGCATCCGCTACATCACCTTCAACAACAATGCCGTCGTCACCGTGCCGGCCGGGCTTGGCGTCTCGACGATGATCCAGCTCGGCAGCTCGGAGGTCATCGAGACGATCTCGGCCGGCGATACGGTGGGCTGGTCGATCGTCCCGAAAAAAGGCTCCGGCATCCTGTTTGTGAAGCCATTGCGCGAGAATGCAGAGACCAACGTGAACATCGTCACCAACCAGCGCGTCTATGCCCTGCTGCTGAAGGGCTCGGCCGCCGCAGACCTGCGCGCCGCATTCCAGGTGCGGTTCAAGTTTCCCGACGAGGACGTCAACGCCCGGCTGCTGGCCGCCGCGCAGGAGAGCGCCAAGGATCCGCTTCTCAAGGATCTCGATCCGAACCGCCTGAACTACGATTATGTGTTCAAGGGCGACACCAGCCTGAAGCCGCGCGTCGCCTTCGACGACGGCACGCATATGTATCTGGAGTTCCCCGACGAAATACCGGCCATTTTCGTCGTCGAAGGCAAGCGCGAGGAATCGCTCGTCAACCTGCGCACCCAGGGCAAATACGTGGTGGTCGACAAGATCGCGGCGCAGTTCACGCTGCGCGCCGGCGACAAGTGGCTGTGCCTTTATAACCGGCAGGCCAATCGCCAATCCTTCGATCTCATCGAGGACGCCTACGGGCCGAAGCGTCTCGGCAGCAAAGAGGAGCGCCAGCGATGAGCAAAGTCGATTTCGAACATCTGGACGGGCAAAGCAACGTCGCCAGCGACCGCAACGGGCGTCTCGGAAAGCTCGCCCTTCCCGTCCTGCTTCTCGTCGGGGCTGGCGTGCTCGCCTATGTCAACTGGCCGGCCGGCCCGCAAACCTCCAACCTCACCGAAGGCACCGGCGAGACCTTCGAGACATCCAACACCAGCATCCGCCAATTCCCTGACGAGCCGGTTAAACAGGCGGCCGATCCGAACCTCGTGCAAATCCCGGTCGAGGAAAAGAAGCCGGTGGACTCTGCCGCGGTCGACGTCACCGTCAACCCCGGCGATGACCTGGAAAAGCTGCGCCAGATCGAGGAAGAGCGTCGGCGCGCCGAAGAGGAGCGGCTTCGGGCGGAGGAGGCCCGCCGGCGTGCCGAAGAGGATGCGAGGCTTGCCGCGCTGGAGGCGAAGCGCCGGGAGGAAGAGGAGAAGGCACGCTGGGAACGGCTGCGCTCGGAACAGATCATCGTCGACGGTTCCGGCCGCGAAAGCCTGGCGGCCGGCGACCCGTCGGTAACGATCGCCGATGATGGCCAGCTCGTCGCCGTTCCCGGCGCGGAGAGCGACGCCAACAAGGCTTTCCTCGCCCAGTCGGAAAAGCAGACCGCCGGCGTCGTCAAGGCAACACGCTTCGACCGGACCGACGCGCTCGTCGCCCAGGGCACGATGATCCGGGGATTCCTGGAGACGGCGATCAACACCGATCTGCCGGGCATGGTGCGCGCCGTCGTGCGCGAGGATGTTCGCTCGCTCGATGGCGCTCGCATTCTCATTCCGAAGGGCTCCCGCCTGATCGGGGAATACAAGTCCGGCCTGGCGCGCGGGCAGAAACGCATCTTCGTCGTCTGGTCGCGTGTCATTCGCTCCGACGGCCTCTCCGCCGAGATCGCCTCGCCCGGCGCGGACCGGCTCGGCCGGGCCGGGCTGACCGGCGAGATCGACACGCATTTCTGGGAGCGTTTCGGCTCCGCGATCATGTTGTCGGTGATCGGCGGCGCGGCGGAATATGTCTCGGCGCTTGGCGACACCGCGACGGAAAGCGCCCGCTCCATCTCGACCGTCGATCCGATCACCGGCGCGGTCACGACAATCACCACCGAGCCGAGCCGCACGGCGGCCGAAGCCCGCTCGATCGCCGCCGAGAAGTCCTCGGCCATCCTGCAGGACATCGCCAACGAGGCGTTCAAGGAAAGCTCAAAGATTCCGCCGACCATCTATGTCGCCCAAGGGGAGTCGATCATCGTCTATCTGCGCCGCGACCTCGATTTTTCCGCCTTCTACGCCGACCCGGTCCGGCAAGAGATGATGCGGCTGAAGCGCGGTGGGCAAATCCGGCGCAATGTCGATCCGACGCCCTACTATCCGGTGGCCCCGGTTTACAAATGAAGCAGTTTCCGTTCCTCGACAAAGCACTGGAGCGGCTGAAGCCGTTTCTCTCGGATGAGCGCGTCTCCGAAATCTCGGTGAACCGGCCAGGCGAACTGTTCGTCGAACGGCTCGGCGTCGGCGGCATGGAGCAGGTTGTCGATCCGCAGTTTTCCGCCGAATGGATACGGACGCTGAGCGAGCGCGTCGCCGGTTCCACCAACCAGGTCGTCAACGACGAGCATCCCATCCTGTCGGCATCGCTCCCGACCGGCGAACGTTTCCAATGCGTCCTGCCGCCGGCCGCACCCGACGGTGGCGCGATCTCGATCCGCAAGCAGGTGATCCACGATATCGGCCTAGACGTCTATAAGGACCGCGGTGCCTTCGAGGACACCAAGGTCGGGCGCCAGCTGACGCTTTCGGCGGCCGAGGAAGAGCTTGCCGCCAGGATGCAGGGCGATGTCGACGCCATGCTGTTTCTTCGGACGGCCGTGCGCTCACGGGTCTCGATCGCCGTCTCCGGTGGCACCTCAACAGGCAAAACCACCTTTCTCAACGCGCTCCTGAAAGAAGTGCCGGATGAGGAGCGTATCGTCACTATCGAGGACACCCGCGAGCTGAAGCCGATCACGCCGAACACGGTTGCCCTGATTGCCTCGAAGGGCGACCAGGGCCGCGCCAAGGTGACGCCGCAGGAATTGTTGGAAGCCTCTCTGCGCATGCGGCCGGATCGGTTGATGCTTGGCGAGTTGCGCGGCGCCGAAGCGTTTTCCTTCCTGCAGGCGATCAACACCGGCCACCCGGGATCACTGACGACGGTCCACGCCAACTCGGCACGTTCGGCCTATGACCGCCTGGCGCTGATGGTTATGCAGAGCGGCGTTGCGCTCGAGAAGCAGGAGATCATCGACTACCTGAAGGAGGTTATCCCTGTCGTCGTCCAGCTTGCGCGCCTTCCGGACGGCCGCCGCGTCGTCTCGGAAATCGTCTTCACCAAGGGAGACACGCTATGAACCCGGCCATCCTTCTGTTCGGGCTGGTCATCGCCGCGGCCATCGCGGCGTTCGTCGGCTCGCTCGCCTATGCCGGCCTCTATTACGCTTTCGACAATTCGACCTGGATGCTCCAGGCGCTCCAGGACGACATTCTGGCGTCCTACAAGGCGGCACGCCTCGATCTTGCCGCCGGCGATTGGCATCGGCCGGCGATAGCGGCCGCGGCTGGACTGTTCGCTGGCGGCGCCATGCTGGTCGCCGCTATAACGGGCAAGAAGAAATCGACCGACGCCCGATTTCTCGGCCCGCTGGAAGCCCGCGCGCTCGGCCTGACGCGCACCGGCGGCGTTTTCGTCGGGCGGATCGGCGGCCGCCTGATCAAGGTTCCGGGCGGCTTCACCCAGCGCGGCTCCGGCCGGCGACGGTTCCTGAAACCCATGCTGTTCGGCGGAAAGAAACTCTGGATCGATGGCGACGATGTCGGAGGCTTCGTCATTGGCCCGCCCCGTTCGGGCAAGGGCGCTTCGCTGATCGTGCCGAATTGCCTGCTCTGGCCCGACAGCATTGTCGTGCTCGACATGCGTGGTGAAACATATGAGGCGACCGCCGGCTATCGCTCGAAATTCTCGCGCGTCCTGCGGTTCTCGCCGGTCGACGAAAACGGCGACACCGAATGCTATAACGCGCTTGATTTTGTCGCCATTGATCCCGATCAGCGCGATATCGACATCAACTCGATCGCGACGGCGCTGCTGCCGACGCCCAAGGGCGATGCCTACTGGATCTCCGATGCCCGCGCGCTGTTCGCCGGCGTCACCTCCTGGGTATTAGAAAACCCCGATATTCTCGACAAGGACAAAAATCTCGGCACGGTCCTCAATGTCGTCGAGGGTGGCGATCAGCCACTCCGCGCGTGGCTGGAGGAGGTCGCCAATCCGGAGCTTCGCGACGCCTGGATCAGCTCCTTCACATATACCACCCTCGCCCGCTTCGCCGTCATGGCCAGCAAGCAGTTCGATGGCGTCTATGGTTCGCTTGCCGCGGCGGTCCGGCCGTTCAAGAACAACCGCATCCTGCGCGCGACGGCGCGGTCGACCTTCGACATTCGGGCGATGCGCCGCGAGAACATGAGCCTCTATCTGGATTTCCGAATCCAGCAAATCGCCTCGATCGGGCCGATCTTCAACGTGCTGATGGTCCAGTTCATGGATTACATGTCACGCAACATGATGAAGCGCGGCGAGCGGCGTGTCCTCGTCCTGCTCGATGAATTCCAGAACCTGGGCAAGCTGGAAAACGCCTTGACCGTCGCCACCGTCCTCGGCGGCTACGGCATACCTTGCTGGTTCTTCGTCCAGTCGCTGCGGTCGATCGACAACGTTTACACCCGCGAAGGCCGGCAGACCCTCGTCAACTCCGCCCGCGCCCAGATTTTCCTTGGTGCGCAGGACCCGGAAGATCAGCGCTACGTGTCGCAGTTGCTCGGCGAGCGGAAGGAGGTGACGGTCGACAAGGCGGTCTCCACCGGCGTGACGCTATTCGATCGAAAAGGGGCTACCATATCCCACAAGACCACGATGCGGCCGCTGATGCGGCCGGATGAGCTGGGCGCCATGAACGAGACCCGATGCATCATCAAGCTGCGCAATCAGCAGCCGATCCTTGGGGTCCGAAATTTCTACTACGCTGACTCGGCATTGTTGAAGCGCGCTTGGTTGCGAGTCCACTCACCTCAAACGCGGCTTGTCTCCGCGGACGCAACCGGTTTCACAACTGTGACGTCCGACGACAATCTACCCTGCGGTAATCCGCCTCCCACGAAGGCAACACCGGGAAGGACGTTTGCGGCGAAAGGCTCGACGCTCACGAATTCGCTGTTGAGTAGACCGACACAAATTCATGCATTGACCAGTGCTTCTATTATCTTGCGGCCCGCCAAAAAACCACAAAGTTCAAATCCAGCGTCCAGCGGGCCGGATTTTAAATTGGCGATAAGAAAGAGCGAAGCGCGAAAAGCCGACGCAGATAAATCGCTTGAGAGGATATTGATCATGTTCGACACCAATCCGGAAAAAAAGCGGGCCGCTAGAAAGGTCAGAAAAGAGATCACGTCGGTATTTTCCGACGCCTAGTCCTTCAGGCGAAGGCCAGATCCAAGGCAATCGCCTGTCGATTTGTTTCACCTGATTGATCTCGGCTGGCATCGGAGCCCAAGCGCCTTCGCAAGCGCTCGGGTCTCCTGCTTAACCTTGTCCGTCTACTTCGAAACCAAATCCGCTCCGAACCACTTAAGGCTCATCTGCTTCAGACTGCCGTCGTCGGTGATTGCCTTTAAAGCATCATTGAACGTGTCAGCCAGCCAGCGATCTTCCTTCCGCAATCCGATCCCGACACCCGGACCGAAGAGTCCTCCCGAAATGCGGGGTCCGTACAACGTCGCCGAAGTGCCATATTTCGATTCCAAGAATGCTTTCCACACGGAATAGTCTGCCAATCCGCCATCGAGCCGGCCAGCGGCCAAATCCATGTTGAGATTATCCTGCTTGTCATAAGTGCGAATTTCGACCGTGTCGCCGAAGTGTTCTCTGATAAACGCTTCGGCATTCGTGGATCCCTGCACGCCAATTGCCTTCCCCTTGAGGTTTTCCTTCAGCGTCTGCAGAGCGCGCTTGTTCGCCTCGGTTTGGGAGGAAAGATCGAGCTGGGCCTCGTTGTCTACAACGGGGAGCCTGAGGGCCTTATTGACCACGAAGTAGTTCGACGTCAGCGCGTAGGGATTCGAGAATGCGATTACCTGCTTTCGCTTTTCGGTGATCGACATGCCGGCCATGATCGCGTCATACTTACCTACGTTCAGGGCGGGAATAATTCCGTCCCAAGCTTGGGTGACGAACTCGCACTTCAGTTTCGCGCGCTCGCACAATGCAGTGCCGACGTCGATATCGAAGCCGATCGGCTTTCCCGACGTGTCAATTGCGTTCCACGGCGGAAACGCGCCTTCCGTCGCGATCTTAATCGCTTTTCCATCCTCTGCCTGAGCCAGACTGGCAGTCGCGATGATGAGAAGGACGTGCGTCATCATTTGGAGACCAATCATGAAATTCCCCTTTTCTGAGTTGCTATGGATTCAAGTAAATCTTCGGGATGTGGTCGCGCAGGCCCCCATAGAGACCGATCATGTCCGTCCCCCAGAGGGACGCGACTTCGTCATGGGTGATATTCTGATCGCCTTGGCCGCCGAGCAATACGACCTGATCGCCGAAGCGGGCCTCCGGCACATCTGTTAGGTCGATGCGGAGATGCTCGAGATGGGTCGGCGGCAGGAGGCGGGCTCGTCGTCCGCGGACGATGGCTTCCGCGCCGTTGGGAACGCTTCGCGGCAGTCCGTCGCCCCACCCCATCCCAAGCACTCCGAGTGTCATGCCCACTTTGAAACCGGGGATTTCGGGCACGGCACCGAGCGACCCATCAAGGCGCTTCACCGCAACCAGTGTCGTGCAGATGGATTTTAGCGCGGGGCGCAATAACAGCGGGCGGACGGGTTCATCCGTATCTGGAAGTCCAACAAACAATGCACCTGGATCGACGGCATCAAAGTCCATATCCGGATGTCTAAGAACGCCTTCCGTGCTTGACATCATCGCGATCGACGGCCGTACGCCGCGGGACGACGCGGCGCCCAAAATCGCCTGCATGCGAGCGAGTTGATCTAGGGCGTCCGAGGGGCGTGATGAGGGCAACTCGCTCATGTGCGCGTAGACACCTTCCACCTGAACGTCTGCGTGCATATAGGCCGCGGCGAGCAGCCGCTCGGTCTCCATTGGTGTAGCGCCAGCGCGAAAGAACCCAAGATCGACTTTTATAAAGGCCCGAATCCGAGTCATGGCGGCGCGCCATTGCTCCAGTTCATCGATGCTCGAGATGCTGATCGTCAGATCGAGTGCCTCCACTATTGGGCCCGCCGCCGGCATGGCGCCTGGATAGAGGAGGATAGGAAGCGCAACGCCCATGTTGCGAATGGACAGGGCGTCGTTCACCGAGGCGACCGCAAAGCCGTCCGCACCCTCGGCCGCTAATGTGGCGGCGACAGCCGCAGCGCCGCAGCCATAGCCGTTCCGTTTGAGGCAGGCATAGATCTTGACGTTTTGTGATAGGTGCGCGCGAAGCTGTTGATAATTGTTCCGGATGGCCCCAAGATCTATTTCGTACCAACTTCCTCGCACAATGACGTCCGCATGCACAGTGCGCGATGGGATCATGACAGTGGTCATCGTGCCACCTGCTCAAGCGCCGGGATCTGCGTCATATCGCGCGCTTGCTCGTCGTAGTCGTTCTGAAACTCAACGCGCCGCAGGTGTCTTGTGACATGCCGCTCCACGCGTTCAACTACGTGAACGACCACAAAGGTGATGCCGAGATAGATCAACGCTGCGGAAATGAAGACCTCGTATGGCGAGAAGGTCTGAGCGACGATCTTGCGGGCAGTGCCTGTCAGTTCCATGAGGGTGATCGTGCTGGCGAGAGAACTCGCCTTCAGCATCAACACTATCTCGTTGGCGTAGGTCGGAAGCGAAAGACGGAACGCTGTCGGTAGGACGATCCGACGCGTTCGCAGCGCGTAGGACATGCCGAGGGCCTTCGCAGCCTCGATTTCGCCTGATGGCACTGCACGAATTCCTCCACGGAGGATTTCCGTCGTGTATGCGGCATTGTTCAATGAGAAGGCGATGAGGGCGCACCAATATGGCTCCCTCAAGATACTCCAGAGGATGCTTGAGCGAACCCACTCGACCTGGCTTGCACCGTAATAGATCAGGAAGAGCTGGACAAGAAGCGGGGTTCCGCGCAACACGAACGTGTACAAAAGAATGGGACGGGAGAGCGCCCGGGAAGGTGATGCCCTCAGCAGTGCAAGCGGCAATGCGATGAAAAGTCCAAGCACAAGGGACGTCGCAGTCAACTTGACCGTGAGGAGAGCCCCCTCGAGGAGCAACGGCAGGGCCTCAACAATGAGATACCAGTTCATGGATATTTCCTCATTCTGCGATGCGGACGCCGCGGTTGGCGCGCCGCTCAAGAAGGGTGAGGCACACCAGGGAGATCGACGTGAAGGAGAGATAGATGCTGGCGGCGATGGAATAGAAGGTCAGGGGGGTGTGGGTTGAACCGGCGGCTACGCCGGTCTTTCGCATCACGTCTTCCAGGCCGACCACGGAAACGAGGGCCGTGTCCTTCAGCAATGTGAGCCAAAGATTTCCAAGTCCGGGCAGCGCGTATCGCCACATCTGCGGCACGACAACAAGGCGCCAAGTGAGCGCCTTGGACAGCCCGAGAGCTTGAGCGGCCTCGATCTGGCCGGTGGGCACAGCTTGAATTGCAGCTCGGAACACCTCGGCTGCATATGCGCCGAAGACAATGGTCAGCGAAAAAACGCCCGCCGCGAACGCATCAACCTCTACGTAACGACCGAAAAGCGCCGTCAAGGCGACCGTGCCGCCGAAGTAGAGGATAAGTATGATGAGAAGTTCGGGAACGCCGCGAATGATCGTCGTATAGGCATTCGCCAGCCGCCGCAGCACCTGGAACTGGCTAAGCTTTGCCGTTGCCCCCAAAAGGCCGACGCCGATCCCAAGCACCAAGCTGGCCATTGCAATCCGGAACGTTGTCATTGCGCCGACGGCAATTTGGTCACCAAAGCCCTGCAAGTCGATCATCGGCGGGCCTCCCCGCTTTGCGCCGAGAGGAATTCCTTGAGGCGAGGTGACGTTGGATTGCCAAAGAATGCGCCGGGTTCGTTCTCTTCTTCGATCTGCCCCCGGTGGAGGAAGACGACGCGGTTCGACACTTGCCGGGCGAAACCGAGTTCGTGGGTAACGATGAGCATCGTCCTCCCCTCGCCCGCAAGCGAGCGAATGACTTTCAACACCTCGCCGACCAATTCCGGATCGAGAGCGGATGTCGGCTCGTCGAAAAGAAGGATCTCGGGTTCCATTGCAAGCGCCCGCGCGATTGCAACCCGTTGTTGCTGCCCACCGGAGAGATGGCAGGGATACACGTGGCGCTTGTCGGCCAAGCCAACCTTCAGCAGCAACTCCTCAGCGCGGAGGCATGCCTCCCGTTTTGGAAGCCCTATGACGTGTATCGGCGCCTCAACAATGTTTTCGAGGACGGTCTTGTGAGACCAGAGGTTGAAGCTTTGGAACACCATGCCGAGCTTCATGCGCAGTGCATTGATTTCGCGCTGCCCCGTCCGGCCATCACGCAAGCTGACCTGTCGGCCCGATATCCAGATTTCGCCGTCGCTCGGCGTCTCCAAGAAGTGCTTTTCCCAGAGCCGCTGCTGCCGAGAATAGAAATAACTTCGCCGCGGTGGGCGGTCAGGGAGACACCCCTGATGACCTCAAGGCTGCCAAAGCACTTCTTGAGATCACGGACACGTAGCGCCACCCGCGTGGCAGATGAACCCGGTGTAGGTTCGCTGGATATGGTTTTGATATTCACGATGGGATCCTCGGCTGTTGTTGACCGAGGATGACGGCGCTATCAGGATCGCGCTTGCCGTGTATTGATGCAGATGCAGGATCTAATCAAATAATCATACTTTTCCCTTGTTAGGCCACAATGCACGATACGCTACGGGTGTCATTCCAACCTCTCGACGAAACCCATTCGAGAAGTGGCTCGAATTCGAGAAGCCGCAGGCCAATGCAATGTCAGTCACGGGCATTGGCGAGTGACGGAGATATTCTTTTGCTCTTTCGATCCTGCGCCGAACAATAAATGCGTAGGGCGGACAACCGATCGTCTGCTTGAAAGCTCTACAGAAGTGGGGAATGCTGACGCCCACGAGTTCGGCCAGTTGGGCCAGGGACAAGTCGACGGTCAGATCCTCATCGATCTTTTCGATGACCCGATTTATGCTCGCCGGCGCAAGGCCGCCCTTGCGGGCGAAGGATACATATCTCTGCCTGCGGAGCAATTGTACGAAAATCGTTGCCACATAGCTCTCTACAAGAAGAGTGCTGAGCGGCCCTTGGCCCTCAATTTCTGCGCCGATCCCGCGAGCAGCATTCATCATGATCGGATCTTCGCAGCCCAGATCTGGCGACAGCGACGGCTGCAAGTCAGACGGGGTGCGACGGAGAAGATCTGTTACAAACGACGGCTCGATGGAAAGCGAAAGATACGCGGCCGTGGATGCGCCGCCTTCCCATCCCCGCCAGTTGCATTCAGCCGGGATAAAGAGAATCGATCCTGGCTTGCGGCGCACAAAACTGGCAGGCTTTCCATTGAGAAAGTACTGGCCCTGCTCGCAATTGCCTTGCACATTGAGCACGACAAGATGGCGGCTTGGGGTGATGGCTGTCTCTTCCTTGTCCAAACCGGTTCTCCGAACCAGTTCAGCATGGACGCGCCCCCAGGTTTTCTGATCGCGAGAGATTGTACTGCAATTGCCGGTCTTGAAAACGGGATCCGTTGGTGACGTCGCGGTGTTCATCAGCGCAAGGTCTCCCTCGTTGAAGGAAAGAGTTCGCCCCAGAATGCGAGGCGCGAAATGCGACCCTCACCATGGTCCGCAGACTGTGGCGCTGGATATGCCGAAGGAAGGTCAAGTGAAAGCAGGCAGTTGAGTTTTATCGCGAATATCCGATGGTGCATCGGCGGCTCCCCGGAAAGAGAGTTTGTCGCGGTGCGCCCCCGCGAAACTCACTAAACCTCCGACTGATCGGGGAGTTGGAAACTGTCCGTGACAGCCCTGTGGCCTTTAGTTCCGGAGAACCTGGACATACGCCACAGGCTCCCCGACCCAAAGGTCAGAGAGTTTGATGCTGAATCGACCAGCATCAGTCGCACGGAGGGGTTTCCACGCCCCAAGGCAGCGCGTACTGCCTCGGGTTGAAAGATAGAGGACGCGGCGATGCTTCGCTAGGTATGCGGACGAAAATTTTGCACACCGACGCCGCGAAAGCGGCGCGATTGTGATATTATGGCATTCTCATGCAGATGAGCGAATACCTACGGAAGTGGTTGTCCCTAAAGCTCTCGCTGATCGTCACCGACAGTGTCGAGCTTCCCGACGAGGCGAAACATCGCCAAAGTCACAGTACCCGCTGCAAGGACGATGGCGAACGCCAGAAAAATGGTCGAGGGCCGCACTTCGTCCCCTACTGCGGCGACCACCCCAAAAAGGATCACTCCGAGCGCCACACCCACGCTGTGCAATGCACCCTTCGCACGGCCAAGGGCAGTCCTCGGAACAAAGGACTGCAGCATGACCTCAATTGCGACCCTGCCCAAATTGTGGAGCGCGCCGAGGACAGCGAACGCGAGGAGGCTCCACGGAAGTTCCAGTGCCTTCAGGCTCGCGAACGAGAACGCCGTAAGGACGAGAAGTACCGA
>Ga0066256_1001857_pt2 | contig 13813 bp, 12 predicted proteins | sample ThiBio_1000_biof_FD_87107 | JGI IMG/M metagenome (GOLD analysis project Ga0066256, IMG submission 87107) | Wastewater bioreactor microbial communities from Cape Town, South Africa - Thiocy_expt_1000_biof (version 2) | ecosystem: Engineered > Bioreactor > Thiocyanate-remediating >...
ACCGAAAAATCTCAGTTACTGAATGCCGTAAAAGATGTGAACGCAATGATTATTCGCAGTGATAAAATTGATAAAGAAGTGATGGATGCGGCAAACAATTTGGAAATTATTGTGCGGGCTGGCACCGGCTATGATAATGTTGATTGTAAAGCTGCCTCAGCAAAAAACGTAGTGATAATGAATACGCCGGGGCAAAACTCAAATGCCGTTGGCGAACTCGCAATTGGATTAATGCTGTATGCCGCCAGAAATAATTTCAATGGCAGTTCGGGTTCTGAACTCCGCGGCAAAACGCTCGGGCTTTATGCGTTGGGCAATACAGCTAAGGCCCTGGCAAAAGTTGCACACGGATTGGGTATGCAGATATATGCCTATGCCCCTACAAAGGATGACAACTATCTGGCGGCTGAAAATGTAAAACGTGCTGCAACGCCCCAGGAGCTTTTTAGTAAATGCCAATATGTGTCGCTGCACATGCCGCTGAAACCCGAAACTAAAGAATGTATTAGTTATGAGCTGATGGCAATGATGCCCCAAAACGCCACGCTGATTAACACGGCAAGAAAGGAAGTAGTTAACGAAGACGGCCTTTTGAAAATGTTTGCCAACAGAAAGGACTTTAAATACATGAGCGATATTCAACCCGTAAAGAAAGAAGCGATAGATAATGTATGTGAAAACCGTATGTATTGTACTCCTAAAAAAATGGGAGCGCAAACTGCAGAAGCCAATAATAACGCGGGTTTGGCAGCAGCCAATCAGATTGTGAATTTCTTTAAAACAAGAGATAAAACTTTTCAGGTGAATTAAAAACCTCTTACACACCTGCTTTAGCCCTGCATTTTTGCGAAGGCCGTTAATTCAATCCCTTCCACCATTCCTTAAAAACCTGGGTAGAATCTTTTAGCCTCACTTCCTCGCCAATGATTGGCGTGATAAGCTTTATCGCGGAATGTTTAAATGCCTCTGAAACATTTATTAGTGGTTCATCCCATGCATGCATCGCTAATGCAAACTTTGACGAGTGAACCGGGAAAACTGCCTTTGCCAGTAATTCGTTGGCAGCACTCACAATTTCGCCGGGCATCAGGTGAATGTATTTCCAGTTCTTATTGTATTGGCCGTTTTCAAGAATAGAGAGATCAATCGGGCCGTACTTTTTACCAATTTCTGCAAAATGTGTATCGTAGCCGCTATCGCCACCTATATAAATTTTCATAGATGGCGTTTGTAAAAGCCATGATGTCCACAAGGCTTTATTGCGCGAAAAAGTTCTACCCGAAAAATGGCGTGCAGGTGCGGAATAAGCCACGAAGCCATCGTCCAGGGGAATTGTTTCATCCCAGTCTTTTTCAATGATGATTGCAGGGTCAAATTTCCAGTATTCCAAATGCTCGCCCGTACCAAGCCCTGTAATCAGTTTCTTAATTTTCGGCCTGAGCTTTTTTATCGTTTTGTAATCCAGATGATCCCAATGATCGTGAGAAATAAAAAGGTAATCAATCTCCGGCATATCATCGGCAGTATAACGATCCGTTCCTTTAAACGCCCTCGTGGTGGCTGCTACAGGCGAGGCTGCACCACTAAAAACGGGGTCAACCAATATTTTCTTCCCATCAATTTGAATGAAGTAAGAGGAGTGCCCAAACCACACTAAAATGTCTTTTGAAGGATCCAAATGCAACAAATCAATCTTTACAGAAGGCAGCGCTTCAACCGGTTTATTCCTTGGCCGGTCACTAAAAAAGAATTGCTGCATGGCCTCAAAAAAACTTACATCTTCAGCAAACGCAGGTGTATTACTCAGGTTTTGAAATTGCCCGTCGCGGTAGTGGGGAGATTTTTTGATCAGCTCCAAACGCTTGCCGGACGGGCGTTTGCCAAATTTGGGATGTTGCAGGTACCCGATTACGATCAACCCCAACAGCGCGACAATTGATAAAAACCAAATCATTATTTTCCTGAAAATTTTCATAAAAACCGGCAAAAATACAACTATAAAATAGTAATTAAAGCCCTTTATTCAATCATCAGTTACAACAATCATAGTTGTTGCGAATGGTATTGTGATTTTTTACCGAATTGCATTCTATAAAGGCGGGCATAAAACCCGCCTTTAGCCAGCAGTTCATCGTGTGTGCCGGATTCCATCAGGAGGCCTTTGTCTAAAACCAAAAGTTTATCGGCACGCCGTATGGTACTCAGCCGGTGTGCGATGATGATGGAGGTACGCTGTTTCACTAAAGTGTCAATCGCTTTTTGAATGAGCTGTTCACTTTCCGTGTCAATGGATGATGTGGCTTCATCTAACACAAGAATTGAAGGGTTATACAACAAAGCCCTGATGAACGAAAGCAATTGCCTTTGCCCTAAGGAAAGCGTGGCGCCGCGTTCCATCACATTGAAGTCGTAACCGCCCGGCAGTTTCATAATAAAATAGTGCATATCAATCATCTTCGCAGCTTCAATCACCTGCTCGCGCGTGATGGCATGATTACGCAAAGTAATGTTTTCATACACTGAGCCGGAGAATAAAAAAACATCCTGTAACACCACTCCAATATTCTCCCGCAGGTATTCCGGCGACAACTTGTTGATGTCGTACCCGTCAATTTTTATTGTTCCTTTTTGAATATTGTAAAGCCTGTTCAACAAACTGATGATTGTTGTTTTTCCACTACCTGTGTGGCCCACAATGGCAACGGTTTCACCCTGGCTGATATGAAAATCCACATCGTTCAGCACCCAGTGATCCTGGTTGTAAGCAAACCAAACATGGTCGAAATTTATTTCGCCTTTCATGTTGTGCCGAGGTTGAACATAGCCTTCCGCAGGCGGAACTTCCACATCGCTATTATCCAAAACCGCAAAAACCCTGTCGCTCGCAATGATGCCCATTTGCACCGTATTGAATTTATCGGCAATCATTCTTAACGGACGGAACAACAGGTTCAGGCAAAGAATAAAAGAAACAATTACGCCCTGTTGCCCCTGTTGAAGATCGAGCGCTTCTTTGGCGCTGTACCAAACTACCAGCCCGATAGAAAGTGCGAGAATAATTTCAATCACAGGAAAGAAAATCGAATAAGCAAAAATGGCTTTGATATTAGCGTTGCGGTGTTGCTTGTTGATGGCTTTAAACTTGTTGAACTCCTGCATTTGCGCGTCAAACGCCTGTACCACGGGCATTCCACTCAAATGCTCTTGCACAAAAGCATTTAACGCGGCCACAGCGTTACGTACTTTAAAAAACGATTTGTTAATGCTCTCCTTAAAATAATAAGTGGCCAGGATCATCACCGGAAAAGGGATCAGCGAAATTAAAGTGAGCTGCCAGTTGATTGAGAACATGTAAAACAAAATACACACAATCGATAAAATATCTGCAATGATCGGGATCAGCCCGTCGGAAAAAATTTCGTTGATGGATTCTATATCATTGATGGTACGCGTAGTAAGTGTGCCGATGGGGGTTTTATCAAACTGTTTCAGGTTAAGCCCTAATATTTTTTGATACACCGTAATGCGAATATCCTTCACAACCGCCTGCCCCAGCCAGGCCGTGGTGAACGAAAACCAAAAGCGCATGAGCGTTTCCACAATGATGATACCAATTTGAATCAGGGTGATATTGATCACCATTTTTGGCAATGATTGCGTAATGTATTTATCAACGGTGAGCTGAATGAGCATGGGCCTTACCGGCGTGATAACTGCCAGTAATATTGCCAGCACTATTGAAATGTAAAACCTGTTTTTATACGGGGCCGCGTATTGAAATACGCGCCTGAGGCTTGAAATATTGAAAAAAGATTTTTTAGGTTCGGACATGGGAGTTGCAAGATAGTAAAAGAAGTTGTTTAAACTTTCCTGAACCAGGTAGATTTCGCTTAACGAATCGAACAATAACCACGGAGAACAAAGAGAATATACCGAGATCACAAAGTTTTCTAAATTTAGGGACTCTTTTGTGTTCGCGGTGAGTTTTCCTCGTGCACCCTGAGGTAAAAAATAAAAGTTTAAACAACTCCAAAGGTTATTTTATTAAATTGTGAAAATATTGGAACCCCAAAAATTGAACCCATGGCTTATACAAGAATATTTGCAGTGCTTTTGATGATCTTAGCCATCACAACAACAGGATTTATTACATCAAAACCCAATAAAGCAAAGAATTTAAAAGTGCTGCCGAAGGACATCAGTGATGAAAAGCTCGACAGCATCATGCAAACCTACAATTTGGCCCTGGGCGTTTGCTGCGAGTTTTGCCATGCTAAAGACAAAAAGGATCCAGCAAAAACTGATTTTGCTTCTGATGAAAACCCGGTAAAAGAAGTGGCCCGAAAGATGCTGAGCATGACGATTGACATCAACAAAAAATATTTTAACACCGATCCCAATATTCACCCGGCCTATTTGAACGTAGTGAAATGCGTTACCTGCCATAGAGGTGATGCGTACCCGCAGTAAATTATTTTGGAGCCGTGTTAAAAAAGATTTCCCAAAATATTATAATGACGCTATAAAAACATCCAATGAATCAACATAATGCCCTAAAGGCTAAACCAACTGATCAAAAGGACTATACCGATTCGTTGCTTACACGACAATCAAAGTGGTGGAAAAAATTGTTGAATGTACAGTACCCTTACAAGCGAAATATTATTTCATTAAAGCCGGGTTTTGTATTAGATATCGGTTGTGGTGTTGGCAGGAACCTATTGCATTTAAACGGTAATGGAATAGGAGTTGACCATAACGCCACTTCGGTGAAACAATGCCTTTCACAAGGGTTGCGGGCTTTTACGAATGCTGAATTTGAACAAACTGAATATTACACACCCGGCACCTTCGACTCTATTTTACTGGCCCATGTTGCAGAGCACATGACCCAAAACGAAACCGGACAACTGCTTGCCGGGTATCAGCATTTGCTCAAAAAAAACGGCCGGATAATTGTGATCACTCCCCAGGAAGCAGGTTTCAAATCAGACGACACACATGTAGCATTCACTGATTTTGAAAAAGTGCAATCAATCTTCAACCAACTGGGTTACCAGTCAATCAAACAATATTCATTTCCCTTTCCGAGGTTTGTTGGAAAATTTTTTAAATACAATGAGTTTGTAAGTATTGCAGGGAAACTGTAGCACGCAGCCCTGTATGAACCTTAAGCTCATCCAGAGTGAAATCTATTTTTTAAACCCTCTAAAAGATATACCTGCCTGCTTCTATCAATTGATTCGCGATGCGCCTTCTCGCCTCTTTTACATTCAATGGCTCTGCCTTTGTAAATCGGCGCAAACCCATTAGTATCATCCGTTGTTCATCGCCTTCGGCAAACGCATTCACGGCATCCCTGCCGCTTTTGCCTACTTTATCCGCCGCGTCGTACAAATAAGTCCGCATAATGTCATTATAAATTGATGCCGCATCCACACCCTTATTTTCTGTAATTTTTATAGTGCGCAACAACACGCTTTCGGCAGTAAATACAGCGATGGCCATATCAGCAATATTCATCAGCACTTCCTGTTCCTGCTCAATGTTCATCATAAATTTTTGTACGGCTGCGCCGGAAACCATTAAAATTGCTTTCTTCAAATTAGCGATCAATTTCTTTTCGGCAGCAAACGGAGCGTCATTCTCCGCACCAAATTCAGGAATACTCATCAGCTCTTTCTGAACTTCCATTGCCGGGCCCATTATGTTTAAGCGTCCCTGCATGGCGCGTTTTAAGGTCATATCCAACGTGAGCAAACGATTAATTTCGTTAGTCCCTTCGTAAATGCGGTTAATGCGGCTATCGCGGTAAGCGCGGCTAATGTCATACTCTGCGCTAAAACCGTTACCACCATGAATTTGAACACCTTCATCAACAACAAAATCAAGCAGCTCACTGCCAAATACTTTTAACACGGCGCACTCGATAGCGTATTCTTCTGCCGCGCCCAACAACGCTTCATTAAAAGGTTTGCCTTCTGCAAGAAGTTCTTGCTCCTTTGCCTCAACCCAGCTTGAAGTTCGGTACAGAGCAGATTCGCAGGCAAAAAACCCGATTGCCATTTGAGCCAGCTTGAGTTTGATGGCGCCAAAATTTGCGATAGGCTGTTTGAATTGCTCCCGGGTTTTGGCATATTCAATTGAAATATTTAAGGCCCTGCGCGCGCCTCCCAGTGCCGCTGCGCAAAGCTTTAAGCGGCCGATATTTAAAATGTTGAAAGCGATCTTATGGCCTTTACCAATTTCGCCCAGCACATTTTCAACCGGCACTTTCGCATCCTGAAAATATAACTGCACGGTTGAAGAGCCTTTAATGCCCATCTTTTTTTCTTCGGGGCCGCGGGTAAAACCTTCCGTATCCCGGTCCACAATAAAACCTGTGAATTTATCGCCGTCCACTTTGGCAAAAACCGTGTACACATCTGCAAAGCCGCCATTGGTGATCCAGCATTTTTGGCCATTCAGCAAATAATATTTCCCGTCTTCGCTAAGTTTGGCCGTGGTTTTAGCGCTCAATGCATCGCTGCCTGCGTTTGGCTCGGTAAGGCCGTAGGCGCCTGCCCATTCGCCGGTAATAAGTTTAGGAATATATTTCTGTTTTTGCTCCGGTGTTCCAAAATATAAAATTGGCAATGTTCCAATGCCCGTATGTGCTGCAATGGCAACTGCATAAGAATGCCCCGCGCCCAAATATTCGTTTACAATGGTTGAGGTAACAAAATCTTTACCCAGGCCACCGTATTCCTCCGGAAAAGAGGTGGCCAGCAAGCCCTGCTCCCCTGTTTTTTGTACCAGGCTTTTCATTAAACCTTCTTCAAGGCCGTCAATGCGATCAAGGATCGGCATCACTTCACTGTCCAGAAACTGGTTACACATATCGCGGATCATCAGTTGTTCATCGTCAAACTGCTCGGGCGTGAACGTGTCCTCCGGTTGCGATTCTTTGATCAGCCATTCGGCTCCTTTAATGATTTCAGCCATGATTATTCTGATTTTGTTGATTTTATAATGTTAACACTCGTGTTTGTTTACTACGGACTTTGGCATACTGTTGTGCAAACAACAATCTAAAAATAGGCCGATTTTTTTAAAAAATTAGTTATCGTTGAATTAATTGAGTTCAATCAAGCAGAATGTTAGTGTGGTGCGAGTTGAACAAAGAAGGTTAGATTTGCACCCGATGTTTTTACCGGTTTTATTAGCGTTGTTATTTATCTTTTATGCGGGGCTGATCTTTTTTTACGATCGCAGTTGGAGAGCAATGCCCGATTTTAAAAACGAGTTGATCAACGGCGGGGATGTAAAATTTTCCGTGATTGTTCCTGCAAGAAATGAAGACGCAAATATCGGGGACCTGATGAATTCGTTGCAAAGCCAAACCTACCCCAACGAATTGTTTGAGGTAATTGTTGTTGATGATCATTCAACCGACAACACCGCCGAAATTGTAAAAAGCCTTGCTGATAGCCAAAACAATATCACACTGATCCGTTTACAAGATCAGCAATTAAACTCTTACAAAAAAAGAGCGATCGAAAAAGGCATAGCGGCCTCAAAAAACGAATGGATTGTTTGTACCGATGGGGACTGCGCGGTTCCCGAAAACTGGCTGACAACCTATGCTTCCTTTATTCGTAAAAAAGAGCCGGTTTTTATTGCGGCGCCGGTGCGTTTGGTGCCGGGCATCCCTACCACGGGCAAGAAGAACAATCACCTGTTGTATATTTTTCAGGCGCTCGATTTTATGGTACTACAGGGCATTACGGCAGCATCGGTTTTTAAGAAAGTACACAGCATGTGCAACGGCGCCAACCTGGCTTATAAAAAAGATGTTTTTTACGAAGTGAACGGGTTTAAAGGTGTGGATGATATTGCCAGCGGCGATGATATGTTGTTGATGCACAAGATCTGGAAAAAATATCCGAAAAAAGTTAACTACCTGAAATCAAAAGAAACAATTGTAGAAACTGCTGCCGCACCCACCTGGACGGATTTTTTTAACCAGCGCATTCGCTGGGCCAGCAAAGCCAAACATTACGATGATAAAAGAATTTTTTGGGTGCTGTTGCTGGTGTACCTTTTCAATCTTTCTTTTCCGGTTTTAGCAGTTGCCTCTTTCTTCAACCTGAAATATTTGTATGCTTTGTTAATATTTTGGGCGGCCAAAACCTTAATCGAATTACCGTTCGTTACGAGCGTAAGCAAATTTTTCAACCTGCAGAAATTACTGAAATATTTTTTCTTTTTCCAGCCTGCGCATATCGCCTACACAATCATTTCGGGGTTTTTAGGAAGCTTTGGTAAATACGAATGGAAAGGGAGAATGGTAAAATAATAATCTTCCTGGCCTAAATAAATTTATAATAAAACGATAATTATTATTTGTTTTGTTATAAATACACGCTTAACTTTGATTTCAAAATTCTAAAGAGAAGATGAAAACAAAACTCAAATTACATCCAAACACAATTCTTGCCCTGTGCGTTTTAGGCGTGGCTTTGCTCGTTAATATTGTTGCGGCTATTGTGAATTCAACAAGTTCCGAAAACACAGCTATCACTAATTACAGGCAAACAGTTTTACCCTTAAATATTCTCGACTTTGTAAAAGTTGGTCTTATTTTTCTGATGGCTTATTTTATTTTTTCCATTATTAAAAAAGTTTTGCGAAAAGAAAAATGGAACCCAAAATATTATGTTGCCATTAAAAGAATCGGATGGCTGAGCATTTTAGTTGTGCTGTTGGATTCAGTTTCAGCTATCGCGCGTGAACAATACATTTACAAAAATGAACCATTATCAGAAATATTTTCCAGGCCGGGAATTTTTACAAATATTATTTCACAAACTGTATTTTCTTCACCGGTTGCGTGGTTTCTGATCTGCTGCATTTTTTTGTTGGCAGATGTGCTTCAATATGCGGGAACAGTGAAAAACGAAAATGAATCGTTCATCTAAATGCATTCTTCATGCCGATTATAATAAATTTAGATGTAATGCTTGCGAAACGAAAAATGTCTTTAACAGAACTATCCGGTAAAGTTGGGGTTACCATTGTTAACCTCTCTATTTTGAAAACCGGCAAAGCGAAAGGTGTGCGCTTTGAAACTTTAGAAGCCATTTGCAAAGCTCTTGATTGCAAGCCCGGAGATATAATTGATATGGAATAATTATTTTCGCAATAAATCTAAAACCATCAACCACAACTCTAAAATACTCGTCACCGGCGGCACTGGCTTTCTTGGTGCTTATATTATTAAACAATTAATTGAGAAAGGTTTTGCCGTTCGCGCTATTAAAAGAAGCACAAGCAAACTGCCGCTTTTCATTGATAAAAATATTTTAGAAAAAGTTGAGTGGGTTGAGGGTGATATCCTCGACGTGATCTCCCTTGAAGAAGCGATGCGGGATATTGATACAATGATACATGCCGCCGCAGTTGTGTCCTTTAGCGTTGCCGATAGAAAACAAATGTACCGGGTGAACATTGAAGGTACGGCCAATGTGGTGAATATGGCTTTGGAAACCGGAGTTAAGCGATTCATTTACATAAGTTCGGTAGCCGCACTCGGCCGTAAAAAAGACAGCAGCGTTGTAGATGAATCCGCCAAATGGGAAGACTCTCCAACAAACACACACTACGCAATAACGAAGCACAAGGCCGAAATTGAGGTGTGGCGCGGCTTTGCAGAAGGATTGGAAGGAGTCATTCTAAACCCCGCAACAATTTTAGGTTATGGGGATTGGAACGATGGCAGTTCTGCTATTTTTAAAAGCGCTTACAAAGAGTTTGGCTGGTACACCAATGGTATCAACGGTTTTACCGATGTGGAAGATGTTGCGAAAGCTACCGTTGAATTGATGAAAAGCAACATTACCGAAGAGCGGTTTATTGTTTGCAACGATAGCTGGAGCTTTAGAAAGCTATTTGATACAATGGCAGAAGCATTTGGCAGGAAAAAGCCGCATCGCGAAGCAACCCCCTTTTTGGGCGGCATTGCCTGGCGTTTGGAGTGGATCAAATCTTTTTTCTCAGGGAAAAAACCTTTAGTCACGAAAGAAAGCGCTAAAGTAGCCAACTCAGAAACGATTTTTAACGGATCAAAATTATCAAAAACATTACCGGGTTTTGTATACACACCTTTAGAAACAACGATCCCTAATGCCTGCAGGAAGTATGCTGCGGCCGCAGAAAAAATTTAATCTCAAAAAAAATTTATTTTTCGTATTTTCGGGTACGTAAACGATTAGTGAACAAAGCCGTTCTTTAAAAAATTTAGAATATGAAAAATAATAACATCAACCGTAAAAACTTTCTGAAAAAAGCCTCGGTAATTACAGCAGGCACCATGTTTGCCGGCTCATTCAAATCTTTTTCCCAAACAAAAAAAGTTAGTGGCGAACTTGCCCTTTTGGGCGGCGCCCCTGTGCATGACTCAAAAGCGCAACCCTGGCCTGCCTGGCCCTGGATGGATAAAACCGTTGAAGACACCACAATGAAATCGTATAAAAGTGGCAGGTGGACAAGATATGAAGCGCAGAAACTAAGAATCAGCATGGTACAACAACTGGAAACCGAGCTTCCAAAATTCATTAATGCAAAATATGTTCGCATGACAAATGCCGGAACCAACGCTCTTTCTGCAGCGGTTCATGCATTAAATATTGGCGCAGGCGATGAAGTGATCACTTCGCCCTATTCTGACATGGGAACAATTGCAGCAATTTTAACCGCACGTGCTTTACCGGTAATGGCCGATTTAAACCCACTGTCTTACCAGCTTGACCCTAAAGACGTGGAAAAGAAGATCACACCGAGAACAAAAGCCATCATGCCCGTGCACATTATGGGCGTGGCCTGCGATATGGATAATATTATGAGAATTGCCAACAAACACAAACTCAGGGTCATCGAGGATTCCTGCCAGGCGTTTATGGCCACACACAACGGCAGGCCCATTGGTACCATCGGCGATGTTGGATGCTTAAGCTTTCAGGCGTCTAAGGTTTTGGGCTGTGGCGAAGGTGGTGCCATATTTACCAATAACGAGGAAGTGGCTAACGATGCCTACACGGTTATTGAACACGGAACTAATTATTTAAAAGCAGGCGCTAATGTGCGCATCGGGCCAAAGTACCGTATGCCTGAAGTTGTAGCCGCTATTTTGGTAGGACAACTGGCTACCCACCGGGAAAGGCATGATGCGAGAAACAGAAACGCCCGATTCCTTGACGGTAAATTCAACGGGTTTAAAGGGTTGCTCCCTCAAATAAAATATGGAAATGGCGATGGCGGCTATTATAATTACGCCCTCACTTATGACACTGATTTTTTTGACGGTATCCCGGTTGCCACTTTTTACAAAGCCATGAATGCAGAAGGAATCCCCGTAGGGGGCTATATTGCCAAAGGGCTGCACAAAGACCCGTGGGTAGATTACATTACGACCCTCCCTGAATACAACAGGTTATTCAGCGCCCAACGCCTGAAAGAATTTAAAGATCAGGCAAAAGATTTGCCTAACTGCGATAAAGTTTGCGCAACCGTTGCAAGAATATCAGGTGGCGGTCCAATGATTGCGCCACTATCGTACATGCAAGATTTTTACGATGCGGCCATGAAGGTTTACGAAAACAGGGACAAATTAAAATCATATAAAGGATAGTTTCACATAGGTAAAACTAGCTAACGGCATCGCAGTAATATGCGGTGCCTTTTATTTTTTACGAAGAACATAAATGTTGTTACCTCCCGAACATTTTTTCAATCTGTTCCTGTTTAAATTCTAAATAAGTAGGGTTGCCATCGGGCGCTGTGTTGTAAACGTCGCAGTTAAAAAGGTCGTTCAGTAGCTGCCGCATTTCACGTTCGGTAAGCCTGGTTCCACTCTTGGTAGCGCGCTGCCTTGCCAGGGAGCGGATCAGTTTCTCCCTGTTCGAAATTTTTATATCGCTACTAAAATGTTTGTATTGTTCCAGCGTAAAATCTATCAATTGCTTTTCATTGCCATCTTCAAGATCGGCCGGTGTGCCCTGCACCACAAAACTATTGTTACCAAAGGGTTCTATTAAATAACCCAATAAAGATAGGTCCTGCAGTAGTTCGTTCAATAGTACGGCATCCGATGGTGTTAACTCAAGGGTTAACGGAAACATGCTGCGTTGCATGGTAATAGATTTCCCATCGGCAGCCTTTTTCATTTGCTCGTACAATACACGCTCATGTGCCGACTGCTGGTTCACCAACAAAAAACTGCCGGTTACGGGAACGATAATGTAAGTGTTTAAAACCTGCGCCAGCTCTGTGTTTTCGTCAATTGCAATGCCTTGTTTTTTTTGCAGGATGATAGATTGCTGCTGTTGCTGTGTCTTTTCATAATCAAAAACAGCTACCTCCTTTTCGAGCGGCTTATAAAAATCCTTCCAGCTTTTCAGCTCGCTTTGCGATGGTTTATCAATGAAATGCGCCTGGTGCTTTTGTGTAAACCCTTTATACAAAGATGATGATACAGCAGCTTCTTTATTTTGCACGGTAAAAGGTTGCGAAACCGATGGCGGTTGCTGAATGGAGGCATCCAGTTCAAAATCAAGCGTGGGCGTAATACTGAACTGCGCCAGTGAATGCTTTACTGCAGCCTGCACAAAAGCGTAAATTATCTTCTCATCCTCAAATTTGATTTCCTGCTTGGTGGGATGAACGTTGACATCCACCTGGGTGGGATCAAGGTCAATAAACAACACGTACATCGGGAAACTGTCGGCCGGGATCATTTGCTGGCAAGCATTCATCACAGCATGGTTGAGATATGCGCTTTTAATAAATCGGTTGTTCACAAAAAAATACTGATCGCCACGCGTTTTTTTTGCCGTTTCAGGTTTGCCCGTGAAGCCGTAAATATTCATGTAATCGGTTTCCTCTTTTACCGATACCATTTTGGCATTGTAAGTATTGCCCAGCAATTGAACGATGCGCTGTTTTAAACTACCGGCTTCAAGGTGAAATACCTGCTGCCCGTTGCTGGCAAGCGTAAACAAAATATGCGGGAACGACATAGCCACGCGGGTAAACTCATCCACAATATGGCGCATTTCAGCGCCATTGCTCTTTAAAAAATTACGGCGCGCCGGCACATTAAAAAAGAGGTTCTTCATGGCAATACTGGTACCGTTGGGTACCGCCACCGGTTCCTGCCGGGTTACAATGCTGTTTTCCACTTCAATCAAAGCGCCGGTTTCATCTTCCGCACGTTTGGTTTTTAGCTCAACCTGCGCCACCGCAGCAATGGAAGCGAGGGCTTCGCCCCGGAAACCCATTGTTTTTATATGAAAAAGGTCGTCAATATTTTTGATCTTGCTGGTGGCGTGGCGTTCAAAGCACATGCGGGCATCGGTTTCGCTCATGCCGCTGCCGTTATCAATTACCTGCAGCAGGGTTTTTCCCGCATCATTAACGAAAAGTTTTATTTCCGTTGCACCCGCATCCACGGCGTTTTCCAGCAATTCCTTTACGGCGCTGGCCGGCCGCTGAATCACTTCTCCGGCCGCAATCTGGTTGGCAATATTATCCGGTAATAAAACAATTTTATCTGGCACTATTTCTAAACTTTTGAACGGACGAAGGTACAAAAACAATTACGCATTTAAAACTACGCGCCGTCAACAAAATATTCAAGCGCTGCTCTCACAGCTTTCAACAGGTTTTTCAATATACCTATCTTTTTGGGGCTTTTTCACCTGTAACAGGAGATAAGTTCCTTTTGGAAATGCCGTGCTGTACTGGCAATACCTTCCAGATTTACCCGGATCATTTT
>Ga0066256_1003903_pt1 | contig 13812 bp, 6 predicted proteins | sample ThiBio_1000_biof_FD_87107 | JGI IMG/M metagenome (GOLD analysis project Ga0066256, IMG submission 87107) | Wastewater bioreactor microbial communities from Cape Town, South Africa - Thiocy_expt_1000_biof (version 2) | ecosystem: Engineered > Bioreactor > Thiocyanate-remediating >...
ATTGCTTGTGTTTTACCGTGATATTTGCAATTTCTCGTTACCTACTCACTGCAGTACCCGGTACTTACTCACATGCTTCTCCGGGTGCCAACGGCCAAGACGGGTTGGGTGACAGGATGGGTGTCGACGGGAGGAGGCAAGGTAAACACGAATGCGGGGGAAAGGACGCAAATTTTACGTGGTGGAGGGGGAGAGTAGGGGAGTGGTAATGTTGTGGTGTGCTAGATGCGTGAGTGTGACGTGCGTGTATTGAATTATTGGGGTGGTAATGTGCGGTTTGGGCTGCTGCATGACTGGTGGATGCTTGTGGACGCAGGTGGTGGACGCAGCAGCTGTGGACACGCGGACAACGGTGACGCTCACTGACGCTTGCTGACGCTGCTGCTGACTGCGCTCGCTGCTCCTTGTGAGCATCGGTGCTGGTTCCTGCGAGGCCGCTATCCTGCCAGTGTCTGAGTCCCGCTCTACTGAAGGTGCGGGGTACCATCGCATTCGTCGCGGTCGTTTTTGCAATTGTTGCAATCGCCGCCATCGCCTGCGTTTGCTACCTGTTACCTACTGCTACTGCTCCTGCTACTTGCTACTGCCGCTGCTGCTGTTCGTACGCAGTTCTGTCCCAAGGCCAACAGCGTGCCCGTTTGTGGTGGCTGCCGTGCGGAGCTGCTGTTTCCGTTGTTTCTGCAGCCAGTGCGCCACTGCACTCGCCACCATTAATCGAAGCTGCATGTGCTTTTTGTCAAGTACTCATTAATGCTGCTGCATTATTAGTGGCTGCTGTTGGTGTCTGCTGACACTTGCCGCCCGGCCTGTGCGCCGCCATGTTGTCAGCAACCTGTCCTGGCGCCGGCACCGGCGCCGATGACGAGGAGGCACTGCACGCCCCCGCGTTTGATACCACCGGTACCAGTGGCGCCCCGCTGACGGGCGTGATCAGCAGCAGCGGGCGTGCTGCGCTGGCGCTGGAGCGCGTGGGCGGGCGGTGGGACGCGTTCTACCGCGCGAATGGGAACCGGTTCTTCAAGGACCGCCACTTCCTGGTGCGCGAGTTCCCGGAGCTGGCGGCCGCCGCCACCGTGCCCACCCGCCTGCTAGAGTTTGGGTGCGGCGTCGGCAACGCGCTGCTGCCGCTGGTGGCCGCCCTGCCTGCCCTCACCGTCACCGCGTTTGATGTCAGCCGCACCGCCATCACGCTGGCAGCCGCCGCGCTGCCGCCCGCCGACGCGCCGCGCGTGGCACTGTTTACCGCCAACGCGGTGGCTGGCCCACCTGGCCACATCGTTGCCGCCGCCGCCGCCGCTCATGCTGCCGCCACGGCCGCTCACGCTGCTGCCACGGCATCATCGCCGTCGACGACGCCGGGTGCCGCCGCTGCTGCCGCCGCCGCCGCCGCACCGCGCTTGGAAGACGGCTTCCACCTGGTGCTGCTGTACTTCATGGTGTCGGCGCTGCCGCACGAGTGCCACCAGGCGGTGTTTGATGAGGCAGCGCGCTGCCTGTGCCCCGGCGGCCGCCTCCTGTTCCGCGACTACGCCGACGCCGACGCGGCGGAGGTGCGGTTTGCCCCGCGTGCGCGCGTCGCGCCGCGCCTGTACGAGCGCGGCGACGGCACGCTGGCGGCGTTCCTGTCACCCGCCGACGTGCGCCGCGCCGCCGCACACGCCGGCCTGGCGGTAGTGCGCATAGAGGTAGTGGAGCGGGACATTACCAACCATGCGGAGGGCGCCACCTTCCACCGCCGCTGGCTGCAGGCCGTGCTGGAGGCGCCGCCCCTCTTCCCGCCCCGCCGCCCCCTTCCGTGATGACGCGGTGCTCCGCTACTGGACCCGCTGGTGCTACTAACGAACACGGTGGCGGCAGGGCGGTAGCGGCGGCGGTGGCGGTACAACAAGCAGCTGCCGGCGTGCCGGCGTGGGGGTGTGCGCGGGCGCGTGGTCGTGGTGGCTGCACAGCGCACACCCATTCCAACTGCACCGCTGCACTTGCGCGCGCTGCCCACGGCGGTACGGCGGTACGGTGGCAGGCGCGAGCACATCAAGCGCCGCCATTTGGTTGGTGTGGTGGTACACCACATTTCCTGCATCTGCTACCGCTACCGCTACAGCGACGCTGTGCGCTGCCAGCGGCGGATCGACCCGACCCATGCGGCTGCGCGTGCGCCACCGCCGCCGCGCCGCCACCACCTCCCGCTGCAGCATGCCATCGCTGTATTCATGGTGTCGCGTCGGCGCGCCAGCGCGCTGCGTGGGCGCGCCGCAGCGCGGTGCGGCTGGCGTTCTCGGTTCTGGCAGTTACCAAGTTGGCGCTGCAGCAGCCGCCGTCGTGGCACAGCCGCCCGATGAACTTATCGGTCAGGCGCATTGCAAGTTTTGTCGTGCCGCATTTGAACGGCGCAGCTAGGCAGGTGCCGCCGTTGCGTGTTTGGCCGGTTGCTGCTGATGCAGTGTGGCCACGTGTCCACTGCAGCAGCTGGTGTGTGCAAGCTGCCGCGCGGGGACAGCCTGATCAGCGACGACAGCGACGGGTGCGAGCTGATGGCAGCCGGCAAACAGCAACAAGCAGCCGACTGCGCACGAGGGTTGCGTAATCCGCGCAGGTGAGGGGGGCAGCCGACCGCACGTGGTGACACCCGCAGGTGCGCAGGCAACAGGCACCCGCGCGCCCACCTGCCCGGCCTGCCCGGGCGGGGCATGGTAGTAGTGTACCACCACCGGATACGGTGTGCGGCGGGTTTGAGGGAGTGTGCCATCAGCCGCAGCGGCGGGACGAGCGTCAGAGGCGGCAGCGTCGCGTGGAGTGCACCGTTTCAAACCCCCGTCGCAGCAATCAACGGGTGTGCGACGAATACTTGTAAGCGCACCGTCGCGCGGCGGCCATTTGTTGGCGTACTACCAACCCGCAGCCCCCGCTTTCGCCCTGACGTGACGTGTGTGGCAGTGTCGCGATCGCAAGCAGCGCCAGGTGCGTTTCGTAAACCCAGGGTTCACGTCCCAGCTGCCGTCGTCGTCACACTACTCGCCCAACTCTCCCTTACCGGTAGCAGCCACCACACAACCGCTTGTCGCCTGCTCGTTGTTGTTGCTGTCTGCGTCTGTTGCGGCTGCGCATTGTTGTTGTTGACCAGCGGCTGCATCAACCGCCGCCGCGACGCACGTGCCTTGCGACAGGCAGCGACACGTGCAGCCAGCCAGGCCCGGCAGCAAGGTGCAAAACTTGGTGCCAGGTACATACCGCCGCCGAGCAGCAGCGTCGTCGTCGCGGCGGCGCATCTTGCGTGTGTGCGTGTGTGTGGGAATGCATGTGAGCGCGCACGCACGCGCGCTAGCTGGCCCAGAACTCGTTGCTGGCAGCTGCTGGTGTTGCAGCTGCGGCACGCGCGTGCGTGTGTTGCGCGCGGGGGCATGGAGGGCGGACCTGCGGCGGCGGCACCGGCACCACTGCGGCCACCGTACCGCGACACAGATCCGCAGCTTCAGCAGCAGCAGCAGCAGGCACAGCAAGCGCAGCAGCAGACGCAGGACTGGCGGTGGTTGCAGGAACAGCAGCGGCAGCGGCAGGAGCGGGGGGTGTTGTGCTGGTCGATGTTCCATCCCCACGTGGTTTCGCCGCCGCCGCCGGCCATGGTGGTGCCACTGCGCGCCCAGCACCAAGTGCAGCAGCATGCATGCGGCCACCTGCATGCCAACAGCCGCCACGTGGCGTGGGCGCGTGCGCCGATCCAGCAGCCAGACACCGCCGCCGCCGACGGCACATCGCGGGGGAGTCGGCGGCGGCGGGTGGTGGCGCGCCTGTGGTACACCAGCAGCCCACCGGGCACACACGCCGCGACACGCGTTATCATAGGCTGCTGGCCCCACCACGCACGTGCCGCGGTCGGAATCAGGGCTGGCGACAAGGCACCAACCGCGGCGGCCACAGCCAGATCACCCGCCGGGCGACCCGCCCGTTGTCAACATCGCACTCGAGTACAGCGCGTGTGCGCAGCCGTGCTGCCGCCGCTGCTGCCGTGGTACAGTGCCCCCCGGACACACTGCACGTGTGGCGTGTGCGTGTTGAGGGTTGCGCAGGGTGTGTGGGAGGGTGTGTGGGCCGGCTGCTTGCGCAGGCTGTCGCAACCTGCCCGTGCGCCGCCGTCGCCGCCGTCGGCGCAGGCAGAGTGTGGAGCCGTCGCCACGCACACAACGCAGCCACGCCGTCACGGTGTCCCCTCCCCTCCCGCCCCGCCCCGTTGCAGACTTCGTCCCCTCGCTGTGGTGGTGGTGGCCGCTACCAGCCGTTTGCCAGGTACGTGTGTGTGCCACTGCCGCCACTTCGTCACGCCATGCAGCCTGCTGCACCTGGCACCCGCACCTGCTGCCGACCACTGATACCCGCCGTCATTGCGATCGGTTGCGGTCCGCCGCGGCTCTCGGCGTCGGCAGACAGCCCAGTTTATGATGTGGTGCGTTGTCTGCGTTGGCGACCGGGCGCCGTCGCCGGCGGTGTTGTTACAGTTGATGCCGGTACACCTGCCGCGTCGTTTGTTTGCCCGGTGGCACGATCCGACCCGCCGTCAGCAACCCGCTCGCGCGCGCTGCGGCACGGTGAGCGGGGGAACAGTGCAGTACAGTGGCAGTAACTTAGCCGGCGGCGGCACCACCCGGCGCAATGGGCAGTAGTTAACCAGTACGTATGCTATGCTGCACTGCTGCCGCGCCGCCACAGCTGTGTGCCGTGTTGTGTTGCCCACTCTGCCACCGTGACGACCGGCGGCGCAGGGGGTGGCATCCACCGCCACGCGCGACAGCGGCAGCAGCAGCAGCAGCCATCGCAGACACGCAATCATACCTACTGCTGCTGCCCTGCCTCCCTCCACTGCTGGTGACCTCTCTTGCCCCCCGCGCCTGGCAGCAGGCAAGGTGCGGGGGAACCCCCGCCGCCGCGCCACGACGACGGCGCCTGCCGCCTGTTGCCACTCGCCATCACCTCCGTCGTCGCGGCGGCACTGTTCGCGGCGGCTCCGTTTAGTACCCCACGCCCCCCGCACTCTCGATTCCCACTCCACCCCACGCAACCCTCTGTCAGCCGCTGTGTATGCGGCACCTGTGTGTGGCATTGGTGGGTACAGTAGAGGTCGTTTGTTGTTGTGTAGTGGTAGTGGCGCGGAGGTAAGCAGCAGTTGTCGTTGTCGGTGAGTCGTGAGATGGTGGTACCAGTGGCACGCGCGCAGATATGCGGGTGCCACCTCACCTGGCACGCGTGCGGCATTCGCAATTTCATAACCGCCCCGGCCGGCACGGTGCGTTGCATGTGTGTGTTGTGGCGCGTGGTTTGTGGACCTGGTTTTGCTGCAGCCACGCACGCGTAATCAAGCGGCCAAACCGCATGGTTGGCTTGACGCCGCACCGGGTCCGCTGCCTCGCCCCCCACAACACCTTCTCACGCCAGCGCGCGACGCCGCGCCGCACGCGCGCACGCACACAGCCAGCAGCTGCGACTGCGCGCGCATGCGCACGGGCGGCGACCACGGGCGGCCACCCGCGGTGCCGACTGTGTGGGGTTACAGTACCAGGGTAGTACAGTGCCCCCCCATATGCCTCCAACCAGAGTCGCAGCGTCGCAGTGTAGTAGACTGTCGAGTAGCGCGCGTGTTGTTGTGTGAGCCCCGCGGCGGGCACGCGCCCGTGTGCGCGCAGCTGCCTTGCCCTGTGCAGTGTGCACACCGCCGCGTGGGCGTGGCAAGCAAGCGGCGGGGTACTAGTTACTCGCTCGCGTCGGCCCACCACGACGACGCACGGCAGTGGGGTATAGGAGGCCGCGCGGATGCGCGCGGGGTGGGAGGTGTAGTAGTACCTGCTGCGCGACACCAGCGTACTGTACACTGTACACTACGTCCGCGGCAGCGCGCGCATGGGCTTGACCTCGACTCGTGCGCGGTCGTTTGTCGCGAGTCGTGGACCCGTAAGGAGGGGGTGTGTGCGCGTGTCAGCTGCCGCCGCGCGCTGCCAAGGTTACCTACCTTTTGTGCGCCCCCACCGCCGCGTTGTGCACGCACGCCAGCGCGCGCAATTCTGCACCGTGCGCTGCCCGCACTGCTGCTGCTGCTGTTGCACCGCCCCGCCTGCGCCACTCCATGCCTCGTGGTGCGTTTGTGGTGCCGGCAGCTACCAAGCAATGTGCAGCAACGCCGCGGGTCGGCGCCGCGGCCCCACCTTCTCGACACCCCGCGCGCGCCCACTGCCGCCGCGCGCCTGCCTGCGTGCGCACATCCCCGCGTGCCGCTGCGCACGTTGTACAGAAGCTGCTGCATGTGCGTGTGGTGTGTGTTGGTGTTGTGTGCCGAAACGCGCTCTGACTGCTGCTGCAACTGCCGGCGCGGCAGCGTGGATCCAACGGGCGCGCCGCGCAACCGCGCCGACATCAATCTGGCGCGCTCTGACAAAAAGTGGAGCGTACGCCAGCCATGCGATGGTACCGCCCACCCGCCCCGCTTGCCATCACCCCTGCACAACCCAACCCGCTGCCGTGTGTTGTCGTGAATGCGTGGGGTGTGGCGGCCGGCGGGGTCGGAACGCAGCGCGCTGCCGGCGCACTTGGTGTACCAGCACTGGTTCAGAGGCGCCGCTTCCTGTCGTCGTCGTGGCGGCGAGCCGCGGACCAACTATCAAGTATGCGCACCAGCGCGCTGCCAGCGACGCGCTCCCACTCCTCCCACAACCACCACACTACTGCCACACCACACATTCGCTGTCGTAACCGCCACGCTCCCCCCATGCCCACCGCCCACCCCTGCAGGAGGCGAGCAGTACCGCATGCAGCCGGTCCTGGGGCTGGTGACGCCAGTGGCATAATGGACGGCAGTAGCGGCTCCTCCCACGCCCCGCCGCTGCTGCCGCCCCCGCGGCCGCCATCATTGCTGCCGGCAGCAGCAGCAGCCATGGCTGCCGCTAGTGCGGCGGCAGCAGCCATCTCTGCGGCGCCGGCGGCGGGTAACGGTAGCAATGGTAGTACCGGTAGTGGCGACGGTGGTGAGGGCAGCGACGGTGACCTCCTCAGCGGCAGCCCGATCACCGGCGGTCACGACGACGGCGCCGCGGGCGGCGGTGGCGGTGGCTTCCCGCCGCCGGCCGCCGCGCGGGTGGGCAGTGAGGGGAAGGTGGGCGTGGGCGGCGTGAACATTGCCTGCATCAAGTACTGCCACCACTGCCACACCAAGAAGGCGTGCGTGCTGTGCACGGGCGAGCGGTGCAGCAAGGCGTACTGCCGGCACTGCATCGAGAAGTACGGCACCACCGCCGCCACCATCCTGGCGTCGCCGCAGCCGTGGCTGTGCTTTGGCTGCACCGCCTGCTGCCTGTGCGCACAGTGCAAGCGACGTGGCAAGCTGCCTGGCGAGGTACGTGCGCTGCGCGCTGCTGCCTGCCGGCTGTTGAATGCCGCACCCGCCGCCATCCCGCGCACGCGCGCACCACTCCCACCCGCACATGCCTGCAGGCAGCGCCGCAGTCGTCGGAGGCGGCGGTGTCCCCGCACCCGCCCTCGTACCCACACTCGTACTCGTCGTACTCGGCCTCGTACTCGCACTCGCACCGCATGCAACAGGACGGCATCGCGGCGGCGGGCACAATGTCAAAGGCGGCGGCGGCGCCTGGCACGTGCGCCGGCCGCTACAACGGCGACTTCCTCATCGTGGGCCCCAACCCGCGCGCCAAGCCGTACGTGCCGTCGCGCCTCTCCTCCGCTTCCTCCCCGTTTCGCGGCGTGTCCAGCCAGGGCCCACGCTGGCGTGCGCGCATCTGCGTGGACAAGGCGGAGTACACCATCGGCGACTACGAGACGGAGGAGGCGGCAGCGATGGCGTACGACCTGGCCGCCATCCGCGCCGGCAAGCTGAAGGCGCTGAACTACGTGTACGCGGGCGTGAACGACGAGGCGGCGGTGGCAGCAGCGGCGGTGGCGGCCGCCGCCGCGGCGGGCGTCGCCACCGCGTCCGCCGTGGGGCTCGTCACAAGCGGCCGCAGCAGCCGCAGCAGCAGCACCATGGACAGCACGCTGCCGGCCACGCCGTACGAAAGCTTGGCGGGCTGGAAGCGCGGCGCCAGCGTGCCCGCGGACGTGCTGGCTGGCGACGGCCGCGCTGCCGTCATGCGCCGGTGGCACACGCCGCCGACGGCGCCCGACGGCAGCAGCAGCAGCAGTAGTGGGATGCAGGCTGCTGCTGCCGCTGCAGCCGCCGCCGCTGCCGCTGCTGCCGCCACTGCGCGCTTACCAGCGTGTCGTGCCTGTGGGCGGGAGGGCATTAGCATCCTGTGTGAGGGCTGTGGGTCTGGGTGGCACGGCGGCTGCGTTGGCCAGCCGGCAGCCTCTGGCATGGTGGGCCGCTGCCCCGCATGCGTCATGTTGATGCCGTCAGCAGCGGGGGGCCCAGCGGCGGCAGCTGCCGCTGGGGTACCTGGCGGCGGCGCCCATCCCTGGCCTGTGGACGGGCGCAGCGGTGGCGGCGTGCCGGCTGGAATGGACAACACCGCCGCCGCGGCGCTGCTGCTGTCCGCGGGCGGAGGCAGTGCGGCAGTGCCCCAAGCCTTGCCATACGCTCCGCCCGCCGGCAGCGGTGGCGGCGGCAGTGGCGGCGGCGGCGGCGGCGGTACGCCATATGCCACGGCGTCGCCGATGCACGCACCCGTACCGCCGGCGGGTGTTATGGGCGTCGTCGGTACGGCTGGTCTGTCGCCGGCAGCGGCGGCGGCGGGGGCAGCGGCGGGTGTAGACCCCACCATAGCAGTGGCACTGCAAGCGACGGTGTGGGAGTTGGAGCGCGCACTGGCGGCGGGCATGGCGCTGCCGATGGTGCTCGGCGCGCTGCTCTCCACGCCGCTCTCGGTCACGGTGGTGCCATACGCCACCCGCAGCGCCCTGCTGCAGGCGGTGCACGCCATGCCGCCCTCTGCCTTCCACACCCGTATCCTGCTCGCGTTTCGCACTGCCGCCGCGTACGCTGACCCCGCCCGCCTCGTTGCCGACCTGTCGGCGCTGCACATGGAGCTGATGACGGCCATGGCGGTGGCGGGCGGCATGCAACAAATGGTCCCCATGCCCACAAGCATGCCCAGCGCCACACTACCGCCATTCTCGTACGCGCCGCCGCCACCCCTACCGCCGCCGCCGCCGCCGCCGATGCCCCCAATGCTGCCGCCCACGCACGCGCTGCCACCGGCGCCACTCCGGCCAGCACTGCCGCCGCTGCCGCTGCAGCACCTGCCCGCAACCTCCGCAGCTCCTCCGGCAGCAGCGCACGCAGCGGTGGCAGACGACGGCAGCGACGACGGCGGCCACCCCGACGACGGCTCTGACGATGGTGCCGCCAACGTGGCGCTGGCGGACGACGACAGCGACGGCGGCGGCGACGACGGCGGCGGTAGTGGCGGCAACGGGTGACCACGCACACCCCTGCTGCCCAACCTACCATTACCGGTACTCCACCTGCTGCTGTTGCTTCACCTGCTGCTGTTCCCAACCACCCCACATGCATGCCCGTGTGTTTGCGCGCGCGCAGCCGCCACCGCCCCGTGCGCGTTGCTGCCGCCATATTCTCCCTCTCACTCCACCGGCGCCCACCCTGCGTCCACCGCACGCCCCGCGCATGCCGTGAACCGCTTGGTGTTGTGCCTGCCGTACGCGGTGTATGCGGCAGTACTGTGTTGCACCCAAACGCGCCGCTTGTGTGTGCCCCCCTGCATGTCTTGAGCGGCCTCCCTCCCTGCCCGCCCCGCCGCGCTGTACCGGTACGCAAATTGTGCTATCTATGCTAGATGTGCTGTTCCTTGTTGCTGCGTTGCATGTGCTGGGCCTGGCGCTGCGCTGCTGCCTCTTGCCGCCACTCGCCGCCGCCCCGGCCACCCTTGTTTCCTGGCCTGGACAGTGCTGCTATCCCGCGCCCGCGCTTCCCCCCTCGCGCTACCGTACCCACACGCTGGTTCCCTCCCACTTCCGAATCCATTCGCGCTGGCGGCAGCGCGGCTGCGTGTGACCCATTCCGCATCTGCCCGTGATGATGATATGGTAGGGGCTCGGCCCTAGGGTAGGAGGGACGATGTCATTTATTGCTGTTTCCCTCCCACCCCGCCCCGCCCCACCCCGCCCACCGCACTCGGTCACACCAGGGTGGTGGTACACAAACAAACTTGAAATGTGACAAGACGCGGGGGCACGGCGTGAGTAACTTAATGAAGGTGTTGCTGTTGTCTACGGCGCCGCCGCGACGGCATCGTTCCAGGAGGTGACGACGGCGGTGGGCGGCGCAGGCTGCGGCGCGTACGTGGCCGTCAGGTTGCGCGTTTCACCCGGCAGCAGCATGATGTAGTTGTCATTCCACAGCAGCGGCAGGACGTCGGCGGCGCCGCCGGCAGCAACCAGGCGCACGCGCACCTGGAACGCGATGGCGGTCGACGGGTTGGTGAGGGTGACCGTTGTGGTGGTGGCGGAGGGGCTGACGGCGGTGGTGGTGAGGTTCACCGGCGGCAGGGCGGTCAGGGCGGTCAGGTCGCCGTACTGCGTGACGGGCGTGTTGTAGAAGGTGGAGGCGTTCCAGTTCAGCACGTCCGCGCGCGTGGACAGCCAGTAGTCATTGACGGTGTTGGCGCCACCGGCCAGGGTGAGGCGCAGCAGGTAGGTGGCGCGGTCGCCCAGCCAGGTCGCCACGGTGGCCGGCGATGGCACGCTGAAGAGGCGCGCCACGCCGTCGGCCGCCAGCGCTGGCAGGGTGGCGTTGGTGGTGAACAGGGTGGTGCCATTGACAGCGCGCAGGGTGGCGGTCACCGTCACGGTGCCACCCGGCACGGCCGCGTACGCCGAGTTGACGACGTACACCGCCGCATCGTCGTAGCCGTATAGCGGGTGCAGCGGCTCGCACGCCTTCTTGGTGGCAAAGTACGCCGCCCCCGGCGTGCCGGTGTACTCAAACAGGTGCCAGATGGAGGAGGGCCAGGGCGAGTTGAGCATCCACTGGATGACGCCCGTCGCGCCGTACTTGTTGCGGCTGTAGCCCTCAAACATGGCGCGGTGGCCCTCGTACACCGACGCGGCGGCGCGCGCGCTGTAGGCGGCCAGCGAGGCGGAGGCGCCGTAGCGCGCCGCCAGCGGCGTGTTGAAGCGCGTGATGGCGCCAAACAGGCCCAGCGGGTTGCCGCAGTGGCCCCAGCAGCTGTCGGGCGCGGGCGGCCACAGGTCGGCGGCGGGCACGTAGGCGGCCAGCGTCTCAGGCGACAGCGGGTTCTCGCCCGGCCCGCCCTCCGTCAGGAAGCCCCACCCGCCGCCCCACCCGCCGGGGTCGGTGAGCCAGTAGTTGGGCGGCACCCAAGAGTAGGGGCCTGACATCTTGACGCCGGTGGAATTGGTGAGCGGGCTGGTGCCGGCGGCGGCAGCGGAAAGGGTGGGGTTGGGCCAGGCGCCGTCGGCAGCGGCAGCTAGGTACTCCGCCTCCACGTCCTTCGGCGGCATCTCGTCGGAGGACAGCAGGAAGACGAGGACGGAGGGGTGCGCGCGCAGGCGCACCACCTGGCTGGACATGGAGGCGTTGGCGATGGCGTACTGCTGCGCGCCCCACCACGGCCAGTGCTGCCACGCGTCGCAGCAGCACCAGCCCACCATGACGAGCAGGCCGGCGGCGTCGGCGGCGGCAAAGAAGCCGTCCGGCTCCATCTTGCCCTCCAGCCGGATGGTGTTCAGGCCCATGTCACGCGTGTACGCCAGCGCCGTCGCCCACGACGCCGCATCTTCGCGCAGCAGCAGGTCGGGCGCCCACCCGCCGCCGCGGATGAGCAGCGGCAGGCCATTGATGGCGTACAGGCGGTGGCCCGCGTCCGTCAGCGACGATGTCACCTGCCGCAGGCCCACCGCCGCGCTCACGGTATCCGACACCACGCCGCCCACCGCCACACTCACGTTCAGGGTGTACAGCGCGGGCGTGCCCATCTGCCACGGCCACCACAGCGCCGGCGCGGCCAGCGTCAGGGCAGGGAACGCGGCAGGCGTAAACGTGACGGTCACCGCGGCGCCCGCGGGCACCGTCACCACCTGCGACACAACCGCCACCACAACACTAGCCGGGTCCACCAGCGTTGCGGTCACATTCCCGGTGCCACCGGCAGCACCTGGCGCCGTCACTGTGGCGCCCACCGTCACAGACGCGCTGCCACCGCCGCCAGGTGCCGCCACCACCGTGTCCACCAGCGGGTACTGCACCGTCAGCGGGCCGGCGGCGGCGTACAGCCAGGTGGAACGCCACAGGCCCATGCTGGAGTCGGGCGGCGACGGCGACCAGTCCACAAACGAAATGGCGAGGTCGGTGTCATGGTTGGTAGATGGCAGCGCGCGGTCGTGCGGCCGCCACACTTGCAGCGTCACGCTGTTGGGCCCGCTGCGCGCCACGCCTGGCGTGATATCAAACTCAAAGTACGTAAAGGTGCCCACAAAGGTGGCGTTGGTGGCCAGCGGCGCGCCGTTCAGCCACAGGTTGGCGCGGTAGTTGATGCCGTGGAACGCCAGCGTGAGGGTGGCGGCATCAGGCGGCAGGACGGCGCCATCAAACGTGGTAGTGTACCACCACGGCACGTCAAACACGGACGCATCCACCTTGGCCAGGTTGTCGCCATAAAACAGGTCGGGGTACTCCCCGGCCGCTGTCAGGCATGCCATCACGGTGCACGGCGCCGTCACATTCCACACGGTGCCACCCCGCGCGCCGCCCGCCCCCGACCCCGCCTGCAGCGTCCATGCCGTCAGCTCCAGCGCCCACCCCGCCGCCGCCGGCGCTGTTGATACTGGGACTGGTGCCAGGCTGCCCAGTGCCAGTGCCAGGGTCAGGGTACCCGTCGTCAGCCGCAGCTGCTTCCTACTTGCTGCTAGTGGCGCCATCAGGTGGGTTGGGTAGGCGGCGAGAGAGGTAGTGTAGTCGTCTCAATGGTGGGATTTCGCCGACTTGGATGGAACCAGCAGCAATTTCAGCATTTAGTGGGACACAGCCGTGTACGCGCGGCATGCGGTAGTAAAATACCGGCGCCGTTGATTTGTTCCACGTTACCATATCCAAGGGTGCATATTCCCTTTCTTTTGCTTCTTTTCTATATCTTTTCACTTCATGTTTTTGATGCCACCCACAGTGACCCACACGCCTTCTTACTCCACACTCCTACCAAAACCTCACCTATACACTCTACTACTCCAAAACATGACAGTAGGTCGTGGCTCCCCTTGCGTGGCGGCGAGAATCTGAGAATCATACCCGGTCTCTATCTTTTCTATCTTTTTCTATCTTTTTTTTTTTCGTTTTTTTCAGTGACGCACACCTGCTGTGGTAGTAGCACCGTCACCCGCGGCTCGCGGCGCGGCGGTGCAAATGTGGGTGCGACGCGTTCCACTTGATGCCTCTTGCGTATTGGCCCCGGCTTTTGTTGTTTTTAGCCGTGTTGCTGCTATTTAATTGGTGCACTTCTACCTCCTTCTCTTGCCGCCTACTGGCCCCTCTCGTCTCTCGCCTCTCTACTCTACTACTGGTTCTCTCTTGCTCCCTACTGCTGCTGCCTGCTACTGCTACTGCTGCTACTGGCTGCTACAGGCTGACGCCAACTGCTGCTGGCTGACGCCAACTGCTGCTGGCTGACGCCTACTTGCTGCTGGCTGCTATTGGCTCTGGCAGCTTCAACTGGCTGCTTCTGGCTTTGACTAACGACTCTGTAGCGACAGACGCTGCGCCAACTGACGCTGCACCAGTGACGGTGCAGACTGCTGCACTCCCCCCCCCCACCTCCCCTCCCCCCCCCCCCCCCCCCCCCCCCCCCC
>Ga0066256_1003905_pt1 | contig 13802 bp, 10 predicted proteins | sample ThiBio_1000_biof_FD_87107 | JGI IMG/M metagenome (GOLD analysis project Ga0066256, IMG submission 87107) | Wastewater bioreactor microbial communities from Cape Town, South Africa - Thiocy_expt_1000_biof (version 2) | ecosystem: Engineered > Bioreactor > Thiocyanate-remediating >...
CGCTGGGTCACGCTTTGCAGGCGAAATTGACTCACGAATCACGCACGGACGCTGCCACGGCCAGCATGCCCATGAGGGCCGAAGCAGCTGGACGGGAAACCAAGCAACCGCCAAGTAAGTGACGGCGTTCACGTTCCGGCTGGAGCATCAATTCACCCCCTTCAACCCGCTGCACATTGGTACACAACGTGCTTGCCACCGACAGCACACCAGGGGAAATCCACCATGTCACGCCAGCGCCCGTCCGCCGGTTTCACCTTGATCGAACTGATGATCGTCGTGGCGATCATCGCCGTTCTTGCTGCGATAGCCATCCCTGCCTATCAGGACTATCTGATTCGAGCACAGGTGTCCGAGGGCTTCGTGCTTGCGGGCGGCGCCAAGGCTGCCAACTGGGATTTCGTCTCCAACACCGGACGCTTTCCGCCCAACAACACTTCTGCCGGATTGGCCATAAGCGCTTCAATCAATGGCAATTATGTATCTAGTGTCGATGTCAGCAATGGTGTAATCAAGGTTTTGTTCGACGGCCCCAAGGCCAATGAAGCCATCCGCCCATCCAGCAAGTACGTGATGTTGTCACCTGTCACGCAAGCGGGAAGCATCGTGTGGACATGCGCGTCGAGCACGATCGACCCGAAATATTTGCCGACCTCCTGTCGCTCGTGACCACGGACCAGCGGCGCGCACAAGTTGACGCAATTGGTCACAAATTGACACATCCAGCCACCTCACAGCGCGATCCGGAGCGAGCCTTTCAACCACCCCAAACACGGAGGCATCAACGCTTGCGGCCATTCGTGACGAAAGGCACAATCCCGAGACCCGCAATATGCGGGAATACACCATCGGTAGATGTGGCATGCAACCTGCTTCATCTTCCGCGAGCTTCCTGGTCGTTCCTGACCACGAGATGGGGTCCGATCCTGCCTAGGGGGATCCAGGACTGGGGCTCAGGGGGCATCACCGGTTAGCTAACCAATCGAAAAAGAGGAACCACCATGAAGAGCATGCAAAAAGGCTTTACCCTGATCGAACTGATGATCGTGGTTGCGATCATCGCGATCCTCGCGGCCATCGCTATCCCGGCCTACCAGGATTACCTCGTTCGCTCGCAGGTGTCTGAAGGCGCAGTGCTGGCTGACGGAGCGAAGACCGCAGTGGCGGAATTCTATTCGAACAAGGGCACCTTGACGAATACAGGGCAAAACGCCTCTATGGGTTTGGCCACCGCTGCCAGCATCAGTGGCAAGTACGTCAGCAGTCTGACAGTCAGCACGGCTGGTATCATCTCGGCCGCTTACGGCGGCCCCAAGGCCAGCACCAAAATCCCGACCTCCGCGATCCTGATCATCTCGCCGGTCACTAATGCTGGCAGTGTCAGCTGGGTCTGTAAGTCGACCACCATCGACAACAAGTACCTCCCCTCGTCCTGTCGCTAATAGCTTTTAGCGCCGCTACAGTCGAGGGGCCGAATTTGCGCCCCTTCTTTTTTGGGAATTATTCATGCCAAGATGCCAGCCACGCCTGCTTTTGCTCTCGTGCTTGTGCCTATCGCTACTGGCCGTGATTATTTACTGGCCCGGTTTGCACGGTAGCTTTCTATTTGACGATTACGGCAACCTGCCAATTCTTGGGGCCACCGGCCCAATCGATAACTGGCCCGCGTTCTTACGTTACATCACCTCAGGTACCGCTGACCCCACCGGTCGACCACTGACTCTGCTGACCTTCCTACTGGACGCGCACAACTGGCCGGCTGATCCCTTCCCGTTCAAGCGCACCAACCTGATACTGCATCTGCTCAATGGTGCGCTACTTGCGCTGCTGCTACGCCGGTTGGGTCGCAAGGCTTTTAGTACCCCCAACCAACATCGCGTCGATCTCGCCGCCGCCGTCGGTGCCGGCATCTGGTTGCTGCATCCGCTGTTCGTCTCCACCACACTTTACATAGTGCAGCGCGAGGCGATGCTGCCGGCGACTTTTACGTTGCTCGGCCTGCTGGCATGGCTGCACGGCCGGGAGGCCATCCTGCAAGGCAGGAACTCGCATGGGCTGGCGTGGATCGCCCTGGGTCTGGGTGGCTGCACCATGCTCGGCGTGCTGAGCAAGGCTAACGGCATCCTGCTGCCCGCGCTGGCCTTGGTGGTGGAATATGTCCTGCTGCGCTCAACTTCATCGCGGGAACATCCCATCACGCTGATGGAGCAACGACGACGCATCTACGGCCGCAGCATGTATTTGTTCGGCTGGTTGCCCACGGCGGTCGTGGCCGGCTACCTGATGGAACAGGGTTGGAGCGGCATCGCCCACGGCATTTCATCAGTGCGCCCATGGACATTGGGCCATCGCCTGCTGACCGAACCGCGCGTGCTGCTGGATTACCTGGATCTGCTGTGGTTGCCGCGGCCCTTCACGCCGGGCCTGTTCAACGACCACATCCAGGCTTCGACCTCATGGTGGTCTCCGGCGACAACGCTTCCAGCCATCCTCGCCGTCCTCGGTTTGATCATCGGTGCGTGGCTGTTGCGCCGGCGCTGGCCGGCGCTGGCAGCGGCTATATTGTTCTATTTCGTCGGTCAGTCCTTGGAATCCAGCACGGTGGCGCTGGAGCTATATTTCGAGCACCGCAATTACCTGCCGGCGATGCTGATGTTCTGGCCTTTGGCGCTGTGGTTGTGCAATGTACGCCTACGTGTGCCGGCAACCGGGCACTTCGCTGCAGGGCCCATGGACTCGTGGCTAACCGTCAGCAAGGCCAAGCTCGCCTTGGCGGTGTTGATCCTGTGCGGCTTGGCGTTGATGACCCATGCCCGCGCGAGCCTGTGGGGCAACAGTCATGACCAGGCACTGTTGTGGGCGCAGCTAAACCCGCAGTCGCCGCGGGCGCAAGCCAATGCCGCCCAGGCCGAGATGGCTGCGGGCCAGCCCGAGCGTGCCGTTCAGCGTCTGCTGCCTGCCTTGGCCAAGGCACCTGACCAGGTGCAACTGGCGATCAACCTATTCAGCGCTCAATGCATGCTGGGGCACGTGGATGGAACAACCCTTGCCGCATCACGCCACGCGCTGCGCACCACCCGCGACCCCGGCGCGCTGCTGGTGAGCTGGTTCGACCGGGCGATGACACAGGTGGCGCGGCCGCCCTGCCCTCAATTGAGCTACGCCACGCTAGATAGCCTGCTACAGGCCGCGCTGACCAACCCTTACCTGGCCAGCAACCCGGGACGCCAGCAAGACATCCATTACCTGATGGGTCATCTCGCCTTGCTGCAAGGGCATGCCGACACCGCTCTGACCGAGTTTAATCAGGCACTGGACAGCCAGGTGCGCATCGCTGCTGCGCTGAAACAGGCCGCGATGCTGGGCGCCAACGGACACCCTCGACAAGGCCTCGCCCACCTCGACCACCTTGCCGCGGGACCTGAGCAAAGCTACCGACCAGGCTTCGGCATGCCCCTCGTACATGCTTGGGTGCTGGAGCGCCAGCAGTACTGGCCGAAGGAGCTGGAGCACCTGCGCGCTACACTGCGCGACGACGCCCAACAGCCCCACGCCGCCGAATGAATCAGACTCCCGATCGCCTGCCAACGCCCACAAGCAACCACCTCGGCTGGTGGCTGCTGCTTGCCGCGTTTGTCGTGACGATCACGGTCTACTGGCCGGGCCTCGCGGGTGGCTTCCTGTTTGATGACTACCCTAACATCGTCGACAACCATGGTGTGCAACCTACCGATGCCAGCTTTTCGTCACTGATGGGCGCGGCGTTGTCCTCACCGTCTAGCGAGTTCAAGCGCCCACTGGCCTCGTTAAGCTTCGCCGCCAATTACTTGATCAGCGGCATCAATCCGTACTGGATGAAGCTAACCAACCTGGTCATTCATCTGCTCAATGGCCTGCTGGTGTTCCTGCTGGCCCGAAGCCTCCTACTCACCGCCTCGGCAGGAATCCGCTCCCGGGCGATGCCGTTACGAATTCCGGATTCCGGACTCACCGCCCTGAGTTTGTCGCGGGATCGAATCCCGGCGAGCGGCATCGCCTCCAAGCGGGCTCCTACGGATGCAATGGCGGTGGTGCGACGCACAGGCAGCGTCGCCGCGCTGATCGCTGCCGGCTGGATGCTACTGCCGATCAACCTTACGGGGGTGCTCTACGTGGTCCAGCGCATGGAGAGCATGGCCAACCTGTTCGTCCTGTTCGGCCTACTTGGCTATGTCGCCGGGCGCCAGCAGATGATGACCGGCATGCAATCCGACGCAAATGACACCTCAGGCGTACTACAGCCGAGCTCGTCTTTGGGTCAGCGCGGCATCGTGCTGTGCGTAGCCAGTATTATCGCCTGTACTGGCATGGGCATGCTGGCCAAAGAAACTGCCGTAATGCTTCCCCTGTACGCAATACTGATTGAATGGATCTTGTTCGGTTTTCGACATAGCCCACTCGCCTCACCGCAACCTAAAGATGGGACGAAGCCGCACCGTGATCGCCGCATCATCAGTCTGTTCTTGCTGGTGTTAGCTGTTCCCTTGGTCGTCGGTATCGTTTGGCTTCTACCCACCATATTGAAGCCGGAGACATGGGCCAGCCGCGACTTCACCTTGTCCACTCGCTTGCTGAGCGAGATTCGGATCGTCGTCGATTACATCATATGGATACTACTGCCGACCCCACACGCTCTTTCGTTCTATCACGACGACTTCCGCATCTCGCAGGGTTTGCTTACGCCGTGGGTCACATTGGTCAGTCTGGCGGTCCTTGTCGCTTTGATTACCTTGTTGTTTTGGCTGCGCCGCCGCCAACCGTTGGCCGCACTTGGCATAGCTCTGTTCGCTGGTTGCCAACTGCTCACCGGAACAATTTTGCCGCTGGAACTGATCTATGAGCACCGTAACTACTTTGCCAGCTTCGGCCTACTTCTGACAGTCGTGCCCTTGCTTGCTGTGCCCCGAACCGAATCCTTCGCCCTACCTCGTCATGTACTACTCGGTGGACTGATGTTGTGTTGGGCAGCTCTCACAGCGATGACGGCTTATGCATGGGGCAATCCCTTGCGCCTCGCCGAAGACTTGGCCAGCCGCGCACCGGGATCTCCTCGCGCCCAATACGAACTCGGGCGCACCTACATCATCTATTCGCACTACAACCCGACCTCGCCCTTCACCAAGCTGGCGTACGCACCCTTGGAAAGAGCTGCAGCGCTACCCGAAGCCTCAATTCTGCCCGAACAAGCTCTGATCTTCATGAATTCTCGTATGCGCCTACCGGTCAAAGACGCTTGGTGGAACAGTCTGATTGCCAAACTCAAAGCCCATAAGCCCGGCGTGCAGGATGAAAGCTCGCTTGCCGCGCTCACGCAATGCGTGAGAGAACAGCGGTGCACCCTACCTGAAGGCCGCATGGTGGAAGCATTCATGGCGGCATTGACACACCCTCATCCAAGCGCGCGCTTGCTCGCCACCTATGGGGATTACGCATGGAACATACTCGATGACCACGAGCTTGGCGAGCGCATGATTCAAGACGCGGTAAAAAACAGCCCAAGCGAGCCAGCATATCAAATCACGTTGATTCGCATGCTCGCGGCGCAAGGTCGCGCCAATGAATCGAAAGCGGCTATACGTCAATTGGAGAGTTTGAACACTGGCGGACGGCTCAATAATAGTTTGGACGAATTGCGCAAGCTCCCGAACCTGCAATGAGCCGGAAAGCATCACGGCGGATAAGATCGCGCGCCATGACGGCATTTCGAACGGCATTTGCAACGGTCCATGCGAGCGGCCCCATAGCACGCGGCACCATCCGAACTAGTTTCGTTCTTGGCCTACGTCTGATCACACAAGCTGGCTCGCTACTGATCGTCGCTCGCATGCTTGGACCGGAGCGATTCGGCGCATTCGCAGGCATAGCTGCACTAGCCGTACTTCTTGGCACGTTGTCCACATTCGGCACCCATCTAGTGCTGCTCGGCGAAGTGTCACGCAACCCACACAGCCGTAACAAGGTCTTGAGATATGCAGTGCCCAGCACGCTGCTGTGTGGGTCCACCCTCCTCACGATCTTCTTGCTGACCTGCAGCTTTGTACTGCATGAAGCCGGTATCGCGTTCAGCGTGCTGTTGGCAATCGGAATAGCTGAAATGTGGCTACAGCCACTGTTCACGTTCCCAGCAACCGAACACTTAGCCTTGGGTCGCATTGCGCGCTCGCAGCTGTTGGCCACATTGCCATTGGCCTTACGGCTACTTGCAGCGGCGTCAGTTGCGCTGCTGCACCCTACCGATTTGCTGACCGCTTATGGCTATGGCTATTTACTAGCATCACTGATCGCCCTCGCCGTCGCCACCGTAACCATGCCCGGCCACTGGCCCCGCTTGAAAAGTTGGCGGCTACCAACCAAGGGCGAACTGTACGGTACTACGGGCTACGCAGTACTTAACGTCACTGCGGCTGGTCCAACCGAACTGGACAAAACGTTGGCAACAAGCCTATTACTGCCTTCATCAGCCGGGGTATACGCCGTCGGTACACGCGTGATTGGCGCAGTAACGTTGCCAGTTATCGCCATGATGCTGGCTTCCCTACCGAGACTGTTCCGGGAAGGCCGGGATGAGCCCAACCGTACAGCGCGTCTATTGCGTTGGATTTTTGGCGCCGCGCTCGCTTATAGCATCGCACTGGCTGTGGCGGTGTGGTTGTCCGCCCCCGTGTTTGTCTGGTTATTTGGCGCGAAGTATCAAGGTCTCCAAGACACCATCCGCTGGCTAACACCTGTCGTACCCGGCATGGCACTCCGTATGGCCGCTGGCAACGTGTTGATGGCACTAGGCAAGCCATGGATGAGGGTTAGTTTCGAGATCACGGGGCTCGTGATACTAATGGTTGCAGCGTTGGCGCTGATCACTAACCTCGGAGCTATCGGGATGACGTTTGCATTGATATGTTCGGAGTGGGCGATGGCCATAGTCGGCGGCGCACTAGTCATTGTCATTTCCAAGTCCACCTCAGCAGTCTCGCCGGCTGCGTAAAACCCTAACAGGTGTCGCCCAGTGAAACGCTGGGCTAAGCTGCCAAAACCTTCGAGCGACCTAAGATGGCAAAGAGTCTACAGGTTGCACTGACCGCTTCTGTGGAGCAATCTTACCGTGCTAATGTATATTAGTGGCGTCACCTCCAATTCAGGCCAACGAACCTTTTCAGCGTGAACAAAGACTTTTCGAAGCTCACTGATCCAAATAGCAAACGTACGCTAATGCAGCGTGGCGATGTATTATACTCGACTGACAGTTCTTACCCTATCGTGCGAGACATTCCACGATTCGTACCGCTAGATAACTATGCGATGGCATTTGGCTTTCAGTGGAACCTTTTTCCAAGGACGCAGTTGGATTCCTACACAGGGTTGCCGATCTCCGAAAAAAGGCTCGATCGTTGTATGTACGGGAAACTTCCAACCGTTTCCGGAAAACACGTCTTAGAAGCAGGCTCTGGCGCGGGCCGCTTTACAGAATTGCTATTGAAGCACGGGGCGTTTGTTGACTCCTTCGATTTTTCAAATGCAGTCGACGCTAATGCCAAAAATAATGGAAAGTCCGATAAGCTCACTCTTGTACAGGCGGATATTCGACACATTCCTTTCCCCGAGGCCGCTTATGACTTCGTTGTTTGTTTAGGAGTTTTGCAGCACACGCCAGACCCCGAGGAAAGCATTTGCTCACTGTGGCAACACGTAAGTCCTGGCGGTGCGCTTATAATCGATCATTATCGCTGGAAAATTAGAAATTTCCTCCCTCCACCATTCGGTGTGGCCGGCATTTTATATCGCCGTCACTTTTTACAAGTGCCAAAAGAAAAGCAATTTAAGACAGTAAAGAGAGTGTATGATTTCTGGTTCCCATGGGTATGGCGCTTTCGAGAATCGAGGTTGGCTCAGCTTGTTCTAAGCCGACTGACACCTATAGTTAACTATTATCCCACCTTTGGACTGCGCGACAAAGAAATGTATTACGAATGGATGCTACTCGATACACATGACGCCATGACCGACGTGTATAAGCACCGCCGTACGCTGCGCTCGATTCGCCGCACGCTCGAAGCGCTAGGAGCGGTAAATATCCGTATAGGTAAGGGCGGAAACGGCATTGAGGCCTACTGCGAAAAGCCGAACAGCGCCAAGTGCGGCATTGCTGGCCTCCTCGCTCCCTCAGATACCACGCTGTCACTGCTTGGTGGAATGCTGGGACGCCTGTCCCACCGCGGACCGGACAACAACGGTGTTTGGAGGGATAGTGACTGCGGCATTGGTTTGGGCCATCGAAGACTTTCGATCATTGACCTCACCCCAGCCGGGCATCAGCCAATGTTGTCGGCAAGTCAACGCCACGTGCTTGTCTACAACGGCGAGATATACAATCACGTGGCGCTCCGCAGGGAACTGGACTCGGCGGGATTGGCGGCGGCTTGGCGTGGCACCTCGGACACCGAGACTCTGCTTACCGCTGTGGAGACCTTAGGCGTTGAAGGTGCGTTGGAGCGCTGCAACGGCATGTTTGCATTTGCGTTGTGGGACAGGCAGCAGCGTCGTCTTGTGCTGGTCCGCGACCGCATGGGCGAGAAGCCATTGTATTTCGGCTGGATAGCCGGGCGCTTTGTGTTTGCATCTGAACTGAAAGCGCTCGCCAGCTTGCCTGGCTGGGCACCGCATATGCACATACCGTCCGTTACGGGATTTCTTCGCACAGGTTACGTGCACGGCTTTGAGTCCGCCGTGACAGGTGTCTTCCGTCTACCGCCCGGATGCCTGCTGCGACTGTCACTGGACGAACTGCAACAGCCACACGATGCTGAGTGGTTAGCGCCCAAGCTTGAACCGTACTGGTCGTTGCCAGCCATAGCTACCGAGGGACTATCACACCCGATCCACAACGCAGGCGAGGCCACTCGCCAGCTGGAGGCTTTGCTACGTGACGCCGTAGCCATGCGCATGGCGGCCGACGTGCCCTTGGGCGCCTTCCTCTCCGGCGGTATCGACTCCAGCCTTGTCACTGCGTTGATGCAAACACAAAGCGATCTTCCTGTACGCACTTTCAGCATCGGCTTTCATGAGCCCCGCTTCGACGAAGCACCGTTTGCGCGCGCAGTGGCTAAACACCTCGGTACAGAGCACACAGAACTATATGTCGACTCACAAGCGGCCCTCGACTTGGTCCCGTCGTTGACCGAAGCATTTGATGACCCTTTTGCCGACTCCTCGCAGTTCCCCACGTTACTGGTATCACAGCTGGCCCGCCGGCACGTGACGGTAGCACTGACCGGCGATGGCGGCGACGAGCTGTTTGCCGGATACCAGCGCTACTTCGCCATCCTCGCACTTTGGCGACTATTACAACCGCTACCTCTGACCTTGCGCCGTGCCAGCGGCTTAGCATGCAGCGCTACCGCCCGGCTGCTTGCGCTACTGCCGTCGAGCCGCGAACCAGTTAGCTCAATGACTTTCCGCTTCTCCCGTTTGGCCGAGCGCATGGCCGCGCCTGATATCGAGGCGATGCGCCTGTCGTTCATCGCCGGCGCAGGCCATGCCCGCATAACTTCGAACGCCCGTGGGAACGCTCCTTCCGCGTTGGCCTACCCGGCCTTGCACGAGCCCCTGCGCCGACTGATGTTTGGAGATCAGGTCGATTACCTTCCCGACGACATCCTGTTCAAAGTGGATCGGGCAGCGATGGCACATTCCCTGGAAACGCGCATCCCGTTACTTGACCATCGCGTGGTGGCCCTGTCGTGGCAATTGGCCACTCCGCTGCTGGCGACAGACGGTAGAGGCAAACAACCGCTGCGACGCATACTGGAGAAATATGTACCTGCCAGCATGTTCGAGCGCCCCAAACAGGGCTTTGCGCCGCCGATGGATGCCTGGTTACGCGGTCCGCTGCGTGAATGGGCCGAAGCAGGGTTATCCGAAAAGTCACTACGCGAACTGCCGATGCTCAACGCCAGCGAGGTGCGCAACATCTGGAAAGCACATATTGGCGGCCGAATGAGCGCCGCCAACGTCTTGTGGAATGTACTGATGCTCTCGAACTGGCGCGAACATTACCGGGTGACCTGTTGATGCGCATCCTTGTCATCTCGGATCTCCCACAGTTCGTCACCGGTGGAGCAGAAATGCAGGCTGCCAACTTGATTGAGGCCTGGATGGACGCGGGCCATCAGGTGACATGCTTTGGCCGTCGCATGGGTAGAGACCCCGTATTCGTAGGGAAACACGAAGTCCCCGTCCGCAGGATCCGTGTGGTGCAGCGGTTCGGGCGTGCCTTGCGCGGCATCAGTTATCTGTTCTCACTGACAATGCTGTTGCTACGCTACCGCGGCCGCCACGATGTGATCTATACCCGCTTCTTGGGTGAGGCAGCCCTAACGGCGAGCTTGTTGAAGTCGCTGCACCTGCTGGACGTGAAGCTGGTGTCGACTCCGGCAAACACAGGTGGAACAGGGAGCGACACTCAATTCATTGCGGGCCTTCCCTGCAAGCACTGGTTCGTGCGCCTGCTGGACACGCAATGCGACGCCATCAACCTGATCGCACCCGCCATGGTCAAGGAGCTCCGCAACGTGGGCTTTACGGGGCGTAATTTCACCCATATTCCGAACGGCGTATCGATCCGCGAGACCCCGCCATCGACATCGCTACGCCCCCATTATTTCCTTGCGGTCGGCCGAGTGGTACGCCAAAAGGGCTACGACACCCTGATCGAAGCCATGTCGATGATACGCGATCAACTACGACCCGGACTTGTACGCATTGCAGGTGACGGCCCAGAGCGGTTCTTGCTCCAAGCACAGGCAGAGGCCGCCGGCGTGGATCACCTCATCGAATGGCTCGGCGAACTGAGCCATGACGCCGTGCTGCACGAACTGGAAAAGGCTCGCGTTTTTTTGCTGCCCTCACGTTACGAAGGTATGTCCAACGCCGGACTGGAGGCAATGGAACGTGGGTTAGCCATATTGACGTCTCGCTGCGGGGGACTGGACACTTACATTCAGTCCGACATGGGTTGGACAGTGGAGCCCGAAAATGCCAGAGGACTGGCAAACACCATGTGCCAATCGCTCGCAACCCCCACGCCTACACTAGCCGCCATGGGTGAACGTAACCGTGCATTCACCCTGCAACATTTTGGCCTGCCGCAGGTCGCAGCGCGCTATTTAGCTCTATTCGAATCGCTGCGCGCGACACGAAACGGCGGAAATCGAACATGATCAGCGTGATCATTCCCGTCTTCCGAGATGCGATGCGGGCACTCGACTTGATTCACTCGCTGCTTCTACAAGAACTGCCACCGGAACATCCGCTCGAGATCGTGCTGGTGGACGATGGCTCGAACGACGGCAGCGTCCAGTTGTTGCGTCAGTGCGAGACCGAGCAAGTTCACGTAGTGACACTTCCACTCAATAAGGGCCGCTCCGCGGCACGCAACGCGGGCGCCAAGTTGGCCCGCGGGGAATTCCTGGCTTTTGTCGATTGTGATTGCACGCCGGAAGGCCCGCTCTTTCTCGCCGCACATCTTCGACTATTGCGCAACGACTGCGTTGCCACTTGCGGCCCCGTGTTGGGCGATGGACATGGCTTCTGGTCACAATATCAAAACGAAGCCTCGCACCGCCGTGCACGCCAGCACGCACAAGGTGTAAGCTTTGTCGGTTCCACTCAAAACTTCACGGTGCGCACTGAAGCATTTCATCGGATCGGTGGCTTCGATGCCCGCTACAGTGGATACGGATTCGAGGATCGCGACCTTTTCGTTCGCCTATCCCGACTCGGCGCATTTGGCTGGTGTGCCGACGCAGTGGTTACACACCTCGACAAGCTGACACTGCGAAGTGTGCTGAAAAAAATGCACCAGGCTGCGGGAGCCTCAGCCGGATTGTTTATGCTCGATCATGCCAACGAATATGGTGAACTCGGGTACGCTGCACTCGACACGCGCTTGCATCCATGGCTCCGATCAGTCGGATGGATAAGGCCCAGCGATTGGCGCACATTGTTCTTGCTAGATAAACTCATCACTTCGCGTTGGATGCCCTACACACCAGCGACGTTGTTCGTGAAATTGCTTGTCGCACTGACATACATCAGCGGCTCGACCAACCCGTCGGGCAATGCGAACCCGCGCGATTATCGCAACCAACGCCGCTCAAGCTGATGAACCAGCACTGGGATAATCCCTCGCGCCGCCCCCAACCACCCATCGGTCGGGCTATCGCGTGCCGCAAGAGGTATTCCAGCAATCGTTCGAACGAGCTGCTCTATGCGTTGAATCCGTTGGTGAAATCATCGCGGACTGGGGGGGCTGGTATCAGGGAATGCAGATGGTGCTGAAGTCGCACGTCGAACTCCGGCCACGCAAATCGACGCGCGAACTCGATACACGACGACCTCAAGCTTTCGCGCTCGGCCAAGGTGGAGATAACTGCATCGGACAGGGCCGCATAGTCGCCGGGTCGCACCAGATGCCCGGAGCGGCCCTCGGCCACGGCATCGACGATGCCGCCGGTGGCGAACGCCACGCTGGGTAGGCCGTGGGCGGCGGCCTCCACCGCCACCATGCCGAAGCCTTCCGGATCGCCGGGGATATGGCGCACCGGGAAGACGTGGACATCAGACGCACCATAGACCGCGCCGAGTTCGGCATAGTCGGTGATGACGCCGAGGAACAGCAGGTGGCTGTCGACGCCCGCTGCCTCGGCCGCGGCGTAAATGGACTCCGGCGCTTGCGCCTCGGCGCGAAGCGCTTGCTTGGGTGCATCACCGACGATAAGCAGCAGAACATCCGGCACTACGGCGACGATGCGGGGCAAGGCATGGCTGACGAACTCGCGCAGCCCCTTTCGGGTGGAGAGTCGGCCAACCGACAACAGCAAGGGACGATCGCCGAGGCCGTGCGACTGGCGAAATTGTGCCGCGCTTGTGCCTAGGTGGCGCGCAAAGACATTGTTTCCCGACTTCCGCTCTAACGAGAGACCCGCCTCCCGCCCGGCTTGGCCGGCAACTTCGGCAGGCAAATCAACGCCGGGATGCACGATGGCGATGCGCGCAGGATCGACACCGACGTTGCGGCAAAGTTCGGCTGTGGCACGACTGTTGGCAATGATGAGATCCGCGCTTCTAATCGCGCGCAACCATATGGCGCGATAAATGGGGTGCCCCACCGCCACGTCGAGGCCATGAACATACACGCAGGTTTTCGCCCCGCACAGCCGGGCTGCGGATCGGGCAACAGGTGCGGTGAGACCACTGCCGGCCAGCACGACGTCCGGCTTCCACGCCCGCGCCTCGCCTCGAGTCAACGCTCGGGCGTGCAACAGGAACTTCCACAGCGGCTGCAACCGTGCTTCGCGTACGATGACACCTGCGGGGGCTACGCCGGCGGAACCCGACGGGCCGATCACTCGCACATCCGCTGATTTGGACAACTCATCGGCCATGTGCCAGTTGAGCCGCTCCATCCCACCGACCAGGGGCGGCAAGTTGCGGGTCACCAGCAGGATGCGCAACCTCTTCGAATCATGCATCACGTCGGTACATCAACCCGGTGATCTGCTCTGAAACCAGCCCGATCAAAAACACGATCACGCAGGCGCTCCACATCAACATGCTGCCGTTGGTGAGCCGGCCGTAATGGCTGTAGGTCCACGCGTAATTCGCGCACCCCAGCAGGAAAAACACCGCACTCGCCGGCACGAACAGCTTCAGCGGCGAATACAGCGTGGCGATCTTGAAGATGATCAGCAGGAAGCGGATGCCGTCCT
>Ga0066256_1003906_pt1 | contig 13794 bp, 10 predicted proteins | sample ThiBio_1000_biof_FD_87107 | JGI IMG/M metagenome (GOLD analysis project Ga0066256, IMG submission 87107) | Wastewater bioreactor microbial communities from Cape Town, South Africa - Thiocy_expt_1000_biof (version 2) | ecosystem: Engineered > Bioreactor > Thiocyanate-remediating >...
CGTTGATCGCCGACGACTTGCCGGCGTTGGAACGGCCTACGAACGCGACCTCGGGAACGCCGCCGTCGGCGGGTAGTTGCGCGAGCTTGGCAACGGTCGTGGCAAATCGGGCAGTCAGCAGCAGGCAGGCCACGGCACAGAGGGGCAAAAGCGCGCCAGTCGGCATGACTGGCGTCAAGGGGCTATTGTACAATCTGATGTTTGTATCGGGCGCCTGTCGCGTCCGTCGTTCGCACGGGTGAGGAGGATATGATCGGCCGCTTGCGGCGCAAGCCGGGCGGGCGATGGCATTTCGATTATGCCGAAGGTGATCGCGATGACGAGATCGGTTCCTATCTCGGGCGAGGAACGCTTCGTGCCTGGTGAATATGTTTCGGTCAAACGCAGCGGAGCCATGCATACCTACCAGGTAGCGAGGGTCGAACGGCCGTAAAGCCTTGAGGCGAGACGTCTAGAGGGCTATGCCGAGCGCGTGGAACGGTCTCGATCAGCTTCCGTCATTCAACCCAGCTGAACGGCCGCGGCTGGGCGCTTACAATCGAGCGACAACTTCCCTGAGACCTGAGACCAAGTTCCACTCTGCCCTTTATGCGACTTTTCGAGCACAGATGGTGAACGCCGAAGCTGCTGCGTCGTCCGAGGAGAAGCATCTACGGGCGGCAATATACCCCTCGCCTGGGGGCGTCACCTGCAAACTGCTATGCGGGGCGACATTGGGCCAGATTCAACCGCTGCGCATACACCTCCGAATCCAGCTAGACACCTGGCGAATCCAACCTGTAGGCCGTTTGGCTTCCGGTTTCTTTTCTACGTATCTTCGAATGTCGAAGCTCAGATCGCCGACCGCCGCCGGCGGGTAATGCGGGCAAGAAGGCGCTGACCAACGCCGGAACCGGTCGGCCTCCGAGACCAGGCCGGTATTGCCGTCAAACGTGAGATAGGCACCTGCCCTGGCCCGTCGGTTCCATGGCGTGACCATCTGAACGACCAGTCCTACCGCCAGCGAGGCGAGAACACCGTTGGACCACACCACCTGCGGACGCCCGCCGGCAGCGCCATACTTACGGGCTTCCTCGGCCAACGCCTCCTCGGTGACAATGCCAAGGCAGCGCAGGCACGGACTACCCGGCTGAGACAGGACAACCTGACCAGCGACGAGATGTCCGTGCCCAGCTTCAAGCTTGTGTACGTCCATGCCCTGGTCGATGTATGGGATGAGGAAGCGTCGGCAGAAGGCGTCGAGCTCGTCCTTGCCCCGCACGTTGTCGAGGCCACCCACGATGACGTCGCAGCACTTGAGCGCGTCACCCACGAGCTGCCACTGCTTGCGATAGATTTCGACCCGGGCCTTCGGATTGATGGCCTTGATCATTCGCCTCATGATCTCGACCTTGACCGCGCGCTTCAGCACGTACCACCACGTGCCGCCGATCAGCCTGTTGAGATTGGTCAACGAAATGCGGTCCTCGTCCACCAGCACGAAGTTGCCGATGCCGACATGGGCCAGTTGCTGAGCAACATGCGAGTTGCCTCCGCCGAGGCCCACCAAGCCGACGGTCACTTCACCCAATCGCCGTTCGCTCTGCGGGCCCAAAAAGCTCTGACGATCAAGCCAGCTCATATTTCGCACTCCATTGCTCGACGACCGGTTGGTCGACGCGGATGAAACGGTCGATCGGCACGGAACGCTTGCCGGGCTCAAGCCACAGCAACCCAGTTGCGCTGTCGTTGCTCAAAACCAGCAATCCATGCGGCATTTTCGGGCACGACTGGAAAAACCCAGGCACGAACGTGTTGCCACTCTCAAGATCTACGCCGCTGAAGCGCGGAAGGCCGCGACCACCGTGGGTATGGACATGGAGGAGGGTCGAAGCCGGCCGATAGGCTGCCTGTGCGGCTTTGCGCATGGCGTCAGAGCCAATCCTTGCGCCGACACCGGGAGCGACTTCGTAGTCTTCGTCGTCGACCGGCATGTAGTCGCGAACCAACAGCAACAGGCCATCTGGCGCTCTGGCCGCGCCTGCCGTCAGGAAGCCGACACGCTCGTGCGCGAACAAGTGCGGCCTTGCGAGATCGCGCCGGACCTGGTCGAGCACCGGACCGGCGATCTTGAGGCTTACTCTCATTTGAGCTGCCCCAGATGGTTTGCGAGGATTTCTGTCCAGGGCAACGACGGCGGCACATTGTTGAAGGACATCGCGTGCCATGCGCGGCCCATGATCTGGTGGACCGTCCAGTTCTGACCGCGGTTCGGGAATGGCTTCGAAAGGAAGAGCCGCGTCGTGTAGCTCGAATGGCCGCGCGGGCAGAGCAGGCCGTCTACCGTCACGGTACCACCGTTGTGTAGGACGTTCATGTTCGGGAGAAAGACGAGGGGTTGGCCCCCCTCGTCCCACAGTTCTGCCAGGCGATTGATCCGCCGCAATGCCGCAAGTTGGAGCTGGGCGGTCATGACGACTGCCCCACCGGCGGATGGGAGGCAAATTCCATCCCGTCCTTTACCTTCAGGCGCTCGCCCGGAGCCATCTCACGGAAGACGCCATCCGAGCCGATGATGTCGAGCTTGTAGCCAGGGGGAACTCCGAAGACGCTCATCAGCTCTTCGGTGGTGTAAACGCGGCGCTCGAGTTCGAACTCGACGTCGCCGCCGTAGATCACTGTCACCGTCTTCTTGTGCTTGCGCAGCTTGAAGCGCTCGACCTCATCGCCGCCGATATTGACCTCGTCATCATCGTCGAAAATCTGGTCGAGGCCCGGGCGCTCAAGGATCAGCGCCAGCTCGTCACCGGCGCCGGCAAGAAACTTGATCTGCGAGGCGATCAGCTCCTTGCGCGGCCACTCCATCGCCAGGCCTTCTACGAAGAAGCGGTGCGTGACGCCGCCTTCCAGCACGAAGAAGCGGTTGACCTTGCTCTTATCCAGCTCAGACGTTTCGGTCGGGCGCAAGGTTTCCAACTCGCCCGTCTTCAGATGCCGCAACACGACGAAGTCTTCGACGGGATGCTTGCCGACCGACATGGCGACCTGTGCGCCTGTGATCTTGGCGTCGTCGAACGTGACTGCGGCGAAGTCGAAGTTCTTATCGCCGATCTCGACTTCGAACGTAGCGTTGCCGTGCTTCCGGTCGCCGTCGGCGTTCATCAGAATCGTTTCCATATGCTCTCTCCATTTCAGAGCGCACGGACAAACGCTCCAGACCTTGACGAAATCCCGGAAGGGACAGATAGTTCTGATTCAGTCCGTTATGAGACTGTACTTAATCGGACTAGATTGCCAAATCAAGTCCGATTTGACACTCATCGAGGAGCCCGATGGATACGAAGAAATGGACAGCACCCACAGAACAGCCTCACGGGGCACAGCCCACCCCCCTCGACTTCTTCTTCAAACTCGCGGAAATCTGGGACTTGAGCACCGATCAGCAGATCAAGCTGCTGGGATCGCCGGCCCGTTCGACGTATTTCCGTTGGCGTAAAGATGGCGGCGACGTTTCTGTGGATACGCTCGAGCGGATCTCACACTTGGGCTCTATCTATAAGGCCCTTACTATCCTGCTCGACTCACCTGATGCTGCCGTGAAGTGGATTCGCCGACCAAACCGATACTTCGAAGGAACGTCCGCCTTGGACATTATGCTGAACGGGAATTTGAGCGACATTATTAGGGTAAGACAATACGTCGATGCCCAACGCGGAGGGTAAGTTTGGAATATCCGCAGATCGCAGTCGACGGGCACTATCGCCGGTTGATCCCCTCAAAATATCCTACGATCGACATCTACGAGAAATTCGGCTCTCGGGAGATGCAGGCGCTTGCCGCCGAGCTCGAGACGATCACCAACCCGCGTCTTGCCGCCAAGTCTCGGATTACCGGTGGGAACATATCTGCCGATTCCAGTTCGCCGAAGCTTCAGAACTGGAACCACGCACCCTTCTCCTATCCCATGCCGGAAGGGACGCACTTCCTGCCGCCCCCCTATTCGGTCATGGAGCTGGCATCCGACGAGCGCGGCGCTCTCGCCAGAGCGATCATTAGACGTGAGGAGTTTCTTTCTCGCACCGATGAGCCGGTCTGCGGCGTTGACATGCGGATGATAACCAACAAAGTCGTGGGAAGCTTCGTCGACCTGCGCGGGGTGGCCCAAGACACTTCTCAGGCCGCCAGATGGAAGATCGGCTGGCGCTTGTACGAGGATGGCGTTAATGGCGTCATCTTCAACATGGCCGAATTGCCCGGCAGCGAATTCATCAGCATCTTCAACGATGACGTTCTTCTGGAGAAGGGCGTGCAAGGCGCCCATTACCGGTTCCGTTGGGACGGCCAGCGGATCGGTCGCCTTTATGACTTCGGCGCTGATCGAGACATAGATCGTAGCGAAATCATCCCGCGGCCGATGGCGGCTGCATAGATGTTCACCCGCGAGACGCTGGTTGTCGATGGCCCGTTGGCATTTCGCAGTCAGCGCACCGCGGCGGCGCGCGAGTGCAGGCTTGGTCGTGACATCCTGACGCTTCCGTTGCTTGCAGCCCGCCTCGCCGGCGGGTTCATAACTCCTGCGGGCACGGATGTTCTCTACCCAGCCATTCAGGCGGCATTAGCCGCAGGCGGTTTTCACGACATCGGCCGCGTTGCGAGCCTGCCAGGTATGCCCCGAGCGCTCCTTCAGTCTCTCGACGCCGCATGGCGGGCCGATATTGACCTATCCTCTCTTCCTCAAGAGGTCGGCCGCTTCGCCGATCTGCATCTGGTCGAGAAGCGCATACGCGACCATCTCCCTCCATCCCGACTGCTTCACGGCGACCTGCGCAACGAAGCGCTCGCGCGTGTTTCCCTAGCGAATGTCCTGCTTGGACCGGTAACACTCGCCGGGATCGTCGACGTCGACCCCATATGGCGCCCCTTGCTAAATGCGATTGCGCGTTTCACCGAGGTGGCGTGGGATATGCCGGGAAAAGTCGAATGCGGATGGTTCGACGGCAACGCGCGCAGCCGAGCACCGTCCAGCCCATCGCGGTTGACCGCGGAGGTGAGCGCCGACCCCAAATCCGAGGTTGTAGAGGCGTTGCGATGGGTGCGTGAGCTTCTCGCATCGGGCGAGGTGAAGGCCGAGCAAATTGCCATCGCGGCAACGGCGACGCCAGATTGGGATGAGCATTTCCTTGCCTACGCACGCGATGCTGCTCTCCCGCTCCATTTCTCCCACGGCGTCCCCGCGCTCAGCACGCCGGACGGGCAAGCATGTGCGGCGTTGGCCGACATCCTGATCAGCGGGCTTAGCCAGGAGCGCGTCTGGAGGCTTTTCAGGCGCCTGCCGGCTCGGCCCTTCGTGAGTTCTCTTCCGGAAGACTGGTTCACAGCGATACCGCGGCGTGCTGGCCTCAAGACCCTCGACCAATGGCGTCAAGCTCTGGCGGCGGCCCGGCCGCAGCGCCAGACGAACGACCTCGCCGAACGCATTCTTCTCCCGCTCCTGGAACTTCTCGCGCGCGGGCCCAATGCGGGCCGGGAAGCGGGCTCGCTGCTGCTCTCAGGTGCAAGTTTAGCCATGTGGAACGAGGCGTTGAGAAGCACACCGCCTCACGCTGTCGCACTTTCTTTGCGGGCCTTGCGGGTGAGCGACGGTCGCGGGCCTGCCAACAGCGTGGTGTGGTGCCCTGCGTCCCATCTGGCGGCGTGCCCGCGACCGTTCACCCGTTTGCTCGGCCTGACGAGCCGATCATGGCCACGCTTCGAGAACGACGATCCCCTTATGCCGGACCATCTTCTCGACCGGCGCAGGCTTCATCCGGTCACGACGGCCGAACGTGATCGGCAGCACTTCGAAGTCATTCGGGCTGGAACGCGCGACGCGTTAGTGTTGTCGCGGCCGGAGCGGAGTGCGAAGGGCAGCCTCCTGTCACCAAGCTCACTATGGCCCGCGGACGAGATACTTCATAAGCGAGATCGCATTCCCCGGCATGCTTTCAGCGAGGCGGACCGCCTCTTGGCCCGGCCACGCGACGCAGCGCAACTCGAGCACGTACGACAGAGCCAGCTCTGCTGGCGAAATTGGCAATGGAACTCTGCGTTGACACCCCATGACGGCTTGGTGGCACCAGATCATCCGGCTATCGTGACCGCTCTGTCTCGAACCCAATCGACAACGTCGCTCCAGCGTCTGCTGCGGGATCCCCTCGGCTTCGTGTGGCGCTACGCGCTTGACTGGCGTTCGATCCGCCTGGAGCCCGAACCGCTCCAGCTCGACCCGATCGCCTTTGGCGAGCTCGTACACGAGCTGATTAGCGGTGCAATCTCCAGCCTTGAGCCGAAACCCGGGTTTGCGCGTGCAAGTCCGGAGGAAATCGAGGCTGCCATCGCGGCCGCATCGGCGACAATCTTGAATTCGTGGCCGCTGCAACGCTCGGTCCCACCGCCCGTTCTCTGGCGTCATACGGTGAAAGAGGCGGCTCGACGGACATCCAAGGGACTTGCTTCGGATGATCCCACCAGGGCCGACACACGTAGCTGGAGTGAAATACCGTTCGGCCAGGAACAGCCTGTGGCGGCCCAGCTGCCATGGGATGCGACGGCCAAGATCCCAATTGCGGAGGCAGGTCTCGTCTATGGTGGCCGGATGGATCGGCTCGACATCCGCGCATCTGGCGACGGTGCGCAGATCACCGACTACAAGAGCTCCAAACCGCCTCCGAAGAACCAGCGCATCACCCTTGGCCAGGGACGCGAGCTGCAGCGGGTCCTATACGCCATGGCGGTCCGAACACTTCTTCCTGAAGTCAGGACGATTGTCGCCAGGCTAATCTATCTCGCTGACGATCCCGCGAAATTCGAATTGAGAGGTGACGAGCTCGACAGCGCCATCACCGAAGCGACGAGCTATCTCGTCGCGGCGGTCGGGATCGTTCGCAGCGGACGGATCGCGCCACGCTGGGAGCAGGACGTTCACTATGACGATATGCGCCTGGCGCTTCCGGCGGACCGCGAGAGCTACCTTCGCCGTAAGAGCTCCGAATTCCGCGCGGCCAACCAGAAGCTCGGCAAGCTCTGGAATTCCAACACATGACGCTGGTCGACCAGGAGAACCGTCGGCGGGCGATGACCGATTTCAACTCTATCCTCCTGGTCGAGGCCGCCGCTGGAACCGGCAAGACCTCGCTGATGGCGGGGCGTGTCGCGATGATGCTCGCCAGCGGTTATCTGCCTGGGGATATAGCGGCGATCACTTTCACCGAACTCGCGGCAAGCCAGCTCAATCGTCGCATCAAGGAAACGGTGGACGCGCTGTTGGCGGATGCGATACCGGCATTCCTCAAACCGGTGCTGCCAGATCGACTGACATCCGCCCAGCGTGCAGCGCTCACGGCTACGGCCCCTCGGCTTGACGAACTTACAGCAACGACCATTCACGGCTTCTGCCAGGCGATCATTCATAGCCATGGCGTTCAGGCCGGATTGGACCCCGGTGCGCGTATCGTTGATGCTACGATCGCGGATGGGCTCTTCCTTGGCGAACTTTCCGCGTGGTTTTCGCGGCGCCTCGGCGAGCGTGCGGTCGACGATGACCCTATTGTCGTCCTCGCCGAGCAAATCCCGCTTCAGGTTGTAGATCTGATGCGAGAGCTCGCCCTGCTCCGCAGGAAACACCCCGACGCGACCCCGATTGCGCCACCGGCGGACGGGCGTCCAGACATCGTATTCCTCCAGGCCGTCGATGACTTCGACAGGTGGCAGGCGAGTATTGGTGACCAAGGTTGGCCGCGAGAAATCGCTCTGGAACTGCAGCGACTGGCTGCGCGATACAAGAACGCATTTGAGCGGCCACCGGATTTCGCAACGCTTTGGAAGCTCTGCGACGCAGGTCACTCACGGCTATTCACCAGCAAAGGGCTTCAACTCAAGGCCTATGGCGAAGCCGCCGAGGTCCTCGGTGCCTATCGCGAAGAGACGGCCAGCGATCTTACCTTTCAACGCTACCAGGTCGTCAGCGACGCCTGGAACGAGCTGATCGGTCACATCGCGAGCAGATTGGTCTGTGAACTGTCATCGTCACTGGATCTGCTTCTCGATAACTATGAGCGCCAGAAGCGGGCGGCTGCGGTGCTCGACTTCGATGACCTGCTCCTCCATGTGCGTACATTGGTCCGCGACCACGAAGAGGTACGCCGCGCCATTGGGCAGCGTTACAGGTATATCCTGGTTGACGAATTTCAGGACACCGACCGCATTCAGAACGAGATTTTGTTCTCTATTGCTGCGAACGACGATCGTCTGGAGCGTTGGGAAGACAGCCGATTGCGGCCGGGATCGCTGTTCCTCGTCGGCGATCCGAAGCAGGCCATCTATCGCTTTCGCGGCGCCGATATCGAGGCCTATGAACTCTCTCGTCGGCTAGTCAGCGCGCAAGATGACGGCACCGTCATCGACGTCACTGCGAACTTCAGATCTCAGAGTCCCATCATCAAGCATGTGAACACGTGCTTCGAGGGGGTCTTTGGCAAGGGCTCGCAGCCCAGATATGTCGCTCTTGCCCCGACGATACCAGATCGCTCTTATCCCGTGCCGTGCGTGACAAGATTCACGGTTCATGTGGAGACCGAGGGACGCATCTACGCGGACATGTTCCGGGAGGCAGAGGCGGAGCGGGTTGCCGACATCTGCGAGCGCCTGATCGGCAATGTTATGATTCCGCGTGCGGATGGCTCCCTCACTCCCCTTCGCGCTGGGGACATAGCACTTCTTTCTCCGGGCCATACCGAACTCTGGCGCTATGAGCGCGCGCTGGAGAAGCGTGGCCTTTCCCTCTCTTCCCAGGCAGGCCAAAGCCTTATGCGGCGCCAGGAAACGCAAGACATGCTGGCACTGCTCCGCGTATTGGCGGACTCATCCGACACGCTCGCTTTCGGCGCGTTCATGCGCGGACCACTGGTCGGGCTGACCGAACAAGAGCTTCTCGATATCACCGCCGCCCTTCCTCCCGTCGAAGGGCGGCCCAGCTTCTTCAATGCGAGAACCGATGCCACCCTCGTGCGGCATCCGCTTGCAAGATCGATCCTGGAGCAGTTGCAGCACCTGAGGCGCCGAGTGTCGATCTCGACACCGAGTTTGATCCTGGCGGAGGCTATCGAACGCCTGAACGCTCGGGTGATCGTGGCGGCCCGGCACCGGAACCGGAACGCGCGTGCGATCGCGAATCTCGACGCATTGATCGAACGCGCGCGAAGCTATGGGGTCTCAGGGTTGCGCGCGTTCGTGCGTGACCTCCAAGCCGATTGGGAGCGGAAGGCAAGAGCACCCGAAGGGCGCATCGACGCAGCCGAGCATGCCATCGAGGTCGTAACCATACACAGCGCGAAAGGGTTGGAGTGGCCCGTCGTGATCCCCGTCAATTCGACGACAGAGCTCTATCGGCCGGATCAGTTTGTGCACCGGCAGTCGGACAACAGCTTGCACTGGATGCTTGGAGGCGTGTCTCCGCCGGACCTGGCAGCGGCGCGCGCCGAAGAAAGTCAGGAGGACGCCAATCAGCGCGAGAGAATCTGGTACGTCGCATGTACCCGCGCGCGCGACCTGTTGATCCTTCCGCACATCCCGCAGGCTTCGAAAGGCTCGTGGTTCAGTTCGATCGATCTTCGGCAGCTCGATCTCCCAGAACTGAACGTTTCGGACTTCGTGGCCGCCGACGCCCGCCCAGAAAGCACCAGCCGCAATGAGCAGACGGCAAGTGTCTTCGCCTTGGAACAGCGGAAGGTCGACGAGAGCGCTCCGTCGATCGTCTGGCGCCGCCCGAGCGACCATGATCAGGATCGCCCCGATGGTCTGCTCGATCCCGTCATCGCCACCGACACACCGGGGCAAACTGTAGAGGTCACGGGTGCGGGCGCATTGCGTGGAATTGTCCTGCACAAGCTCATGGAGGAGTTCCTCACCGGCGAGCTTGCGACTGAAGGTGAAGCAGTGGTTGCCCGAGCGCGCGCTCTGCTGGGCCAACTTGTAACGGAGACCGACGAAGAACCCCGACCGGACCCATCGGAAATGGCAGGTTGTGCCTTGCGGGCGATCGCTTTGCCGGAGGTCGCAGTGCTTCGTCCCTGGCTGGTGCCCGAAGTGGCGATTTGGGCGCCAGGCGAGGGTTTTCTCCTCGCAGGCCGCGCTGATGCGCTCGTAGTCAAAACAGGAAAGGTCGAGGTGGTGATTGATTGGAAGTCAGATATCAACCCCTCCCCCGCGATTCGAAGCGATTATGCCGGTCAGCTGAGAGACTATCTAGCTGCAACGGGTGCTGACCAAGGGATGCTGGTATTCCTGACTCTCGGCGAAATCGTTTTGGTGGCGGGTCAAGCGCGCCAACCCAATGATCTCGGTGTGCTGCAGTAGGTCGATCGCGCATTGCCTCGCAAGACCGAGGGAATGCCTGGCTCGGCTTGCAAGATGGGGGCCGTCTCATACCCGGTTCGTTTGTCAGAACGGCAGCCGATCTTGCCCGGATAGCCGTGCTCAAGCTCACGTAGGCGATTGGCGGTGGTGCGACCCGGCTACGGACGCAGTACCACGGCTGGATTGTGTGTTGGACTCAGTGCCGAGATTGCCTGGCCTTTGAAATCTGAGAGCCGGCGCGCGTGGGGACGTTTGACTGCTAGGTCAGGCCCACAATCGTAAAGCCGTAGATGCGGAATCCCGACCCTGTTCAGTCACGCTCGCGGCGCATCGAATCGATATCATATCGCAACGAACTTCCTTGCAATGCATCATATTTTGATATAAACGCATCAAACACACGATCTAATGCAACGACGCGCACAGGATGAAGATGGACCACTTCACAATCGTGCAAGCGCTTTGCCGTGCCGCAATCGCCGATGCTTCGCCGGCCTTGCGCAAGCAAATCGAGCGTTTGCGTGACGCCTTGACTAAGGACGGGGATTCAAAGCAGGCGGCCGCACTGACGAGCATCCTGACAACGGCGGATCGAACGAAGGAACTTTCGCCGAGCCGCATTGAGCGTTCGAAAGCTCAGATTCCTGGCGAGCTGCTGAGTCGCAACACCCCTGTTCCTGTCGATCGAGAGACGGCGGCACCGCTGGCAGACGTGATCTTCCCGGCGGACATTCAACCGGCTGCGCCGCTGTTCAATGCGACAGTCAGCCAAGCGATCGGCACCATCATCGAGGAATGGGCCAATTTCGATGCCTTATCCGAAATCGATATCCGGCCATCGAAGACCTGCCTCATCTATGGCGCGCCAGGCACCGGCAAGACGCGGTTGGCGCTGTGGATGGCTCACCAGCTTGATTTGCCAGTCGTACTGGTGAAGCTGGACGGCCTCGTGTCGTCTTTCCTGGGAACCACAGCCCGTAATATCGGCAATCTGTTCACATTCGCGAACCGCCATCGTTGCATCCTCCTGCTGGACGAGTTCGACGCGATCGCGAAAGTTCGCGATGACCCGCAGGAGGTGGGGGAGATAAAGCGAGTCGTGAACGCGCTCCTCCAGAACCTCGATGCACGCCGGGATGTTGGTTTCACGATCGGGATCACCAATCATCCCAAGCTGCTCGACACGGCAGTCTGGCGGCGGTTCGAGGTCCAACTCGAAATCCCCAAACCGGACTTTGAGATGCGAAAGGCGATCGCCGCGTTTTTTATGCCGCCTGTGAAAGCGCCCGACATCCATTTGCGGCTGATTGCGTGGTTCACGGAGGGATCGACAGGGGCAGAGATCGAGTCTCTGGTGCGCACGTACAAGAAGGCTACCACTGTTCGAGAGGAAGACAGACGGGGACTGCTCGACACCTTGCGCCAGTTCGCCACGTTGAACGCTGCCCGGGTTCAGAGTGAGCGGCGCGCGCTGCTGTTCGACGATTCAAGCAACTTGTTTCGCGCGATGCGGGACGATCCGATCCTTGGCTTCTCAATGGCCGACATTGGCGAAATCGCCGGCAAGGACAAGTCGACAGTGAGCCGCCAACTCGGCCGAACAACCAAGTCCAGTGACGGCGAGGTAGCGAATGGCTAGCCCGATCCAGATCGTCCTCAATCCAGAAAACTACGAAGAGGCACGGGAAGCTGGTGGTGGCGGCGGGCGAAAAGATTTCTTCGCGCATCGCGATGCCGAATTTGTGGCACATAGAAACGCCTTGCTGGGCCAGCTCGACACGATCTCCGGCGTGCTCAGCGCACAGTCGCAAGGAGACGTCGGCTATGTGAAGGTCATCCTGCGCCGCGAAGCATGGGCTAAAAGTCACCGGCCTGTTGCAAGCCTCTTTCGCGACAACCGCACGCCTGTCGTGGGCGGGGGTGATCTCGGCGTCATGATCGTCGAAGCCAGACCCGACGCGCTCCGGCAAGTCGCCGCCGAAATTGCAAGGGCCGAAACCTACACCGAGATGCGGTTCAACGAACAGAAGCAAAAGGATGAGCCAAATCCGTCCGCGCGAAAGAGCGAGACAGGTGCGATCGACCGTATCGAACTTTATGGGCCGGCTGACCGTCGCAGCTTTTCGGTTGAGGAGGCCGTAGCTTGGCTTTCAAACCCGATGACCGGAAGCGGCTATCAGGTTGAGCTGTTCGATAGCCCCCCGCCGCGCTCCGAGTGGGATCGCCTCGACGCCGGTCATCGTCGCCTCGCAGAGAGTTTTGTCGCAGGTTTCAATGCCCTCGAACACGGACTCTCGGTCGAGCGCCTGCAAGGTCATCGGAACAAGCAGCCGATCCTTTCGGTTCGGCTCGACCAATCGAGCTATCAACCTGTCCTGCGGTTGAATGAGACGCCGGTCGGCGAGCGTCGCCGCGAACTGGCTGTGTTTAATCCCGACATCGATCGCCATGCACGGCTTCTCGCCTTCCTTGACCGCCATCCACTGGTCCGGCGAATCGAGCTGCCTGGCATCGTTGTTCGGGCTACCAGTCCGTTCGCGCCAACCCAGCGTATTCGACCAACCGATGTCGCCATTCCTGTCCGTGACAGCCGACGCACTCATCCGCGCATGGGCATCATTGATGGCGGAATCGGTGACGCGCTGTCGGACTGGGTGATTGATCGTTGGGACATCCTCGCCGACGAAGACGTCGATCTCGCTCATGGCACGTTCATCGGTGGCCTGGCTGCGGTAGGTGGCGCACTCAATGGCGTGGAAATCTGTCCGGAGCCGGACGGCACAGAGTTGGTCGACGTTGCCGTCTTCCCGAACGAGCGCAAGGCGGGCGCCTTCGCGTCCTACTATCCGGACGGCCTGCCGCAGTTTTTCGACGAGATGGAGTCAGCTGTCTCGGATGCCCGCGCCCGCCACGGAGTGCGGGTGTTCAACATGAGCCTCAATATCCTTCAGCCGGCCGCACCGGACCGATACAGTCCCCACGCGGCGCGGCTCGATCAGATTGCGGAGGCCAACAATGCTGTGGTCTTCATTTCGGCCGGCAATATCCAACCCCAGGATCTCCGCGCCGAGTGGCCCGCAGATCCCACTGCAGCTCTCGCTAGCCTGGTCAACGCCCGCAATGACGGCTTGCTCACGCCTGCGGAAAGCGCCCGCAATGTCGCTGTGGCCGCTCTCAATCCGCCCGGGCATGACGGCTGTGTGCCCTTTGCACCAACGCGTTTCAGTCGGCGTGGGCCGGGCCTCCGCGCCGGGGTGAAGCCGGATCTCGCTCACGTCGGTGGAGCAGGCTCTCAGAATTCGCTTCTCGGGCACGGGCTGTTCTCGATCCTACCCGACGGAACGATTATCGATGGGTGCGGCACGAGCTATGCCTCGCCGCTCGCTGCGAAAACTGCCGCGGTGCTCGACCACGCGATCGAAG
>Ga0066256_1003907_pt1 | contig 13793 bp, 2 predicted proteins | sample ThiBio_1000_biof_FD_87107 | JGI IMG/M metagenome (GOLD analysis project Ga0066256, IMG submission 87107) | Wastewater bioreactor microbial communities from Cape Town, South Africa - Thiocy_expt_1000_biof (version 2) | ecosystem: Engineered > Bioreactor > Thiocyanate-remediating >...
ACTGGTGCTCCGACAGGCACTGCGCGGCGCACATGCCGGCGTACGGCCCGGACGACGCCAGCATGACCTCGTCAGCGGGGCAGGAGTAGCAGGTGGAGCCGGCTTGCGGCAGGGAGGAGGCGGAGGCGGAGGGTTTCAGCGACTTCATCTGGCACGGCAGCACGCCAAACGCAAACTGCGATATCGTCTCGTTCTCGCCCGCGCCCTCGCACACCACATGCACGGTGTAGTTGGAGGCGGCGGAGGGGTAGGCGGTGATGATCTTGGTGGCGTTGCCGGTGGCGGGGTCCAGCACCGCGCAGCCGTCGTTCTCGCCCGCCGCCGACGACGGGTTGCGGTTGGTGTAGCTGAAGCACAGGTTCACGTTGCCGATGGACACGTTGGCCACCAGGTTCAGCGGGCCCGACACGTTCATGTACGCCAGGTACACGGACGAGTTGCCCACCACCGTCGTGTTCACCACCGTCACCAGGTCCATGATGGTGGGCTGCTTGCACGCCACGTTGGAGATCGTGTTGATCATGGTGCCCAGGATGTCCTTGTAGCTGGCCAGCGCAAACTGCAGGCCGGCGTCGCCGCCCGCGATGCCCGACACCTCGCCCGGGTTGAACAGGTTGGCGGCGCCAACGGTGAGGATGAGCACGTTGATGCCCGCCTTGCGCGCCGCGTTGGCGGCCTCGATGGTCTTGGTGGTGGAGCAGGGCGGCGAGCAGGGCATGTTGGACTGCCCGTCCGTCACCACGATCATGACCTTGGGGTACGCCATGCTCTTGGGCCGCCCGTTGGTTGCCAACTCCGTGGTGGCGGTGGTCAGCCCCAGCGGCGTGTTGGTGGACCCGCCTTTGTACGGCAGCGCCAGCGCGCGCGCCGCAAAGTTGCAGTAGTCCGTCGTGGACGCCAGCGACAGCGACACCGTCGCGCTCGTGCTGAACTTCACCACGCCCATGCGCGTGCGGTTGATGCCCACGTCAAACGCGTCCGCCGCCGCCGCCACAAACTTGGTGGCGTTCACCCACGCCGGCGCGCCCACCGACCCCGACTCGTCCAGCAGGAACACGATGTCCATGGAGCGCGCGCAGTCGGACCCGATGGCAGACGCCAGCGCGCGCCCAAACGCGCGCCCGTCCCCCGGCCCCACCGAGATGCGCAGCGGCAGGTCATACTCCATCGCCAGCTGCCGCCGGCACGCCGCCGCCGGCCCCGCGCCCGCCACCAGCACCATGGCGGCCGCCACCGCCACCGCCGCCGCAACGCTGCCACGGCCCATGGTGGTGGCTATTCGAGGAGGAAGGTAGAAACACACACAAAGAAGGTATGTGCAATGGAATGTCAGCGATGCGTCGCCGCCGCGTGAATGTGTACTGCCCGCGCAGCTTGTAATGCGCTGCCAAATGGAATTAATACGACACGTGGCCGCCGCCGAGCATCACTGCATTATTGCGTGTTGGTGGGATTTATGGTGTGCAAGTGTGAATGGCGCTTAATTACAACGTAAACACACCACACCCGACAATACACCCTAATTGCGCGCGTATGCCGGTGAAATTACGCGCGGCGCTTGTGCAGTGCACAATGTGTGCCAGCTGCCAAAACAGCGTGGTGCACCGTTCGTCGCTGCTTATCAGGCTGTCATCTGCTTGCTGCGTGATTATCAGGCTGTGATCATGCCACCAAATCCGGCCCGCGATGCGCCTTCTCTCTTCTTTCCCGCCGGGTTTCCCCTGGTACACGCCACTTCAGCGAATCTGTGTGCGGCTGCCCCCGGACGCACTCCATCACCCGTGCGCACCGCCTGGGCAGCGCCGACCGTGTGGCACAGTGTGCCACCCATGCGCCGTGTGCGTACGCCACCCGCCCGCCCGCCGCGTTTGAAGCAGCACGCGGCCGCGCCATCCCGCCGCGAATCCTGGACACGTGCAACCTGCAGCAGCATGCAGCTCCGCAAAACGCCGCGGTGGAAATCGCCGCCGCTACGGCCACCGCCGACAGCACACGCGCAGCGGGTGTGGCGCATGTGCGCTCCCTCTGTGGCGCGGCGCCGGCGCTGCTGCTGCTGTGTGCGCGTACACTGTTGTTGTTTCAGTACATCTATCTGCCCATGTGTCCGGTGTCCGGTGCACTGCATCACGCCAGGCCCAGATGTACTCGCTGCGCCGCGTACACCGCCGCCGCCGCGCCGCTACCACCCACAGCACAGGCACCAGCCTTTCCCACACATGGCCCACGGGTGCGCTGCGTCCAACCGCCGCGCCACGGCGCGCAATGGCGCCGCAACTGCGCCTCGGACGCGGCCAGTATCAGGCTGCACTGGCTGCTACACCGGAAGCCCAAAAACAGAAAAATTGAGTGCGCGACCGAACCACACGGCGGACGGCGCAACCAACCCCCCAGCCCCACTGGCAACCCACTCCCCCAGGATGCGCACCCCGTACCGACCTGAGTTGTGGCCTCCTCGCGCCGTCCGGCTACTTGGATCCTTACTCCCCTGAGTTGCCGACCGCGGCCACCCGACTTGAACCCCACTTGAACCCGACTTGAACTGGCTGGTGTTAGAAGTTCCAACCTCACCACCCCCTCGTCACGTCAATCTTCCAAGCAGCCCGCCAATTGAAGTCACGCTGCTGCTGCCGCAGCCCGGTGTGCGGCTGCCGCTGCGCGGCAGCGCGGGGCTAGTTCATGGTGCCCATGCAGTTGGCGGCGCCGCAGTAGCAAGGGACCTTGAGCGCGGGGTCCGTCTCCAGCGCAAACTTGTAGTTGTACGTCACCTCCTCGCCGCGCTTCAGGTCGCGCAGCGCCAGGATGGCGATGCGCTTGTCGCCGTCGATCGTCACCACCTCGCTGTACGCGTTGGGCTCGCAGCAGTGGTTCATGAACCGCGCCGCGCTGCCCTTCACCGTCGCGTCCACGATCCACTCGTCGTCCAGCCGGAACAGGTAGCAGCTGCCGCTGCCGTCGCTCGCGTGCGCCGCCACGGGAACGCCGCACACCGTCAGCGTGTCCACGCCGCCGCGCGGCCGCGCCGCGACGCTGCTGCTGCTGCGCTCGTTAATGACGCCCGCCAGCCGGTGCGCCTCCTCGTACGCCACCTCGCGCCGGTCCGCCACCGGCTGCCGCACCTTCTGCCCCGTGTACTCAATCACCACCGCGTGCTTGGGCAGGTCCACCTTGAGGAACAGGCCCCAGCCGTGGATGGGCGACCGCCGTACCACCAGGCGGTCTGACAGCGTGGCGCCCTTCAGCAGTCGGAACGCGGTCGTCAACGACACCTCACCCGCCCCGTTTCCCGTTGCCACCACCTCCCCTGTACCGGTGGCTGTGCCAGCCGCCGATGGGCCGCTGGCCGCCGCTGCCGTGGTGGTGGGCACACCAGCCGCCGCTGCCGTCGCTGCAGAACCCGCACCACCACCGGCACCGCCGCCGCCAATCCCGGCACCCGCGTCAGCCGCGTCGTCGTCGCCGCCCTCTGTCGCCACCGCCGGGCCACCCACAACAACCGCCGCTGCCGCTGCTGCAGCTGCGGCAGCCGACGCCGCCTCGGGGTCGCACCCGCCTACCTCCACCGCGTTGTCGCCAACCAACCACACCGCGCCGTCGCCGCCCGCGCCCCAGTCGTCACCCATGGCGACGCGGTCGGTGGCACGCAGCGTGGGCGCCGACAGGTTGGCGGCGCGCGCCGCCAGCACCGCAGCCGCCTTCACCAGCGGCCGCCGCGCCGCGCGGTCGTATGCCTCCGTGCGCGCGCACCCTGACGCGTTGGTGCCCGCGGCAGCGTCGCTGCCGCCGCTCCGCCGCGCCCGCGCAGCTGCCAGCGCCGACGCGGGCGGCGCCGCCCACCGGAAGCGGTACCGCGGCCAACCCGCCCCCGCCGGCGTCACCTGCAGCAGCGGCGCGTCGGGGTGCGACTCCAGCGCACGTGCCACCGCCGGCACGCCCACGCCAAAGAACACGGCGCCGCTCAGGCCATACGCATCTGCCTCGCTGGCCTCGCGCGCCGCGTTGGCCACAGCGGCGCCCGGCGCCGCGTACTTGGGCGCCGCCAGCGGTACGGGCAGGCGCACATGTGCCGCGCCGGCCACCCCGCCCTCACACGTCCAGCACCACCGCAGCCGCGCCGCTGCGCCACCGCCCCCCTCTACCGCCGCCGCTGCCGCCGCCAGCGCACCCGACTCCTCGCGCGCCACCAGGTGCGCCGCGCCGCCCTCACCCACCGCACCCACCACGCGCCGCCGCAGCGCCGCCAGCGCCGCGTCCGGCGTGCGGCCCACCACGCGCAGCGCGCCGGGCGCGGCGTCCGCCGTGATGACAAACAGGGGGCCACCCGCCGCCGCGCCCGCGTCCACAATGTCGCACGTGTACGACGTGCGCACCAGCGCGCCGGCGCCCGCACCTGCTGCCACGATGGAGCCGTCGGCGCCGGCCGTAAACACAGGGCCCCACCACAGCCGGCGAGACCGGAAGCCGGCGGGGAAGATGGCGGTGGCGGTATGGAACCCGGGCCGGCTCGTCACCAGCCGGCCCCACCGCAGCACCGTCAGCGCGCCGACGCGCACCACCGGGAACCGCTCCATCCACCCGCCCCCACCAGCGCACCGTGCTGGCAGCCACGGCTTGTACAACACTGCCGCCGCCACGTCGGCGCCATCTGCCACCAGCGCGGGGTGCGCCGCCACTGCAGCCGCCAGCGCCACCGGCGCCGCCGCGGTCTCATCCACACTCGCAGAAGCAACGGCAACAGCAGCGGCAGTGGCCGCGGCGGTGGCGGCAGCGGTGTCACCCTCCCGCCCACCGCCACCCACCAACTCATCCAGCAGGGGTGGGCCACGTGCCGCCTCGGGCAGACCGCTAAGGTCCAGCGGCCGCGGTGCGCCAGGGTTGGGCGTCACACCACGCGCCGGTACCGCCAAGCCGTCCGGCGCAATGTGCATGGCGCACGCTGCGTTGGCGCCCACCAACGCCGTCAACTGCGACGGCGCGGACGCAAACACGGCAAACACCTGCTGCGCGGTGGGGAACGGCGCCCGCCGCTCGCTCTCACCGCCACCACTGCCGGATGCCCCGCCGCCCTCCTGTGGGCGGTCACCGTCGTCCGCGTCACCTGCCGCGCCGCCGTCGGCAGCGGCACCCTCCAGGTCATGGCCGCTGCTACTGTGAACGCCACTGCCGCCGTCGCCACCGCCGTCGCTCGGGCCCAACCCGACGCCGCCGTCGGCGCCGCCATCCTCCCACGCACCCACCGTGCCGCGCGCGGCAGCGACAATGGCAGCGGTGCCAGCTGGCAGCGGCGCCTCGCGGTGAGTGGTGCAGTAAGCACGCTTGGTGGAAGTGAAAGCGCAGCCCGCCACTACGGCGCACCGCAGGTGGAACACGGCGGGGCACTCGCGTTTGCAGCAGCCGATGGCGGCGCCCAGGAAGCCGCAGTGGGCACACCGCGTGCGCGCGGCGCGCCGGACAGCGCGCGCGACGGCATGCAGAATGACAACGGAGGAGGCGGTGGCGGGCCCTGCCGCGGCCGCCAGGTCGGCACCCGGCGTGGGTACCACGCTGCACGTCGTCTCATACACCTCCGACGCCCACAGCGCACACAGCGAGTGCACGTGCGTCAGGTTGCTGGCGGCAGGCGTAGTGTCGTCGCCGCCGCCGCCACCACCACCACTGGGCGGCGTGCCGTCTGTCAGCAGCAGCGCCTCGCTGCCGCCGGCGCCGGCAGCGGCTGCCGCGGGCGGCGGCACTGCCGTCGATGACGGCTGCAAGCTGGCGTACAGCGGCAGCAGGCGGCCTTCCATGCCGTCGCCAACCGGCATGGTCACGCTGCCGGCCATGACGGCAGGCAGGAGGGAAGCGGTGGCAGCGGTGGGCGGCAGGGCTGCCAGCGCAGCATGGCACGCGGCAAAGCCAGCGGGGAGGTCGCCCGGCTGGCCGCAGAACGCGCACCACCGCGGGTCGGCCGGCAACGCCCACTTCACAGTGCCACCTGCACCGCCACCCCCACTACCCACCAGGCCGCCCCAATCTTGTGGCGCGTTTGCCACCACCGCCGCGCCGTCATGCGCCGCACCTGCATACCCAGCCACCATGCGCAGGGTGCTGCCGTCGCGCCGCGCCAGTCGCAGCAGCGGCGGTGGCGTGCACACTGGCCGTACCGGCCGCCGGTACACCCACCAATACTGCGGCGGCACGGCACGCAGCACAGCAGCGGCGCAGATGCTGCTGGATGGCAGCCACCCTGGCACTCCGCTGCCGCTGATGCCACCGCCGCCGCCGCCGCCGCCGCCACTGCTGCCACGACCGCCTGACGGCAGACCCACCCATACTGACGCAGTGGCGGGCGCAGCGCCACCACTCCCACTGCCGGCGCCCTCACTCAGCGTGCGCAGCGTGGCATCTGCCGCGTCCACCGCTGCTGCCGCCGTGGCAGCCGCAGCAACGGCAGCATCAATGCGCCGCCGTTTGCTTGTCGTCCCCCCGCCCCCACTACTGTTGCCAGAAGCGGCAACCACAGCCAACACGCTTGTGGCAATTTCCTCGCGCGGCCGCTTTGCACCAGCACTGCTTGCAGCAGCCACTGCGCCGGCATTGTTGTCCCCACCCCCCTCGCCACCCGCAGGTGCGCGCGGCGTGCCTGGCGGCGTGGCCATTGGCACCGCACTGGCGCCCGCAGACGCGGCGGCAGCCTCCTGAATGCGGATGGCGGCACGCGCCACCGCGCGCTCCAGTGCCACAGGTGCCGGGAGGGCACCCACATCAGGTGTGCTGTCGTTGTGCTCATCGGCAGCACCACCGGGTGGCGCCATCGCGGCGCCTGCGGCAGCCGCAGCAGCGGTGGCCCACGCTACCGCGCGTGCCAGGCCCACCACAGCGGCTTCCGCGTCCCCTTCATCCACCGCCCCGCTGCGCTCCAGCCCGCCGCCGCCAATGCTACGGCTACGACGCGACAGCAGGTCGCTGCCGCCGCCGCTACTATTCGCGCTACCTACCGCGCCGGCACGTGTAACAACGCCAGTTGATCCTGCGCCGCCCGGTGGCGTTGCCATTGCTGCCAGCGCGCGAGCGGCACGCAACGGGGACGCGTAGCCCGCATGCCCAGCTGCCCCATACCGACCGTCAGGCGACGCGTGCCGTGCCCGCAGCAGGCGTGCGACAGCGGGTACCGCCGCTGTACCCGCCGCCGCACCTGCACCCGTACCACCGCCGCTGTCGCTGGCAAAGGCGGACATGGCACGCGCCGTCACCGCCTCCAGCGCTGCGGTGGCACACGCAACGGCGCCCGTCACGCGCGTCAGCTCGTCGGCTGGCTTGCCGCTGGCAGCGGCGGCGGCTGCAGCGGCGGCAGCGGCCGCAGCAGCTGCCGGCGGCATTGCCGTCACTACCACGTCAACCAGGCGCGGCGCACCGGCCGCTGCCGCCACCGCCGTCGCCGCCGCCGCGCGCAGTCCTACCCGCACCCGGCCAGCATGCGCCGCCCACTCGCGTGCCGCGGCAATCGCAATGCTGGGCTTGGCAGCGCGGCAGGCACCGCAGTAGTACTGCATGGAGGAGTCAAACTCGGCGACGGTGCGGTACGCCGCCGCCGTCATGACGCCGTCGCAGTGCCAGTGCACCCACGCGCCACACCCGTCGCACCCCACCACATCCGCGGCCGCCGGCTGCGCACACACGGGGCAAAACGACGGCGCGGACAGCTCCCCGCCGGCGCCACCCACTGTCAGGCCGCTGCCATTCAGCACGCCGCCGACAGTAGCAACGGATGTTGCGCCGATACCAGCGCCACCTCCCGCGCTGCCACCCGCACTGCCGCCCACCTCGCCGCCACCTGCCGGCGGCGCGTACGTGTCCAGCCACAGCGGCACGTCCACGCCTAGCGCAGCCAGCGGCATGCCGGTGGCGGCGGCGGCTGCCGCGGCACCTGCGGCACCCGGCGCGCCCGCCGCGTGGCGGTAGCGCTGGTGGCACTCACGGCACATGTCCGCCCGCAGCGACCAGGCGGCAGGCGGCAGGCGGGCGGCCGGCTTGCTGCCGGGTGGCAGCGCAACGGGCGGCTGCCCGCTGCCCGCCGCGCCGCACATGCGGCAACGGATGCAGCGTGCGCAAAACCAGGCGGCGTCGGGCACCGTCACCAGAATGGGGCGGCAGCAGAAGGTGTGGCACGCCGAGTCGCATGCCTCGCACACCAGCAGCCGGTTCTCGTGCTCGGGGCGGCACTCACCGCACACGTCGCACACCTTGCACGTGCCGCACCGCCACCGGTTGCGCAGCGCCGCCACCGCCGCCGCCAGGTGCGGCGACGCCAGCACGAGCGCCAGCGCGGGTGGCACGTGCGTCGTTACGAGGCCAGCGGCGGCGTCATTGAGCGTGCCGCCAGGCGCGGGCGGCGGTGGTGGCAGGAGGGAGAGGTGGCGCGCGCTGTCCAGCAGCGCACGCCGCAGGCCCGCAATGGCGTCCCCGCGCTCCAGACCCGTCAGCTCCGCCAGCACACCGTGCAACGGCGTCTGCGCCGCGCGCGCCAGCAGACCCTCCCCGCCCCCGTCGCCGCCCGCCAGCGCGGCACGCACCTCCGCCGCGCCCGCCGCCGCGCCTGCCGCCGCGGCACGCACGCCATCCGAGCGCAGGCCGCGCAGCAAGAGGCCGCTGACCAGCGGTGCGGTGGGTGGCGGCGGTGCACCGCCCCCCGCCGCCGCATGCTCCGCTGCCAGCTTCACCGCCGCCACCGCCACGCAACGCGCAAACAGGGTAGGCGCGGCGCACGCCAGGTGGAACGCCTCGCCGCAGTCCACGCACGCCAGCATGGTGGCGGGGTCGCCCGCGGCGCCACACAGGGCGCACACATCCAGGCCAGACAGCAGCGTGCCGGTAGCACTGTCAAGGTTCAGCTCCGCGTACGGCGCCATGGGCGCGGGCGCCGGCACGTCCTGCAGCGGCAGGGCGCGGTACTCAGGCGGCAGTAGAGCAGCAGCGCTCCCGCTCCCGCTTCCGCCACCGTGGCCGCCAAACACGCCCGCATTGGGCGCCGCCATTGAGTTCAGCTGCGACACGCGGGCTGCCAACGCATCCACCGCCGCCGCTGTTGCAGCGGCAGCACTTGCGCCGCCCCCCGATGTGCCACTTGCATTACGGTACCGCCCGCCACCGCCGCCACCACCACCGGCGCCACCCTCCGCGCCGCCGCGTGGTGGCGAAGGCGGTGCACTACTACTGCTGCTACTGCTGCTGGTGCCCGCCGGTGCACCGCTGCTGCCCGGCAGCACGCTGGCCGCCAGCCCCAACCGCGCCAGCACGTCAGCAGAGGAGGCGTCATCTGCGCCGCCGGCGCCGCCGCCGCCCAGCGTGGTCCCCGCCAGGGCGCCGTCGTCGCCCACTGGCGGCACCACGCCCTCCGCCTCCAGCCGCGGGTCGCGCGCCAGGCCGCGCAGGCGGCGGAACTCGGCACGGAATGCCACGTCGGACGTCTGCGGCAGCAGCGCACCAAACTGGATGCCCACCGTGCGCAGCAGGCGCCACGCGTCGCGGTACACGCGGTCCTGCGGCGTGTTGAACACCAGCGCGTTGCGCAGCATGAGCTCCGCGTGTGCGCGGAACAGCGCGATGCCGCCGCCGCCGGCGCCCGAGTACACGCCGCGATCCAGCTGCGCCGCCATGGTCAGCAGGTCCATGGGCGTGGAGATGACGTTGAAGTAGCCCGGCGCCTGCTCCGCGGTGACGGGCAGCGCAAAGAAGCCGGCGCGGTCCTCCGCGCGCAGCACCGACAGCAGCTGGCCCATGAGGCGGTGGCGGCACAGCGGGCACGCGTACTTGGTGCCCCACGTGGGGTGGCTGTTGTTCTCAATGGCGCGCAGGTCCTCCGCGCCCATGCCGTCGCACCGCGCGTGCACCCAGCCGTGGCACACGTCGCATGCCACCATCAACGCCGTCGCCTCGTTGTACACTACGTGGCAGACGGCGCACAGGCTGCCGTCTGCCACCGCGTCAGCGCACGGCGCGCACAACCGCTGCCGCACCACTGCCACCGCGCCGCTCCCCGCAACGCCCGCCGTCAACCGGCGCGCATACTCCTGCGTGCCGGGAACCGGCACATACTCGTGTGCCGCCCACGGCACCGCACTCGTGCCCGCAGCGGTTGCTGGTGCCGGCCGGCGCGCCGCCCTGCGCAGTACCGCGTCCGCCACACTGCGTGGCACTCGCCCACCGCGCTCCGCCACGCCCATACCTGCCAACCACCCCACACTCTTTTCCGCGCCGCCGACCAGCGCACTGGCGCCGCGCGTGGTCAGCAGCAGCGCCGCCTTGGTTGCGTGCACCTGCGACGTCTTCACACGTGGCACGGCGCTCAGGAGCGCCGGCAGCGCCGTCAGACTGGTAGACGGCGCGGCAGCAAACGCAGCACGCAGGGTAGTGTCGCCGTCATCCCGCCCACCCTCCCCGCCGCTGCCGCCGCCGCCATCGGTGCCATCACCCTCCCCACTACCACCGCCGCCACCGCTACCGTCCTCCTCGCCACCGACACCAATGGCACCGTTGCCGCCTGCATTGGTGGCGCCACACGAGTCGCATGACGCCTCCGCCTTGCACAGCAGGAGGCGGGGCGCGGAGGTAGGAAGGGGCGCTGGTGGCGGCAACCAGCACCGCGCATGCACAGCGCGCCCACAGGAGCAGCCGCCGCTGCTGCACGCCACCAGGTCGCCGTCCGTGTGTCCGCACACGGCGCAGTGGCGGTGGGTGGTCGCACCTGCCGGGTTCAGCACCGCCTGCAGCAGGGGGGAGGCAACCGGAAGGATGACGGCGCGCTTAGCCAGCAGGTCCACCCATGCACGGCGGATGACGGCGGCAGGGTTCGTGGCGCCGGAAGCCAGCGCGGCATCCACAGCGGGTCGCGACGCGCCGGGTGCCGCCGCGGCAGGAGTGTCGTACACAACGAGCGCAGCAGAAGCGTGCGGCGAAGCGCGTGCAACCCAACCCACCACCCACCGACCAGCAGGCGACGGCTGCGTCACGGCCGGCGCGGATGCTGGCGGCAGCGGCGGCACGGACGACGACTCACGAGCAGCACTGCCGCCACCACTCCCGCCCAGCATGGCAGTCAGGGTCGACAGGACGGCAGGCAGGGGGGCAGGTGGCGCAGAGTCAAACAAGGCAGCGGGCAGGTAGGAATGGAAGGTGGGCGGCAGGGTGGGCGGCACGCTGGGCACCAGTGCCGCCTCAACTGTCAACGCCTCTGCCGCCGCCAGCAGGCTGGAAGCATACTCTGCATGAGCTGGCAGTGCCTCCTTGCCGCCGCCACGCCGGGGTGGCCAGTCTCCTGCCTCGGGTGCGCCATACTCCCACCACGCCACCCACCGGCCCACAAAGGCCGCCAGCGGCAACCCACCCGAGCTGCCTGCTGCCGCGGCGGCGGCGGGCGTGCCGTCACCAATTGCCACCCAGCCGGCAGGGCTGCTGGCCTCCTCCGCCGTGCCACTCGACAGCGCGCCCGCCGCACGGGCAGCTGTACCCGCTGCCGCATCTCGCAGGTTGCCAGCGGCTGCCGGCGGCGGCGATGCCAGCCCCGCACGGCTGTTGTACGCCGCCAGCGCGCCGGCGCGCAGCGCTGCGTCATGCACGTCCACCGCCGCCAGCAAGCCAAACTCGCGGTCACGCAGGCGGCTGGCCAGGCTGCGGTCGCGCGACGCGGTAGCAACGCCAGCAGGGAAGATGGGTTCCAGCCCACCGCCGGTGGTACTGCCACCGCCAACCAGGGCCAAAATGCCGTCGCCGTCGCCCCCGCCACCATTAGCGCCGCCCAGGCTGGCCACAACGCCGTCGCCATCCCCAGCACCGCCACTCACACCACCAACGCCGCCGCCGTCAACTGCACCGCACGCCAGCATGCGCGCATTCAGGGACGCCCACAGCGGCCGCGCCGTCTGCAGCACGCGCGCCTCCTCCGCCCACGCCTCCTGAATGGCGCGCAGCTGCGACACACGCTGCTCCCCGCTCGCCGCCCCGCTGCTGCCGCCACTGACGCCGCCGGCACCGCTACCCCCACTGAGCGCGGCAGCAAGCGCGGTAGCAATTGAGTCATCGCCGTCAGACGACGCGGCAGTGGGGCCGCCGCCACCAACGGCAGCCTCCCACGCCGCCGCCAGCGCCGAGTCAGAGGAGGCAGGCAGCACGCCGGGTGGCGCCCACGCCACCAGCGCGCGCAGGTCCTCCACGCGACCGGTGGACACCGAGTCGTCGCCCACAAAGGCAACCGCGCCTGCCAGCGGCCGTGTCACCGTGGTGCCGTCCGCGCACGCCACCACCGTGTACGGCGTGCTGTACGGCCCTGCTGACGCCACGCCCACCGCTGGCGCGGGCGGTGGGTTGCTGCCACCACCGCTGCTGCCGCCACCGCCGCTGCCGCCAGTACTACTACCACCCGCACCGCCAATCTTGATGCTGCCACCACTGGCGCCTGTGGTTGCCAGCAGCGCAGCCACCTCCTTGTTGCGCGGCGGCGGCTTGCCAGGTGTAGTAGTGGCTGCCGGTGATGCTGCTGGTGTAGCAGCAGCAGCGGCTGCAGCAGCGGTGGTCGCCACAACAGCAGAGTGCGTGATGCGCGCCGACCCCGCCGCCACGTCAGCCGTCACGCTGGCCAGCTGCGCGTGGCCCGGCCACCACGGGAAGCCCTTCACGTGGCACCACACGGTGCGCGTGTTGATGGCGTACGGCACGCTGCTGAAGGCGGGCGCGGCGTAGCGCAGGGGTGGGCCCGCAGCAGCCGCTGCTGTGGCGGTAGATCCACTACCCCGCGACGCAGAGGCTGGCACCACCGCCGCCGTCACTGCACTCGCCGGTTGCATCGATATTGGCACCGGCAGCGGCGCGTCGTCCAGGCGCACCCACTCCTGCGACTTGTCCGGGTACACGACGCATACCTCCAGCAGCCGCGCGCCGCTGCCCGCCGCGTCCGTGCGCGCCGCCAGGATGCGGCCGGCGTACCACCGGTCGCTGTCGTCGTAGTACACGTTGCACAGGCGGCCCAGCAGCGAGGCGCCGCGCACGAGGCCCGTGAACACAACGCCCGTGGGCGTGGGCATGGCCGCCAGCAGCGCCGCCGCTGGTGTTGTTGCACTTGCTGCTGTACTTGGTGCCGTCGCTGCCGTGGCCAATAAATAGGCGGCGCGCGGGGTGACGGCACTGCCGCCGCTGCTGCCAACCACTTCCCCAGCGGCATCGAGTGCGGCGGTCAGCGCGCGTGCCACCAGGCTGCTGGCGGTGGCCAGCGGGATGGCGGCAGCGGCAGCCAGCGCCTCACTGGCGGTGGCTGTGGCGGAGGTGGTGGTGGTTGTTGTTGGGGCGGTGGTGGTGGTTGGGGCCGGTCCACCTGCGGAGGGTGTGGTTTCGCTACCAGCAGCATCGGATGATGCGGCAGCGCTGGCGGTGGCGCCCAGCGGCGGCGGGGCCGCTGCTGTCTCGGGCTCCATGGTGGTGGGTGGGAGGCGGTGGAGAGGCAAGGAGGAAAAGTGGATTCAACAGCGGCACGCGGAGGCGAGTTTGAGTGACTGCAAAGGGGCAACGAGTGAAGCAAGGGCGAAAGCAAGGCTGCAGGTCTACTTGCCCTTTCTCTATCCTGCGCCTGCCCGCTCCGCCTCACCACCCCTCTCTCCACCCCTCTCTCCACCCCCCTCTCTCTCTCTTCCTCTCGCTCCCTACTGCCTCTCCTGCTCCCTACTGCCTCTCCTTCGGCCTGTACCTCTCTCTCTTGCCTCCCTACTGCCCTTCGCCACCCCACTAGGAGCAAGAGAAGGGGCGCGTTGCTAGGGGACGCAAAAAATAAT
>Ga0066256_1003912_pt1 | contig 13778 bp, 3 predicted proteins | sample ThiBio_1000_biof_FD_87107 | JGI IMG/M metagenome (GOLD analysis project Ga0066256, IMG submission 87107) | Wastewater bioreactor microbial communities from Cape Town, South Africa - Thiocy_expt_1000_biof (version 2) | ecosystem: Engineered > Bioreactor > Thiocyanate-remediating >...
CACCAGCACCAGCCACTAGCCAGCACCCAGCACCCGCCACCCAACACCCAGCGCTACCCAGCAGCAGCGTCGTCGTCGTCGCGCCGTCACAGTAGTGTCGCCGTCCCCGTACACCCGAACTCCCAGCACCCAGTCAGCACCTGTGCCACCCACCACCACCTATCCAGCCCGAACCACCACCACCCACCACTACCCAGTCAGCACCCAGCGCTACCCAGCACCGTCGCAGTGCCCCAGCGTCAGCACCAGCACCACCGTACGACGCTGCTACCAGTACGGTACCACCGGTAGTGGGCGCACGCGCGTGCACCGGATGTGTCGCCACTACTGCCACAAATGTCAACAGTCGCTTCCCCAGATCCACTCAGACGCCGCAGTGCCGGCGTTGCAGACCCCGTACGAATAGTGGCGCCCCGCCGCCGTAGCGTTGCGATGGTCGTGCCAGCAGCGCGATGGCACCAGCGGCGGAAAGCTGCGGCCACTCCTCGTCGCCGGCGATGCGTTCTGCGATCCGTGGATATGGACACGCGTCGTCGACTTCAACCTTCAAACGACTTACACGCCACGCAGAATTTCACGCGTATCTTGGCCAAATTCACACGATCCCCACGCAGTGCAGACCGCGTACCCGGCGCCACGCGGCGCAGAAATTCCTTGCGCGGGTGCTGCGTAGCGTAGGTGAGTTAAATACCTGCGGCGCGCGGCGCACAAAGGCGGCGATGGCACGCGCCATTTGGTTGGCCGCCAACTTCAACAAAGCCTGGAACGCCGTTCTGCCGCTGTTCGCCGCCGCCGCACGATGCCGCACCGGCTTATTGCACGGAGCTGCAAGAAAATCCGGCAGCCAGTGGCATGCGCCGCAGCGCACAGTGAGATGCAAGTTGTTGCGGGGTTATTGGCAAGCGGGGTTGTTTCCTATCTTGCGTTTTTTTCGCTTTCGACGCACGAACGCACAACGTCGCACATTCGTTCAACAGTTCAACTGCCGCGCTGCCGCGCGCTACTTCCCGGCAGCCGCCGCCGCAGCAGCCGCCGCCGCGCCACCGCCACCACCGCCACCACCACCACCAGACCCACCAGATCCGTTACCAACAGCAGCTCGTCCCTCTGAGACGGCCAGCAGCGCCGCGGCGGCAGTTTCCGCAGCCGCCCAGCTGGTGCGGAACGCCTCCAGCACGGCATCCACAGCAACAGTCGGAGGCGGCACGACAGCCGCCGCGTCGCCAATGGCGGCCTCAAATGCGGTCATGACAGGCGCCAGCGCCTCCGCCACCACCGGCAGTTCCCGCGCGTCGCAGTCATTCACCGCCGCCGCCACGTCCACAATCACGTCCTCCAGCTCCACCGCCGCCGCCGCCACGCCGTCCAGCGCGCCCCGCGCCGCCACCGACGCGGCGTCCGTGTGCCAGCCGCTCGCATCGGTGGGCGGCGCCACCAGCGGCGCAGCCACCACGTCCACCACCGCCAGCGCGCGCTGCATGGCACCAAACGCCGCCTTCAGCGCCGCAATGCCCGCCTCTATCACCGCCGCCCGCGCCGCCCCGCTGTACTCCTCCACTTTCTCGTCGGCGGCGTCGTCGTCATCTTCATCCGCGTCTTCGTGTATTGTTTTGGCGACTGCAGCTGCCGCTGCTGCCGCCGCCCCACCCCCGCCACCACCCCCACTACTCCCCCCCCCGCCGCCGCTAAAATCATCCCCGGCATGCTCCTCGCGGATCTCGGTGGCGGACACCTTCATGACCTTGGCGGCGGACAGCAGCTTGCGCCGCGCCGCCGCCACGTCGCCGCGCGGCAGCAGCTTCACGCGGTCCACCGCCTTGCCCACCATGCCCGCGTGGTACAGCATGGCGTCGCCGTGGCGGGCCGCGGCGGCACGCAGCGCGTCACCCAGGCCGCGCCCACCTGTCGCTGCCTTGGGGGCCGACGTGGCAGCAGCCAGCGGCGCCACCATGGAGCGCAGCGCGGCAATCACGGCGGTGGCGACGGCGCGCGTTTCGGCGCGCAGCGGGGCACCGCACAGCGCGCGCTTGGTGGCGAGCTGCGTGGCAGACACGAGGGCGCCTGCTGCTTCAGCGAGTAGTCCACACACCTCGGCGGCAGCGGCTGCGGCCCCATCGCCAGCGGCGGCAGATGGTGCCAGCGTCGGCAGCGCGCGCACCAGCAGCGTGAAGCGCAGCGTCTCGTGCCCCACGGCGCCCGCCGCGGACGCCAGCGCGCCGCGCAGGCGCTCCTCCAGGGTCGGCGCTGTTGGGGTGGTGCTGTCTGCTGGTAGTGGGGGCGGCTGGTACACGCGCTCCGTCTCCACGTCGACTGCAGCGGCTAGCTCCTCCAGTTCGGTGGCCAGCGCCTGGAAGGGGCTGCGCGCTGCTGTTGTGGCTACTGTGGCTGGTGTGGGGGCGGGGGCGACAGAGGCGGAGGCGCCTGTGCCAGCGCCAGCAGCGGCGGGAGGCGTCGCCATGGCGGCGGCAGCAGCGGGTAGGTGCCAACGAAAGAGTTGTCACCCACGTAACGCTGGCTGACAGCAGAAGCAGAAGGAACCGGCGTCGATACGGTCGGTCAGCCACGTCACACCGACTTGTGTGTGGAGGCAAGTGAGGGTCGGGGACGACAAGGGAGAGCTACGAAGGAGGGAGCAAGGCGACGAGAGATTGGCGACAGTAGAGAGAAGTGAGACGTCATGCGCTGAGAGCGACGAGGGATAGCTTAGGAGGAGGGTGCAACGCACCAAGAGAGATGGAAGCAGTAGACGGCGATAGAGGAGTGACACGAGGCGATAGTAGGCGGCGAGAGAAGCAGGGGATAGCAGCTCTAAAGGAGGGAGGTATGCGCCCAGACGATTTGAGAGAGAAGTCCGTCTCCCCCACCATCAAACCACTAGTATTAGCTCATTACTTTCCACCGTTGCTTCTCACCCACCACGCACACACGCCACCTCATAATAATAAAATATCGCTATTCCACGTATATTACGTTGTGTCGCGCGTGGCGTTGTGGCAATATAACCACCCACCCAAAGCGGTGGCGCCCCCGCTGCGGCGGGCCGCATTAAGTATTAACCCACTTTCTAATTAAATTTAACCAGAGCATCGACCCAAGTGAGTTAAATGCGCCCTGGTTAAATTTAATGCGGGAGTGGGTTAAAGTTAATGCGGGAGTTAACCCACCTGATGCGCGGGTGGTGTTTGTATTAAATGCGCGCGTGTGTGTGCCTCCCGCACCGTAACCACGGGAAGGGTGCAATATTGAGAGTGTGCTGGTTGTGATGTGTGGGGTGCCGCGCACTGTGTCGCCCGCCCCCTATTTTAATTTTGCGCTCAAAGTCGCCTAGTTGTCGCACGACGACGAGTTCGCCCATACGCGTGGCTGCAGCCAACTGGTGCTGGTGGCAACTGGTCGCTGACCTGACGCCTACTACTGGAACCCAAGCTACAGGTACGTGTCGTCTGACCTACTTGTTGCCAGATCTCTTGCTCTCTTCTGCCTCACTTGACTGGTCGGGTCTCTCTCTCTCTCTCTCCCCTACTGCCGCTTGGCGCCTACCGGTATTCCTTGTCGTCTGGTACTGGCTTGGCGCCTACTCATTGTTGCCCCTCTTGACGCCTAGTGACCCAACTCGGTACTCTCTTGTCGCCTACTAGTACTGACGGTTCTCTTGTCGCCTACTACTGCTGGAGCGCCTGGGTACTGACAATTCTTACTCGTTGCCCTCACAACTTGTACGTGCCGTCCGTCTCTACTGGCCTCGTCTGGGTCTTGACTACTACTGGTACTGGTTCTCTCTGGACGCCAACTGGCTATAACGCTGCCTTGACGCCTACTGGCACTAGAACGCGTCGCTTGACACCTACTGGACCTTGGTGCTCTCTTGCCGCCGCCTCCTGGACCTACTGACGTCCTCTGGTACGGGACCTGGACACCTACTGCCTTGCTCTTGTCGCCTACTGTCTCGCTCTCGACACCTACTGCCTCTCTCCTACTGTCGCCGACTCGCCCTTGTCCCTTGTCGCCGACTGGCTCGCCCTTGGCTTGCTAGAGGACGCCTCATCTGGAGGGCCAGTGGAGGGCGCCTTATCTGGTGCTCGTTGCCTAGCTGCCGCCCTTCACACCTTCCGGCTCACTCTTGTCGCCTACCGGTTCAAACGCTCGCCAACGCTCGCTTGGAGGGCGAGTGGAGGCCGCCTGGTTCTGGTGCTCGTTGCCTAGCTGCCGGCGCAGCGTGCAGAACCCCCTTTGCCACCAGCAGCAGCAAGCAGCTACCAGCTGTGGGTGTGTGTATCGAACAACAGCAGCTCGATAGGGAATGGAGACGAGGCAGCGGAGATAACGAACTCGAAGGAGGGAGAAGGGATGGGATGCCATGCCCGCCGCGTGTGAATGAGGAGAGAAGGAGGAGAGGCGGCGCACACGAACAGGTTGAGCGGAGTGTGGTGGAAGCCGGCGACACGTTTGCTCCACCGCCGTCGTTCCGCCGCCGCCCCCACAACCCCCCCCCCCCCACCCCCCCACCCCCCCCACCCTGGGCCCACCACCTCCCAGCACGCCCACGCGTCCCCCCCCCGGGCCGGGGGGAGCAAGAGCGGGCCGTTCCGGCAGGCGGTGGTGGGCGAGTTCAGCGCCACCTTCATGCTCCTGTTCTCCACCGTCGGCTGCGTCGTGTTCACGCAGGGCGGCGGCATCTCCACGGCGCGCCGGCTGGAGGTGTCGCTCATCTTTGGCAACGCCATCACCATCCTGGTATTCATATTTGCCGGCATCTCGGGCGGCAACATCAACCCCGCCGTGTCGTGGGCGCTCATGTGGGTGGGCAAGATCAGCCCCGCGCGCTGCGTCATGTACACCATCGCGCAGTGCCTGGGCGCCATCGCGGGCACGGGCTTTGTGCGCATCATGACGCCCGCCATGTTTGACAAGGTGGACGGCGGCGCCAACCAGATCGCCAAGAACGCCAACGCGCAGGAGGCGCTGGGCGTCGAGTTTGGCTGCACCGCGCTGCTGGTGCTCACCGTCATGGCCGCCGTGGACGCGCACCGCGCCGACGCGCAGAAGCACATCCCCACCGTCGCGCCGCTCGTCATCGGCCTCGCCGTCACCGCCGCGCACTTCATTGCCATCCCCGTCGACAACTGCTCCATCAACCCCGCGCGCACCTTCGGCGTCGCCGCCATCTCCGGCAACTGGAACGACCACATCGTGTTCTGGGTCGGCACCTACCTCGGCTCCACCGCCGCCGCCCTCATCTACTACTACCTCTTTGACCTGCACGACGTCACGCACGCCGCCGCCGCCGCCGCGCCTGCGATTGCCGACGCCGCCACGCCCGCCAAGCTGGCCGCCGCGCCCGCCGCGCTGCCCGCCTCCGCGCCCCGCACCGCTGCCTTTGTCGGCCGCGCCGGCGGCGACGGCGAGGCCACGGTGGACATGTCGCACGCCGACTCGGGCGCGCTGCAGGAGTGGCGCTAAGCAATGGCGCCTGATCTGCTGAGATGAAGTTGCCTGGCTGACTGACTGGACGGTACCGGTACCTTTAACACCCGCTACGAACACACGCGACACACACACCTTACTTCATGAACCTATGTCCCGCATGCGACCGGGGAGAGGGGGGCGCGCGCCGAGTGCCGGCGTGCGCCATTTCGCCCCCCGCCCCTGCCCTCCCTGCCGGTGCACGCCGCGCCGCTGCACGTTGTTGCATGTGCTCTCCCCCATCCATCCCTCCCTTCTCTGTTTGAAAAGACGCCGTAACCAACCACCACTACTATAGGAACGGCTGCCAGCCGGGGAACATGACCGCCCACGACGTCACGGACGTGGCCTCGGCAATGACGCGCGCCACCTGCGCTGCCGGCGTGAGTGCGCCGCCCGCTGCCGTGGCCACGTAGTCCGTGCCCGTCAGCTTGGCCTGCACGCGCGCGAGCGTGCGTACCGCATTCGCCTCGCCACCACCCCCACCACCAAGTCCGCCACCGCCGCCGCCACCGCCGCCACCACCACCGCCCGCCAGCACCTCGCGAGCCACACTCACGTCACGACCATTGCCGCCGCCGCCGGCGGCGTCACGGCCGCTGCGGAGGCTGGCCGTGTCAGAACCACCACCACCGCCGTCGTCGCGCGCCTCCCACCGCTGCAGCCGCATGCCGTCGTCAATGGTGATGTTCCAGCGGAACAGCGGGTCGTGCAGCACGACGGCCAGCACGGAGGTGATGGTGGCGGCGCTGTCGCGCAGCACGCGCAGTGTCGCCTCGGAGCACGCTGTGAAAGCGCCGTGCACGCCTGCCACGCCAAACCCAGCCACCGTATCGCGCGTCAGCCGCGCTGGCACCAGCTCGGGCGTGGGCAGCAGGCGGCCCTGCTCAAATGCTACGCCAAAGTCAATGTGCACCACCTCACCACCCGCCGTATCAACCAGGATATTGTTCACGTGACGGTCGCCGATGCCTGCCAGGTAACCCACCATGGCTGCTGCCGCCACGCTGCGTGTGTACGCTCGGCGCGCGCCCGCCCACCGTGCTGGCGACGGGAAGTGGTCCAGGAAGAAGTGGTGGAACACGGGCCGCAGGCGCGCCAGGATGCTGCCCATCACCTCCTGCCGCGTGTCGCGCACCGCCGCCGGCGGAACACCTGCTGCTGCACCGGGGCCACCCCGACCACCACGCAGCGCTGTCGCGGCGGCGTCCATCTCGGTGCGCGCCGCGCTCGGCGCCAGGTCGCCAGGTGCGTAGCGCACGTGCGCCTCCCACGGCTTCTCTGACAGGTACGCGCCCATGGCCAGCGCGCCATCCACCCACGCCAGCACGCCCGTGGTGGGCGACAGCGGCACGACAGCATAGCCGCGCAGGCGTAGCCTGTCGCGCCGCGCAGCGGCGTCCACCGCCAGCAGGCTGTTCACCACCGCAAACAGCTGCTGGATGGTGGCGTCCTGCCGCAGATCGTCGTGCCCCGCCGCCTCGCCCCACTTCACCAGCTGCCGGTACAGCCGGCCGTCGCTGCCCACTGCGCACAGCACTTTGGGCAGCGAGATGCCAGATGGCGCTACAGTGGCGGCGGGCACCAACAGCGCGCCCGCCACCGCGGACGCATCCCGCACCGACGGCGGGATGCCCAGCGCCACCATCGTGACGGTAGGTGGCGCTGGCAGGGGCACGAGGGGCACCAGGCCGGGAATGGATTCAGCGTCGCCGGTGCGGATGGCGGTGAACACGGGGCAGGTGGCAAGCACTGCCGCCTGCCGCGCCTCTGTCAGCCACGCCAGGCTACGTGAGCCGTCGTCATCCAGCGCCACAGCGGCCAACGGCACCGCCTGCCCGCGCATGCCCTTATCCACCGGGTGCATCGCCAGCCGGATGAACGCCGACGCCACCAGCCGCATGACGGTCACGCGCGCGCCCACGCCTGCACACGCCGCGCCAGCCGCGCCCAACACCCGCCGCCCCGCCGTCACACGCACTGCGTCCACAACCCGCCCGCCACGCCGCGACATGCGCCCCAGGTTCTCCAGGCACAGCAGCTGCAGGGCGGTGCGCGACGGCAGCGCCAGCATCAGGCGCAGCAGCAACACATCCAGCGCGTCGCCCAGCCGCCACCGCGCCACGCCGGACGCCCACCGCGCAACCGCGCCCGCCACGCCTCCACCGCCGCCACGCGTGCCGGCGGTGGCGCCCATTGCGGCGGCACCCGACTCACCCAGTCGTGATGCCAGCTGCGGTAGCGCAACGGCAAAGGGTGCCGCTGGCAGCGTCGCCCACTCCGCGCCCACCGCAGCCACCGTATCATCGTCGCCGCCCGCCGCAGCGTCAAACGCCAACTGCAGCAGGCGGAAAACGGGGCGTACCAGCTGCGGCGGCGGCTCACCACCAGCGCCGCATGGTGCCAACCGCACCTGCCGCGCCGCCGACCGCACCGCCAGGCTGCGCGCCTTTGCCTCAGACGCCGCCGCGTCGGCGGCCGCCGCCCGGTCCTGCGCCACCTGCGCATCCAGGTCTGCCGCGTACCGCCGCGCCTCGTGCAGGCGATACCGCTCCAACCGCGCCGCCGCCTCGTCCACCGACCCCGCCGCGCGCTGCCGCAGCGCCTCCAGCACGCCGTCGGCATAGGTAGACATGGCGCTAGCCACCGCGGCTTCACAGTGCGAACGCGCCGTCAGACCCACAACTTCTAACCCAGGCCCTGCCTCGCCGCCAGAAGTGGGAAGGGCGGCCGCAGCGGCTGCCGCGGCAGCCAGCAGCAGCGGTGCTGATAGTGCCGTGTCCGGCCGCAGGGTGGCAGTGACACGCACTGCCACCGTCGCCAGCGCCGCCAGGCTGCCCGCACCCCCGCCGCCTCTACCCAACCCGCTGCCGTCGTCCAGCCCGGAGCCGCTGTCCAGCCCGCAGTCACGCAGCCAGGCAGCGGCAGTGAGCAGCGTCGCCACCAGTCGGCGGCCCACCGTCACGCACGCTCCCGTATCACGCGCCGTCGCTGCTGTCATCAGCCCGCCCGCCAGCACACGTGCACTGGCTACCAGCGACGCCGTGGCGGTGTGCCACTCGCCCGCGCGCCACGCTGCGCGCCCCGCACCCCACAACCCAAGGGCGGCCAGCACCTCGCCGCCGCCGCCATGGTGCCCACCGCCGAATGCGGCGCCGTCTGACGCCATGGCAGCCACCCAACGTGCCGCACTGACGGCGTGCAGGGCGGGCGCGCTGGCCAGCGCCGCAGTTGCCGCGCTGCCGTAGACTGCTGGCGATGTGCCCCCATGCCCACGGGCACGCGCGCGTGCCCAGCCCGCGACAAGGCGCGCCGCGGCGGCCTGCGCAACATGCGCCACGCCGCCGCCGCCCACCGCTTGCAATACTGCTACCACCTGCGGCGGGTCCAGCAGGGCGCGGATTGCAATGGGGCTGCGGTCGCCTAGCGGCAGCACGGTGTGCCCTGGCGCCACTAACTCAACCACTGCCGCCAAGCTGGCGTCAGTCGGCGTGACCCAGCTCACGTCGGGTTGCGGCAAGCCTGCCACGCTCACGGCACCAGCCGGCGGCGGCGGGAGTGCCAGGCTGCCCCACGTTGCCAGCGCCGCGCTGCCGTCGCTGTCGCCCGCCAGCACCGCCGCCAGCACGCCGTCTGCCGCCACCTCGCTACCCGACGGTACACCACCGCCACCACTGCCGCCAGCAGCGTAACCCGCCGCACCCTCGGCGTCACCCGCCGCCCACGCGGCGCGCGCCAGCTGGCGCGAGATGGCGCGCGGCAACGGCTGCGCCGCACTCACCTCCCATGCAGCACTGGGCATGTAGGCGTACCGCAGCGCATCGCGCGCCACCGCCTCGCCCGCCACCAGCGCCAGGGTGGGCGCCGCTGCACGCAGCGCCGCAGCAGCAACGGTGGCATCAAGCCACGCCGTGTCCAGCATCGCGGCGGTGCTGCTGCCAGCGGCATCCAGCGCGGGGGACGGTTGCAACGTCGCAGCGGCGCGGGTGTAACGGTGCAGCATGCGAGAGAGAGTAGCGGCGGCATCCAGCGCGGCGGCAGGCAGCACGGCCCCCACCCCCGGGATCGGCGTCACCAGACGGTACGCACTCATGGCTCGGCTGGCGCGCCGCGGTGCAACCCCCTCACCACCGGCGCCGCCATCGCTCGACGCTGCTGCCGCCGCCATCGCACCTGCTGCCGCTTCACGCAGGCGCGGCGCCTGCCGGATGAAGAATCGAGACAGCCACGACAGCACCGCGCGCTGCCGCCGCATGCCGCGCACCACACCCAGTAGCAGCGTGGTGGCCGCGCCGCTGCGGTCCGGCGACGCACCGTCTGCTGCGCGTGCCAGCGCGTCCAGCCACCAGCGCCGCGGTGGCGCCGGGCGAGATGCTAGCTCCTGCAAGTGGCGTTGCGCGCTCGCCAGCGGCCCACGTAACAGCGGGTCATCAGCGAGATAGCCTGCCACTAACGGGCCGCCGCCACCACCACCGTCGCCGCCGGCTTCGTCGCCTCGTCCGCTCCCCACGTATGCCGCCGCCACCAGTGTCGCCGGCAGGCAGGCGTGCGCGGCACCCGGGATGAGGCACAAGGCCGGCAGTGCCGCGCGGGCGGCAGCAGACGCGGTGGCGGCATCCCCGCCGTGGCAGGCAAGCAGGCACCCACGCGCCAGCAGGCTGTGTGTCGCGCCGCTGGCCGCCAGTGCCAGTACCAATGCCACGCCGTCTGCCACGCCGGCATGCGGCTCACCAGCCGCCACGCTGCGGCCATGCAGCAACGACGCCGCCAGGGTGGGCGGCGTACTGGCGCCCTGCACCGCCAGCGCTGCCGCCATGCCACCGCCGTCACCGCCGCTATCGTCTGCCGCCTCGCCTGTGGCATCATGCCCAGCAGGCAAGCTCTCCCACCGCGACACTGGCACACCACCACCACCGCCGCCGCCACCACCGCCGCCACCCAACACCGGCGGCAGGGGAGGCGGCTGGGGCGCAGTGCGGCGCAGCACACCCGCCAGCGCGGCGGCATGCGGCGGCAGCGACGCAACCGCGCGAACGCCGGTGGAGGCACACTGCATGGACCGCAGCGCAGTCAGCGCCGCCAGCAGGGAGCGCGTCGCAGCATCCACAACCACCACCGGCTCCCGCACGCCGGCAGGCTGTGCACAGCCGCCACGTGGCATCGCGGCACCCAACACGTACGTATCGTCACCTCCGCACACGCTGCCGCCCGTCGCGCCACGCCAGGCGGCATCTGCCACCAGATATGCGCACCGGCTGTCAGCCCACGCGCCGGGCATTGCGCGCGGCACAAACGGCACTGTACCGGCCATGCTGGCAGGGAGGGTGGGCGCGCCGGCGGCATCGCGTGGCAGGCCGACGATGGCAAGCAGGCACGTGGCAGCGGCGTGCGCCGGCAGCAGGCAGGCGGGTGCCGTGACTACCACCGCCAGCGGTCGGCGACTGGCGTACACACCGCTATTCTCCCCCAGTGCCGCAAGCGTCGACGTGCGGTCACCGCGCCCTTCGGAATGCATGGCAACCGGCTCCACACACACGGCGCCCACACTCAGCGGCTGTCCGCCCGCCGCCGCAGCAGCGGCAGCATCCATTACGGCTGCCACCCATGCGGGTGGCCGCACGCCGCCAGGCGCATGCTCCCCTGACACGGCGTGCAGCGCCGCAACGCACGCCAGCGGCGCGCTCACCCCGCCCGGCGTCTCCTCCTCGTTGCCCACCTCTGCCAGCATCTCCACCGCGCTGCCGGGCAGGTCCCGTGACCCATCCACGCCGGTCGCCAGTATACCGGCGTGCGCAGTCCATGGGTGCGGAAGGGGTGCCGGCGGCGGCAGAGCAGCAGTACCGACGGCCGCGGCCGCAGCAGCTACGCGGCGGCACGGCAAGATAAGGGGCAGAGTGTCGTACGTCGGCCGCGGCAGGCCACCGTCACCCGCCGCACCATCTGCCACGCTGCCGCCGTACGCTATTGCTAATGACGTCGCGGCGGCGCGCGCCGCCGGCAGGTGCCTCTCCACAGCGGCCGCCACCAGCACCCACGCTGCCGCCAGCGGCGCCACAAGTACGGTGGTGTCGGGTGCTCTTCTGTCGCCAGTGGCGCGCGGCAGCCAGCAGGCTACCGGCAGCGCCAGCGGGAAGCGACTGGCGTTGGTCGCTGGGTCTGCCACCACGGCGGCAAGGCGCGCTGCCGCCAGGTGCACGCCTGCTGGTGCATCGCGGCCAGCATGCACCAGCCCTTGTGCCGCATCCACCCACCCGGACACCGCTGACACTACGCCCGCCGCCGCTAGCGTCACGGCCCGCCTGTTTGGGTCACCATCACCCTCCTCTGGCGCCACTGGCACATCCTCTGGCCACAGTCCAAGCTCCCGCGCGGCCGGGCAGCCACGCAGTTGTTCAAGGCACTGCGCCAGCGCCGCCACGCGGGCCAGTGACAATCGCCACGACGGGCGGCGCGGCAGCCATGCCAGCGCGCCATCCCACGCCCCACCCGCCGCCGCGGCGGTGACGGCGGTCGCCACTATGGCCATCCCACGCGCACACGTGGCTGCCAGCGCGCAGCAGACGTCTGATGCCGCTGGTGCTACGGCTGCCGCGGTGTGCAGCGCCAGCAGGAGGGAAGTAAGCGCGGTCTCGGCGGCACGCCCAGGTGTTGGCGCGTCGGCCGCCACGCCTGGCGGCCAGTCCGCCAGCACGGCGCACATGAGTGGCGGCACAGCTTCCGCCACACCCCGCGCCAGCACCAGGCAGTGAGCAACGGCATCTAGCGCAGACAGCTGGGCGCCCCCCGTGGACGCAACAACAGTGGCCACCTCACGGTACGCCGCGGCGTGGGCATGCGCCAGCGCGGCTGCTGCAGCAGAGGCGACGGAGGGCGCTGCAGGTGCGCATGGCATCGCGGCGGCGGTTGACAGCGCAGATACCAGGACGCCATGGGCGGCTTGCAACAACGCTGCCCGCACGTCACGGCCGCTGCCAACCTCCCCGCCCGTGCCTGCTGCCGGTCCACGCCGCGCCAGCGTCAGGTTCAGGACGGCAGCGGCGCACGCTACCGCCGCCATTGCGTCATCCTCACGTACGTCGTGTGCTGCCGGCGGTGCCAACCACGGCGCCGGCGCGGTCAGTGCGCGAAGCAGCGGCGCGCGCAGGTTATGCACTGCCGCCACCGCCTGTAACCCACGCTGCGCCAGAATGTTGCAGAAAACCTCTGTGACATCGTCGCCGCGTGCAGGCGCTCCGGCAAGCGCACACAGAAACAGGCGTGCACCCGGCGCAGCTCCTGGTGCTGCCTGGCATCCACCACTACCATGCGCACCGCTGCCTGGCGCGGCCTCCCGCAGCGCCCACACCAGGCTACCCCCGCTCCCCACCCCGTCGGACCCCACCAACCACGTCAGCACACTGCGTACCACGCCCACCGTGTCATCGCCCCCGCCTCCTCCGCCGCCACCACTGCCGCCACCCCCGCTGCCGCTACTTGTACTGGCCCACCGCACAGGGCGCAGTGCTCCCGGCGCGCCTGCATGGGCACGCAGGGTGGCCACAATGATGACCACGGCGGCGGCAGATAGCAGCGCCGCGCCACCGCACCGCCCACCATCGCAATCCTCGCCGCCCTGACACGACCCCGCCGCTATGGCGCCAGGCAGCAGGACGTCAGCCACCAACCCGCCGCCGTGGCGGCCCAGCAGCGCTGCAATCTCCGACAGGGGCAGTGGGTCGCTGCCAGCAGCGTTTGCAACAGCCGCACGCGGCGCGGCAGCAAGCTGCAAGCTCCGTGCCACGCCCGCTGTCCAGTGGCTGCTGCTGGCATCCCCAGCCAGCGTCGGTGCAGGTGCCGGCACCTCGCTCCCCTCTGCCGCCGCCGACCGGCATGTGGCAACCACCCACGCCAGCTCGGCTGCTGCGCCGTCCACAAAGTCGGTGACAGCGGCGGGGGGCAACCACCGCCGCCACGGACCTGCTGGAAACCGACCCGATCGAGGGCGTCCCCCTGCGGCAGATGGATTTCATGGACGATGCCGCCCCCGCCCGCCTCACCGAGGCGCTGGGCGGCCCGGCCGATATCGTGCTGTCAGACATGGCGGCCAACACCGTGGGCCATGCGCAGACGGACCATCTGCGCACCATGGGGCTGGTGGAAGCCGCCGCCTATTTCGCCGTCGATACGCTGCGCCACGGCGGGGCATTCGTCGCCAAGGTGCTGGCGGGCGGCGCAGACAATGATCTGGTGGCGCCGCTCAAGCGCCATTTCAAGCCGGGCAAGCACGCCCAACCACCCGCGAGCCCCAAGGGCGCGCCGGGATGGTATGGGATCGC
>Ga0066256_1003913_pt1 | contig 13776 bp, 2 predicted proteins | sample ThiBio_1000_biof_FD_87107 | JGI IMG/M metagenome (GOLD analysis project Ga0066256, IMG submission 87107) | Wastewater bioreactor microbial communities from Cape Town, South Africa - Thiocy_expt_1000_biof (version 2) | ecosystem: Engineered > Bioreactor > Thiocyanate-remediating >...
GCGTGCTGCCGCCGCGGTGCGTGCCACCAGCAGCGACGGCGCGGCGGGGGTTGGGGGGGGGGGTGGGGGGAGGGGTGGGGGGGGGGGGGGGGGGGCCGCCCCCCGCGGCGCGGGGGCGGCCCCCGCCGTGCCGACGTCGCCGCTAGAGGAGGAGGCCGCCAACAGCGGCGCGCTGCTGGTGCTGGCATCTCAGCACCTGACCGCGCTGCAGCGTGGCGCGCCGACGACGCCGCCCGCAGCCACCGCGCTGCCGTTTACGCGCGTGCACGCCGCCTGCCTCACTGCCACCAACGTGACGCGCATTGCCGGCCACGCCGCATCCCTCCTGCCGCTGCTGCGGTAGGGTTTTTATAGACTACTGTTAGACGGCGCCTGCGCCTTAATTAAACTTGTGTGCATCTAATAATATACTACCGCCGGCCATACCCACTACCGCCACCACCATATCCCCCACCACCGCCATAACCACCGCCGCCGCCATAGCCGCGGTAGTAGTCGTCACCACGCCGCGCCGTCGTGTCCTCCGCAGCCAGGCCGCTGTACTTGGTGCGCCCGCGCTTGCCAAAGTTCTTGACCTGCAGCACCGCGGGGAGGCTGGCACGGATGGCCACCTCCGCTGCAGACGCGCCCTCCACCGCGCGCCGTCGCACGTCGTCCGCTCCCGCGCTGCCCTCATCCATGTAGAACGCGCCCTTGTGGTGGTACCCACCGCCGCCACCCTCACGCTCCTTGCGGAACACCTTCACGCCCGCCGCCTCCAGCGCCGCATCCTCTGCCATCCGCTCTGCCGGCGTCAGGTGATGCCGCCGATTCGTATCCGCCGCCTCTGCCGCTGCTGCCAGGGCTGCCGCCGCCGTCTCTTGCAGTCGCGTCAGCTCCCGCAGCCGCCACGCTGCCCGGTCCTCCGCTTCGTCCTCCGGCCGGTCTGTATCGTCCGGCTTCCCTGCCAGCTCCGCCGCCTCTGCCGCTGCCGCTGCCGCCGCCTCTGCAGCATCGCTGCGCGCAATGTAGTCCGCCACATACGCGCGCGAGTCCGCCACGCGCGCCTCCACCGCCGCCGCTGACCCTGCGGCCGCTGCCTCACGAGCCGCCGCCGCTGCCTCTGCCTCTGCTACCGTCGTGCGCGCCGCCTTGGCCCGGAACACGGGCCGGTACAGGCGCGCGCGTGCAGCGGCGCTGTCTTCACTATTATCGCTGTCGCTGCTGTCGTCGCTGTCATCGCCGCCGGCTGCTACCAACGACGCAGGGACGTACGCACGCCTTGATTGCGCAACAGCGGCTGCGGCGGCTGCGGCAGCGGCGGGAGGCTGTCTGGGTGGCGGCAGGGCGGCTGCAGCAGCTGCTATTGACGGTGGTGGTACCGGCAGCGACACATCAGGTGCAGGCGGTGGTGGTAGAGCAGCAGCAACCACGGTGGTCGCAACAACGGTTGGCGCGCCAAACTGCGGCGCTGGTGCTACAACGACCACGGCAGGCGGCACAAATGATTCTGGCGGCGGCAAACTACTCGCACCACTACCGTCCCCGCCGCCACCCGCTGCAGCCGCTGCAGCAGCGGCTCGCTTTGCCAAGATGCGCCGCCGCCGCGCGTCCAGCTCCTCGTCGGCCTCCCCAGCAACGTCAGGCGGCGCCGCCGCCGGTGGTGGCGGCGGCTGCACTACCGCTGTTGGTACGTCTTCTGGCTCCACCGCCGCCGGCGCTGATGGCAGCACACCGCCGTCGTCGCCAGTGGATACTACCTCTGCCTCAAACTTGCGGCGCCGCACGCCGCCCTCCCCACCATCAGCTACAGCAGCCGTTGCACGCGGCAGTGCGCCACTGCCTCCAACCACTGCCGGCGGTGCCAACACTGGCGCCAGCACGGGTGCCAGCACCGGCACTAGCAGCGGCAGCCCGCCACCAACCGCACCCACCGCTGCTAGTGGGTGGCCGCCATGGGTGGCAGCAGCAGCAGCAACAGCAGCAGCAGAGGGGAGCGGTGGTGGTGCAGCGTCGGGTGCGACGCCAGCGCGGTAGCGGATGGGCTTCTTCGGCAACGGGCCGGGGACCAGCCCCGGCCGGCCGGGACCACCAGCGCCACCACCCACACTACCCCCAGCCGCGGGCGGAAGCCCCGCCGCTGCGGTGGGGACGCCAGCGACCGCGCCAAGCGCGTCATTTTGGGGGGTTTGAACTGGACCTCCTAGGAGGCGAGAGAGGTCAGCGCCGCTGAACATGGTGAAAATTGCCCCCTCTTTTGGAACACCCACACCGCGCAATTCCGCATGAAATTGTGGGAAAAGGCGGGGTCAGGGGTGGGAATTTTGCGCGACCGCGGGGATTGGGATGAAATAGTGTGGGGTAAAAGTCCGTAAAACGCCGACGGTTTCATTTCTAACTGACTCAGAGAGAATTTGGTGAATTGGGAAGAATTGGAACGGATTAGGCACGCACACGGGTGTGCGGTCAATGCACAGCATCAATTTGGTGGGGAGGGTTCTGTTAGCGTGCTGGAAATAGTAGCGAACAAGGAGAAAATCGAGCTGAAAGTGGGACGGAAAAAACCGACAAAACCGACCTAACTAGTTAGCAACGTGAATTGGTAAGAATTGGGATGGATTAGGCACACACATGGGTGTACCATCAATAGCCGACACACCTTTGGTGGGGAGGGTGCAGTTGGAGTGCTGGAAATAGTAGAGAACAAGGAGAAAATCAAGCTGAAAGTGGGACGGAAAAAATCGACAAAACCGACAAATAACTGCTCCGAGACGACCAACGCACCCAAGGCAGCGCGGCGACGAGGGGGTCGAGTATGCACAGTGGTACCGGGGTCACCAGCGGCATAGAGTTGGAGGCCGCCATCGTTGGCAATTGTAATATGCATTCATACAAGTGCAGTAGCGGCTGTTGTAACTCGAAAGGAGGGGTTGTCGAGGTGTGTCACTGCCACAGCGCGTGTGTGCGTTGGCGTCGGCATTTGGTACCAACGCACACATCGCGGCGGCGCGACACAGCGCCTCTCTAGCACCCAGTACTGATGACACCAACAGCTTCAACATAAACAACTACAGCTATACTCCAGTTTGCGCGGCTCTGGGATAGCGCAGGGCGCCATCATGGCGGCGCCACCCACCGCAGCTGCCGTTGCCAGCGGCAGCGCGGCAACAACACATAGGTGTCTGTATCGTGCAGACACGCCCGCTGCTGCCGTCACCGAAGCAACTAACAGACCAACGCACAGGCAGTGTCGTGGCAGGGGTGGGAGCAGGAACGTAGCCGCAGTTGTGGCGGCAGTGTCGTGGTTGATGACAGCAGGGGTGGCTGCCGCATCCACCGGTACCGGAGCAGGGAGTGCAGGCACCTGGCGCGCCAGCGCGGTGCGCAGCGCGGATGGCAGGTATGCGGGCAGCACGCTGGTGGAGGGCGTGAATACTAGCACGGTGGGTGCGGCGTCGTGGGTGCGGGCCGGCGGCAGTGAAGCGGTGGCGTACGAGCGGTGTCGCGCAACCCACCGCTGTCCTCGTGCCACAGCAGAGCACGACGCAGGCGCTGCAGTGCTGACGTTTGGGCGCACCATGTTTCGCGGCGGCGCGCGCGAGGCGGCAGACCTGTGGCTAGATTTTGACGACTGGCGGCAAGGCAGCCTGGGCGTGGAGCCCAGCTTTGCAGGTGTGGATGGTGCGGCGGCGGGCGGCGATGCCATACTGCCACCAGGTGGCGGCGAGGTGGGCACCTTTGCGCTGCCGTCCACGCCGCCCTTTGTGTTGCACGACCACCTGTTCCTGAACCACACCGGCTGCGCCATGGTGTTTGACACCGACACGCTGGCAGCCACCGCCACCTGCAGCAGTTGGCCGGGCCGGAATGCCAGCGCTGCCGCTGCCGGCGGCGCGCCAGCTGGTTACTCCTCAAGCCCCGCCACCAACACCTCGTACGCTGGCGTACTGTGGTACCCGCCGCCACCCGCAGCACCGGCTGCCGTGTTTCATTTCCTGTCGCTGTACGTGGGCCCTGCCGTTGTGCTGTCAGCACGCGGCAGCCGGCCGCTGACGCTGGTGTCGCGCACCTCCATCGTGATTGACGCACCGCTCGTCGCTGCGCCTGGCACGCTAGGCGGCTTTGGCGGCGGTCTGGCGCCAGATGTGCGCGCGCTGCCGCCGCTGCTGGCGGTCCGCCCCGCCGCGGGCAGGAGCGGCCACGGAACAGCGGGGGCTTTTCAGCCGGCAGTGGGGGGCGGCGGCGCGGCGTTGCCCGGCCGCGGCGGGGATGATGCCACGTACACGCGTGCCATGCTGTCAGCGTTTGGATTCAACGCGTCTGCGAGCGGCCTGCTGCGGCTCACACCGGTTGACGTGCCCGGCATCGGCTGCGCGCGTGATGCCGCCACTGCATCAAGTTGTGCGCTTCCCGCCACTGCCGCTGCCGAGATTGCGCTGCTCACGATGCACGACATGACGGTGGCAGTCACCAAGGCGCTGGACGGCGTGGATGCTGCGCGGACAACCCCTTTGTCACGCCCCTGGGCTGCCATCCTGTCTGCGGTCTTGTCAGCCCCCGCAAGCGGGATGAGCGACGCAGTGCTGAACGTGGGCAACGCCGGCGTCGAGTGGGCTGCCTGTATGCCGGCGCCGGGCGCCAACGGCAGCGTCGGGTGGCTGCCATCCACCATGGAGGCCGCTGCACGCGCGTCGACGGGCGCGCGGCAGCTGCCGCCGGGAGGTCGCACCGGTGCTGACGACGCGGCGTGGAACTGGCGGTTGACGGCGGCGGCACGCGCGGCAGGCATGACAGCGTCGGGCGACGCAGTTGCAGCTGCCGCCGCATTGGTAAGCGGTACGCCGCCGCCAAACGTGCAAGGCTTGCGGTCTGCCGTGCCGGGCTCCTGCAGTGCTGGCATAACCGTGCCCACGCAGTCGCCGCGAGGCTGCCAGGCGGTGGACGGTGCTGACGCGATGGCGGCGGCGGCAGCATACGCTGTGGCAGCCGCCAATGCATCATCAGTGGCAACCGCGCTGGCGGCCGCGCCCGCATACCACGGCACCTGGACGGGCGTGTCAGCCGCAAACATCCGCCTCTGGTGCAATGCCAGCAGCAGCAGTAGTGCTGCTGCGCTCAACGCCAGCGACCGGTGCGCAACTGAGGTGCCGGGCACCAACGTGTCGTCAACACCGGCGGTGGCGGCCGACACGTCAGTGCTCGCTGCCGCCACCTCGTCGCCGTGCGGCCCAGCATGCGACGCCGTGCGCAGCATCGCGTTCACAGTGTCCGCTTCCACCTCGCCGTTGCATGGCGTCGTGGCGGTCAGCCTGACGGCAGGCTCCGGGCAAACAATCGCTGGCACCTGGACGGTGACGGTGGAGGCACCTGGCGGCGGCGGCAGCAGCGGCGGGGGCCGGCTGGTGTCGCGCGGCTTGTCGCCGGACATTGACGCCGGCGCACTGGCGGCGGCGCTGACAACTGACTGGCCGGCGTGGGGCGCCATTGGCGCGACGAGGGAGCCGCTGCGCGTTGGCACGACAGCGGGGTGGCGTTGGGGTATCATCTTCTTGGAGGTGGAAGGCAGCGTGCCGCAGCTGACGGTCAACACGTCTGGTGTGCGTGGCACCGGAGTAACTGTAACCACCGACGCCTTGTTCAGCCCTGGCGCATCGCTACTGGGCAGCGTGTCGCTGACGTGGCGTCGTACGCCAACCCCGCCCCTGCCCGTCAATGCAACCGCCGCAGTGGTGCAGGCTGCGTTGCTGGCAGCGTGGCAGCCGGTGGGCGTGCGCGCTGTGACTGTGCAGGTGGCAGCCGCACAGCGCTGCGGCGTGCCGCCATCGTCTGGCGCCACCTTCCGCAACAAATTGCACACGCTGACGCGCCTGGGCGCATACGCCGGGTGTGTGAATGCCGGCACCGGTGCGTCGACGTCATGGTTTGTAACGCTGACGGTGGCGGCGTCGGCAGCGGGCACAGACGCACGTGCAGCCGATGTACTGGTGTCGGCGGCATTCCCCACCTCCCCCGTGCTCACCCTGCATGGCGGCGGCGGGTGGCCAACAGCCACGCTGCCTACACCCGGATTACCGCCACGCCCTTGCGCTGCCGTCTCGCTGCCCGGCCTTGCGTCCGTCGCTGTGAACTCCAGCCACCCGGCCGCCTCCATCGCGGTGCTGGTGATGGCGGGGCACGTGCCAGAGCTGCCACACCATGTCGCCGTCGCGGCGCTCCTGCCGCTTACCACGGCCCCACCGCCGCAACCGGCTGGTGCAGCGGCCGCACCAATTACGGTGCCGCTGCCGCCACTGCCACACGCTGCACTGCCATCGCCGCTGCAAGGCAGCCGGTACGCAGGCTCCAGCGCATGGTTCGCGTTCACCACCGCGGCCGGCAGCACGGGTGGCGCCGGTGCTGCAGGGGCGCCTGGTGGCACCGCAGCAGCCGCCGCAGTTGTGTCTGCTGCAACGGCATCGGCTTCAACTGCCACAACCACGACGACAGTGGACAGCGCCACGCTGCGCGGCGGCAGCGGCGGCGGCTCGGTGGGTGCCACGTTGCAGGGCGCACTGGAGGCGGCAGAGCGCTACGCGGCAGCGGTGTCCGGTGCATGGGACCGCTATGCCGCGGCATGGCGGTTGGATGCGCTGGCGGGGGTGGCTGACGCGGCGCGCGGCGGCAGTGGCGGCGGCGGCGGCGGCGCGCTTCAGCTGGTGGCAGCCATCGACGTGGTGGTAGGCCCGTCGGGCATGCTGGCGGCGCCAGGTGGCGACGGCAGCAGTGGCGGCGGGGCAGGCGGCGGCGGCGGCAGCATCGTTGTGACAGCTGGTGGTGCTGTGGTGGTGGCGGGGATGGTCACGGCAGGGGGTGGGGCAGGCGGTGCTGGTGGCGGCAATGGTGGCCGGCTGCCGGGTGGCGGCGGCGGCGGCGGCGTCATCCGCCTTGCGGGCGGCTCGGTGGAGCTGCAAGGCAGCGCGGTTGGTGACGCGGTGGTGCACGCAGATGGCGGCGCGGGTGGGCTGGTTGGTGCCGACGTGAGTGTCACCGCCGCCACCCTGGCGGCATACCTGACATCGCATGGCTATGCCGCGGGCGTGCCGGTGGGGTGGGGCAACATGGCACGGCTGGTGGTGACCAACACCTCCACCGCGGCAGCCGGGTGGCGCGGCAGCGCTGGCAGTGTGGCAGCGGCGTCGCCGTCGCAGGTGACGGGCGGCGGCGCGTACGGCCGGGATGGCGTGCGTGGCGGCGCCATGGGCAGTGACGCGGCACTCCGTGTGACGCCGCCGGCAGCGTCAGTGGCGACGCTGGGTGCCACGCTGCTACCCACCGCGGGCGTCTCCATCTTGTTGCCGCTGGGCATCTCGCTGGCAACGCTAAACAGTAGCGTGGTGTCAGCGCCGCGCGGTGCGCTTGCCAGCAACAGCACACCGTACGCAGCGCCATCCATCGGCGCCGCCGTACCTCTGCCGGCGTCGCACCGCACCATTGACGCCGCCACGGCAGTGTACGTGGCGTACCTGAACGCCAGCGCGGGCAGCGCGGCAGCGGACGCGCTGGCGCGCCGGCTTGCGACGCCGTACGTGGACACGGCGTCACGCTCATGGTGGGGCCCACGCGCAGCATCGCTGTCGCCCCTGGCGGCGTGCAGCGCCGCCGCGACCGCAAGTTCCGGCACGCGGAGTAACGGTACGACGCAAGTGTGGGCGCGTTCACCTCGCCCTTCCCGCGTGTCGCTGTACGTGCGGTACGATGCCGGCACAACGATAGCGGAACCACCCACAACAGCGGATGCCCTGCCACGGTCAGTCGCTGACCCCGCCACGCCTGCCACGGGCATCGCGGTTAGCGCTGCGGACGCCGCTGCGGCGGCGGCAGCAGCAGACGCCCCGCCGCAGCTCCCAACCGACACGCCGCTGCAGCGCAACGCGGCGCTGCACATTGCGCTGCATGACGACTGGGGCACAGGGTGGTACAACGAGTGGACGGACGCAAACCTTGGCGCCGTTGCAACGACGCTGGCGCGCAGCGCTGGCGCGGCTGCGGAGGTTGCGCTGTGGCATGGCGTGGCAAACGCTGGCACGGTGGGCGACGGCGGTGCGGTGCGGTACGTGGCGGCAAACACCACCGTCGCGGCGGCAGCAGCGGCAGCCGCATGCTCCAGCAGCGCAGCGGCACGCAGCGGGCGAGCTGCCTGGCACGGCGTTTACGGCGGCAGCGGCGGCGGCGCGTTGGTTCCGTTCAATGTGTCAGGCGGCGTGCTGGCTGGCGTGGCGGTGGTGGGCGGCGAGTGGCACGCTGGCAGCGGGTATGCCGACTTGCCGGTGGACCCGGTGGCGGGCACCAGCGCAGCAGGCGCGGCGTACGCGAATAGCCTGCGGCGCGCCGCCATGGCAGGCGAGTGGACCAAGGTGGATTTCTACCTGGACTGGCGTGCACACACCTACACCCTGCGGCTCAATGACGTCACGGTGGTGCGGTCGGCACCCTTCCGTGGCGCGGCGCTGACGCGGCTGGGGCTATATGCACCGTCGCGCGCGGGCGCCGCTGCCGTGTGGTACGACGAGGTGTACGTGGGTGAGGACGACAGCATGGGGTGGGAGTGCCCTGCGGCCGCTGGCCCGCCGCCGCGCGCCGACGACGAGCTATGGGACGCGGCACGCGGCAGCGCGCGAAATACCAACACGGGCCGCCCCACCCTGGTGCGCTCCCACATTGCGCCCGCCGCCGACTGGCTGGTGCGCGACGTGGGCGTGCCGACGGCGTACAGCGTGGAGCAGCAGCACGTGAACCACGTGCGCAACCGGCAGATGTACATGCACGAGAGCCACGCCGGCCTGGTGTACTACGATGGCGCGCCACACCGGTACTACCACTCTGACATGCCGCTGCCGGTGGCGCGGCTGCCGTATCTGTGGCCCGCGCCGCAGGCTGGGCTAACACCCGGTACGCCGGCACTGGCAGGCGCGGTGCCGTGGCAGGACGCCCTGCGTGTCCCGTTCCTGGATGATGGCGACGTCGTGCACCCCGGCGCAGCTAGCGTGGCGGACGTATTTACCGACCCCGCCTCGCCCGCTATTGGCGTGTACGACGGCGGCGCGGCAGGCGGAGCAGCGCACGTGGAGCGTGTGCCGGCATCCAACACGCTGGCGTACGAGCGTGCATCGGCGCTGGCGTACCCTGTGGGCCCCGCCGCCACCGAGTACCTGGTGTCGTTGACGTCCACACTAGGCGCGGTAGGCGCCGGCACCGGCGCGCCATGCCGCCTGACCGTGCTGCCGGCGGCAGGCTACCGCGCGTTGCTTGCTGCCGCACACACTGCGGCAAATGCAGCCGCTGCAGCCGCCACCGCGGCAGAGTCACGAGACGGCATTCAGGCGCCATGGAATGCGACCGTGCCGCCGCTGGGCCCGGCCGCTGCCGCTGCCATGGCGGGCGCGGGGTACGTCATGGTGGGTTGGCTGGATGGCGGCGGCACGTCAGGCGACGCGGTGCTGTACAATTGCAGCATGGAGGTGGACCGCAATGGTGCGGCGGCGGCGGCGCTGTACGGGCCGCAGTGGTGGCACAACGACTCGGGTGTGCTGACCGCGGACATGGGGCTGGCGTCGCTGCTGGGCGGCAGCACCGCATCGCTGGCGGCCGTGGACCCTGCACGTGCCACCCTGGTGCAATCGGCGGACGGACGGTCTACATCACTGGCGTACGGCGCGGATGGGACGCCGCGCGGCGACGTGCCAACAGCACGGTGGACGCGTGGTGTTAACCCGGGCGCACTGCTGCGCGTGCCGACGGTGCTGGCAGAGGGCGCAGCGGCGGGGTCGGTGGGGCTTGGGTGGCCGTATCTGGCATCCACCACCACGGGGGTGGATGGCACGGTGGACATGGTGTGGGTTGCGCACGGGGCGCGGGGGCTGGGCCCGCGTGCCACATACGACGCTGTGCTGCAGCCAAGCGCCGGGGAAGGCGCTGGCCGCGGGCAGTGGAGTGTTGGAGAGCCAGCAGCGCGCCCGCCGCCGGCGCGCGAGTATTGGTACGCCGAGTATGACAACGCGTGGCGCGGCGGGTGGGATGCTGGCCGGTGGTATGCGTCTGGCGGCATTGGTGCATGTAGCAGCGACGACTTTGTGGCCTGGCGCAACGAGGGCGTGATGTTGCATTTTGCTAACGTCAGTGGGCCCACCGCAACGTCCGCCTACGACCTGCTCACCCGCCCCACCGATTTCGATGCCGTGCCAGGTGCAGCTCCTTGGGTGGCAGCGGCAGGCGCCGCCAGCGCCACCGCTGGCGGCTACGCAGGGCTGCCGGTGGCGGTGCTGGCGGCGGCGGGCATGCTGCCGCTGGGTGACGCGGTGGCAGATGGCGGGCGATGGGTGACCGCCGCCGTTGCCAACGGCAGCAGGGTTGTCACGCCTGTCGCGTCGCTGTTTGACGGCGCCCTGCGACGTGTAACAGCCAGCGCTGGCGGCAGCGCGGGACTGTGGCGTGTTGAGCGACCCAAAGTGATGACCCACGCCGTCCGCGTGGCGGTGGCGGCGGGCAACAACGGTACAGATAGCTTGCTTACGGGCCTGCGCGACCTTGATGCGCGCATCGCGGTGGCCACCAACACGTCGTTCCCGGTGCCAACTGTCGGGAATACAACAACGGCCACCAACGACACGCTGGCGCTGTCGCACTCGGTGTTCTTTACACCCAATGGCTCTGCCGTGCTGGCACCCACCCACAGCATTGCCGCCGCGCTGGCAGCCAATGCACGCACCCTCACTGCCGCAGCTGGTCAGCGTCCCTTTACCTCATGGTCGCAGTCTGTCACCGCTGGTACCACTGCTGCCGTCGCAGCCAATGCAAGCGGGGCGGCGCTCCCAACCGGCGCCGCCACAATGCCGGTTGCCACCGCCGTCAACGACCTGACGCGTGGCGTGCTGCTGGCGGCGTGCAATCCGTCCACAATGGTTGGTAATGGCAGCAGCAACAGCAGCGCCAACGACAACGCCACGTCGTCCCTGTACCTGTCCGCGTATGTCATGTGGTTTACGCAGTACGACGCGTGGTACGTGCAGGCACCCAACGTGACCAGTGCCGCAGGGCGGGTGGCACAGCTGACGCTGGCGCCGCGGTTCCGGCTGGCGGGCGTGGCGGTGGCGCTGCACCCAGCCGGGCCGTACGTGTTCCTGCACGCGCTGCTGCCCGACGGCAACGAGACGGTGGACCTAACGGTGCTTGCCGCCGCTGCCGCGACGGTTGCGCCTAATGCCAACACCACGGCGGACGATAATGACGGCGCGCTGACACTACCAGCATCGTCGCCGCCGCCCGCCCACCTAGTGCGTACCTACTTTGCAACCACGCGGTACCTGCTGCCGGCGCCCGTCATGCAGCCGGTGTGGGAGAGCGTGAAGCGCACACGCAAGACGCTGCCACACGGCGGCGCTGCCAGCCGCGACGAGCCGGGTGGCGTCATTAACCCCCTCATCTTTACCTCACCGGGCTGGTACAACTCAAGCGACTGGAGCCTGTACAACGAATACAGCGCGCTGACGGGGGAGGACGACCAAGACTTTGCGCTGAGCTACCACCGTGCGCACTACGCCGCCGGCTACGACAACCCAAAGGACATCTACCTGCAGCAGTGGCGGCGGGAGACGCGGCGGTGGCTGATGTTGTCTGGTTACTGGCAGGAGAGCTGGGACAGCGCGGCGCAGCGCTTTGTGCTGACGCGCCGCACCAACGTCACAGATTACCCCGCCGCCGCTGCCGGCGCCGACATTCCTGCGGGCATTCCGCCGCCGTTTGACCCCACCGAGGCGGCGTACCTATGGGCAGGTGATGTGATGAGCACCGCGGCAGCAACGGCGCTGGATGCCTACATCGACGGCGCCACGTCAGTGTCGTACACGGCAGCGGAGCGTGAAGGCGTGCTGAACGCGCTGCTGGACCAGCACACCTTCCGGCAGTATGCGCTGCTGGGCCGCGACCCAATCGTGTCGCGCTACCTGGACCCGCGCGACCCCACGCTGTCGGGCTGGCGGCCCTGGTCAGTGCCGACGGTGAAGGCGCAGCCGTACTTCTACAATGCGCGGGATGGCAATGTGGTGGACAATCCCATTCATGCCACCATCCCCGACCTGCTTATTGCGCCGTGGCAGGTGGTGGAGCAGCGGCGCACCAAGGCGGTGGCGACGACGCGGCTGCACGCCAGCTACCTGTTCCCCGTCACGCTGGTGGCGACGGCGGAAGGCATGGCGGCGGATGGCGCGCCGCTGGCAGACCTGCTGGCGTCGGCTGCCTACCGGTCGGCGGCGGGCACGACGGCCGGCGATGACGCCTTTGGGTGGACGGCGCAGCGTGTGGAGACGCCGGCAGGGTACATCGACCCAGCCAGCGCGCTGGTGCGCCGCAGCGGCGACGGCGTTGCGCCACCCGCGCCGGCGCCCGCATCCACCTGGGGCGCCGACGTGTATGGCAGCGACGCGCCGTTCTACTTCACCCCCGCCGACGACTGGTACCACCGGTTCTGGCAGTTCAACGCTAGCTACAGCGACCGCTGGTACGACTTCCGCAACTTCCGGGACCGGCAGTCGCTGCCAGCGCCCGGCGTGGAGACGTGCACCGACATCCACCACCGTGTGGTGCTGCAGTACGCCGAGTGCGGGCGTGTGCTGCGAAATGAGACGGTGTGGGGCGACACGCCTGCAATTACTAACTACGTGGGCGCCAACGTGTCGTACTCGCGCGCGCTGAACACGGACGCTTACGAGGCGTGCCTGGCGCAACACGCCGAGCTGCTGCGCGCGTTTGAGGACTGCACAACCGCGCGCGTGCCCGCCTTTGACGCGCTGCCGGCGTGGGACGTGGGCAACCGCGAGTGTGTGGGCGGCGGCGGCGTGTGCGGCCCGTCATTTGCGCCCGACGTGCACCAGCAGGGTCTGGGCGCACCATACGACTCGGCGGTGCCGCCGCCGCAGGCGTGGCAAGCACTACGGGCGGCTGCGACCGATGGAGGTTCACCGCCGCTGCGTGCGTCGTCTGCCGCCCTGCCAGCTGCTGCCGTGCCGTACGTTGGCAGCCGGCGGTTCAACGCCAGCCAGTACGCCGGCGTGGCGTGGGACGCGGACGCCGAGGTGGTGACGGTGGCCGGCGTGCCGGCGCCGGACGCGGCGTGGGCTGTGCCCAGCACGCTGCCGCCGCCTTGCTTGGCGGCCGGCGGCGTGGCTGCGCCGTGCAACGCCACCAACCTGGACGCGGAGGCCAGCATCATGCGCGCGCCCACCGAGACGGAGCGCGACCTGGCGGACGAGGACGATGCCGAGAAGGGCGTCGCGCGCATCCCGCCCGAGTCGCTGCTGTAAACCTGCTGCTGCGGCGCTGGGCACTACCCGGCACTAGGCTGGTCATTTGAAGGAGCGTGACGGTGTTCTGATGTGTTCCGAAAACTTGAAAGACACGTGCTGGCCACAGCCAGGTTCCGGCAGCGCAGCTCTGCGCCGCACGCGCGCACGCAACACGCCGCGGCGCGCAATTGTCAGTCACGCGGCTGCGCGCTCCGTGACACCTTAGTACGTGGTGTGGTGCCGCGTGTGCCTCCCGCGCACGGCGTTTACAGCGCCGCCGCGCAGTGTGAGTGCGTGGAGACTGGAGAGGAGACTGAAGAGTTCGGGCGCAATGCGCCACCCGCCGCGCAACGCACTACGGCCCGCGCGCCCGCGCCACCCGCCACGCGTGTTAGAAACCACATTGGGGGTGATGCAGTTGTGGCGCACTGCGCTACCACCACTTGCTGACGCTGCAACACTGCACCTACCATTATCCCAC
>Ga0066256_1003915_pt1 | contig 13773 bp, 10 predicted proteins | sample ThiBio_1000_biof_FD_87107 | JGI IMG/M metagenome (GOLD analysis project Ga0066256, IMG submission 87107) | Wastewater bioreactor microbial communities from Cape Town, South Africa - Thiocy_expt_1000_biof (version 2) | ecosystem: Engineered > Bioreactor > Thiocyanate-remediating >...
GCTGAGCCGAGCTCGCGCATGCCGGCGATGCCGCTCACCACGGTGAGCAAGATCGCCGGCGCGATCACCATCTTCACCAGCTTGATGAAGCCGTCGCCGAGCGGCTTGAACGACTCGCCGACGGAGGGCCAGAAATGGCCGATGGTCACGCCCAGCGCGATTGCCACGAGCACCTGGAAATACAGGTGCCGATAGAAGGGCTTGCGGGCAGCGATCGGCTGCCCGTCGGGGATCGACTGGATGATCATATTCTCCTCTCGTCGCGCCGGCATGGCGCGCGCACCCTCTTGTGTCGGGGCCTTGGCCGTGCACCATATCCCTCTCGCTACGGCCCTCCAGAGGTTCGGATTTTTCGGGATAAGTATTTGATTTTCATATATTCATGCGGAGTGCGCCATGGCGGCGTCGCGGAAAAGCGTGTGAGAATCCGCGCGGATACTCTCGAAATGTGCGATAAACCGCACAAATGAGACTCCGAGCGCCGCTCCGATATCGGCATCTGCTGCTCGCATGCGCGATGATTGCCGCGATTCTGCTGCTCGCCTGGGCGGGCAGCCGCTGGGCCACGGGCCAGGCGCGCGCCTCTGCCGACGCAGTGGCACGGCAGACCGCGCGCGCGCATGTCGGGCTGCTGACGAGCGAGCTCCAGAAGTTCCGGCTGTTGCCGCTGGTCCTCAGCGAGAATCCGGAGATTGCGCCGGCGCTGCGCGGCGGCGATCCGGTGGCGCAGCGCCGGCTGAACGCCACGCTCGAGCTGCTGGCCGCGCGCACCGATGCCGCGGTGATCTACGTCATCGATCGCCATGGCAGGACGGTCGCGGCGAGCAACTGGCAGCTGCCGACCAGCTTCGTCGGCCAGGTCTATGGCTTTCGGCCCTATTTCCGCGACGCGATGGAGCGCGGCGCTTCGGAGCTGTTCGCGCTGGGCACGATCAGCGGCCGGCCGGGCCTGTATCTCGCGCGCCGGGTCGATCGCGGCGGGCAGGCGCTCGGCGTGGTCGTGGTCAAGGTGGAGTTCGACGATGTCGAGGCGGCCTGGGCGCGGGGCCCCGGCATCACCATCGTCACCGATGCGCATGGCGTGATCCTGGTCACCTCGATCAGAAGCTGGCGCTTCCAGACGACGCGGGCGCTCGATGCAGCGACGCTCGCCGATGCGCGCCGTACGCTCCAGTTCGGAGCGCAGCCGCCCAGGCGCGCACCGCTCACCATCGACGGGGCCGTGGCGAGCGTGGCGGCGGGGGGCAAGGCGCAGCGTTATCGGGCCGCCGCCGAGCCGGCGCCGCTGGCGGGCGCGCATCTGATCCATCTCGCGCCGCTCGAGCCGCCGCTCGCGGCCGCGCGCACCCAGGCGCTGCTGATCGCATTGGCGATCCTGCTGACCGCCGGCATGCTGCTCGGCTTCGCCCTGCGTGCCGCCGAGAAGCGTCGCCTGCAGCGCCATCACCAGGCGCGGCTCGAAGCGGAGGTGGAACGGCGCACCGCCGAGCTGCGCGACGCCAATGCCCGGCTGATCGTCGAATCCGACGAACGCATCGAAGCCGACCGCCGCTATCGCGCGGCGCGCGAGGAGCTGGCGCAGGCCAGCCGGCTCGGCTCGCTCGGCCAGATCACCGCCGGCGTGGCCCATGAGATCAATCAGCCGGTCGCGGCCATCCGCACCTTCGCCGAGAACGCCACGACCTTCCTCGATCGTGCGGCGACCGACAATGCGCGCGCCAACCTGAAGCAGATCGTCTCGCTGACCGAGCGGATCGGCACGATCACGGCGGAGCTCCGCGCCTTCGCCCGGCGCAAGACGCCGGCAGAGGGGAATGCCGAGCTGGGCTCGATCCTGGACGGCACCCTGCTGCTGCTCGGCGAGCGCGCGCGCGGCGTGGTGACGCTCAGGATGCCCAGGGGATTGCGCCAGGTCGTGGTCCGGGGCGACCGGATCCGGCTCGAACAGATACTGATCAACCTGCTCCAGAATGCGCTCGACGCGATCCAGGGCGCGAAGGAAGCGCGCGTGCTCGTGCAGGGCGCAAGGGAGGGGGAGGCGGTGCGGCTCTCGGTGATCGACAATGGACCGGGCGTCGACCCGGAGATCGCGGACACGCTCTTCTCGCCCTTCACTTCGGCCAAGCCGGGCGGCCTCGGCCTGGGCCTCGCCATCGCCCGCGACATCGCGCGCGAGTTCGGGGGCGATATCGTGCATGCGCCCAATCCGGGCGGCGGCACGGCGTTCCATCTCCTGCTGAAGGCTGCATGATGCTCGCACCCGACAACGCCACCGTGATGTTCGTCGAGGATGACGAGCAGCTGCGGCTCGCCACGGTCCAGACGCTGGAGCTGGCCGGGCTCCGGGTCCTGCCCTTCGATCGCGCGGCGGCGGCGCTGGCGCGGCTGACGCCGGACTTCCCCGGCGTGGTCGTCTCCGACATCCGCATGCCGGGCATGGACGGGCTGGAACTGCTCGCACGCATCCGCGCGGTCGACGGCGACATCCCGGTGCTGCTGGTTACCGGGCATGGCGACGTGCCGATGGCGGTTGCGGCGCTGCACGACGGCGCGTTCGACTTCATCCCCAAGCCCTTTGCCGCCGAGCGGCTGCTCGCCGCGGTTCGCCGTGCGCTCGATCGCCGCGCGCTGGTCATCGAGAATCGCCGACTGCGCGCCGCGGCCGCCACTGCCGCGCAGGAGGAGAGCCCGCTGATCGGCGAAAGCCCGGCGATGGTCAGGCTGCGGGCGATGATCGGCCAGCTCGCCGAGACCGATGTCGACATCCTGCTCGAAGGGGAGACCGGCACGGGCAAGGAGCTGGTCGCCCGGATGCTGCATCGGAGCAGCCGGCGGCGGGGCAAGCCCTTCGTCGCGGTCAATTGCGCGGCGCTGCCCGAGGGGATCGCCGAGATCGAGCTGTTCGGCCACGCCGCCGACAGCGTGCCGCACACCAGGCTGTCGCGCACCGGGCGCATCGCATCGTCGAGCGGCGGCACGCTGCTGCTCGACGAGATCGACTCGATGCCGCTGGCGATGCAGGCACGCCTGTTGCGGGTGCTCGAGGAGCGCGAGGTCCAGCCGATCGGGGCGGAACGCCCGGAGCCGGTGGACCTGCGCGTGATCGCGACCGCCAAGGAGGATGTCGCGGGGGCGGTTGCCGCCGGCCGGTTCCGCGCCGACCTCTATTATCGCCTGGCGACGATGCGGCTGCGCGTGCCGTCGCTGCGCGAATGCACCGGCGACGTGTTCCTGCTGTTCGCCGCGTTCATCGAGGAGGCCAAGCAGCAGCTGGGCGTGGGCGACGTGGCGCTGGATGCGGCGGTGCACGCGCATCTTGCGGGTCATGGCTGGCCGGGCAATGTCCGCGAGCTCAGGAACTTCGCGTTCGAAGTCGCGGCGGGCCGGAGCCTTGCCGGTGCCGAGGGGCCGGACGGCCGGGCGGATCTTCCGGCGCGGGTGGCGAAGTTCGAAGAGAATCTGATCCGCGATGCGCTGCTGCGGCACGGCGGCCGGGTGTCGCTGGCGCTCGCAAGACGCTGTACGACAAGATCGCGCGCTTCGGCATCGATCTGGCCGAGATCAAGCGATCGGGCCGGGCCTAGGCTGGGGACCCGGCATCGCGGCCGGCGGCAAGGACGGCCCGCGCAGGTGGGGCTGCGCGGGCCGGGGACACGGGAAGGAGGGGTGTGTCCCTATCGGGCCTTGGCCGATATGTTCTGCGCGTCGCACTTGGCGCGTACGGGCAGGGCGGTCTTGCCCGCCTGGTGATGGCTCTGGGCCGGCTGGCACGCCGGCTTGTCGCGCATGCGCCAATGCGCGACCGGTGTCTTGCCCGAGGGCGCCCAGACGAGCTGGTGGGTCTCGTGCAGCGATTGGGCCTGCACGGCCGGGGCGAGGAGCAGGAAGGGTGCCGCCGCGGCGGCAAGGGCGAGTTTCATGCGATCTCCTATGTCCGATGCCCGGAGATAGCGACGGCGCCTGAGCGGTGCTTTGCCCGCCTGTAAGGAAGATTTTCCCTCCGATTGCCAAGCGATGCTGGTTCGTGACAAAGCATTGCTGTAATCCCTGGGCGGCCTTGAGGGTGCCCCGGGAGACGCCTAAGTGCCGGCAATGAGTTTTTGCGAGACCATGGCATGAGCGCCCCTGTCATCGTGCTGGTGGAAGACGATCCCGCCCTGCGCACCCTCACGGCGCGCGCGCTTCAGGAAAACGGCTATTCGGTCCGCCAGGCGGCCACGGCGCCGGAAATGTGGCTGGCGTTCGAGAACGGGCCGGTGGACCTGGTGCTGCTCGACATCATGCTGCCCGGTACCAGCGGCATCGACTTGTGCCGCGAAGTGCGGCGCAAGAGCGATGTGCCGATCATCTTCGTCAGCGCCAAGGGCAGCGAGCAGGATCGCGTGCTCGGGCTCGAACTGGGCGCCGACGATTATCTCGGCAAGCCTTTCAGCACGCGCGAGCTGATCGCGCGGATCCGCGCGGTGCTTCGCCGTGGCGGGCTCGAGCGGATGGCGGGCGGGGACCGCGAGACCCAGGCGCATTTCGACGGCTGGACCGTCAACTTCCCGCGCCGCGAAGTGAAATCGCCCAGCGGCGCGGTGGTCGAGCTGACCGGAGCGGAGTTCGATCTGCTCGCGGCATTCCTCGGCCAGCCGCAGCGCGTGATCGCGCGCGAACGCCTGGTCGAGCTGTCGCGCGTCCGCCTCGGCGACAGCTCGGATCGCAGCGTCGACGTGCTGGTCAGCCGGTTGCGCCGCAAGATCTCCGCAGCCGGCCACCAGCCGCCGATCGGCACGGTGCGCGGCATCGGCTACATCTTCCGCGCAGAGGTAACCCGCTCCTGAGCCTGGTGCCGCGCCATCCGCTGGGACTGCTCGGCAGGATCCTGCTCATCCTGCTGCTCACCGTCGCGATCGAGTTCGGGGCGAGCACTTTCCTGTACGAGCGCGCCTCGCGCTATTCGATCGAGGAAAGCGACGCGCACCGGCTCGCGGAGCATCTGGTGATCGCCGAGAAGCTGCTGAGCGAGCGCCGGGTGGCCGAACGATCGGATGCCGCGCGCGAGCTCACCACCGATCGCTACATCGTCCGCTGGTCCCCCACCATTCCCGAGCGTCCGGCCTTCCCGCCGCGCCAGAAGCGGATGGAGGCACAGGTGACCAATTGGGAGAAGGGCCTCGCCGCATCGCATCTGCAGCTGCGCCTCGCGCCGAGCACCCATGGCTCGGTCGTCGCCGGCGAGATGCGCCTGGCCGATGGCAGCTGGATCGTGTTCAAGACGCGCGAGGCCGTCCAGGTCTGGCAGTTCGCGATCGAGCGCACGCTGGTGGCGCTGGTGCCGGCGCTGCTCCTGCTCACGCTTGGCGCGCTGCTGATCCGCAGCACGCTGCTGCCGCTGCGCAAGCTGGTCCGTGCGATCGGCAGGGTCGGCTCGGGCGACGGCGTGACGGTGGTGGAGGAAGAGGGCACCGCCGAGATCCGCGGGCTGATCCACGCCTTCAACGGCATGCAGCGCCGTATCCATGAACTGATCGAGAACCGTACCCAGGCGCTGGCCGCGGTGGGGCACGACCTGCGCACGCCGCTCGCCCGGCTCCAGCTGCGGCTCGAGGACGTGCGCGACGAGGACAGCCGCCGCGCGATGCAGGACGACGTCAGCGAGATGGACGACATGATCGCCTCGCTGCTCACCTTCCTGAAGGGAGAGGACGATCCCGAGCCGGCCGTCGCGGTCGACGTCGCGGTGATGGCGGCGACGCTGGTGGAGGACGCCACCGATCGCGGACGCGACGCGCGCTATTCGGGGCCGCAGCATCTGGAATGGGTGGCGCGCCCGTCGATGCTTCGCCGCGCGCTGAGCAATCTGATCGAGAATGCGCTGCACTACGGCAAGTCCGTTTGCGTGACGGTGGCGCGCGAGGAGGCGGAACTGGTCTTCCGCATCGAAGATGACGGGCCGGGCATTCCGCCGGCGCAGATCGAGGAGGCGATGCGCCCCTTCGTCCGCCTCGACGTGGAGCGTGGACGCAATACCAAGGGGTTGGGCCTCGGGCTTGCCATCGTCCAGCAGGCGGTCGCGCTCGAGAAGGGACGGCTGACGCTCGCCAATGCCGAGCGCGGGGGGCTCATCGCGGAAATCCGCCTGCCCGGCTGACGGCAACACTTTCTCACAGTTCCGCTGCGCTGCGGCAAAACTGGCTCCTTAGGTTGCACTCCGCTGTAAAAGGAGTTGTAACCGTGAACGAGTTGATTGGTCGGGTCTTCAGCTTCGAGAAGACCGTCTTCCCGAACCAGAGCGACCTCTATGGCAAGCTCGCAACCCAGGGGCAGAGCCCCAAGGCGCTGATGATCTCCTGCGCCGACTCGCGCGTCGTGCCCGAGCACATCATGCAGGCCGAACCCGGCGATCTGTTCGTCTGCCGCAATGCCGGCAACATCGTCCCGCCCTTCGCGCAGAAGATCGGCGGCGTCTCGGCGACCGTCGAATATGCCGTGATGGCGCTCGGCGTGCGCGACATCATCGTCTGCGGCCATTCGGACTGCGGCGCGATGAAGGCCGTCGCCCATCCCGAGATGGTGGCGAGCATGCCCAATGTCGCGGTGTGGCTGAACCATAGCGACGCGGCGCAGAAGGTCGTCGCCGATGCCTATCCGGGCCTGGGCGAGACCGATCGCGTCCGCGCGATCAGCCTGGAGAACGTCGTGGCGCAGATCGCGCACCTGCGCACCCATCCCTCGGTCGCCTCCGGGATCGCGCGCGGCGAAATCGCGCTGCACGGCTGGTTCGTCGATATCCATGCCGGCCAGATCCTGGCGCTCGACGGCGAGACCGATCGCTTCGTCGTCGTGCGTGACGATACCCCGTTGCCCGTCGCGGTGAAGCCGGCTCGCCGCCGCGCGGCCGATTTCGACCTGGTGGAAGCCGCCGAATGACCTCCGCCACCCTCCCCAAGGGCTGGGTCGTCCGTGATTTCACGGCTTCGATCGTGGTCTTCCTCGTCGCGATGCCCCTTTGTATGGGCATCGCCGTCGCTTCGGGCATGCCGCCCGAAAAGGGCCTGTTGACCGGCATCATCGGTGGTGTCGTGGTCGGCCTGATCGCGGGCTCGCCGCTCCAGGTGAGCGGTCCCGCGGCGGGCCTCGCCGTCATCGTGTTCGAGCTGGTGCGCGAACATGGCCTCGCCGCGCTCGGCGCGATCCTCGTCCTTGCCGGTGCCCTGCAGGTGCTGGCCGGCGTCGTGAAGGTCGGCGGCTGGTTCCGCGCGATCTCGCCCGCGGTGGTGCACGGCATGCTTGCCGGCATCGGCGCGCTGATCGTGGTCGGCCAGTTCCACACGCTGTTCGACGCCAAGCCGCTCTCCAGCGGCCTCGAGAATCTCGCGGCGCTGCCGGGCCGGCTGTTCGGCCTCGACCCGACCAACATCGCCGGCACCGAGCTGGCGCTGGGCCTGGGCGTGCTGACGATCGTGCTGATGCTCGGCTGGGACAAGCTCAAGCCCCAGGCGCTCCGCCTGATCCCGGGCGCGCTGGTCGGCGTGGTCGGTGCGACTTTGGTCGCCTTCGGCTTCGGCCTCGACGTCGTCCGCGTCGCGGTTCCCGATTCGCTTGCCTCGGCGGTGACGCTGCCGGGGGGTGGTTTCCTGAGCTCGTTCCTGAGCCCGACGATCATCATCGCCGCGATTGCGGTCGCGTTCATCGCCAGCGCCGAGACGCTGCTGTCGGCCGCCGCGGTCGACCGCATGCACGACGGCGTGCGCACCGACTATAACAAGGAACTGCGCGCGCAGGGTGTCGGCAACCTGCTCTGCGGCCTCGCGGGCGCGCTGCCGATGACCGGCGTGATCGTCCGCAGCTCGGCCAACGTCCAGGCGGGCGCCATCACCCGCCTGTCGGCGGGGCTCCACGGCGCCCGGCTGCCCGGCTTCGCCGCGCCGCCGCCCGGGCCGCCGCCCCAGATCCCCATGGCCGCGCCGGGCGGCGGGGTCCCCGCCCCCCGCCGGGAGCGCGGGGGCGCCAGCCCTGTCCGCGCGAGGTTCCTCCATGGTGGCAAGCGGCCCGCCGCGATCTGGGCGGTCAGCTTCGTGCTGGTGGTGGCGACCGACCTGCTGACCGGCGTGCTGGTCGGCCTGGGCCTCTCGGTGCTGGAACTGCTGCCGCACTTCCGCCGCCTGCGCCTGAAGGTGGACGCGGAACAGGGCGAGGACGCGCACCGGATCAATCTGGACGGTGCCGCGACCTTCGTCACGCTGCCCAAGCTCAACAGCGCGCTCGACGCGGTGCCGGGCGACAAGCCGGTCCATCTCGCCTTCGAGAAGGTGCCGGCGATCGACCATACCAGCGCCGAAACGCTGCGCGACTGGGTGCAGCGGCGCCGGGCGCGCGGGCTCAAGGTGGAACTGAGCGGCCATCCCGATCAGCTCCGCAAGCTCCAGCCGGCCTGAGGCGCAGCAACATTTTCTCACAAAGGAGAAACCCGCCGGCCTGACTGGGCCGGCACTTTGAAAGTCGGAAAGCAGCGGCTCCCTTCCCACTACCCATCCCGGGATGAGAGGGTCGCGCTTTCCGACGCAGGCGGGAACATTCTCAAGCTAAGGGGAATGCCCGCATGAAACACTATCTGATCGCGGCCGTGCTTTGCTGCACGGCCGCACCGGCTTTCGCGCAGGAAGAAGCGCCGCCCAAGCCGATCACCGTCTCCGGCAATGTCGCGCTCGTCTCCGACTATCGCTTCCGCGGGGTGTCGCAGAGCGACAAGGGCATGGCCATCCAGGGCGGAATCACCGTCTCCCATGAAAGCGGCCTCTATGTCGGCACCTGGGGTTCCAACCTTGCGGGCTGGGGCACCTTCGGCGGCGCGAACATGGAGCTCGACCTGGTCGCCGGCTACAAGCGGCAGCTGGCCGACGGGCTGGCGGTCGATGTCGGCGTTACCTGGTACATGTACCCCTCGGGCGCCGACAAGACCGACTTCGCGGAGCCCTATGTCAAGCTCAGCAGCTCGATCGGGCCGGTCTCGATGCTGGCCGGCGTGGCCTATGCGCCGAGCCAGGAGGCCCTGGGCGACTGGAGCAACACGCCCCGCAGCCGCCCCGGCGCCAAGCATGACAATCTCTATCTGTGGGCCGACGCCAGCAGCGGCATTCCCGGCACGCCGATCACGCTCAAGGCGCATCTCGGCGGCTCGCGCGGCAATCCGGGCCTGGGACCGAACGGCACCAGCGTGGCGCCCACCGGCAAATATCTGGACTGGTCGCTCGGTGCCGACGCGGCGGTGGGCCCGCTCACGCTCGGCATCGCCTATGTCGACACCAATATCAGCAAGGCCGATGCGGCCTATATCCAGCCCAATTTCTCACGGGTGAAGGATGGCAGCTCGATCGCGGACGGCGCGGTGATCTTCTCGGGCAGCGCGGCCTTCTGATGCAGGAATAGATCCACGGGAGAGGATGATTTCACCGGAGCGGCTGCGCCCGCTCCGGTGATCCGCCCGGAATGCGGGCGGACCTGGCAAGGAAATGCATTTCAAGGACCGCCGCGGCGCGCTAATCCCGGGCTTCACAAGCATGAGAAGCCCCCCATGACCGCATCCAGCAACATAACTTCCCCAATGGCCCGGGAGCCGCGGCGCGTGCGCTCGGTCGTCGTCCTGGGCGGCGGAACCGCGGGGTGGATGACCGCCGCCGCATTGTCGCGCCAGTTCGGGCGGACGATGCGGATCACGCTGCTGGAATCCGAGGAGATCGGCACCGTCGGCGTGGGCGAGCCGACGATCCCCACGATCCACTGGTTCAACGAGCTGATCGGGCTCGACGAGGCAGCCTTCCTCCGCGAGACCAAGGCGAGCTTCAAGCTGGGCATCGAGTTCGTCGACTGGGTGCGTCCCGGCCACCGCTATTTCCACCCGTTCGGAGAATATGGCGTGCGCTTCCCCGGCGTCGCCTTCCATCATCGCTGGATGAAGGCGCGGGCCGAGGGTGTGGACCTGCCGCTCTCCGCCTTCTCGCTGGCGACCGAACTGGCCGGGCAGGGGCGCTTCGCCATGCCGACGGGCGATGCGCGCTCGATCCTGTCGACGCTCGGCTATGCCTATCATTTCGATGCCAGCCTCTATGCGAAGCATTTGCGCGGCCTCGCCGAGGCGGCGGGGGTCATCCGCGTCGAAGGCAGGTTGCAGGATGTCGAGCGTGCCGCCGAAAGCGGCCTGGTCACTGCGCTCACCACGCAGCGCGGCGAGCGGATCGAAGGCGAGCTGTTCATCGACTGCTCCGGCTTCCGCGCATTGCTGATCGACGGGGCCATGGGCGGCGCGTTCGAGGACTGGTCGCACTGGCTGCCTTGCGACCGCGCCGTGGCCGTGCCCTGCGCGCGGACGGAGCATACCACGCCCTTCACCCGTTCCACGGCACGCCCGGCGGGCTGGCAGTGGCGCATCCCGCTCCAGCACCGGATCGGCAACGGCCATGTCTTCTCCAGCCGCTTCATGGGGGAGGACGAGGCGACCGCGATGCTGCTCGCCAATCTCGACGGAGAAGCGCTGGCCGAGCCGCGCACGCTGCGCTTCACCGCCGGCACCCGGCGCCGGGCGTGGATCGGCAATGTGGTGGCGATCGGGCTCTCCTCCGGCTTTCTGGAGCCGCTGGAATCGACCAGCATCCATCTGATCCAGAGCGGCATCGCCAAGCTGCTGACGCTGTTCCCGGATCGCGACATGGATCCGATGCTGGCCGAGCGTTACAATGCGCTGCTGGGCGCCGACATGGACAATATCAAGGATTTCCTGATCCTGCACTATCACGCCAATCCCGGGCGGAGCGACCCGTTCTGGGTCGAGCGGCGCGAGATGGCGCTGCCCGAGACCCTGGTGGCGCGCGAGGAACAGTATCGCCGCTCCGGCCGGCTGATGCTGGGCCCCGAGGAGCTGTTCCGCGACGCCAGCTGGCTGGCGGTGCTCAACGGGCAGGAGATCGTGGCGGAGGACTATAATCCGCTGGCCGACGTGTTCGACAGCGCCGCCAACAGCACGCAGGTCCGCCAGGTCGCCGAGGTGATCAAGCGCGCCGCGCCGACGCTGCCGCTGCACGATGCCGCGCTGGCGGCGGCGATGGGCGGGTGACGAAGCCGGATATCGTCGCCCGGCGGATCGGCAGCGAGGGCCAGCCGATCGCGATCGTCGACGGCTTCCATCCCGATCCGGATGCGCTGCGAGCCGCTGCCATGGCTGCCGCGTTCGAGCCTGGACGGCACCATTATCCCGGGATCCGCGCGGCGCTGCCGGCGAATTATTTCGCGCTGGTGCGGCCGGCGCTGGTGCCGGTGCTGCGCGAGGTGCTGGGGGCGGGAAGCGGCGTCCAGCTACTCGATGCCAGCTTCTCGATGGTGACGATGCGGCCGGGCGATCTGGGCGTTGAGCAGCGCCTGCCGCATGTCGATGCGGTGGAGCCCGGGCGGATCGCCTTGGTCCATTATCTGTCGGAGGGCGAGGGGACGGCGTTCTTCCGCCACCGCGCCACCGGCTTCGAGACGATCGATCCAGCGCGCTCGGCAGGCTATCTGGCGACGCTCAATGCCGAACTGCGTACCGACCCGCCGGCGGCGGCCTATCCGTTCGGCGACACGGCGCTGTTCGAGCGGATCGCCCATGTCGAGGCGCGGACGAACCGCGCGGTGATCTATCGCAGTGCGCTGCTCCACAGCGGCGCGATCTCGCCCGGCGCCGTGCTGGACGCGGATCCGGCGACCGGGCGGCTGACGGTGACGGCGTTTCTGGCGGCTGCCTAGCTCCCCTCGGGACGAAGGCGGGCGGCACCCAAAAAATCGCCCGCCACCCCGGGGAGGGATGACGGGCCGAGGTGGGGTGTTGGATAGGCTCAGCGCTTCTTCCGCGCGGGGGCCTTGGGCGGCTGCACCGCGAGATAGACGGTGCTCCAGAGCTGCGCGGCATTGGACTCGTCGACGTCCGCCTTGCCGGCGCCGAAGGCGACGACCTTGTAGCGGCCATTCTCGAAGGCCCAGGACCAGAGCTCCGAGCTTTGCGTCGCGCGCGTCGCCTGGATCGCGCGCCACAGCTTCGCCTGCGCATCCTTCAGCACCACGCGCGTGGCGGGGGGCAGGTCGGTGCGGGCGAGCTGGCGTTCCAGTCCGGCGGCGAACAGCGCCTGCTGCCACGACCACACCACCGCGCCGTGATAGGCGGCCGGGGTGAAGCGGTCCTGCACTTCGGTGCTGGCCAGCGCCGGATTGGCGACGAGCAGGCCGATATCGGTCATCAGGCCGGCGGGGAAGGGCCGTGCCAGCGCGCCGACATAGGCCTGGAGATCGGCCGCATCGGGATGCCCGAAGAGCAACACGAAGCCTTCGTCCGAGTTGATGATCGGCACGGGCTGGCCATGATCGTCGAGCGCGATCGCGTGGTAGCGCAGCGCCTGGCCCTTGAGTGCGGCGAGCGCGGGCGCGGCGGGCACGCCGACGCGCGCGGCATAGTCGCGGATCTGCGCGGTGGCCTGCGCGCCTGGCGTCTCCACCGCGAACAGGCCCGGAGCCTTGCCGCGCCAGGTGGCGGCCATGGCATGGGCACGGGCGAGCGCCGTGCGATCCGCCTGGGTCAGATAGCGGTCGAGCAAGCCGGCGCGCAGCAGCTTGTCGGCGGCTTCCAGCGCGGCGGGGACGAGGATGGCGTTGACGTCATAGGGATAGCGGCCGCGGCCGAGCCCTTCCTCGCTGTCGCGCCACTCGCCGGTGAGGCGCCCGGCCTTGACCGCGACCAGCTTGTCCCAGCGCGGATCGTCCGCGAAGGGCGCGGCATGCTCGAGCACGAAGCGCAGGTTGCGCACCAGCAGCGCGCCGGCAGGCTGGGCGGTGCCGGGATGCGCGACGCTCGGCACCGCGCCCGCCAGGAAGCGCTGCGCGGCGGCGCGATTGGCTGGGGCGAGCAGATACTCCGCGGCGACCGGCGCGAGCATATAGTCGTCGTCGATCATCGCATAATCGAGCGTCGGCGTGTCGCCGCCGCCCTGGCCATGCTGCTGGTGATCGACCAGCGCGAACTCGGAGAGGCCCTCTTCATGCGCGACGTCGCCCTTGTCGTCGAGGCGGGCGAGCACGGCGCCGAGCCCCGCCTCGACCGCCGCGCCCTTGAGCGCCGGCATCAGCAGCCGGACCGACATCAGCGTGTCGCGGCCGAAATAGGTATCGAAGCGCCACGAGCCGGCGAGGAACTTCTCGCGGTAGCTGAGAAAGGCGAGGGCGTTGCGCGCGGCGGGATCGGCGGCGGCCCTGGCGTTCAGCAGCTCGGCCTTGCTCAGGCCGGTGAGCGGCGTGTCGCCCGTCGCCGCGACGATGCGCAGGCGGATGCGGCCATCGGCACCGGCGACGATCTCGCCCTTGTCGATCCGGCCGCCCAGCACCTGGATTTCCAGGCTGTAGCCCGGCGCGCCGTCGACGCGGTCACGGGCATAGAGAATGCGATTGCCCTCGACGCGCATCGGCGCGGCCACTTCGGCGGGGAAGCGGCTGACCGACTGATAGTCGCGCAGGAAGCGGACATTGGAGAGCACCGCCTGCTTGGGGGCGAGGCGGGCGGCCCCCATCGTCGCGGTGCCCCCGCAGCCCGGGGGCGGGCGGCCCCCGGCCTCGGCGAAGGGGGCCCGGCGCGGCGCCCGGGCGCGCCCCCCGGGGGGGGGGGGGACGAGCGGCCGGGACCACCAGCCCGCGCCGCCCCTTCCGGCCGGGGGGGGGGGCCGCAGGCCCGGGGCGCCGCCGGTGGGCCGCGCCCGGCGCGCGGCGGGCCTCCCG
>Ga0066256_1003733_pt1 | contig 13770 bp, 14 predicted proteins | sample ThiBio_1000_biof_FD_87107 | JGI IMG/M metagenome (GOLD analysis project Ga0066256, IMG submission 87107) | Wastewater bioreactor microbial communities from Cape Town, South Africa - Thiocy_expt_1000_biof (version 2) | ecosystem: Engineered > Bioreactor > Thiocyanate-remediating >...
CTAGGTGCGTCGCAGTCAGTCCCCCGCCTGGGGGAGGGCGTTTTCGATCCGCCGCCCCAGCCCCTGGGTTCACCGGGGGCTATTGGCTTTTCCTCTGGCAACGGGTCGCCGGCACGCGGCTGGGCGGGTTAGCCCGGGTGGTATTTTCCCGCGGTGTCCGTACGGGGCGAGGTATGTACGGCCTACATCAGCCCCCCTCGCATGATTGCGGGGCGCCCCGCCGCATTTGTGGAGGTCGATCACTTTCTCACCGAGGAAGAAATCAAACAGGACCCCATCCGCGTGCGCCTGAGAGCGTTGGGCCTGGAAAGCGGGCTTTGCGCGGTTATCCCAATACCGGGCGGCGACGTCGTGACATTCATCCATATGAAAGCGGCAACAAAGACATCCTACCGGCCGCCTGAGATCGAGGCGATGAACGCCTTGCGTCCACACCTGGCCCGCGCCGCCCTGCTGGCCGGACGCCTGGCATTGGAACAAGCACAGAGTACCGTCGATGTGATGGAAAAACTCGGCCTGCCCGCCGCCGTTCTGACGGCGCGAGGACGCGTGCTCGCCGCCAATGCGCTGCTCGAGCGCCTGCCGAAGCTCTTTATTCCACGCGCCCATGGCGGCCTGTCGCTGGCAACGAACAAAGCCGACGCTTTGCTCCAGACCGCGCTCGCCGAACTCTCCGATGAAGCCCATGCGGCGGTGCGCTCGATTCCCGTTCCGGCGGGAGAAGATCATCCCGCCATGGTCGTTCATCTGCTGCCGCTGCGACGCACAGCGCGCGATATCTTTACGCGTGCCGACGTGTTGATCGCGGCGACGGAAATGCGCCTGAACGGCCTTGGTCCACCGACGGAACTGCTGATGGGCCTGTTCGACCTGACGCCGGCGGAAGCCCGTCTTGCCGCCGCGTTGACAACAGGCAAATCGCTTCAGACCGCCGCCAAGGAACAAGGCATCCAGTTCTCGACGTCGCGCGCCTATCTCTCGCAAATCTTCCGCAAGACCGGCACGCACCAGCAGAGCCAGCTCGTGGCGCTGCTGAAAGGCGCGCAACCTTTGCGCAGCTAAACACTCAGCGCACAACGCTGACGCCGCTGCGCTCCAACACCTTCTCGACGCCGACGCGTACGCGGCCCATGGTTTCGGTAGCATCGGCCATGATCTTGGCCGTGTCGATATGCTGGAGACGGCCGCCGCGCTTCAGAATCCGCCCATCGATGAGAACGGTATCGACATTGGCCGGCTGCGCCGCCTGCACGATCATACGCACACCGTCGGTGAACGGCGCCATGTTGAGATCGTCCATGCGCACCAGAACGATGTCGGCCCGTTTGCCCGGCGTGAGCGTGCCGACGCGATCCTCGATGCCGAGCGCACGAGCACCGTCGATCGTCGCCATCTCCAACACGCGCCGCGGCGAAAGCGCAAACTCGCTCTGCTTGGCGCCATTGGCGACATTCTGCATCGCCTTCATGATGGCGAACATATCGCAATTGCCTGCCAGCACGGTGGTATCGACCGACAGGCAGATGTTGATGCCCTTATCCAGCATCGGCTGGATCGGTGGGAAGCCGAAGCCGGTACGCATCTCCGTATAGGGGCTCATCGAAATATGCGTGCCGGTCTTGGCCAGCGGCTCGAGATCCTCGGGCAGATAATTCGTATCATGGACGAGGATCACGTCCGGGCCGAGCAGGCCCGCCTCCGCCAAGGCCTTCACGCCCTGGCTCTGCTTCACCCGCGCCATGCCCGTGCCGATATGGGTGGAGATGCGCAGGCCGAGCTGGCGCGCCGTATCCCATTCGCGTTTGCAGATTTCGGCCGAATTGCTTTCCGGCCCGCGCGAGGCGATGCCCAGCGTCAGCAAGCCCGAGCGATCGCCGAACCACTGCTTTTGCACGCGCGGCAGATCGGCGAGATTGATCGGCTGATTGGTCATGCCGACACCCGCGTAGCCGTAGCCGTAGAGCGCGCGGCCGCCGAAATCGACATGCGCTTGCAGTTCCGCATCGGCGAATTCGGGCTTCGGCAGATTGTGCGCCCAATTGTGGACGGTGGTGATGCCGGAATGGATGGCTTCCGCCAGCGACAGGCGCACGCCGCGCGCATTGTCCTCGGGCGTGAACACATCGCCCACCGCACGCGCGAACAAAAAATAACCGGTCTTGGAATCCTCGCCCGCCATGTTGCGCGCCACCGAACCCCACATATGCCAATGGGTATCGATGAGACCCGGCAAAGCGATCATATTGGTCGCATCGATCACCGTGGCGCCCGCTGCCTGCAACGACGGACCGACCGCAACGATGGCGCCATCGCGCACATGGATGTCGCCCTTCGGCAGATCGCCAAGCTTGGCATCCATCGTCAGCACAAGGGCATTGCGGATGAGATATTCGCCACGCGCTGGCAATGCGGTTGTCACGGACTGCGAGGCCGGCGCTTGCGCCAGGACGCGGCTTGGAACAACGGCGAGAGCGGCCGAAGCCGCCGCCATATGCTGCAACATGGCGCGCCGGCTCATGGCGCGCCGCGCCGGATCAAATATGGTCATTCTTTCCTCCCATGCTCGGGGCGCTCGTGACGGCGCCACATTCAAGCTCACCGGCGTGTCTCAGTTCCAGGGACCGAGATAGACCTCGCCGTTGAAACTATCACTTTGCGCCGTCAAAGCCTCCGGCCAATTGTCGTTGTCGATCTTGCGGCGCAGATGCGCGGGCCGCGGCCGACCATCCCAGCCGATCTGTTCCATATGATGATAGATCTGGATGGCATGTCCGTCCGGATCGATGACGAAGGCGCTGTAGTCGACGCCCGGGAAAAGCTCCTGCGGCAGCTTCCGTACGGTGACGCCCTGCCCTTGCATGAAATCAACTGCTGCGCGCAATTGCGCATAGTCGCCAAGCTGGAAACCGCAGGAGAACAACGACGTGTGTGCGCTCAACCCCAATTCTTCGCGCAAGGCCGCCGGATAGATCGCCAGCGAATGATGCTCCGTATTGGCGCGCAGGAAAGAGCAGCGATGGCCGTTCCAGACGATCTCCTCGGTCAACCGCAAGCCCATCGTCTCGCGATAGAACGCCGTGACGGCCGCCACATCTTCAACGAAGATGCGGATCGGTCCAATCTTCGTCACCTTGAACGGCCGGCCGAGCAAGATGCCGCCGACGTCATATGTCTCGTCCAGCGGTTCCTTGAAGCGATGGCCATCCTCGACCGCAATCTTGGCGGCGAGCCCCTCTTCGACCTCGGCGAATTCCGAGCGGTGCGGCAAAGCCGGCACGTCGTGATAATCGCGCCGGTGCATGCCCTTCGGCTTGCTGAACCCGTCCCAGCCGATCTGCTCGATGCCATAATAGATTTCGTTGATATGCCCTTCCGGATCGACTGGATAGGCATGCCAGTTGGAGCCGGGATTGTCGCGGCCCGCGCGCGCGATGCGGATCCCCGAACCCTTCAGCCAGTTCGAACCATCGACCACTTCGCGCAAACTGCCGACCTGCCAGGTGATCTGGTTGATCGTCATATGCGGCGGAATATGCTTGAGCAGCATGCGGCGCACGCGGCGCGGAAACAGCACGAAGGAATGATGATCCGTGCCATGGCGCATGAAATAGCCAATGCCCGAGCCGTCCTTGCCCTGCTGTTCAACAGGCAGGCGAGCGCCGAAATCGATCGGATCCGAAATCTTCAGCCCGAACATCCGTGTATAGAAATCGACGCAACGATCGATGTCGTCGACATCAAGGCCGAAATGGCCGAGACGACGGATCGCGTAGGGGCGCTCGAGCAGCACGCCGCCGACCGGAAACAACTCGCTCTTGCTCTTGACATCCTCGGGCATGGATCACCTTCTCAACTGCTGGGGCACGATCGCGGGCGCCAGTCTCATTCCAACTGAATGCCCTGCTCCTTGATGATCGGCGCCCACTGATCCCGGCTGGCCTTGATCAATTGAGTCATCTCCGCCGGCGTTCCCTGCAGCGGTTCGGTCTGCAGGTTCGCCGTCTTGTCCTGAAATTCCGGCGAGCGGGTCGCCTCGGCAATGAGCTTGGACAATTTGCCGACGATCTCCGGCGGCGTGCCACTCGGCGCGGAGATGGCCATCCAGGTATCGGAGACGAAGCCTGGAATGGTTTCCGAGATCCGCGCCACATTGGGATAAGCAACGACACGACGCGTTCCGCCGACCGCGATCAGCTTCAAATTGCCCATATCGATATTAGAAGCCGTCGGCAGCAGATTATCGGCGAGCAGATCGACCTGGCCGCTGAGGAGATCGGTGATCGCCGGCGCGCTGCCGCGATACGGCACATGCACCAGTTCGATGCCGGCTGTCTTTGCCAACAAGGCGAACGTCAGATGTCCCACTTGGCCGATGCCTTGCGACGCATAGGTGAGCTTGCCCGGCGCCTTCTTGGCATAGGCGATCAGTTCGCTCAGCGTGTTCGGCTCGAACGTGCGGCGCGCGACGATGACGTTGGGATAGCGCGCCAGCACCGCGACGGGTTCGAGTTTCAGCGGATCGAAATTCAACGATTTGTAGATCAGATCGGCGGCACTGTAGTTCAATTGCGGCGCACAGAGCAGCGTGTAGCCATCGGGCTTGGCATTGGCGACGAGAGCAGCGCCAAGATTGCCACCGGCGCCAGGCCGGTTCTCGATGATGATGGCCTGCCCGAGCGCGGACCGCAGCTTCTCAGCCACCAGACGCGGCAACAGATCGGCCGTTCCGCCCGCCGCGAACGGCACGATGATCGTGATCGCACGCTCCGGATAATCCGCCTTCGCCACACCGGAAACGAGCGCCATCACCACGGCGGCAATCTGCAATTTCAGCTTCAACGACAATCCTCCCCATAAAGCTTTTCTTGCAGGAAACATAATTTTATGCATAAATCAAGCGCCATGGACAAATCAGACATCGCCACGCGCAGCAGCCCCCTCGCCTCTCAGGCTTACGAAACGCTGCGAGCATCGATCATCGCCTGTGAGATTTCTCCCGGCGAAAAGCTCAAGATCGATGCGCTGCAAAAGGTCCATAAATTTTCGAGCAGCCCGCTCCGCGAAGCGCTGAACCGGCTCGTCGCTGAAGGGCTCGTCACCTCCGATGATCGGCGCGGCTTCCGCACCGCGCCCATGACATCGGTTGATCTGAACGATCTCACCCTTTGCCGCACCATTCAGGAAGCCGCCGCTTTCGAACTGGCGATCCAACATGGCGACGATGCCTGGGAAGCCAGTGTCGTCGCGGCCTTTCATCAGCTGGAGAAGGTCGAGCGGCAGATCAATCGCGGCGAGGCGCAACGCGACGATCGGTGGACGCATCTCCACAAGACCTTTCACATTGCTTTGATCTCAGCCAGCCAATCCGAGCGGCTGATCAGCGCCTGCGAAAATCATTTCGATCAATCGGAGCGCTATCGCCGCCTGTCGGCGAGCGTGCGCAGCAAATCGCGCAATACGGTCGCCGAACATAAGGCGCTCGTCGACTGCGTGTTGCGGCGCGACGCGGCGAAAGCGCGAACGTTGATCATCGATCACATCGAAAAAACCGCCGCCAATGTCGCAAGATATTTGAAGGAAAAAAGGCTTTAGGCGTTGCATCGCGACCCGACACAGGCGGATCAATAAAATTAAACTCATAAGTGTAAAATAAGCCTCGCGGCCCATAAGGCCTCTCGCTACAATCGAGCGGTCAAAACTGAAATCAGGGAGGAAACCATGCGTCTCGATGGATCGCATGCGCGCCAATTTTTCATTGGCCTGTTGTCGCTTCTACCCGTTTTTGCTTTCGCGCAAGAAGCCGCTGCTCAAGAGCCTGCCACCAAAGAGTCTGCGCCTGATCGTTCGCCGGCGCGCATCGTGCAAATTCGCATGAGCGACGGCGCCGTCATTTCAGCCGCTCTCTACATGCCGAAATCCCCTGGCCCTGCCCCCACCCTGCTCGCCGCTTCGCCCTATCGCTTCGACAACGACGGCCTGCCGGCGGTTTCGATCTATCCGATTCAAGAACTCGGTCCCATCGGCTATTACAACCAACACGGCTACGCCTATCTGCATATGGACGTGCGCGGCACCGGCCGTTCCGGTGGCGAATATCAATATCAAAGCCGCCGCGAACAGCGCGATCTCTACGAAGTGACCGAGTGGATCGCCAAACAGCCCTGGTCGAACGGCAAGGTTGGCGGCATCGGTCAATCCTATTACGCGCGCTCGCAATGGTTCGCGGCCACTCAGACGCCGCCGCATCTGGCCTGCATCGCCCCTTACGACGGACATATCGATACCTATCGGCAATCGGCCTATACCGGTGGCATTCCCGGCGCCTATCCGGAATTTTGGTGGAGCACGGTCCGCAACTACAATCAGCGACCGCAAACTGGCCCTTCCAAAGAAGTGCCGTGGGACTATTCGCTGAACACGCGGCGCCATCCGACCTATGATGCCTTCTGGCGCGAGCGCTCAGCGGCGGAAAATCTACACCGGGTCAAAATCCCCGTCTATTCGATCGGCGTCTGGGGCAAGGTCGACTTGCATCTGAATGGCAATATTCTCGGCTTTCAGCGCGTCGCCGGTCCCAAGAAACTTCTGGTTCTGGGCGGCGCCGACGTGAATGAGGCCGTCGCCGAATTCGCCAGCATCAAGTTCCACGAAAGATATCTGCTGCCGTTCTACGACTGGTGCCTGAAAGGCCAACAGACCGCCTATCAGAACGAGCCGACCGTGAAATACGCGCTCGTCAACAGCAATCGTATGGAGACCGCGGACGCGTGGCCGCCGAAAGCCGCCAATTATCGCAGCTATTATCTGGCTGGCGGCTCCAGCGGCAGCGTCACTTCGCTTAACGATGGTCTTCTGACGTCGGAGGCTTCAGACAGCAACAGCGTAAAAACCGCCTATACCTATCCGGACGCGGGCTGGCGCAACGGCGTCGTCGGCCCCGGTCCCGATGGGCGGCCAGATCCGGCGCGGCGCGTTTTGACCTTCGTGACGCAACCCTTCGATCGCGACACGGAGATCACCGGGCCGATCAAGCTCGTCCTCTACGCCGCCTCAACTCAACCAGACACGCAGTTCATTATCAAAATCTCCGATCAGTCGGCGCAGGCCGAGGATGAACGCAGCCGTGGCGTGCAACCGCGCAGCCGGATCGTCACCAAAGGATGGTTGCTCGCCTCCCATCGCGCCATCGATGCCAAACAATCGCTCGAAAACGCGCCTTACTACACCCACGAGAACCCGCAGCCGATCGAACCCGGCAAGGTCTACAAATTTGAGATCGCCGTCATGCCCACGGCCTATCTCTTCAAAAAGGGCAGCCGGCTGCGTCTTGAAATCAGCAACGGCGATTCATCGGTGACGGACGCGATCTTCACTCATCCTTACAGCGCCCGACAGAACGGCACCGATACGTTCTTCCATAGCAAGGACTATCCGTCGCAACTCATCGTGCCGGTTCGGGATGCGGGGGGATCGGCGCAAGCCACGCCGCAAAAGTAAGAGAATTGCCGGCGGCTCACTCAGAGCCGCCGGCCGATTAGGAGGGGAGCATGGTGAACAGCTTGCGTAAGGCAGCCGGGCTTATCCCGGTTGCTGGCCTTGTCATCGCCGTCAGAACGCTGAATGCGCAGGCCGACATGACCAGCGACCTTTATGAAAAGCCCAAAAGCAAAGGTGCCCTCACCCTTTACACTGGCGGTCCTGTCGCACCCTATCAAGGCATCGTCGCCGAATTTGAGCAGAAATTTCCCGGCATCAAAGTCAGCGTCACCGGCGGCTTCAGCAATGTGCTGAACGAAAAGATCGAACAGCAGCTCAAGGTGGGCAAGCTTGAAGCCGATATGGCTCTCTTCCAGACGGCCCAGGATTTCGTCGCCTGGAAGAAGCGCAACCTGCTCCTCAATTTCCAGGTCGAAGGGCACGAGAACATCGCCGCCGTCTTCAAGGACCCCGATGGCGCCTTCACCACTGCGCGCGTCAATGCCATCGCCTATGCCTATAATAAGAACGCCGTGGCCAGCAGCGACGTCCCTAAATCGGCGCTGGATTTCCTCAAGCCGGAATTCTCAGGCAAAATCATCACCTGCTATCCGGCTGACGACGACGCCACGCTCTATGCCTTCTACACCATCGTCCAGAAATATGGCTGGTCCTACATGGACCGCTTCATGGCCAACAAGCCGAGCTTCATCCAAGGCCATCTCGGCGTCATCCGAGCCATCGCCTCCGGCGAACGCCATGTCACGTTCGACGCGACGACCTCGACCACGAGCGCCTTGAAGCAGACAGGCGCACCGATCGAACTCGTCGTTCCGCAAGACCATCCCATCGTCGTCTTCACGCTGACGGCTGGCATTTTCAAGGATGCGCCGCATCCTAACGCGGCCAAGCTCTTTCTCAACTGGTACATGCAGCCCGAACAACAACGCCGCTCCGGCGTCTTCTCGGCCCGCACGGACGTGCCACCGCCCGCGGGCTTCAAACCGCTGACCTCAGCGAATGCCGCTCTCGACTACAACCAATTCGTCTCGAACGACTCCTTGATCACTGATCTCCGTAAACGTTTCGAGGCTTATACCGGCCCGGTGGTCAACAAGGGCGGCGTGCAATAGGACAGAATCCAACTCGAGCAACACGCTTTCATCCGCCGTCGCCAAATGGCACATTGCCTGGCGATGTCAGAACCCGAATCCCTTCCCCGCATCATCATCGATGCGGATGCTTGTCCCGTGAAAGACGAAATCTATCGCGTTGCCGCGCGGCACAGGCTGCGCGTTCTGGTCGTCGCGAACAGCTATATGATGATACCGAAAGATCCGATGATCGAACGGATCGTCGTGCCCTCGGGCCTGGATGCCGCCGACAATTGGATCGCCGAACATGCCACGGTGCGCGATGTGGTCGTCACCGCCGATGTGCCGCTGGCCGCCCGCTGCGTCAAAGCGGGCGCCACCGTGCTCGCGCCGAACGGCCGCGAATTCACGCCCAGTTCGATCGGCATGGCTCTGGCCACCCGCAATCTGATGCAGGACATGCGCGATGCCGGCGCCGTCACCCGTGGCCCCAAGCCTTTCAGCCCACGCGACCGCTCAACGTTTCTGTCCAACCTCGACACCATTTTGGTGCGGCTGAAAAAGTCGGCGTAGCGCGGCCTGGCCCAATGATAAATCGGGCCGGCCTGATCTCGTTGAAATCGATCGCTCACGGCCGATTGCCTATCATATAGGCAGGCACCTCATCAAAGCACCTGAAATTACTGAGAAATATTGTGATATTCAGACATAAAAAACCATAAGTAGCGCAACTTTTTGCGGTGCAGTGATTTTTATCCCATGGGTCATCGGTCCGATTTAAGGACTTTTAAACGGCTAGATTTATTACCGCGTCGCACAATTGATGAATTGGAAGACAGATGATTATCGAGTTCACTGATTTCATGTGGATGGCCAGCGTTGGTTGCCTGCTGTTCCTCGGCATCGCCGCGGCCGCTCTCTATGCGGTGCGCTTGCGTTTGACGTCGGATAACGGAGATGACCGCAAGGATCTCTCGACCAACCGGCCCTCGCAACAATCCTCGCTCTGATAGCCGGATCGCTTTCTCAACAAAATGCCGCGGCATCGAGATGAGGCCGCGGCATTTTCATTGGCGGATTGAGAAAGATCAGAAAGGCCAGTACGACGGGGCTTTGTGAGCCCCATGAATACCTGGCTGCGGCCCATGATCGGCCCAGCCCAGATGTTCGGTTTGCGCGAACGTCGGCGCGCCTTCGAGCTCTTGTCGCGTCAGCCCCACCACATAGCCACCCTGTCGCACATCATATTTGAGGCTGTTCCAGGGCAGCGGATGGTAACGTTCGCCGATCGATAAAAAGCCACCGAACGACATCACCGCATAAGCAATCTTGCCGGACTGCTTATCGATCATGATGTCATAGATCTCACCGAGCGCTTCACCATCGGTATTGAAGACGCGCGTGCCGGTGACTTTGCCCGCCGCGATCAGCGAAGTGGTTTCGTCAAGAGCAACCATTTCATCCTCCTGCGTTGACTGTGAACGGTTCAGGCGCAGGCGCCTGTCACTCACAACGCACGAAGGTGGGGTGGAGTTGCGTGGCCGGAACCCGCAAGCTCCGGCGGCGTTTTATTGCCGGCTCAATTTCAGGTTGTCGAGAATCTGCCGGGCCAGCGCATAGCCGGTGGTGAGCGAGGTTTTCGGATTGTCCGGCGACGGCCGCCCCTCGATCCGCAGTTCGAAATCGACGCTCTTCGAACGCACGGAAATCTCATGGATATTCCGGCTGACCGTGGGATCGGCGATGAGGCGCACCCGCGTGGCGTCAAAGCCGGCGCCGATCAGCGCCACGGTGGCCGCCACATTGGCGTTTTGCGGATAGTCCCGCGCCGCAGACGCCGCCGCGCCTTCATAAAACACATGCGCTGACATCAGCGCCGCCAGATCGACCGCCTTTTCAGCCGGCGTCCCCATCCAGGCCTTGGGGGGCTTGCGCGATGTATAGACCACCTCGTCGAGACCGGAGAGCTTCGCGGCGGCCAGCAGATCAAGCCCACCGACCGCGCCGGGGCACAAATGATAGGACGCACCGGAGCTTTGCGCGGCAGCATCAAGCTGTCCGCGCAATTCGCCGTCCGCCAAGGCGCCAACCGATGTGACGATCAGATCGGCGCCGCCTTGCAGCACTTCGGCGCCATACATTTTCAGCGCACCGTGGCCAGCCGCCTCAGCCACCAGCAGCGGTTGAAACTGCCGCAGCTCCGCCGCCGAGCCGACCACATGGCGCTGACGCGCCAATTTGCTGCCAAAGCTCTCGAGCAGGTCGCGGGCGCGATTGGCGCCCTTCTCCCGCGCCAGGCAGATCACGGCCTCCAACGGCGACGGCAGATCGTCCGCGATGGCGCCAAGCGCCTGCCCGGCGTGGCGGCCATGCCCGATCGGGCCCAGCCGCTTGAGCGCGCACCCCCCGCGGCCCCCGCCGGCGGACCGCCGAAGGCTTCCGCATAAGGACCGATCGCCGTCATGTCGACCTCGAGCATGATCGGGCCGCGTTCGGCCAAGGCTTTGTCGAAGGCCGGCTCGAAATCGTCGATCTTGCTGATGCGCACATGCGGCAGGCCCATGGCCTTGGCCAGCAGGCCGAAGTCCGGCGTATGCAGGTGGCAATAAGCGTGACGATTGCCATATTGCGCATCTTGAATGTTGGCGATGACGCCATAGGCCTTGTCGTTCATCATCACGATGACCGTGTCGCAGGCGTTTTCCACCACCGTGGCGAGTTCGCCGATATTGACCATCGAACCGCCGTCGCCGACCAGCGACACGGTCTTCTTGCCGTTGGCCGCGAACGCCGCGCCCACCGTCATGGCAATGCCCTGGCCGATGCCGCCGCCCAGCGCATGGACGCCCAGATGCGGCGCCGCAAGACGGACATAGCGGTTGCCGAAGGTGGAATTGCCGATCGTCACGTCACGCACGAAGGGCAGCGCCTGGCTATGCACGCGGTCGCGCAGCACGTCGGCCAGCTTCTTATAGACGCCAAGAACGCGTCCCACGCCCTCTTCGCCCTTGATCCTAGCAGCGAGAACGGCCGCATCGAATTCCTTGTCGCCCCCGACCTTCTGCGGCAGGCGCTGCAACAGGCCTTCCAGCGCCAGGCTGGCATCACCATGAATGAAGAGATCGACCGGATAATTGCGGCCACCCTGGCTCGCATCGGCATCGATCTGGATCAGCGGCTTGCCAAGGCGCAGCATGTTGTTGCGCGTCTCGTTGCCGCGCAGGCGGCGTCATGTTGAAGGCGCCGATATTGCGCGGGTGATCTTCCGGCGCGCTGGCGCGGCCATTGGTGCTGGTCGCGGCACAGAAACCGCGCTCGACCAGAGCCGTCGCCGCAGCTTCCGCGCCACGGGCGCCGCCACCAAGATAGAGCATCGGCCGCTTGGCCTTCTTGATCATGTCGGCCAGCACGTCGAGATGTTCGGCATCGGGCTCGACGCGCACGACGACCGGCTTGCCGATGCGCGGCGGAATGATCGACGGCATGCGTTGCACGTCGACGGGGATTTCCAGGCTCACTGGCCCCGTCGGCGCGCTCAAGGCCGCCGAAATCGCCGCATGCACCACCGGCACCACGCCATTGCCGTCCCACAGGCGGAAATAGGCCTTCGACACGGCTTTCAGCATGTCGGGCTGGCGCGGCACGTCGTGAATGGCGGCGCGGTCGCGATCCATCCAGGGCGTATCGATCTGCGTGGTGATGTGCAGCACCGGCGAACCGGCGGTCAGCGCCTCGACCTGCGAGCCGGCGGCATTGCCCGCCGCCGTGCCCGTGCTGGTGATGACCACACCGACCGAACGCGACACGCGCGCATAGGCATCGGCCATGTTCATGGCGCCGGCCTCGCCGCGCGCTGGCACGAAGGTGATGCGGCCCTGGCGGAAGATCGCGTCCAGGATCGGCATGTTATGGATGGAGATCACGCCAAAGACGTGCGTGACGCCGGCCTCGGCCAGCGTGCGGGCGATCAGATCACCGACCGGCTCGTCACGGGTCGTCAGGGAAGATGTCGCGGTTGCGATGTTCATCGCGTCCTCTCAGATGTAGCGGGAAATTCCGCCGGAAATTTCAAGGGAAGCACCGGTCACGTAGCTGGCTGCCGGTGAGGCGAGAAAAACAATGGCGCGCGCCACTTCATCGGGCAGGCCGAGGCGCGCGAAGGGAATGTGCTTGGTCTTGGTCAGTTCGACCATCCATTCGTCGCGCGTCTGCGCCTTGTTCTCGCGCGCCTGGAAACGCCGCTCCCACTGGCCGGAATCGATCAGGCCAAGCATGACGGAATTGACGCGAATGCGCGGCGCGAATTCGGTCGCCAGCGATTTGACGAGGCTCTGCACGCCGGCACGCGCCGCCGAAGTGCAAACCATATAAGGCTCGGGCTGATAGGCGAGCAGCGAATTGACGGCGAGGATCGCCGCCCCCGGGCCCTTCCCCACCGGCGGCTGGACCGCCCGCACGGGATGAATCGGGCTGAAGAACTGGGGGCCGAGCTCGGCCCGCCACTGCTCATCGGTGGTCGAGGCGAAGGTCGACATGCGCCCCTGCCCCGCATTGTTGATGAGAATGTCGGCGCCACCAACCCATTTTTGCACGGCGGCCGCGAAAGCCTCGACGTCTTCCCTCTTGGTTACATCGCAGCGATGCGCCATCACCTTGCCGGGAAAGCGCGCTTCGAGATCGGCCAAGGCTTCCGCCAACCGCGCTTCGTCGCGGCCACAGATCGCCACTTTGGCGCCTTCGTTCAGGAACAGGCCGGCCGATGCCAAACCAATGCCTGACGTGCCGCCGGTTACGACAACAGTGCGCCCCGAAAGCCCCAAATCCATTCGCCTCTCCTGACCGCTCAGACCTGTTGCGTTTTGTTTTCGTCAGCCGATCGCTCAGCTCATTCATCCGGATCCGGCTTTCGTGTCCGAAACGCATCACATACGATTCGAGCCACTCTCCCAGTGTCTTTTCATCGAGACCATTGGTGATGCTTCAGCCTCGATTTGCTGATTCATGACGCAATCTCCTAGATCTCTGCCGCTCCCGCGATCACTTCGTGCTCGTTTCGAAAGCATCGGCCCAGACACTGCATTCGTTCCGCCAACCACCGGAATTTTATTTTGACAATTTGTACACGACGTTCTAGCGTGTTGCAAATATGAAATGATGTTTCTCTAATGAAACACACTTTCCACAGTCATCGAGCAGGGAT
>Ga0066256_1003916_pt1 | contig 13766 bp, 16 predicted proteins | sample ThiBio_1000_biof_FD_87107 | JGI IMG/M metagenome (GOLD analysis project Ga0066256, IMG submission 87107) | Wastewater bioreactor microbial communities from Cape Town, South Africa - Thiocy_expt_1000_biof (version 2) | ecosystem: Engineered > Bioreactor > Thiocyanate-remediating >...
TGGTCGGGCGTGGCTAAATCGGCCGCGGCGTGCCGCTGTTGAAGCGCGTCCTGGGCCTGCCGGGACAGCGCGTCTGCCGCAACGGTGCGACTATTACCGTCGATCATGTCGAGATGGGGGATGCGCTGGAGCGCGACCGCATGGGCCGCGATCTACCGGTCTGGCAGGGCTGCTTCATCATCCGCGATGGTGAACTCTTCCTCATGAATTGGGACATCCGGGACAGCCTGGACGGCCGTTACTTCGGACCTGTTCCCGCCAGTTCCGTCATCGGCCGGGCGCGTCCGCTCTGGACCGATGAGGAAGGCAATGGCCGCTACGAATGGCGGGCTGCTACGCATTGAACCTACGCCAAATCCACAAACACAGGAGACATACCATGCCACAGATCGGTCAATTTGCGCGTGACGCATCCGGCTTCGCCGGTCAGCTCGTCACGCTAACCATGAAGCGCGATCTCGTCATCGTGCCCGCCGAACACTCCGATGCGGAGAATGCGCCGGACTATCGCGTCCATTGCATTGAACATGACGGGCCGGAGGTCGGGGCTGCTTGGAAACGCACCGGCGAAAAGGCTGGCGAATATCTCTCGGTGCTGCTCGACGATCCCGCCCTGCCGCAGCCGATCCGCGCCAACCTGTTCCGCGACGACGATGCAGGCTCGTCATGGTCGCTGCACTGGAGCCGTCCGCGGCCCCGCGAAGATCGGGACTGAGATCATGCGATCCCGCGCCCTTCTTCTCTTCACGGCCCTTCTGTCGGCTGGCAGCGGATTGACGCCAGCGATTGCGCAGGTCACGCCGCAACCCGCGCCTGTCACTGTGCATCCCCATGCTGCTTTCATTGCCGAGGCGTCACAGCGTTTCGGCATTCCAGAGCACTGGATTCGGGCCGTGCTGCGTGTGGAAAGCGCGGGCGATGTGCGCGCCATCTCATCGGCGGGTGCAATGGGACTGATGCAGGTCATGCCCGATACCTGGGTGGGCCTGCGCAGCCGCCATGGCCTCGGACGCGATCCTTACGATCCGCGCAACAACATCCTCGCAGGTACGGCGTATCTGCGCGAGATGTGGGACCGCTATGGCAATGTCGCGGCCATGCTTGCCGCCTACAATGCCGGTCCCGGTCGCTATGACGAGCATCTGGCGACAGGCCGCACTTTGCCCGCAGAAACACGCGCCTATGTCGCCACGCTCGCACCTGTTCTCGGGCATACGGCTGCGCCTGATGTGCCGACGATTGTGCCGCCGCCACCGCCGGATTGGCGCGAAGCTCCGCTCTTCGTTGCGCAATCCAGCGGCAATTCAGCGGCGGCCAATCAGCCGTCGAGCGACGTCCGCGCAACCGTTCCGATGCGCGTTTCCGTCGATCAGGAGCCGCAGGACGGCGGCATATTCGTGGCCCGTGCGAGCAATGGAGATGCGCCATGAGCATGGCGTCTCCACGCTACTTCGGTCCGCTTCCGGTGTGCAGTCATGCAAGGGGTCGCCTGGCTGCATTCCCGGCAGGAAGGGCAAAAAGGGCAGGGAAGGCGGAGGGCAAGATAAAGGAAACCGGCACTACGCTGGCCGGATTTCTGAATTTGTTGTTGTCTGCACACTGGTTGGGTGGGCCGGGACCGGCACCATGGTTTTCGGCCCGTAGTGCCGAGGTTCGGCTCAAAGCCTTGGCTTTGCTTGATTTTGACCGGCACTATAGCCGAATATCTGCCGTTTGCGTGCCTCAATGGCATGGGATGCGCTCATGAGCGCCGACGACGACAACCGCTTTCGCCCCAAGCCAGGTCGGATCAAATCCGATGTCCCGAAGGCGGGCAAGGCGAAGAGCTTTTTGACGCAGGCGAAGAAACTGGCGCGTCAGCATAGCAACAGCCCCGGCAGATCATCATCATTCGGATCACGGACGTCCTCGTCGTCTTCATCTGGCTCAGCCGGAAAGAGTGGGAAGGCGTCGCGGGCTGGCAAAGGTCCGGGCATCAAACGTGGCCGTGGTGCAGCCTTTGTCCGCGCCCGAACCCTGTCGGGCGGGTGGCGGCACAGTGCGGCCAGCGTGCGCCGCGTCGTCGTCAAAACCCGCTATGTCCAGCAGGCCGGAAAGAACGGCAAGGCGGCCGCCCATCTGCGTTACATCCAGCGCGACGGCACCTCGCGCGATGGTGAGCGCGGCCAGCTCTATTCGGCGACCGACGATCGCGCTGATGGAGATGCCTTTCTTGACCGCGGCAAGGATGATCGCCACCAGTTCCGCTTCATCGTTTCGCCCGAAGATGCCGCCGATCTTTCTGACCTCACCGAACACACCCGCGATCTGATGAGCCGCATCGAGGCTGACCTTGGCACGAAACTCGATTGGGTGGCGGTCAATCACCACAATACCGGCCATCCCCATGTCCATGTCATCGTTCGGGGCAAGGACGATCTGGGCGAGAACCTGGTCATCAATGGCGACTACCTTGCCAATGGTATTCGTGAACGGGCGAGCGAACTGACCACGCTGGAGCTCGGTCCCGTGACCGAGATCGAGCAGAGTCGCAAGCTGTCTGCCGAAATCGATCAGGACCGCTTCACGCGCATCGACCGCGCCATGACCGAGGAGGCCGATGAAAGGTTCCTCGATCTGCGCCATGAACCGGCAGATGCACGCCGCCAGTTGAACCGCACGCTTCGCCTGCGCCGTCTCGCTAAACTGGAAAAGATGGGGCTGGCCACCGAACACGCGCCGGGGGTCTGGGAGCTTGGCGCGAAGATGGAACCGGCGCTGCGTGAACTTGGTGAGCGCGGCGACATCATCCGCAACATGCACAAGGCGTTGAAGGCCGATGGCCAGGAGCGTGATCCGATGACCTTCCAGCTTTACGATGCGGCTCCCGCGGCACCCATCACCGGCCGCGTCGTAGACAAATATCTCACCGACGAGATGGGCGAGAACATGACGCTCGTGGTGGACGGCATCGACGGGCTAACGCACCATCTTCCCGGCATTGATCCGGCCCGCGTCGAAGATGCCCGGATCGGCAGCATCGTGGAAGTCGGTCCCGCCGACACGGCGCAACGTCCCTCTGATCGCACTATTGCTGCGATGTCGGAGAATGGTATCTACCGACCAAGCCGCCATCTGGAACAGGCGAAGTTCGAGGGACGTGTGCCTGGCGGTGATTGCGAAGGCTATGTCGATGCCCATGTCCGGCGACTGGAGGCGCTGCGCCGCGCCAGCATCGCTGAACGGATCGACGCTGACCAGTGGCGCATCCCCGATGACTTCGAGAGCCGTGCTACCGCCTATGATGCCGGTCGCAACCGGCAGGCCAGCATCCGTGTTGTCTCGACCTTCGATCTGGAAAAGCAGATCAGCGCCGATGGTGCGACCTGGCTGGACCGGCGGCTGGTTACGCCGGACGCTTCGGATCTTACACCGGCAGGGTTCGGACCACAGGGGGGCGAGGCTATGGATCACCGCCGCCGCCCTCAAATAGCACAGGGCGATGCCACGCGGCAGCAGAATGGACGCATTCTCTATCGGCGCAACCTGCTCGCCAATCTGCGCGAACGGGAAGTGGCCCGCGTCGGTGCGGAAATGGCCGGGAGCAAAGGATTGCCGTTCCGTGCGGCTCACGAAGGTGAAAATGTCAGCGGCAAGTTCACCGGGACCGCACATCTATCGAGCGGCAAGTTCGCCATTGTCGAAAAGAGCCACGAGTTCACCCTTGTCCCATGGCGGCCGGTCATCGACCGGCAGCTTGGGCGTGATGTTTCTGGTGTCGTGCAGGGCGGATCGGTGTCATGGCAGATGGGGCGGCAGAGAGGATTGGGAATTTAAGGCGGTGGCGATGATATGCCTTTACTTGCGACCTGTAGTTTCCAGCCTCTCCCTAGCGTCACGGACACCGACACCATGCTATGCCTCATGGGGCATACCTTGGCCTAGATTGCGCTATGGGTAGTACAGCAACCGTTGTTGCAATCATGCACTGGCGGGTGCGAAGGCGCGATAGCCTTTCATCCAATTGAGTGCTTGCGAATGAATGCCTCAGCTTCACTCAACTGAGTTTCACTGAACTCCTGTATACCATGCCGTTTGAGAAGTGCAGCCGCTACGCCTTGTTTATTAAGTCGTTGCCCCGAAAAAGTACCGTCATAGATGTGCCCGACTCCGCATGATGGGCTGTTCTCCTTCAAGACTGCAAGACGAATTTTCAACTGTTTTGCGAGTGTAAGTGTTAATGATGCCCCTTTCAAAAATTCAGATGTATAATCGCGACCATGGATATCGATGACGGTTGCATTGTGGGCAATCACGTCGCTACCTCCGGCGCCTCCTCCAATTTCCGCAGGAGCACGTGGCACCGGCAGGCCACCCGCTGTTTCGGGGCAGAATGGAACCAGACGGCCTTCTTCACGCCACCGTGTCAGGATTGCGTCTTCTAACAGCCGATGATTTCCATCATAGCGAACTGGCATTCCCATCAGGCATGCGCTGATCAGAATTTTTTCCATACTACCGACTGATGTGCGCAATCATTACAAGGTCATTCTTTTCGATTTGGTAGCCTTTTCTTAGATAGAGCCTCTCGGCAAGTGTGCCGGCTTGCGTAATGAGGTATGAGCGCATGACACCCCTTGATGAAAGCGCTTTGTGCAAAGTTTCAACAAGCTGCCCAGCAACACCATGATTCCGGGAGGCCGGGGTAATGCAAAGTTCCCGCAGGTAGCAGGCGTTCCCTCCTGCGAAGGGTTCAATTGTTGCGCAGAGAAGTCCAGTCAGTTGCTTGTCGTTCATAGAAACGAATCCGAGAAATCCGGGGCTTTCGATTAGAAATCTCAGGCGTTTCTCAGCTTCGTTGATGCTCCAGGGTTCATTCCACGGCGGTGAGGAAAAGACGTCAGCGTAGAGCGCCGAGCAATCTGAAATGTGCGAGGAGGAAAGTTCGAGAATCTGCATGGTCATAAAGATTCGGCGCGTGTTTTGATGGCGGCGTTCATCTCATGAAAACCGCGTCTCGTATCGCGTTCCAGCCCTGCTCGAAAAAACGGTACGAGTAGTCCCCGGAAGTGCTCGCTTTGTGTCAGTCGACAGCTGTCGTCAGTTAGTTGGTCAATACGGAAAAGGTGTTCACCGTCGAACACCTTCGGAAGGCCGAGGTGACCAAGCCAGCGAAGTTCATGCTCAGCCTCTACGGATCTGATATATGGCCTGAAGGTCATGCCCTTTGTGCCGCTGGGCTGAATAAGGATCTTCAACCGGCCTCCGACCCGAAGATCGCCTTCCGCTCTTCGGATGAAGGGGTTCCAATTCGGAAAATCTGCGAAATCGGTCAGTATTCGCCAAACCCGGCCAGCAGGCGCGGCAATGTCAATTCCAGTTTCGATGTGATGTGTGAACATATCACTTCCTTTCAATCAGAGCCAGATCGACATGGCGCCACCCACGAGCGCCAGAAGGCTTGTAACGATGCCTGCAATCTTCAGCATCCCGCTTTGGATGGCTGCACGATCCGGCTCAACCTCGGCAAGCTGCACGGCCATTTCAACTTTTCCGGGTGAGGCCATAAGCAGAAATGCCGCAGCCACGTTGTGTGCGGCCATGTACCAAAGAATATTTGCGTTCAGATGTCGGGCAATTTCAGCTTGAGTGCTGGCAAGCATCGCGTTCGCTCCGGTGTTGGACCCGGTTATGAAGCCTCCTGCAGCCGCAATGAAAGGGGACAGGAATGCATATGCCTGACCACTTCCGGCCAACCATTCCGCCAGTTGGGCCGCCATGCCAGAGACTGACATCAGGACACCCAACAGGATGAATGCGGACGTGACAGGCGCAACGCTGCACCACGACCGCCATGCAGCACTTCCGGCCTCAGGGTGAAGCCGTCCACGGTTGAACCACAACACTGCCATAAACAGCCAAAGTGCGGGTGAGGCCAGAAATCGCAAGTTCCCCGATCCTCCGATCAGTTTGAGTCCGATGCCCATTGCAAGCACACCACCCAACAACACGGCATAAGCAAACACCCCTCGTCGCCCGATTTGCGACAATGGTGTTCCGCCGCCCTTGCTCGACAACAGATGCATAGCGATAAGTGCAAGCGAGCCAATGGCCCCTGCCGGTGCGGTGCCGAATATGGCGTTTGCCACTGCTACCGCAACAGTCAGGCTGAACCCGGAAAAGGCACCCATGGCCAATGAGTATGCGTCCGGTCTGACAAGCCAGCCCGCTATCATGCCGGTTGCAACAAAGGGGATGATGCTCAGAATTGCCGATGCCAGCCCCAGATCTTGAAAGGGCAATCCCGACATTGAGGCGGCGATCAGGGTTCCCGGCCCCATTGACCCCCATGGCACAGCGCAAAGGCCAAGCAATCCGACGACTGCCGCTTTCGATCTGCTCAGGCCAAAATGCAAAAGCAGGGGGATGCCGACTGTCACACCTATTCCAAAGCCGGTCAGAGCTTCCGCAAAAGGGGTGACGCCGTGAACGACCAGCAGTACGGAGGCCAGTCCTTGTCCGCGCCGAGTGACCAACCATTGAGCGATTGCGGCTTGAGCGCCCGAAAATCGCAGCACTTGCGACAGAAGCAGTCCGCCGGCAACGATCAGCAGAACTTCTGTCAATACAGGCGCCCAGCCGATGACCGCGAGCAGAAGTTCAGCTGGCGGGCGGGATGACAGTGGGAAAATCGCCACTATGGTTGTCCCGAGGCCGATCAAAGCCGCCTGCAGGGGGCGAATTCGACAGGTCAGCGCCAGAACAGTGGACAGGATGGGCAGAAAACTGAGAAAGACGATCACGCAGACACCTGATATTACGTATCGGCAAATTTTAGTGCTTATATGCAAATTCTGTCGCAGGAGGCAAGATGGAAAGTGAAGACACGGATGTTCGTTTTGGCGCGGCCGTCCGAACGCGGCGGCAGCAACTGGGCGTTACGCTGGATCAGCTGGCGATAATCAGCGGTGTATCGGCGGCAGCTTTGTCACGGGTGGAGCGCGGTCTGCTCAGTCCCTCGTTACGTAATGCGCTCGCGATAGCTCGTGGCTTGGGGTGCGAATTGTCCGAGCTGACCGGCAAACAGGTGGCGGAGATCACACGTGCCGGAGATAACCTTCTCTATCGTGACGAGCAAACGGGCATCGAACGCCTCGCATTGGCGAGACCTTCGCCAGATCTTGAGCTGCTGCTCTACACTGTTCCTCCCGGTACCCGATCAGCAAATTTCGCGGCACATCGCTCTGGAACGCGGGAGATATTCCACCTGCTGTCCGGTGCACTGGAGATTCACACTGCCCATGAAACGCTGTCTCTGAACACGGGTGACACCGCTACGCTTTGGGTGGATACCGAGCATTGGTTCAGAAGTATCGGCGATGAGCCGGCCCGCATCATTCTGACGGTTCTTGGTCGGGACGAGACAAACCGGGCCGTTGCCGCCTCCCCCGAAACCAAAACGTAACGAATGCCATAGGTTCAACGTGGGGGATGGTCCTGAAGCCGTCCGCTGGCAGATGTACGAAACTCCGTGGCCAGGGCATTCATCAGATCGGCCGCGGGAAGTGACCGGCAAAAGGGAGCGTCTTGGCCAGCCCATTGCGCTGCATACTCATTGCTGCCTGAACTTTCGGCGACGGCGTTGAGTTGCTTGGCGGCATCATATGCCACCGGATAATCTGCCGGGTCTGGCGCATCGCGGCCTTCACAATAGCGGATGAAATCATTGATCATTCCACGAGCAGGCCGGCCGGATATATAACGTGTTATCCGCGTTAGCGAGGCACGGGACGAGAGCAGGTATTTTCGGTAGCTGTCACTTGCCGATGATTCCGGGCACAAGATGAAGGCGGTGCCAAGTTGTGCGGCTGTCGCGCCAAGCGCCAGCATCGCACGGATACCGCAGCCATCCATGATACCCCCGGCGGCCACCACAGGAATTCTCAGTTCCAGCGTTAAAGTCTGGACCAGCACAAAAGTGCTCAGACCTTCATCTTCTGTCAGAAGATCGAACACGCCACGATGGCCGCCCGCCTCCACACCCTGAGCGACAACAATGTCAATTCCTGCCGCCTCAAATTTCCGCGCCTTGGCCAGGTTGGTCGCTGTCGCCAGCAGTATAATGCCCGCCTCATGCAGAGCGGCAATCTTGTCCTGTGAGCGCAGGCCGAAGTGAAAGCTGACGACCTCGGGGTGCAGTGCCAACAGCGGCTTCATCTGTTTTGAATGACGGATAGACTTCAGACAAACCTGACGGGGCTTCGGCTTCGAACTGAGCAAATAAAGGGGTCAGAAAGCTTAGCCATGCGGTCTCGTGGTCCGTATCGCGACGGGCGAGCTCATGGCAGAAAACATTCACATTGAATGGTTTGTCTGTCAGGCTTTGCGTCTGGTGAATCATTCTAGCGGCACCATCGACGCTGCTTGAGCCAATGCCGATGGAACCAAGGCCTCCCGCGTTCGAGACAGCTGCCGCGAGATTGGGCGTCGAGACGCCTGCCATCGGAGCCTGGATGATCGGGAGCCGTAGCCTGAGGGGCATCTTCATGGGCATGTCCAGTAGGTGAGCGCACCTCAGTGCCAGGTTGTGTTTCTCCCGACCGTGCGGTCATGGCCCACAAGGGGGGGCGGCGGCGGTATTGACTTGACATTTGCTTATGTGCACTAAAAATTGCCTATGCGCAATGCTGAGTTAATTAAAGAAGTATAGAGAATGGGCCGGTGTACCTGCACACGCAAGGCCGAATGTCTAGTCCGTCACTGGAGTTTAGGTGTGGAACAAGTTGTGAACCTTGGGGGCAGTACGAAGCGGTTTATGCTTAGGACGGTCAAGCGTTCTGATGCACCAGCACTTTACCCGACGTTTTCGGATGAAGCGCAATGCAGATATATGTCTCAGCCGCACGTCACCTCAGCGGAGGCTCTGGCAGATTGGCTGGCGGCGACCACGCGCGGCAGTTTTGTGCCATATGGAAATTGGCGATTCGATCATGGCATTCGCGATTAGTCGAGCGGAGGGTGACCGATGCGGCGACGAAAGAAGACAATCGGGGAGGATAGCCTCCTCCTTCCACCACTGCATCGCGGGCGCATTCCGATGGCTGCGCTGATCCATACTCTTGCTGTTGCGGAATACCTTAGCTTCCACCGCGCGGCGCAGGCGCTCGGTACCAGCCAGTCTAGCATCAGCGCCCGGATCAAGACGCTGGAGAATGACCTAGGCGTCATCCTCTTCGACCGCAATACTCGCGGCGTCCGCCTGACCGAAGCCGGACGCCGTTTCGTCAGCCAGGTCGATGACGCTATGGGTATCCTCGACCGGGCGATCAGGACGGCCGGGATGCAGGCGCGCGGGGAGGAAGGCGAGCTTCGGATTGGCGTCCATGCTCTTACGGCAGGATGCTTCCTCACCCGCTTGCTGGATGGCTTTCATGCCTCGCATCCGAACATCCATCTGCATATCACTGAAGGGACCGCGCGGGATGGTCAACTCATGGTGCGCGAAGACAAGCTGGATATCGCTTTCATGGCCTGCTTCCATGAAATCCCCGACCTTAATTCCCGCATCGTCTGGCGTGATCGGCTGATGGTGGCATTGCCGCCCACGCACCCTTTGGTGTCAGGCCGTGATGTGGAGTGGCGGCAGCTTGCAGGAGAGACCTTCCTGGTTCGTCGTGGTGGCACCGGCCCGCAGGTCCATGATCTGATTGTCGCGCGATCAGCTGGGAAATGGCTGACACCGCCAATACGCTGTCTCGATGTCGGACGCAGCGCGTTGCTGTCTATGATTGCTGCGGGGCATGGCATCTCGCTCTTCGTTGAGGAAAAGGCAGCGGTCAAGACCGCGGATGTCGCCTTCCTGCCGATCCACGACGAGCCAGAAACCATCCCCTTTTCTGCCGTATGGTCGCCGCGAAACCGCGAACCGGCACTCTTGAACTTGATTTCGTTACTTGAGGAGAAGGTCAGGGTGGGGCCCATATCTAAAACCTATTCATGACGAACCACAGTCAGCAGCGTTGAAATGGTGACATAGCAACCTATCCGATTTGCCGCCGATAGTATCCGGCGGCCCTCCGGCACGGTCTTTGCTATTGCCACTCGCGCAAACGGCTATTCTCTGATCGGCTCCGTCTCTCTTGCCGATTGGAGCGTGTATGCGTGGAGGTCGAATACTCTGGGGCCAGATCATTGTCGTGTTCACCATCGTCGTGGTGATGGTCTGGACTGCAACGCAATGGGTGGCTTACCGGCTCGGCTTCCAGCCTCAGCTCGGCAATCCCTGGTTCGATGTTGCCGGGTGGCCGTTCTATTATCCACCGGCCTTCTTCTGGTGGTGGTTTTCCTATGACGCCTATGCGCCGGGCATCTTTACCGAAGGTGCGTTCATCGCCACGTCCGGCGCAGTTCTTGCCATAGCTGCCGCCTTCCTCATGTCGATCATTCGGGCAAGGGAAGCCCGCAATGTCGCCACCTATGGCTCAGCGCGATGGGCCGAGGATAAAGAAATCCATGCGGCCGGATTACTCGGCCCGGATGGTGTCGTGTTGGGGCGGCACAGCAAGGATTATCTGCGTCATGACGGCCCAGAGCATGTGTTGTGCTTCGCGCCAACCCGATCCGGCAAGGGCGTCGGTCTTGTTGTGCCAACGCTGCTGACCTGGCCGGGAAGTTGCATTGTCCATGACATCAAGGGGGAGAACTGGAACCTGACCGCAGGCTTCCGCTCCCGTCATGGCCGTGTCCTGCTGTTCGATCCGACCAATGTGCATTCGGCGGCTTACAACCCGCTTCTGGAAGTGCGGCAAGGGGAATGGGAAGTCCGCGATGTGCAGAACATCGCGGACATTCTCGTTGATCCCGAAGGCAGCCTCGACAAACGCAACCATTGGGAAAAGACCTCACACAGTCTGCTTGTCGGCGCGATTCTGCATGTTCTCTATGCCGAGAAGGAAAAGACACTGGCGGGCGTCGCCAGTTTCCTGTCCGACCCGCGCCGACCGGTCGAGGCAACCTTGCGCGCCATGATGGGCACGCCGCATCTGGGCGAAGCCGGTGTGCATCCCGTCATTGCTTCGTCTGCGCGGGAGCTTTTGAATAAATCAGAGACCGAACGCTCTGGTGTGCTTTCGACCGCCATGTCGTTTCTCGGCCTTTACCGAGATCCGGTTGTCGCCCGCGTGACGGAGCGCTGCGATTGGCGCATTGCCGATCTGGTCGGTGCGAAAGAACCCGTCAGTCTCTATCTCGTCGTACCACCCTCCGACATCAACCGCACCAAGCCTCTGATCCGCCTAATCCTCAATCAAGTCGGGCGGCGGCTGACCGAGGAACTGGAAACCTCCGGCAAGCGGCATCGGCTGCTGTTGATGCTCGATGAGTTCCCCGCACTGGGGCGGCTGGATTTCTTTGAATCGGCGCTGGCCTTTATGGCCGGCTATGGCCTGAAAGCGTTCCTGATCGCCCAATCGCTCAACCAGATCGAGCGCGCCTATGGGCAAAACAATGCCATTCTCGATAATTGCCATGTGCGCGTTGCCTTTGCGGCCAACGATGAACGCACCGCCAAGCGGATCAGCGACGCGCTCGGCACGGCCACGGAAATGCGCGATTCTACCAACTATGCCGGCCATCGCCTCGCGCCATGGCTGGGGCACCTCATGGTGTCGCGGCAGGAAACGGCGCGGCCACTCCTGACACCGGGCGAAATCATGCAGCTTCCGCCCACCGACGAGATCGTCATGGTGGCGGGCGTGCCGCCGATCCGCGCTGCCAAGGCACGTTACTATGCCGATGCGCGGTTTCAGGAGCGGGTGATGTCTCCGCCCGATCTGAGCAAACAGCCGGTGAAAATCAGCACATCGGCGTCAGATGACTGGACCAGCCGCATTGTCGCGGCCGCCAGAGGCAATGGGCCCGCCTCAGATACATCCGATGAAGATCCGGCCAATGCCGGTATCCGGCGTGAACCGGAACTGCCCGAGCATGAGGAAATCATCCCGCTACCTCCGCCACCATCGCAGGAGTTCGATTTTCTTGATGATGAGCCGGACGTCGATGCCGCCAAAGCCCGAGCCATGCGCCAGCGTATGCGGATGGTCGCGCGGCAGGCGTCGCTTGACCCAAATGATGGCATCGAGCTTTGAGAGCGGAGACAGGCATGACGACGCGCACCCGCATGAATGTTTATTTCGATCCCTCTCTGCTGAAACAGGTGGAAGCGCTGGCCTTGCGCCGCAATGTCTCGAAATCCGCAGTGATCGAGGCTGCCGTGGCATCCTTCATGTCAGGCGATACGACTGAACGGCTGGAAGCCGCCATGTCGCGCCGCCTGGACAAGCTTGGCCGTCAGTTCGACATGCTGGACGAGGATATCGCCGTGCTGGGCGAAACCCTTTCGCTATTTGTACAATTCTGGCTGACCCTCACGCCGCCGCTGCCCGACAGTGCAAAACAATCGGCGCGCATCAAGGGAAACGAGCGCTTTGAGGGCTTCATGCAGTCCCTTGGCAAGCGTCTCGCTACCGGTGACAGGTTCCTCAAAGAAATATCGCACGACATGGCTGCGCTACACGACACCCCACCGGGGGGTAAAACCGAAAGTGTCGGCGATGGGATCTAGGATTGCAACCCGTCCTATTCAACGCCATGCCCCGCCGATGACCGCATGCGCGTAAACATCTGTTGAATCAGCCCAAAATCAGGTTCTTTTAATCGACCCCGATCCGGGGTCCGTCTTTTGCGCGCCCCGTCATGAACGGGGCCGCCATGACTGCATCACATCAAAAACCGGAAACGATTGCCCGTGGCGCGCGGATGCTGCGCACCGCGCTTGGGGCCTCTATTGCCCGGCTTCTGGAAGATCCCGGTGTGGTCGAGGTGATGCTGAACCCGGATGGGCGCATCTGGGTGGACCGGCTGTCCGAAGGCTTGGCCGATACAGGGGAGAGGCTGTCCGCTGCCGATGGCGAGCGGATTGTGCGCCTCGTCGCCCATCATGTCGGCGCGGAGGTTCATGCCCGCAACCCGCGTATATCGGCGGAGCTACCCGAAACCGGCGAGCGGTTTGAGGGGCTTCTGCCGCCTGTCGTCGCAGCACCTGCCTTCGCCATCCGAAAGCCCGCCGTCGCGGTTTTCACGCTCGCCGATTATGTGGCTGCCGGGATCATGACCGGTCTTCAGGCGGAGGTGCTGCGCCTGAACGTCGCCACACGCGCCAACATCCTCGTCGCAGGCGGCACCTCCACCGGCAAAACCACACTGACCAATGCGCTGCTGGCCGAGGTGGCGAAGACCTCGGATCGCGTCGTCATCATCGAGGATACGCGCGAGCTGCAATGCGCTGCGCCCAATCTCGTGGCCATGCGCACCAAGGACGGCGTGGCCACGCTTTCCGATCTGGTGCGTTCCTCGCTGCGCCTTCGCCCTGATCGCATCCCGGTCGGGGAGGTGCGCGGGTCCGAAGCCCTCGATCTGCTCAAAGCCTGGGGGACGGGACATCCCGGCGGCATCGGCACCATCCATGCCGGTTCCGGCATCGGTGCGCTGCGCCGCCTCGAACAGCTCATCCAGGAAGCCGTCATCACCGTCCCGCGCGCGCTGATCGCCGAGACCATCGACCTTGTTGCTGTCCTTGCCGGGCGCGGATCGTCGCGACGGCTGGTCGAACTCGCCCGTGTCGATGGGCTGGGACCGGACGGCGACTACGCCATTACCCCCGCTCCCGCCTCGAAAGGAGATCCTTCATGATCCGCACGATTTCGCGCGGCTGCCGCATCATGGCAACC
>Ga0066256_1003919_pt1 | contig 13759 bp, 6 predicted proteins | sample ThiBio_1000_biof_FD_87107 | JGI IMG/M metagenome (GOLD analysis project Ga0066256, IMG submission 87107) | Wastewater bioreactor microbial communities from Cape Town, South Africa - Thiocy_expt_1000_biof (version 2) | ecosystem: Engineered > Bioreactor > Thiocyanate-remediating >...
GACCAGGAACTCGGAGAACTGGATCTCGTGGGGCGCGCCCATGCGGTTGGCCATTTGCACCCCCGCCTGGAAGGACTGGTAGCGTTGGCCGGGGGCCGGGGTTTCCCACTGCTGGGTGGCTTCGTTCAGGCCTTCAATGGCAAAGGGCTTGCTGCCTGCGCGGCGGGTGGGCGGCAGCGCGGCCAGGGCCGCGTCGCCGGACACCACATGCTCGGGCTGTAGCGAGGCGATCACATCGATGAGCGGGTCCAGCCCCGGGCGGCGCTCGGGCGAAAACGGCGGCACGGGCAGTTGCAGGGCGTCGCCCGCGTCCACGGTGTGTTCCGACGGCTCCGGTCCTCGGTCCAGGCCGTGGAACTCGCCGGGAGGCATCGCACCGGCCGCGCCTGCATCAAAGCCGGGCTCTTGGCGCAATGCGGGTTCTGCCGCATGTTCACTGTCTTGGGGCATGGCGCGCTTGGGCGCGTTGCGGCGCGAGGTCCAGGTGTTGTAGGCCACGATCAGGGCCAGCACCAGGCCACCGATGATGGCCAGACTCAGTTGCAATGTGCTCATGTTTGAATGAATGGGTTCAAGCGTCCACCATCGACAAAGCGGACTCCATGTCCACCGCCACGATGCGCGACACGCCCTGCTCCTGCATGGTCACGCCGATCAGTTGCTCGGCCATTTCCATCGCGATCTTGTTGTGGCTGATGAACAGGAACTGTGTGCCCTTGCTCATGCTGGACACCAGCTTGGCATAACGTTCGGTGTTGGCGTCGTCCAGCGGCGCGTCCACCTCGTCCAGCAGGCAGAACGGCGCGGGGTTGAGCTGGAAAATGGCAAACACCAGCGCAATGGCCGTGAGCGCCTTTTCACCGCCTGACAGCAGGTGGATGGTCTGGTTCTTCTTGCCGGGCGGCTGCGCCATCACCTGCACGCCGGAGTCCAAAATTTCGTCGCCGGTGATGATGAGCTTGGCCTGGCCGCCGCCGAACAACTCGGGGAACATGCGGCCAAAGTGCGCGTTCACGGTGTCAAAGGTGCCCGAGAGCAGCTGGCGCGTTTCGCCATCGATCTTGCGGATCGCGTCTTCCAGCGTGTTCATGGCCTCGGTGAGGTCGGCGGTCTGCGCATCGAGGAACACCTTGCGCTCGCTGGCCAGCTTGAGTTCATCCAGCGCGGCCAGGTTGACGGCGCCCAGGGCCGTGATCTCGCGGTGCAGGCGGACGATTTCGCTTTGGAGGCCGCCGGTTCGCCCATTGCCATCCTCGATGGAGCGGGCCACGGCCTCCCGGCCGGCCTGGGCGTCTTGCAGCAAGGTGGTGTACTGCTCCAGGCCCAGGCGCGCGGCCTGTTCCTTGAGCTGGAACTCGGTGATGCGCTGGCGCAGCGGGTCGAGGGCGCGCTCCAGCTGCATGCGGCGTTCGTCGCTGGCGCGCAGCTTGGTGGTCAGGTCGTCGTATTCGCTGCGCTGGGCGGCCAGGGCTTTCTCGCGCTCCATCTTGAGCTCCAGCGCGGCCTGCAGGCCGCCCTGCGCGGCGGCGTCGGACAGGCGGGCGAGTTCATCGCGCGCACGCTGCTCTTCGTCGGCCAGGGCCTTGGCCTGCTGGGTGGCGGTTTCGATGGAGCGGTTCAATTCAGCGCGGCGCGCCTCCAGGCTGCGCTGCGAGAACGTGGCCTCTTGCGCCTGGCGCTCCAGCGTGCGCTGCTGTTCACGGCAGGCGGCCAGCTTGCGCTCCGCCTCGATGACCTTGTCGCCCAACTGGGCCTCGCGCTCCTGGCTGTCGGCCAGTTGCATGTCCAGCTCTTCAAAGCGCGCCTCGGCGGCCACACGGCGCTCCTGCAGGTCGGCCAACTGGGCTTCAACCTCGGCCAGGTCGCCGTCGATCTGTGCGCTGCGGGCGCGGGTCTGCTCGGCCAGTTGCGTCAGGCGCAGGGTCTCCACCTGCAGCTCGTGCGCACGGCTCTGCGCCTCGGTCGCTTCCCGGCGGGCGGACACCAGGCGCTGCGAGGCGTCGGCATAGGCGGCCTCGGCGCGGACCAGGGCAGTGCGCGACTCTTCGGCAATCAGGGCCTGGGCACGCAGTTCCTTTTCAAGGTGCTCGATCTCTTGCGCGCGGGCCAGCATGCCGGACTGTTCGGAGTCCTGCGCATAAAAGCTCACGCTGTGAGCGCTGACGGCATGGCCCGTGGGCACAAACACCGTCTCCCCAGGTTGCAGCTGGCTGCGGCGGGCCAGGGCTTCGTCGAGCGTGGGCGCGGTGTAGCAGCCCTGCAGCCAGTCGGTGAGCACGGCGCGCAGGCCTGCATCGTTCAGGCGCAGCAGGTCGGACAGGCGCTGGTGCTGGGACGGCGCTTCGGGCTGGCCAGCCGAAGGCGCGCTGTAAAAGGCCAGGCGCGCCGGGGGCGCATCGTTGCCGCCGGAGCCAAGAAAACCGCGCACCATGTCCAGGCGCCCGACTTCCAGTGCGGCCAGACGCTCGCGCAGCGCGGCTTCGAGCGCGTTTTCCCAGCCCTTTTCAATGTGGATGCGGCTCCACAGACCTTGCAGGCCATCGAGGCCGTGCTTGGCGAGCCAGGGGCGCAGCTTGCCGTCGGTCTTGACCTTTTCCTGCAGGGCCTTCAGCGCCTCCATGCGGGCCGACAGCTCGGCCTGGCGCGCACTTTCGGCGTTCACCGCCTGCTGGCGGGCGCGGCGGTCTTCGTCCAGCTGGGGCACGGACTCCTGCAGCTCGTACAACCGTGCCTCGGTGGTTTCGGCAATCTCCTGCGCTTCTTCGAGCTGCTCGCGCAGGTTGTTCAGGCGGGCTTCATCGGGCGCGGCCAGCGCGTTGCGGTCGGTACGCAGGCGTTCAAAGCGGGCGTCCAGCTGGCGGCTTTGCTCATCAAAGCTGCGCTGCTCGGCGGCCAACACGCCAATCTGCTGCTGCACCTGCACGACGCTACTGCGCTGCTCGGCCGTGCGGGCCTGGGCCTGGCGCAGGGCTTCTTCCAGGTCGGGCAGCTGCATGGCCTGCTCTTCGACCTGGGCGGCGAGCAGTTCGGCGCGCTCTTCGGCGTCCACACCGGCACCGGCCAGGTTTTCCAGCTCCACATCGGCGTCTTCCTTGCGGGCCTGCCACTGGGCGATCTGCTCGGCCAGCTGCACCAAGCGCTGCTCCACGCGCTGGCGGCCTTCGACCACGTAGCGGATCTCGGCTTCGAGCTTGCCGACTTCGGCCGTGGCTTCGTAGAGCTTGCCCTGGGCCTGGTTGACCTGGTCGCCTGCAGCGTAGTGGGCCTGACGAATGGTTTCGAGGTCGGACTCGACCGCGCGCAGGTCGGCCATGCGCGATTCGAGGTCGTTCACGGCCTGCAGGCCATCCAGGCGCACCTTGTTCTGCTGATCTTCGGCCTCGGCCCGCTTCAAAAACCACAACTGGTGCTGCTTGAGCGTCGCGTCCGCATGCAGGGTGTTGTACTTGGCGGCCACCTCGGCCTGCTTTTCGAGCTTTTCGAGGTTGGCGTTCAGCTCGCGCAGGATGTCTTCCACCCGCGTGAGGTTTTCGCGCGTGTCCGACAAGCGGTTTTCGGTCTCGCGGCGACGCTCTTTGTATTTGGAAACACCGGCGGCCTCTTCGAGGAACAGGCGCAGTTCCTCGGGGCGGCTTTCAATGATGCGGCTGATGGTGCCCTGGCCGATGATGGCGTAGGCGCGGGGCCCGAGTCCAGTGCCCAGAAACACGTCCTGCACGTCGCGGCGGCGCACGGGCTGGTTGTTCAGAAAGTAGCTGCTGGTGCCGTCGCGGGTGAGCACGCGGCGCACCGCGATTTCGCCAAACTGGCCCCACTGGCCGCCCGCGCGGTGGTCGGAGTTGTCGAACACCAGCTCCACACTGGCGCGGCTGGCCTGCTTGCGGGTGGTGGTGCCGCTGAAGATCACGTCCTGCATGCTCTCGCCGCGCAGCTCGCTGGCCTTGCTCTCGCCCAGCACCCAGCGCACCGCGTCCATGATGTTGGACTTGCCGCAGCCGTTAGGCCCCACCACGCCGACCAGTTGCCCGGGCAGCATGAAATTGGTGGGTTTGGCGAACGACTTGAAGCCGGAGAGCTTGATCGAGGTAAGACGCACGGATCAGATGGCGGGTAGATGCAGAAGAGACGCGGCGGTCAACCAGGGCGCCGGTGCGCAGTCCCGGCGTACAACACACCGGCAGGGCCGGGTGTGGGCAAGGCCGGAATGATACCGCGCCGCCTGCCTGGCCCTGGCGCTCAAGGGCCGCTGGAGGCGCCCGCAGGCAGGGTGGCACCAAAAATCCAGCCAAATCGGCCTGATACGCTAGTGCAATATGGCTTTCTTGCTATCGATTTTGATAGCCAAAGGCGACGACCATCAAGGCAGCACACACACCTGGTTACGCCCGCCCGACTTGGCCTTGAACAGAGCTTCGTCCGCGCGGGCCACTGCCTGGGGCAGGTGCTGCAGCGCAGAGATCTCGCACGCGCCAATGGACACGGTGAGCTGCTCGGGCTCGGTGATGCCCTCCACCGCGCGACGCAGCTTTTCGGCCACCTTCAGCGCGTCGGGCAGTGCGGTCTGGGGCAGGCAGACCAGAAACTCCTCGCCGCCCCAGCGAATGATCTCGTCGCCGCGCCGCAGGGCATCGGTCAGCACCCGGGCCACTGCCTGCAGGGCCTTGTCGCCCGCATCGTGGCCAAAACGGTCGTTGATGCTCTTGAAACGGTCCAGGTCCATGAGCAGGATGGACGAAGCGGGCTCGAACAGGGAGGCCCGGTACACACGCCGGTCGATCAGGTCCACCGCGTGGCGGTTCAGCAGCCCGGTCAGCGCATCGTGGTAAGCGGCGCGCTGCAGCTCCTGGCGCTCGGCGGCCACGGTCATGAGCGAGCCGAACAGTTCAGCCAGCCCCGCAAACAGGCTCTCGCCAACCTCGTCAAAGTAGCCATCGCGGTCGGCGTACAGCACAAAGATGCCGCTGTAGCCATTGAAGGTGGAGGCAATGGGCAAGGCCAGCACATGGTGAATACCGTGGTGGCGTGCCGCCTCGCGCCAGGGGCCAAACGGGGAAAGCTGCGACACCGTGAAAGGGCCCGCAGACTTGCCCTCCAGCGTGGTAAAGGCAGGGCCGATGCGGGTGAGCAGGTTGCGCTCGATGGTCAGCGACTCGGCATAAGCGACCGCCGGGCCTGCGTACACCTGCGGGCGGATGGTCTGCGTGTCGGTGGGGCCGAACCAGGTCCACGCCAGGCGGATGTGGCTGGTGACATCCACAATGGCCTGGCACACCCCGCGGATGATCTCCAGCTCGCTGCGCCCCAGGATCAGCTTGGCAGAGCGCTTGAGCAGCATCTCGGCAATCACCGAGCGCTCGCGCTGCGCGTCAAACCCCGAGGCTACGGGGGCCTGTGGTGTGGAGGCGGACGTCGGAGACTTCTTGAAAAACATGGAAACGACAGCGGTCAAGCGCCCGCATCATAGGTGGCGCGGCCAGCCTGCGGGTGCAAAGGGTCTACGGCGTCGCGTTGCTGGCCGCACCCCTTCCCTGGCCCCGCACGCCCGGCGCAGGGCCGATGCCATCAATGGCCTCCATCCAGGGTGCCATCCAGTGCACCGTTCGTGCGGCGAACCAGTGCCTCGAACTCGGCCACGGCCACGGGCGGGCTGAGCAAAAAGCCCTGCCATGCGTGGCAGTGATGGCGCTCCAGAAACTCGCGCTGCGCCTCGGTTTCCACGCCCTCCGCGATCACGCGCAGGCCCAGGCTGGTGCCCAGGGCCACCACCGTGCGTGCAATGGCGGCGTCGTTGGGGTCGGTGAGCACGTCGCGCACAAAGCTCTGGTCGATCTTGAGCTGATCCAGCGGCAGGCGCTTGAGATAGCTGAGCGATGAATAACCAGTGCCAAAGTCGTCCAGCGAAAAGCCGACACCGTAGCCTCGCAACTGGCCCATCTTGTCGATGGTGTCTTCCACGTCCTGCAGCAGCAGGCCTTCGGTCATCTCCAGTTTGAGCTGGTGGCCGTCGGCCCCTGCCCCCGCGAGTGCGGCGAGCACCTGGGCCACAAAACCGGTCTGGTGGAACTGCCGGGGACTCACGTTGACCGCCAGGCTCAGCGTGGCCAGGTCGGGATGCTGGGCCCACGCGGCCAGGCGGCGGCAGGCCGCCTGCAGCACCCATTCGCCCAGCGGCAGGATCAGGCCGGTTTCTTCGGCCAGCGGGATGAAATGCGCGGGCGAGATGAAGCCGTCGCGCGGGTGCCGCCAGCGCAGCAGGGCCTCGGCGCCGATGATGCGGCCGTGGTCGATCTGGGGCTGGTAGTACAGCTCGAACTGGCCCTGGGCCAGGCCCACGCGCATGTCCAGCTCTAGCGTAGCGCGGGCGCTGACCACGGCCTGCATCTGGGGGTCATAAAAGCGCAAGGTGTCGCGCCCCGCATTCTTGGCCTGGTACAGCGCCAGGTCGGCGCGCTTGAGGAGTTCATCCACCGTCTCGCGTGTGCCGCTGTAGATGGTGACGCCCATGCTCAGCGAGCTGTGGTGCGCGTCGCCGTCGATCTGGTACGGCTCGCGCAGCACGCCCAAGATGCGCTGGCCCACGTCTTCGGCGCGTGCAGCGGCCTCTTCAGGGCTGTCCCCCAGGTCTTCCAGCACCACCACAAATTCGTCGCCGCCCTGGCGGGCAACGGTGTCGTCCTCGTGCACACAACTGCGCAGGCGGTGCGCCACCTGCAGCAGCAAGGCATCGCCCCGGTCGTGGCCCCGGGTTTCGTTCACCGTCTTGAAGTTGTCCAGGTCCAGCATCAGCAAGGCGCCGCTGCGGTGGTGGCGCGCGCTGGTGGCCAGCGCCTGCTGCAGCCGGTCCATCAGCAGGCGGCGGTTGGGCAGGCGGGTGAGCGGGTCGTAGTAGGCCAGCTGGTTGATCTCTTCCTCGGCAGCCTTGCGCTCGCTCAGGTCCTGCATGGTGATCAGGCGCCCGCCTTCGACAAAGATGCCGGAGATCTCCACCGGCTTGTATTTGCCGTCAGCGCAGCGGATCGTGTATTCGGCCAGCGGGATGATGCCCTGGTGCGAGGTATCCAGCAGCCGCTGGCGGATGGCCTCCCGCTCAGTGGCGTCGGGGTAGGCGCGCTGCCACCAGGTGTTGGTGTCGGGCACTTCCTCCTGCGTGTAGCCACAAATCTGCACATAGCGCGCGTTGCGAAAGCTGATCAGACCGTCGTCCTGCACCAGGCACAGGCCCATGGGCAGGCGCTCCAGGATGCTGCGCAGGCGTTGTTCGTTGGCGCGCAGGTTTTCTTCCATGCGCTTGCGGGCTGTGATGTCCTGCACCACGGCAATGTGGTAGCCCGGCGCCGAGCCCGAGGCCCACATCGACGACACAGTGAGGTCGCCCCAGACCTCGTGCCCGTCCTTGTGGATGTAGCGTTTTTCCAGCCGGTATTCGGGCACATCGCCGCTCTGCAAACGCCGGACATGGGCCAGGTCCGCCGCCAGGTCGTCGGGGTGGGTGAGGCTCTGAAAGGTCATGCCCACCAGTTCCTGCGGGCTGTAGCCCAGGATGTCGGCGTAGCGCTGGTTGACGCGCACGAACTGGCCCGTGGCCGAGTCCACTTGGGCCACACCCACGGTGGCCTGGTTGAACAGTGCCCGAAACCGTTCCTCGCTCTCGCGCCGCGCCTCGTCGGACAGTTGGGCACGCACCAGCGCCAGCGTGCGCTGGCGCACCAGCAAGGCCACGGTGGACGCCAGCAACAGCGACACCAGCGCCGCGGCCAGCCCCGCCAGCCATGGCAGGCGGGTTTCAGACGGGGTGAGGAACGACCGGGTGGGGTAGAAGGTGAGCTGCCAGCGCCGGTCGTGCACCGCCAGCACACGCACCAGGGGCCGGGCACCGGGCAGGCCAGGGGCGGTCTGCTCCAGCAAGGGCCGCACGGCGTTGTCACCCGAGTTGGGGCGCACGGGCCCCAGGTCGTCCATGGAGACCGCGATTCCGTTCAAGAACCCTTGGCTGCCCAGTCCCTGCACCAGGTCATACACCCGCAGGGTCGAGGCCACCGCCCCCACAAAACGCTGCTCGGCCGTGCCTGCGGTGGGGTCGAACACCGGTACTCGGATGACGATGCCTGCCCGGTGCGTGGACTCTTGCAGCAGATCGAACGGTGCAGACACCACGGTTTGACCACTGTCTCGGCTGTAGCGCATGGCCGCCAGGTTGGTGGGCTGTGCGCTGATGTCCAGCCCCAGAACACTCTCGTTGCCAAACATCGGCCAAAGGTACTCGGCCACAAAGTATTCGGCCCGCTCCCCGGGTGGGTGGATCTTGAACTGGGGCAAGCCTTCGGGGGACAGCGAGGTGTCGGCCCGCACCCGGGCCTCGTAGGCCTCGCGCTCGGGCCCGGGCACCCAGCGCGTGAAGGACAGGTTGCGCACGCCGGGGTACCGCTGGCCCACCTCCATCTCGCTGGCGGCCCGTTCAAAGTCCAGGCGCGACAGGCGCGGGTTGGCGGTAAAAAGGCCCCGCAGCCCATTGACCACCTCGGTATGGCCTGCGATACGTTGGCTCAGTGCGTCGGAGAACGCCCTGGTTTCCTGTGTGAAGCGGGCCTCCTCAATCTGGGCCATCGACGCTGCCTGATGCTGCGCCAGCCACAGGCTCAGCACCAGGCCCAAGGCAGCCACCCCAATGCCCGCCACCCAATGCCGATAACGGCTTTGGGGCGCCTGCGCAGTCAGCGGGGAGGGATGGAAAGAAGTCAGAGACGCACCTTTGCGTTACCAGCCCCCAATGGGGCCGGAGGCCATGCAAGTTGCGCAGGATAGCGGCAATCCAGCCCCCGTGGAGCCAACATTTGGTTACGGCGAAAAATTTAAGAAAAAAGTGCCTCCAGCGCCACAGTGGCATGCCTGACAAGCTATGAATTGATGAGCATATTTCATAGTCCACGCACCCACGGGTTTACCCGATGGCTGCGCCCGTGGCCACCGGGTACGGCGCAAACCGGCTGTGGTTTTCGTTCACATCCAGCGCCCGCCCGATGGGCGGAAACGCGCGCTGAGGGCAGGCGTCGCGCTCGCACACCTTGCAGCCCATACCGATCGGTACGGCGGCCTCGGGGCGTGCCAAGTCCAGCCCGCGCGAATACACCAGCTGCGGCGCGTGGCGGATGTCGCAGCCCAGCGCCACCGAGAACTCCTTGCCCGGCACGCCCCACCCGCCCCCGCTGCGCGACACGGTGCGCGCCACCCACAGGTAAGCCCGCCCATCCGGCATGCGCGCCACCTGCGGCACGATGCGCCCGGGCTGTGCAAAGGCCTCGTACACGTTCCACAGCGGGCAGGTGCCGCCGATCTTGCTGAAGTGAAAGTGGGTGGCTGACTGCCGCTTGCTGATGTTGCCCGCGCGGTCCACGCGGATGAAGAAGAAGGGCACCCCCCGCGCACTGGGCCGCTGCAGGGTGGACAGGCGGTGGCACACGGTCTCGAAGCCTACGCCAAACTGCTGGCCCAGCCGGTCGATGTCGTAGTGGTGGGCCTCGGCCGCCCGCAAAAAGGCGGTGTAAGGCAATACCAGCGCCCCCGCAAAGTAGTTGGCCAAGCCGATGCGCGCCAGTGCCCGAGCCTGGTCGCTGGACAAACCGGCGCCAGCGGCCAGGCGTTGCAGCTCGGCGCCCTGCTCCAGAAACGCCAGCTGCGTTGCCATCTGAAACGCCCGCTGCCCCCGCTCCAGCCCCGCCGCCAACTGCAGCACGCCGGTTTCAGACTGGAACACGCGCTGCGCCTGCCCCGGCAGGTCGGCCACATCCACCACCCGCACGCCATGGGCGGCCAGCAGGCGCTGGGCCAGCGCCTCGTCCGCACGGCCGGGCTGCAGGCCCCAGTCGGCAGCGCACCGCTCCGCGGCGTCGTCCAGCTCGGCGATGTGGTTCTGGCGCGCAAAGAAGAAGTCGCGGACTTCTTCATAGGCCATGGGCGGGTGGTGGGCCATGACGCCCTCGCCGCCCGGGTCGTTGCCCAGGGAGGCCAGGCGTTCGAGCGCCTGGCGGTGCCGCCGGTGCAGCGCGAGCAGCGTGCGCGCCACCGCGGGCATACCGGCGGCCAGCTCGCGGATTTCGGCGAGCGACACAGCATCGCCCGCGCCCTCCCCGCCCACACCTGCGGGCAGGTCGGCCAGCACCTCGCGCAGGCCGGTGATGAGGCGCGCCTCATCGTCATCGGAGAACCGCTGCACATCCACGCCAAACACGGCGTTGATCTTGAGCAGCACCGGCACCGTGAGCGGACGCTGGTTCTGCTCCAGCTGGTTCAGGTAGCTGGCCGACAGGTCCAGCGCACGCGCCAGCGCCACCTGGGTCATGCCGCGTTCTTCGCGCAGGCGGCGCAGGCGCACGCCCATGAAGGTTTTTTTCATCGTTTCTTTCGCTGTGGGGTCGTGCCATTCGTTCGCAAAACCAACCTGCAAATAATTCGCAAACTTTGCAAATTGCAGACACCACCCTCGCAATCATTCGCCAATTCAGCCCTTACAGAGGGGTGCCATTGTGCGTAAATTGCGAAGCATGACAACCCCTCAAGGCACCGTCGAGCTGACGGAAATCGTCTTCCCTGCCGAAGCCAACCACTACGGCACGCTGTTTGGCGGCAACGCCTTGCAGCTGATGGCCAAGGCGGCGTTTCTGGCGGCACGCGGTGCCGCAGCGCGCGACGTGGTGATGGCGGGCGTGACCGATGTGCGTTTTCTGGCCCCGGTGCCCGTGGGCCATGTGCTCACGCTGCGCGCCTGGGTCAGCCGCGTGGGCCGCAGCTCGCTCACCGTGTGCGTGAACGGCCTGGCCGCCACGCTGGGCTCGCCGCCAGAGGCCGTGCTGCAGGGGGTTTTCGACATGGTGGCCGTGGACGCCAAAGGCCGACCCACGCCCATCGCCAACGCTTATGTGAACCCGGAGGAGACCCCATGAACACCCCCACCACCGTTGAAACCATGGGCTTCAAGCCCAAGAAATCCGTGGCCCTGTCGGGCGTGACGGCGGGCAACACCGCCCTGTGCACCGTGGGCCGCACGGGCAACGACCTGCACTACCGGGGCTACGACATCCTGGACATCGCCGAGGTCTGCGAGTTTGAAGAAATCGCCCACCTGCTGGTGCACGGCAAGCTGCCCACACGTGCCGAGCTGCGTGCCTACAAGGCCAAGCTCAAGGCCCTGCGCGGCCTGCCTCTGTCGGTAAAGCAGGCGCTGGAGCAACTGCCCGCCGCCAGCCACCCCATGGACGTGATGCGCACGGGGGTCTCGGCCCTGGGCTGCGCGCTGCCAGAAAAGGACGACCACAACCTGCCCGGTGCGCGTGACATCGCCGACCGGTTGATGGCATCGCTGGGCTCCATGCTGCTCTACTGGTATCACTGGGCCAGCTCGGGCCGCCGCATCGAGGTGGAAACGGACGACGACTCCATCGGTGCGCACTTTTTGCACCTGCTGCATGGCACCCCGCCCAGTGCGGCCTGGGAGCGCGCCATGCACACCTCGCTCAACCTGTATGCCGAGCATGAGTTCAATGCTTCCACCTTCACCGCCCGCGTGGTGGCAGGCACGGGCAGCGACATGTATTCGGCCATCACCGGCGCCATCGGTGCGCTGCGCGGCCCCAAGCATGGCGGCGCGAATGAGGTGGCCTTCGAGATCCAGAAGCGCTACGACAGCCCCGACGAGGCCGAGGCCGACATCCGCCGTCGCGTGGAGGCCAAGGAGGTCGTGATCGGCTTCGGCCACCCGGTCTACACGGTGAGCGACCCGCGCAACGTCGTCATCAAGGGCGTGGCGCGCAACCTGTCTCAAGAGGCGGGCAGCCCCCAGATGTTCGACATTGCCGAGCGGCTGGGATCGGGGAGGCGGGGGGTGAAAAAGATGTTCCCCACCCTCGACTGGTTCAGCGCCGTGAGCTACCACATGATGGGTGTGCCCACCGCCATGTTCACACCGCTGTTCGTCATAGCACGCACCAGCGGCTGGGCGGCGCACATCATCGAGCAGCGCATCGACAACAAGATCATCCGGCCGAGCGCGAACTACACCGGGCCCGAAGACCTGGCGTTTGTGCCCATTCAAGACCGCAAGTAAAACAACGCCCCCAGCCCCACGCCCATGAACACCCTGTATCGCAAGCCGCTGCCCGGCACGCAGCTGGACTACTTCGACGCCCGCGCCGCTGTCGAGGCCCTGCAGCCTGGCGCCTGGGCCACCCTGCCCTACACCGCCCGCGTGCACGCCGAAAACATCGTGCGCCGCGCCGACCCGGCCACTGTCAATGACTGCCTGCGCCAGCTCATCGACCGCAGGCGCGACCGCGACTTCCCCTGGTACCCCGCGCGCGTGGTGTGCCACGACATCCTGGGCCAGACGGCGCTGGTGGACCTGGCGGGCCTGCGCGATGCGATTGCCAAGGAGGGCGGCGACCCGTCCCAGGTGAACCCCGTGGTGCCGGTGCAGCTCATCGTGGACCATTCGCTGGCCGTGGAATGTGGCGGGGTCGACCCCGAGGCGGTTGCCAAGAACCGCGCCCTTGAAGAACGCCGCAACGAAGACCGCCTTCACTTCATCGAGTGGACGAAAAAAGCCTTTGCCAACGTGGATGTGATCCCCGCGGGGGACCGGGGCATGCCCCAGCACAAACCGGGAAAAAAAGCGCCCCGGGGCCCTGCCGCCCGGGGCGTGGCCTACCCCGACACCTGCGTAGGCACTGACAGCCACACGCCGCATGTGGATGCGCTGGGCGTGATCGCCATCGGCGTTGGCGGCCTGGAGGCCGAGAACGTGATGCTGGGCCGCGCATCGATGATGCGGCTGCCCGAAATGGTGGGCGTGGAGCTGACCGGCCAGCGCCAGGACGGCATCACCGCCACCGATGTGGTGCTGGCGCTCACCGAGTTTCTGCGCAAAGCCAAGGTGGTGGGCGCGTACCTGGAGTTCTTTGGCGATGGCGCAGCCAAGCTGACCATTGGCGACCGCGCCACCATCTCCAACATGGCGCCGGAATATGGCGCCACGGCGGCGCTGTTCGGCATTGATGAACAAACGCTGGACTACCTGCGGCTGACCGGCCGCGAGGCCAGCCAGATCAAGCTGGTCGAAACCTATGCCAAAACCGCTGGCTTGTGGGCCGATGCGCTCGCGGGCGCCATGTACGACCGCACCCTGCGCTTTGACCTGTCTACCGTGGTGCGCAACCTGGCTGGCCCCTCCAACCCACATGCGCGCGTGGCCACGTCCGACCTGGCCGCCCGGGGCATTGCGGGTCCCTGGGCCCTGCCGTCGCCAGGCGAAGGCACGATGCCCGATGGCGCCGTGGTTATTGCCGCCATCACCAGCTGCACCAACACCAGCAACCCGCGCAACGTGATCGCTGCCGCCCTGCTGGCGCGCAACGCGCACCGGCAGGGCCTCACACGCAAGCCCTGGGTCAAGACCTCGCTCGCGCCCGGCTCCAAGGCGGTGGAGCTGTATTTGAAGGAAGCTGGTCTGCTGGCCGACCTGGAGGCACTGGGCTTTGGCATCGTGGCCTTTGCCTGCACCACCTGCAACGGCATGAGCGGCGCGCTGGACCCGGCGATTCAGCAGGAGATCATCGCCCGCGACCTGTACGCCACCGCCGTGCTCTCGGGCAACCGCAACTTTGACGGTCGCATCCACCCGTATGCCAAACAGGCGTTTCTGGCCTCGCCGCCCCTGGTCGTGGCCTATGCGATTGCGGGCACGGTACGGTTTGACATCGAAAAGGATGTG
>Ga0066256_1003920_pt1 | contig 13759 bp, 12 predicted proteins | sample ThiBio_1000_biof_FD_87107 | JGI IMG/M metagenome (GOLD analysis project Ga0066256, IMG submission 87107) | Wastewater bioreactor microbial communities from Cape Town, South Africa - Thiocy_expt_1000_biof (version 2) | ecosystem: Engineered > Bioreactor > Thiocyanate-remediating >...
CGGTGAAAGGGGTGGTGACCGACGCGCTGCCGAGGCCCGCATCGTCGAGCGCCTGTCGCACCTGCGCCAGCGGCACGCCCGGCACGAAATTCTCGTCGAGCGGCATCGTCGCGGAGCCGTCGCGCACCGAAGTGACGACGGTCGAGCCGATCTCGGTGCGCGCCACCCCGTCGCGCAGCGCGACGCCGCGCACGCCCTTCGGTCGATACGCCACCGAGCCGGGCAGGTCGCCGGGACCGAAATCGGCGCAGCCGCCGAGCCAGGGGATCGAGGAAGCGGCGGCGAGCGCGGCGCTCGCGCGCAGGCAGGCGCGCCGGGTCGGATTCATCGTTGCTCCTTGCGGTTCGGGCATCCGATTCTCCGTGAAACCGCAGCGGCGAGCGTCGATTCACCGACGGCGGCACCGGCGGCGGGGTCGGCGCGGATGCCGGCGACGAAAAGGGTGACAATCGCTGGCGAAGGCCGCGTTCCCGAACTCGGGGCGGCCCGGCCGCCCGCCAGCCGGCGCGCCCCCCCCCGCCTCCTTCCCCCGAATCCTGCGCGATGCCCGATTCCGCTTTCCACGGCGTGTTCCCCTACCTCGTTTCTCCGGTCGATGCCGACGGGCGCGTTCGCACCGAGGTGCTTGCGCGCCTGTGCGACGACCTGATTGGCGCCGGTGTGCACGGGCTCGCCGCGCTCGGCTCCACCGGCGAGTTCGCCTACCTGGGCTGGGAGCAGCAACGCGAAGTGGTGGCCACCGTCGTCGAGGCGGCGGCCGGGCGCGTGCCCGTGCTCGCGGGCGTGGCCGCGACGACGATCGCCGAAGCGCAGCGACGCGCGCGCGCCTTCGCGCAGATGCGCTGCGACGGGATCATCGCCATCCTCGAGGCCTATTTCCCGATCGCCGACGACGGCGTGCAGGCGTATTTCGAGTCGATCGCGCGCGCTGTCGACCTGCCGCTGGTGCTCTATACGAATCCGAACTTCCAGCGCTCCGATCTGTCGCTGCCGGTGATCGAGCGCCTGAGCCGCGTGCCGAACATCGTCGGCATCAAGGACGCGTCGTCGAACACCGGACGGCTGCTGTCGATCCTCGATCGCGTCGAGGGGCGCATGCAGGTGTTCGCGGCGTCCGCCCACATCCCGGCGTGCGTGATGCTGATCGGCGGCGTCGGCTGGATGGCGGGCCCCGCGTGCATCGCCCCCCGGCAGAGCGTCGCACTGTACGAGGCGTGCCGCGACCGCGACTGGGCGCGCGCGATGGACCTGCAGCGCCCGCTGTGGCGGCTGAACCAGGCGTTCGCCAAACACAACCTCGCCGCATGCATCAAGGGCGGGCTCGAGCTGCAGGGCTATGCGGTGGGCGCTCCGCTGCCGCCGCAGGCGCCGCTTTCGCCCGCCGGCGTCGACGAGGTGCGCGCCGCGCTGCAGGCGATCGGCGCGCTGCCGGACCATGGAGGCTGATTGCTCATGACGACGAACGACGCATCGATGCGCATGGAGCGCGACACTTTCGGCCCCATCGAGGTGCCGGCCGACCGGCTGTGGGGCGCGCAGACGCAGCGCTCGCTGCACCACTTCGCCATCTCGGGCGAGCGCATGGCGCCCGAGCTGATCCGCGCGTTGGCCCAGGTCAAGCGGGCCAGTGCCTATGTGAACAACGCACTGGGCCTGCTCGACGCCGCCAAGACCACGGCCATCGTGGCGGCGGCGGATGAGGTGATTGGCGGTGGCCACCTGCAGGAGTTTCCGCTGGTGGTGTGGCAGACCGGCTCGGGCACCCAGACCAACATGAACATGAACGAGGTGCTGGCCAACCGCGCCAGCGAGCTGTTGGGTGGCCCGCGCGGCGAGGCGCGGCTGGTGCACCCCAACGACGAGGTGAACAAGAGCCAGTCGAGCAATGACGTGTTCCCCACCGCCATGCACCTGGCGGCGGTGGACGCGCTGATGCACCGCCTGCTGCCCGCGCTGCACGGCCTGCGCACCACGCTGGCGGCGAAGGCGAAGGCGTTTGATGGCATCGTGAAGATTGGCCGCACCCACCTGCAGGACGCCACGCCCCTCACACTGGGCCAGGAGATCTCGGGCTGGGTAGCGCAGCTGCAGCATGGCGAACAGCATGTGCGTGCCGCGCTGCCCCATCTGGGCGAGCTGGCCCTGGGTGGCACGGCCGTGGGCACGGGGCTCAATGCGCCTGCGGGTTATGCGCAGGCCGTGGCCAAGGAGCTGGCCGACCTGACGGGCCTGCCGCTGGTCACCGCCCCTAACAAGTTCGAGGCCCTGGCCAGCTGCGATGCGCTGGTGCATGCCCATGGCGCGCTCAAGACCCTGGCGGCCAGCCTGATGAAGATTGCCAACGATGTGCGCTGGCTGGCCAGCGGCCCGCGCAGCGGGCTGGGCGAGATCACCATCCCCGAGAACGAGCCGGGCTCGTCCATCATGCCGGGCAAGGTCAACCCCACGCAGTGCGAGGCGCTGACCATGCTGTGCGCGCAGGTGCTGGGCAATGACGTGGCCATCAACATCGGCGGGGCCTCGGGCAACTTCGAGCTGAACGTGTTCCGCCCGATGGTGATCCACAACTTTTTGCAGAGCGTGCGCCTGCTGGCCGACGGCATGGCCAGCTTCAACGAGCACTGCGCCGTGGGCATCGAGCCCAACCAGGCCCGCATCAACGACCTGGTGGAGCAGTCGCTGATGCTGGTGACGGCGCTGAACCCCCACATCGGCTACGACAAGGCGGCCTTCATTGCCAAGAAGGCGCACAAGGAGGGCACCAGCCTGCGTGCCGCCGCCATCGCGTCGGGCCATGTGACGGGCGAGCAGTTTGACCAGTGGGTAGTGCCGGGGGATATGGTGGGGCGCTGATTTCCTTGATGCAGGCCCTAGGCCCTATGCCCGAGGCTTGCTCAGAAACGCCAGCAGTCTGCGCTCGGCAGCGCTGAGGCCGCGGGGTGATGTGGCGCCGCCAAGGCGGGCCCACACCTGCTGGCTGCGTGGGCTAGGGTCGGACGCGATCTGTGCGCCCAGCGCAAGGACGGCGGGGTGCACGTACGACTTTTTGCACACGGCGGGCGTGTTGCCCAATTGGTAGGCCACCTCGGCCAGGATGGCTTGGGCGCTGTAGCCCAGACCCTTCTCCGTGGGGTTGGCGGCATCCGCACCAGTGCAGGCTAGCCGGGTCAGCTCCAGCGCCTGCGTGGTCCCGTGCCAGGTCCGAAAGTCCTTGGCGGTAAAGCGTTCGCCGTCGGCCTTGCCAGCAGTGCGGGTGATCTCGTTCAGGTAGTCATTCACGTCGCCAGAACCCAGGGTGCGCAGGTTGCCGTCTTCATCCGCATACTGAAAAAGCTCTTGCCCCGGCAACTGCTGGCAGCGGCGCACCACGCGGGCCACCTGCGGGTCGTTCAGGGTGGTCTCCTGCTGCACCCCGCTCTTGCCGCGAAAGCGCAGCCGCAGCTCGTTGCCCTGCAGCCGCGCATGCCGCGTGCGCAGCGTTGTCAGGCCATACGAGCGGTTGGTGCTGGCGTATTCCTCATTGCCGACGCGCAGAAAAGTGGTGTCCAGCAGGCGCACCAGCGTGGCCAGCAGCCGCTCGCGCGTGAGCACCGGGCCTCGGCGGGGTGTGGCCAGGTCGCGCGCCACGCGGGCCCGGATGCGTGGCAGAGCCCTGCCAAAGGCCTGCATGTGCTCGAACTTGCCTTCGTCCCGCTGGCGGCGCCACAGGGGGTGGTAGCGGTACTGGCGCCGCCCGCGTGCATCGAGCCCGGTGGCCTGCAGGTGTCCGTTGGGCAGGGGGCAGATCCACACCTGGGTGTAGGCCGGCGGGATGGCCAGGCGCCGGATGCGATCGATCTCTGCCAGGTCTTGCAGCCATTGGCCATCGGGCAGCCGGTAGCGAAACGCCTTGGCGCCGCAGCGTACCCGGGTAATGCCCGGCAGTGGGGGGCTGACGTACACCAAGCCACCTTGCAGTCCGGGTGATGGGGAGGGCGCGGGTTCGGATGAGCGGGCCGAGGATGAGGTGCCGGGCTTGGGGGATGCGGGCATGAGGGGCAGTGAATAAAGCCGGTGAGTGGGCTTTGATCACACCCGCTGGTGCCCGCGAGCGGTGTAGGCCTGTGGCGTGCGCTGCGGTGAGCGACCCGCGCAACCGTGCTGTGGAATCCGTGCCGCGATGTGGTGCGAAAAGAGGCTGTGGCGCATATCGAATATGCGCTTGTTGCTATCAAAAGCGTATCAATCTGGCGCCGTCGGATCCAGCGCAAAGCCCACGCCATACACCGACCGGATCCAGTCGCTGCCGTCTGTGCTGGCGGCCTTGAGCTTCTTGCGCAGGTTCTTGATGTGGCTATCGATGGCGCGCTCGTTCACGTCCAGCGTGTCGTCATAGGCCTGGTCCAGCAGCTGGGCCCGCGAGAAGATGCGCCCGGTCTGCCGCGCCAGCACCTGCAGCAGCTTGAACTCGCGGCGGGTCAGTCCCAGCGGAGTGCCGTGCAATGTGGCTTGCCAGTGCGATTCGTCCAGCATTAAGGCGGCGGTGGTTGTCTGGTGGGCTGGCGGCTCTTGGGCGGCAGCGGTGCGGCGCAGCACGGCCTTGACGCGGGCCACCACCTCGCGCGGTGAAAACGGTTTGCAGATGTAGTCGTCCGCTCCCAGCTCCAGACCGATGAGGCGGTCCACTTCTTCCACACGGGCCGTGAGCATGATGATGGGGGGCTGCGTGTGGCGCCGCGCCTGGCGCAACATCTCCAGGCCGTCCATGCCGGGCAGCATGATGTCCAGCAGCGTGAGGTCGGGCGGTGTGGTGATGAGGCTGGCGAGGGCTGCGCGGCCTTCGGCCTGGTGCTCCACCGTGTAGCCCGCGTGGCGCAGGTAGTCCACCACGATGGCGGCGATGTCGGGTTCGTCTTCGACGACAAGGATGCGGGGGCTCATGAAGGGTTGTCCAGCAAGGGCAGTTGCAGCGTGATGCGCAGGCCGCCGAGGGGGGAAGGTTCGGCCGTCAGCGTGCCGCCGTGCGCGAGCACGATGGCGCGGCAGATCGCCAGGCCCAGGCCTGATCCGCCGTGGTAGCGGTTGCGCGAGGTTTCGGCGCGGTACAGGCGGTCAAAGATGCGGGGCAGCTCGTGCGCGGGCACGCCGGGCGCGCTGTCGTCCAGCTGCACCTGCAGCTGCGGGACTCCATCGGTCGGCGGCAGCAGGCGTGCTGCAATGCGCAGCAGGCCGCTCGCGTCGGTGTAGCGCAGGCTGTTTTCCAGCAGGTTCAAAAACACCTGGTGCAGTTGCTGTGCGTCGCCACGCACCAGGGGCGCGGGCTGAGCAGTGCCCTGTGCGGTCAGGGGGTCCAGGCCGGTAGTGTCCACATCAATCCCAGCCTGCGCCAGACGGGGGCGCATGGACGCCAGCGCCTCGGCCAGCAGCGACAGCGGGTGCACGGGCACCTGGGCCGAGGGGGCGCTGGTGCCCGCTGCATCCAGGCTGGCGCGCAGGTCGCCCACCAGCTGGATCAGCCGCATCACCTGCCGGTGCAGGCGCAGCGCAGTCTTGTCGTCAAAGGGGCGGATGCCGTCCTGCACAGCCTCGATCTCGGCGCGCATGGCGGCCAGGGGTGTGCGCAGCTCGTGGGCCACGTCGCCCAGCCACTGGCGGCGGCTGGCCTCGATGCTGCCCAGCTGTTCGGCCATGGTGTTAAAGGTGCGGGCCAGCTGGGCCAGCTCGTCGTTGCCGTGCACGGGCACGCGGGTGTGCAGGTGACCTTGCGCGATGCCGCGCGCGCCGGTGGCCAGGGCCTCGACCGGGGCCAGCCAGCGCCGCGCGAGCCAGCCCGACAGCAGCAGCGCCAGGGCCAGACCGGCGAGGCCCGTCCACGCCACAAAGCCAAGGTGCTGCGCCAGAAAGGCCTGGTCGGCCTCGCTGCGCACGCCCTGGGGCGGTGCGAGCACGAGGTGGCCGATGACCTGGCCGCTGGCGCCGCGCAGTGCCAGACGGGCGCCCCCGGGCTGGGGCGCAGTGCCTGCGACCAGCTGATCTTGCGCGTCCAGCAGGCCCAGGCGGGGGTAGATGTCATCCGGGTGGCGTTGGGGCGGGGCAGCGCCCCGGTCCCTGGGGCGCAGGGCGTCGTTGGGCGGGCGCGGGGGCGGGCCATTGCCCGGGTCGGTGCCACGGCCACCCTGGCTGTCGTTGGCCGCAGGGGCACTGGCCGCGCTGGCAGGCTGCGTCAAGAGGTCGGATTGCACGGAGGGGGCAGGGGACGCAGGTGGCGCGGCAAACGGGCTACTGCGGTCGGGCGGCGGGCCATTGGGCGGGCGGAAACCGCCGGGCCCGCGCGAGCCGCCGCTCGGGTGGGTGAGCCGTCCCCACAGGGAGGGCTGCCCGCGCAGGCTGTCCCAGCCGCCCGTCTGGGTGTGGTGAGACTGCAGGCGTTCGGCCAGCCAGTCCATGCGGGCCAGCTCGATCTCGGCGACATACGGCCCCAGGCCCCGCTGCAGCCCCAGGCGTGAGAACCCCACAAAGATCAGCAGCAGCGCCAGCAGCAGCGCGGCCAGGGCGATGAAGGCTTTGCGGTGCAGCGTCAGGTGGGGCACGGGGGCAAGGGAGCGCAGGGGCGGCCTGGTGGGTCAGCGGGCGGGGGGCGGGCCACCCGCGCCGGGGCCACCGGGCCCGCCAGCGGGCATGGCCACCAGGGTGCCGTCCATTGTGCGGCAAGTGCCGGCCAGGGTTTTGCCGTCGGGCATGGTGAGCGTGACGGAGGCGCCTTCGGTCTTGCCCTTGCAGGCGGCGTAGGCCTCTGGAGGCGGCGCGGGCGGTGTGCCGCGGGCGGGCTGGGCGTGGCTGGGGGTTGCAGCGGCCAGGGAGATCAGAGCCAGGCTTGCGAGAAGGGTGTGCATCTGTTGCATGGTGTGCCTTAGAAATGAGCGGAAGAAGCGATGGGGAGGGGCTCAGACCGCGATGGAGATCGTGATGCTGGCGGAGTAGCCACCGCCGGAGTTGGCCTGCATGGTGGTCATCTCCAGATCGGTGCCGTCGCTGAACACGTTGTCGGTGGCGAAGGTGATGGAGGCCAGGTTGCGCACGCTGGCGCTGTAGCCGGAATTGGCGCTGTATATGCTGCTGAGCAGCGCGGTGGGAAAGGCCAGCTGCGTGGTCTTGATCTTGTTGGCGGCTTTGGTCGCCGATGCCAGCGTGGGGTAAATCTCCAGGTGCATGTGGGGCATGCGTCCTGCATAGCAGCCCGGCACGATGGTGGTGAAGGTGACGGTGCCATTGGCGTCCGTGGCCTGCACGCCGCGCAGGTAGTTGTCAGCGATGTTGTTGGAGGAATAGACGGAGTAGTTGCCGTCTTGCGTGCAGTGCCACAGGTAGATGGCGTACCCCGACAGCGGTGCGCAGTTGGCCTTGGTGTTGGTGAGCGTTATGGTGATGGACAGCGGCACGCCGCTGACTTGGCTGGACGAACCCACCGAGCTGCGGATGTCCGAACGCACGATGCCGCTGAGCGCGAGCACGTTGTAGGTGTTGTTGCTGGCCGTGGAGCCGTCGGCAGGGTAGGGGCCGGCGGTTTCTTCGGGCACCAGGGAACAGGTGGTGGTTGTGCCGGTGCCCGTTCCCGTGCCGGTCCCTGATCCGGTGCCGGTGCCGCTGCCCGTGCCCGAACCGGAGTCTGTACCAGTGCCTGCGTCAGTGCTGGGGCTGTCCCCGCCTCCGCCGCAGCCCCACAGGGTGGCAGCGCCCAGGGAGCCCAGCGCGCTCAATGCCAGGCGGCGGCTGGTGGCGGTGGGTGGTGTGAGGGAGGCTGCTGCATCGGGTGCAGGTGCTGTGGCGGCGGTCGAGGCGAGAGAGTGCAGAGGGGGCATGGATTTCTCCTTCGGGTGGGTCTGCACCGCACTGTGCCTACCGATTGAGGAGAAATCTGGGAGCGCCGCGGGGCGCTGCCTGCTGAAGTGTGGCTACTTCAAATTTGATAGCTGCCAGCGCATATTCCACTAGCGCTATGGGCAGTTTTGACTGATATTTTGCCCTGGGCGGGCGCAGCGGTGCCGGGCCGCCCAGGGACTCCCGCTGTGCTCAGTGGCTGTCGGACGAGTGCGACATCAGACGGTCGGTCAGCGCAATCGCCAGGGCGCTGAGCAGGAACACCACATGGATGATGGTCTGCCACATCAGCACCTTGAGGTCGTAGTTGGCGGCGTTGATGAAGGTCTTGAGCAGGTGGATGGAGCTGATGCCGATGATGGCGGTGGCCAGCTTGACCTTGAGCACCGAGGCGTTTACGTGGCTCAGCCACTCGGGCTGGTCGGGGTGGTCTTCGAGGTGCAGGCGCGAGACAAAGGTCTCGTAGCCGCCCACGATCACCATGATCAGCAGGTTGGAGATCATCACCACGTCGATCAGCGCCAGCACCACCAGCATGATGATGGTCTCGTTGAGCGCGGTGACCTGGAAATCGCTCTTGTAACCAATGCTGGACACCAGGCTTTGCAGGGCCGTCGTGTTGCCAAAGGCGGCTTCGATCAGGTGCACCAGCTCCACCCAGAAATGGAAGACGTACACCGCCTGCGCCAGGATCAGGCCCAGATACAGCGGCAATTGCAGCCACCGGCTGGCGAAGATCATCGAAGGCAGGGGGCGCAGTGGCGCGGGGGGCTTGTGTTGGGGAGAGGACATGGCACTCGCAAAGGGTTGCAGGACGCGCGATTTTAGGGGGCGCGAATGTCTTCGCGATGGCATGCTGGGCGGAGCCTGTCGTGCCCGGGCCCGTCGCCGGGAACGACCGCACCGCTGGCGTGGGGGAGGCCGCGCAGCCTGCGCCCGGCGGGCCGCGATGGCGTACTCTGTAAGCTTCGCGCCAGTCAGTGGCCTGTAAGTGCCGAGCCCGACAGTACCGCCCAATTCCAATTCCCATTAGATCCAGGAGACAACACCATGAGTGCGCCCACATCCGCCATCGAGTCCGTGCTGGTTGAGAACCGCGTGTTCCCGCCCTCGGACGCAATTGTCAAAGCCGCGCGCGTGTCCGGCATGGCGGGCTATGAGGCGCTGTGTGCCGAAGCCGAGAAGGACTTCGAGGGCTTCTGGGCGCGCCAGGCACAGGCCAACCTGCAGTGGACCAAGCCTTTCACGCGCACGCTGGACGGGTCCAACGCGCCGTTCTTTCAGTGGTTTGCCGATGGTGAACTCAACGCATCGGCCAACTGCCTCGACCGCCACATCGGCACCCCCACCGAAAACAAGACCGCCGTCATCTTCGAAGCCGACGATGGCACCGTCACCAAGATCACCTACAAAGAGCTGCTGGCCCGGGTGAGCCAGTTTGCCAACGCGCTCAAGGCCCACGGTGTGGCCAAGGGCGACCGCGTGCTGATCTACATGCCCATGACCATCGAAGGCGTAGTGGCGATGCAGGCCTGCGCGCGCATTGGCGCCACGCACAGCGTGGTGTTTGGCGGCTTCAGCGCCAAGGCCGTGCACGAGCGCATCATCGACGCCGGTGCCGTGGCCGTGATCACCGCCAACTACCAGATGCGCGGCGGCAAGGAGCTGCCGCTCAAGGCCATTATCGATGAAGCCCTGGCCATGGGCGGTTGCGACACCATCCGCAACGTGTTCGTCTACCAGCGTACGGCCACGGCCTGCAACATGGTGGCCGGGCGCGACAAGACCTTTGCCGAAGCCTTGGCTGGCCAAAGCACCGAATGCGCCCCGGTGGCCGTGGGTGCCGAGCACCCGCTGTTCATCCTGTACACCAGCGGCTCCACCGGCAAGCCCAAGGGCGTGCAGCACAGCACCGGCGGCTATCTGCTGTGGGCCAAGATGACCATGGACTGGACGTTCGACCTGCGCGCCGACGACGTATTCTGGTGCACGGCCGACATCGGCTGGATCACGGGCCACACCTACGTCGCCTATGGCCCGCTGGCGGCAGGCGCCACGCAGATCATCTTTGAAGGCATCCCCACCTTCCCGAACGCAGGCCGCTTCTGGCAGATGATCGAGCGCCACAAGTGCACCATCTTCTACACCGCTCCCACGGCCATCCGCTCGCTCATCAAGGCCGCTGAGTCCGACGAGGCGGGGCACCACGCGCGCTCCAACCCGTCGAGCCTGCGCCCCCTGGGTAGCGTGGGCGAGCCCATCAACCCCGAAGCTTGGATGTGGTACCACAAGAACGTGGGTGGCGAGCGTTGCCCCATCGTGGACACCTTTTGGCAGACCGAAACCGGCGGCCACGTCATCACCCCGCTGCCCGGCGCCACACCGCTGGTGCCCGGCAGCTGCACCTTGCCCCTGCCCGGCATCACGGCCGCCATCGTGGACGAAATGGGCAACGACGTACCCAATGGCTCGGGCGGTATCCTGGTCATCAAGAAGCCCTGGCCCAGCATGATCCGCACCATCTGGAACGACCCTGAACGCTTCAAGAAGAGCTACTTCCCTGAAGAACTCAAGGGCTACTACCTGGCGGGTGACGGCGCCGTGCGCAGCGCCGACCGGGGCTACTTCCGCATCACGGGCCGCATCGACGACGTGCTGAACGTGTCGGGCCACCGCATGGGCACGATGGAGATCGAATCGGCCCTGGTCGCCAAGACCGACCTCGTGGCCGAAGCCGCCGTGGTGGGCCGCCCTGATGACGTGACCGGCGAGGCCATCTGCGCGTTTGTGGTGCTCAAGCGCTCCCGCCCCACCGGCGAGGAAGCCAAGCAGATCGCCAACGAGCTGCGCAACTGGGTGGCCAAGGAGATTGGCCCCATTGCCAAGCCGAAGGACATCCGCTGTGGCGACAACCTGCCCAAGACCCGCAGCGGCAAGATCATGCGCCGCCTGCTGCGCAGCATCGCCAAGGGCGAGGCCATTACCCAGGACACCAGCACGCTGGAGAATCCGGCAATTCTGGATCAGTTGGCCCAGACCAACTGATCCAGAAGGCGCCGTGCACAACGGCGCCAGCGTGCAGCGCTTGCCGGATTCGGGGACACTCATATCGCGCAGCGATGTGATGTGGCCACAGAACCCGTTGATCATCACCCGGGTACGTGATCGAAACAGCGGGCCCGCTCACCCGGCAGGCTCGCAGCGCGCTTTGTAGGACGCAATCTCCAATTACTTCTTTGGAGCTGGTGAATCCCTGCGCATGCGTTACAACGGCAGCATGGCGTGGCCGGTCATCGTGGCCGGGCGCCGCTGACCGGAGATTTCACATGCAACTGCGTTCCTTCGTTTTGCTGCTGACCGTGCTGGCCATCGCCGCACTGGCCGCCCTGAACTGGCCCACGCTGGCGGCTCCCTCCCTCGTATCGCTGGGCGTGGTGTCGTTTGAGGCACCCCTTGGCCTGCTGATGCTGGCCCTCACCACGTTGTTGGGCATCTTCTTTTTGGCGTACGTGTTGTCGCTGCAGGGATCGGTGCTGCTCGAAACCCGTCGCCACACCAAAGAGCTGCAGGCGCAACGCGAGCTGGCCGACAAGGCCGAGGCGTCTCGCTTCACGGAGCTGCGTGCCTTTCTGGAGGCCCAGCACAGCCAAGCCCATGCAGCCGTGCTGGCGCGTCTGGACCACCTGGAAGCCCGGCTCGCCGCGCGCGCCGAGGAATCTGACAACACAACGGCGGCTTATGTCGGGCAGCTGGAGCAGCAGCTGCGCTCCCGCCATGCGCTGGGGACGCCTGTCGTTTAGTCCTGCTCTACTGCAGGAGCCGGCGCAGGTTCCTGCGCTTTTGGTTTCACCGCTGCAAAGCGTTTAGGCACAAAAAAGCCGCGTCACATGGTGCGCGGCTTTTTTTCATGGGTTCTTTCAGGCATCAAACCCGGAACCCTTGGGCTGCAGTCAATTACTTCTGCGTCAGCACCCAGGCGGCCAGCTTCTTGGCTTCGGCATCATTCACTTGGGCGTTGGCGGGCATGGGCACCGGGCCCCACACGCCAGAGCCACCCTTGATGATCTTGGCTGCCAGCTTGTCCACAGCGTCCTTCTGACCCGCATATTTGGCTGCCACGTCCTTATAGGCGGGGCCCACCAGTTTCTTGTCCACTGCGTGGCAAGCCATGCAGTTCTTGGAGGTGGCCAAGGCCAGGTCGGCCATCGCGGGTGCCGCAACCGACAGCGTCAAGGCGAGAGTGATCAGGGAACGCTTCATGGTGGGAATTCCTGTGGTTGAGTTACAGTGCTTTTAATGCGATTGTAGTGACTTGGGTTGACACGCAGTTGTCCTTGGTCAATCCCGCTTTTCGCGGCATTTTTTGGAGAGAGCGATGTATCTGCTGGGTCTGTCCCTTCTCATTCTGGCACTCAAGTATTTCGAGATCGGCCCTGTGGCCACATGGTCCTGGTGGTGGGTGCTGGCCCCGTTTGCCGCCACGGCGCTGTGGTGGGCCTGGGCTGATTCCACCGGCTACACCAAGCGCAAGGCCATGGAAAAGATGGACCAGCGCAAAAAGGACCGCATCAACAAACACAAGGAAGCGTTGGGCATTCGCCCACGCAAGCCGCGCTGACACTGGCGCTGGCCCCGCAGCAAGGGGCTGACGGTGGCTTGAGCGATGACTTGTTCTCGTCGTCTATTCAACAAAAAGCCCGCAGTACATCGCGTACTGCGGGCTTTTTGTTGTGAGCCGACCACCTGGAGAAAGACGCCTGCCGGAGCCTCAACCGTCTTCTCGCCACCGGCCGGTGCGCAGCCGCAGCGCCATCAATAGGCGTCCAGCACCGCCCCCTTGCTCGCGCTGGATGCGTTGAATGCAAACTTGGCTTGCACACCCCGGGTGTAGCGTGGCGCAGGTGCCGTCCAGGCGGCGCGGCGCTTGGCGATTTCTTCGTCGGGCACATTCAGTTGCAACAGCAGCTGGCGCGCGTCAATGGTGATGCTGTCGCCCTCGTTGACGAAGGCAATGGTGCCGCCCGCCGCCGCTTCAGGCGCTACGTGGCCCACCACCATGCCCCAGGTGCCACCGGAGAAGCGGCCGTCGGTGATCAGGCCCACGCTCTCGCCCAGGCCCGCGCCGATCAGTGCGCCGGTGGGCGCCAGCATCTCGGGCATGCCGGGGCCGCCCTTGGGGCCGAGGTAGCGCAGCACCATCACGTCACCGGCCTTGATCTTGCCTGCCAGGATGGCTTCGAGCGCCGACTGCTCATCGTCGAACACGCGGGCCGGACCGGTGATCACGGGGTTCTTCAGGCCCGTGATCTTGGCCACCGAGCCCTCGGGGCTCAGGTTGCCCTTCAGGATGGCCAGGTGACCCTGCGCGTACATGGGGTTGCTGATGGGGCGGATCACGTCCTGGTCGGCGCGCGGCTGGTCGGGCACGTCCTTCAGCACCTCGGCAATCGTCTTGCCCTCGATGGTGAGGCAGTCGCCATGCAGCAGGCCTGCATTCAGCAAAATCTTCATGACCTGCGGGATGCCGCCTGCGCGGTGCAGGTCCACAGCCAAGTACTTGCCGCTGGGCTTCAAGTCGCACAGCACAGGCGTCTTCACGCGCACGCGCTCGAAGTCGTCAATGCTCCACTCCACGCCTGCCGCATGGGCAATCGCCAGGAAGTGCAGCACGGCATTGGTCGAGCCGCCCGTGGCCATGATCACGGCCACGGCGTTCTCGATGGACTTTTTGGTCACGATGTCGCGCGGCTTGATGTCCTTTTTGATGGCCTCGATCAGCACCTTGGCCGACTCCTTGGCCGAGTTCATCTTCTCGTCGTGCGGGTTGGCCATGGTGGAGGAGTAGGGCAGGCTGATGCCCAGTGCCTCGAACGCGCTGCTCATGGTGTTGGCGGTGTACATG
>Ga0066256_1003922_pt1 | contig 13749 bp, 9 predicted proteins | sample ThiBio_1000_biof_FD_87107 | JGI IMG/M metagenome (GOLD analysis project Ga0066256, IMG submission 87107) | Wastewater bioreactor microbial communities from Cape Town, South Africa - Thiocy_expt_1000_biof (version 2) | ecosystem: Engineered > Bioreactor > Thiocyanate-remediating >...
CAGTGGAGGTTGGAGCGGGGTGGCCAGAAGGACGCCTTTGGGCTTGCGGTGGTATGGGGGAAAGTGGTGTCATACATTCGCCACTCCACGTTCGCGGCGGCGGGCGACGCGGCATACAACCTAACTGAGGAGGAGGGGTCGGCATCCGCGTTTGTGGACGTGGGGCCGCTGGAAGGCCAACGGGGCGGCGTGGTGCTGAACAAAGCGTGTGAGGTGGTGGGGATGGTGCAGAGTGACCAGGACCCTTATTTTGGGGTGTTTACGGCATGGACGCCCGAGATGCGGTCGCGCGTCACTGCGGCGATTCAGGCGGCCATTGACATCAAGTAGGCCGCCGCGGTACCACCGTATGGACGTCATGACTCTCGTGGAGTTATTGTGGAAGTTTGAACGGAATGGGACTTCCAAAACAAGCCTCCTTCGCTGTGTTTATGATAATAATACATTTCAGAAGGGCGTCAACGGCACACGCGCGGTACTACAGGGGGTGGGGGGCACACGGTGCACAACCGCCGCCGCCGCCGCCGCGCGTCGCGGCGGGCAGGTGGCGGTGGGGGGAGAAACTGACAACAGAAGGGGGCGCCGCAAAGAATCATACCTACTCGCCCAGGATCATGACGTTGGCGGCACCCGTGTCCTCAAAGCCCACGCCACCCGCGCCGCCGCGCGCGCCAGCGCCGGCACCGATGCCGAGCGCCGGGAAGCCGCCCGCCAGCAGTGCGTCCAGGCCGCCGGCGGCGCCAGACAGGCCGCCAGTGGGGTCCACGCGATAGATGGCCTGCTTGGCCGCCAGCAGGCGCTTGATGTCCACAAACCGGCTGCGCTGCGCCGCGTGCAGCGACGAGTTCTCGCGGATGTCCTTCTGCTTCTTGCGCAGCTCCTTCGCCAGCGTCTCCAGCTGCGTCAGCTTCTGGGTGTACAGGTCCTTGCGCGTCTTGAAGTCGCGCAGGAAGCGGCCGTCCGGCTTCTCGCACGCCGCCTCCTCCTTGGCGCGCTCCGCCGCCGCCGCCGTGGTGTCCAGCAGCAGGTGCAGCGCAGCGTACTGCCCCTCCTCCCGCAGCGCCTCCTCCTGCGTCGCGTCCGCCTGCCGCTCCAGCGCCGCGCGCGTGGCGTCCAGCCCAGCCGCCACGTTCTCGTACACCGCCTTGTCGCGCAGGTACACTGCCTCCAGCTCCGCGTGCTCGCCGCGCACCGTGCGCAGCTGCTGGATGACGGGCTGCAGCCGCGCCTTGCGGTCGCGCACCATGGCGTTGATGTCGTCCACGATGCGCGAGATCTCCGTCAGCGTCTTGCCCTTGCTCTCGTCGATGCGCTGTTTCAGCGCGCTGATCTTCTCCATCTCGCTCTGCACCGCCGTGTACCCCGTCACGCCCTTCTTCTCCTCCAGCCGCCGCAGGAAGTCGTCCAAGTCGCCCGCCCGCGACTTGACGACCGCCTCCGTGCGCGCCAGCACCACCGTCTCCTGTCGCAGGTCATCCAGCTCCTGCTTCAGCGCCTTGTACGTCTGCGTCTTGGCGCGCAGCGCCGCCGCGTACGCATTGAACTCGTCGCGCCGCATGAAGCGCCCTGACATCTCGGACACCTTGGCCTCCTGCATGGGGTGGGTGGGGAGGGGGGCGCACGGTGTCGTGGATGTGGTGGTTGCTATGGGGGGATACAAACAAAATGGCCCCATACCTTTGCCTCCACCTCGCGGCCCAGCGCGTCAGACTCCCGGGTGGCCACTTCCACCGCCTCCTCCTTGGCAGACAGCTTCTTGGCCACGATGGCGGCCTGCTGCCGGAACATGGCCGCCTTGTCGTCGCCGGCGGCGCGCTGCAACGCCGCCACCTCCAGCGTCAGCCGCGACACGTGGTCCTCCAGTCCCGCCGCCGCCGCCTGCAACGCGTACAGGTCCTCCTCTGACTTGGCAGGCTCCGCCAGCATGCGCTGCAGGCGGCCCAGCGTCTCTCGCCGCGCCTCCATGCTGGCGGGCAGCACCTTCTTGGCGACGCGCCGTGCCTCTGCCGCCTCCCGCCGCGCGCCGGCCCGCCCCGCATCAGCCGTCAGCCCCTCCTTGATGGAGCTGCGCGTCTCCGCCAGCCGCCGGTTCACATCCGCGTACCGCTTCTCCGCCGCCTGCAGCGCCAGCCGCTGCTCGTGCTGCCGCTCCGCCAGCTTGCCCTCCTCCTCCTGCTCCTTGCGCAGGCTGGACGTGGCATCCAGCAGCGCCGCAAACCCCGCAATGCTCGCCGTCTTCTTCTTCAGCGCCGCAATCTTTTCCACCAGCTGCGACCGCTCGTCCTCCAGCTGCGCAATCTCCTTCCTCATCTCTGCCGGCGCCATCTTGCCGCCGCCTGCAGCTGCTGCCGCTGCCGCCGCCCCACCACCGCCGCCGCCGCCGCCGCTCGCCGCCTTGTCCAGCGCCTTGTGCGTCTCCTTAAACTCGGTCTGCAGCGCGCGGTACTGGTTCAGCGCGTCCTGCGGGTGTGTGTGGGGAGGGGGGGGGGGGGGATACTGTTGGCTGCATCGCACGAAGCCGCCCCCCCCACACCACCGCCACGTACAATCACCGACTCGTCGTGCATGAACTCGGGCGGCACCTCCACCGGCATGAGGTAGCGTGCCACGTAGGCGCGCTTCTTCAGCTGCGGCAGGCGCGCCAAGATGTACGCCAGGACGGCGTACACGGTGCGCTTGTCGCCCGCCGCCAGGCCGTCCCGAAACGCTGCCTCGTCCGCCGGCGCGGGGCACTTGAGCACCTGGCAGAACTGCACCGCCCGCTGCGCCGTGAACGCGGGCGGCTCGCTGCCGCGCACCTCCGCCGTCCACTCGCCGCCCTTGGAGTCCACCTCGTGAAACACCTCGTACATGATGGTGAGCAGCGCCGCGGGCGTCAGCTCGTCAAACGACACCTGGAGGAGGGCCGGGGGGTGGGTGGGTACAGTACAATGGACTACGGCAACGACCCATCCACCGCCGCGGTACGTACCAACGTGTAGGAGCGGCTGAACGGTGGCGCGTTCAGCCGCTCCACGATGATCTGGTTGTCCGCCGTGGCGGTGGTGGTGGCCCGCTAGTGCGGCTACGGCGCAGTGGTAACGCAGTCGTCGTTGTCGTCGGCGAGGAGGAGGAGGAAGAAGAGGACTAACGGCTACCCAGCAGCAGATTTGGTATGGCACCAAAAATAATGTGCGCGTCGCACACATAAATCACGCGCACAAGCGCACAGAGGGTAGTGCCAGGGCGCGTGACACAGCATAAAATGCTGCGCGTAGCGCCGCGATTACGACTTGGGTTTATACCCCCCGAAAGCAGCACCTGACAACCACGGCTGTCAGCCAGGCCAGTCACAACAACACCTGTCAAGTCAACCTGTCCTCCTGTCTCCTCCCTGTCATCGCCACACGCCTGCCGCCTGAAGAGACAAGTTGAAAGGCACGCGACGCAACACAACAGAATACACGCACACACACAGGGAGGCACAAGCACAGGGCACGGGAAGCCACCAAGGAAAGCCCCCAGGGTTCTTAGTGCCGCCCGCCGCCGCCGCCGCCGCCATGGCCGCCGGGCGCGCCAGAGTCCATGATCTGTGCGTACAGGGCGGGGTCCTTCACGTCGTCCATCCCCAGCATGAAGTACAGCGTGAGCAGGAGGGCGGCCGCCAGCATGACGCCCGTCCACAGCGCCACCTGGTACGACGCCACGTCGTCCAGCGTGACGGGCGTGACGGACGTGCTGGTCGTCTGCAGCAGGCGCGGCAGGGAGGCGGCGGCGGCGGCGTGTGCATGAGCCGGCACCAGGGGGCCGCTGCCGGGCATGCTGGAGAACACTGCCAGCGCGACGCGGTGCGACGGGAAGCGGGCACACAGGGCAGCGTCGCCGGCGGCAATGGCGCGCGCCAGCGTTGCCACCACGGCGGCATACACGGGCGATGCCGCGCCAGCTGCCTCACCCGCCGCCACCGCCTCTGGCCCGGTCGCCACCACGCGCACCAGGTGCATGCCGGCGCCGACGGCAACGTCGGGCGCGCCGCGCGCCAGCAGCACAATGGCTGCCGCCTCAGACAGCGCCTGGCCCACCGCCGGGATGGCGGCATCCAGCACCACGTCGCCCACCGTAAAGGTCGGGCACGACGCACCAGCGTGGCCGGCCGCCGCCACCGCACCCAGCTCTGCCAGCACATCCACGCCAGCCGGCGTGCATGCCACCGCGCCCAGCCACGCCGGCAGCGGCGGGGCGGGCGCGCCCACGCTGGCGTCGGCAAAGCCGACGGGTGCAGGCGCCCAGCGCAGCGCACCACCCGCCCAGCCCGTCAGGGGCACGCCAGCAGGCACCACGTCCCACGACGACGGCGCCACCGCACCGCGGCCCCACCCCGCATGCGCCAGCGTCCACCCCAGGGTGGCGCTCTCTGCCGTCGCCGTCGCCGCGTCGCTGCCGCCCAGCCCCCGCCCGCCGCCTGCCACCGTCACCACTAGGCCCGCCACGGGGCGCTCAAACAGCGGCGTGGAGGGCAGGGCGTCACCCACGCGCGCCTCCCACGTGCTGCCCACCTTGGCACCCGCCGCATTTGCCGGCGGCGCCAGCCCCAGCAGCCCCGCATACACGTGTGCCACCGCCGCGCCGCCGTCCACCCGCGGTGCCGCTGCATTTGAGCTTGGGGGTGCGGGCGTCGTTGCCCCTGCCGCCGCCGGCCCCACGCGCGCCGCAATCTCCCACTGCGCCACCGGCGCCGCCGCGCCCACCACCGCCGCCGCCGCCGCCGCCGCCACGAGTGTCGCGCGCATTCTGTTAGAGGGGGGAGGGAGGAGGAGAGAGGGGCACCAAGGCGGCCCGAATACGTGTGTCAAAATGGTTGACCGTCACCACTCGTCGCTGTGCGCCCACTACCGCACCCCACGCCGATTACTGCCGCCACCCCCGCGCCTGCCCCTGCTGCCTTACTTTGTTTGTTTGTTGACTGTGTGTTGTTGGCATGGCTGAGTCCTTCAAGTTTTCGCTACTTGCTTCCCTCTTGCTTGTCTCTTGCTTTCTCTTGCGCCCTCTTTGTGGCCGCTTTAACGCGTATCGGCGTAACCCTGATTAACGCCGAACCGCGGCGTTCTGGCGCAAGCAACAAGTAACAAGTAACAACACCAGTTACACCATGCTGTTGGTGGGAGCTTGTTACTGGCGTGGTACCCTATGCACGCGGGCATTGATCAGCACACAAACCACCGCCGACGACGAACTTGTTGTTGTGTTGCAGAATGTGGAATGTGGCGCGGTGGTCCGTTGTCCGCAACAAGGGCGCCGCACAGTTTTGCCGGACCCGCCGTTTCTACCGCTGCAGTGACGCGCGTCACGCGGGCGGCGGCAATTGTATCACACGCGGCGCACGCGGCACATCACGCGGCATGCCTGTGGGCCGGTCTCTCGCATTACTTGCGAGTGCGCTGACATTTGGCCGCGTCTTGACGCCGCCACTGTTGGTGTGAGCTGCTGCTCAGTGCTGCTGGCTGCTGCTGCACCACTTGTTGCGGCCCGGGCCCGCCCTCTCTCCTCCTCCTCTCCTCCTCTTCTCGCAGCAGCTCACCCTTGCTGTCGCGGCGGCCTGGCGGCTGGTGGTCGATTGGGTGGCAAGTTGCAACGGTACGCTGCTGCGCCGCTGCAACGGGCGTGGTACGAGGCACAGTTCTTTGTGTCCGCTGTCGTCGCCCCGGCGTGTGTGTACGCCGCGTGCGAACGCTGCCGGCACGCGAACAGCCGCCCCTTGTAGGCAGCTGTAGTAACAGCACCTTGGCTGGTTACCAAGCTTGCCCCTCTCTTCTCTCCCTCCCACTGGCGCTCACTCACCCACCCACTCACTCACTCACTCACTCACTCATGCACTGCAACTGAATACCCTCCCTCCCTCCCTCCCTCTCACTCACTCTCTCTTGCAAGCGCCTCCTCCCTTCCTTCCCACCCCACCAAACAAACACCCACCAAACAGGCACCATGGCGGCGCTGGTGGCAGACGGCAGCGGGGCGAGCAGCGACGGGATGCGGCGGCGGCGGGCGTGGAGCAAGCCGTCGCTGGTGATTGAGAAGTCGGGCAGCGGCAGTGGCGGGGGGGGCCCTGGGCCCCCCCGGGCGCCCCCAGGCGCAGGCCTCGCCCGCCGCCGCCGGGCGGGGGGGCGGCCCCGCCGGGGGGGGGGGGGGGGGGCCCGCGGGCGGCGGCGCCGGCGCGGCCGCCGCCCCCCCGGCGCCCAACAACGGTACGAGCGGCGGTGGTGGCAGTGGTGGTGGCGGCGGGAATGGCACTGGCGGCAGCGGCAGCAAGCGGCGGGGGAGCAAGGCGGCAGGCGGCGGCGGCGGCGGGAGCCGGACCACGTTCCTGCCGCCCACGCCGCTCATCCGGTATGAGGCGCACGCGGCGCCGCGGCTGCCATTTGAGGTGGACGAGCTGTGGTGGGCGTTCCTGGTGCGGTACAAGAACGTGCGCATGACGCTGGTGGCGCTGGTGTACTGGGCGTCCATGGTGACGTTCCACATGTGGCTGACGCGCGTGTCGTGGCACCGCGGTGTGACGCAGTACAAGATGGTGGGCACGCCGCCGCTGAAGGACCTCATCCACGAGTGGGTGCCGTCCACGCAGCAGTACCGCGTCATCCCCGAGATCGGGCACGTGCTGCCCGTCCTGTACCTCTCTGGCCTCATGCTGTACCACTTTGACCAGCGCTCGCTGGACTGCATCCGCACCTTCATGGTGACGCACGGCACGCTGATGGCGCTGCGCGGCGTGACCTTCATTGGCACGCTGCTGCCGGACGCGTCGGAGCAGTGCCACGTCTCCCTCTTTGTCGGCTCCTGCCACGACCTCATCTTCTCCGGCCACGTCATGCTCATGCTGCTGTGCACCCTCCTGCTCGGCCACTTCTTCTACATCCCGCCCATCATCCGCGTGCTGGTGGGCATCGACACCACCGTCGTCGCCTTCCTCGTCGTCGCCTCCCACAACCACTACACGGTGGACGTCGTGGTGGCGGTGTTCACCACCATCCTGGGCTACCTCGCCTTCACGCGCCACCCCTTCCTCGTCTCCCTCGCCGTCGAGACGCCCGTCAACACGCTGTCCCTGCCCGTCATGTTTGACGCGGAGCAGCGCGGCGGCCTGTGCGGCTGCAGCCGCGACAACCCGGTGAAGACGACGCGCGAGGGCTACGACGTCATCTCCGACGTGGAGGGCCTGAAGCGCATGACGGAGCACGCGCACGCCTCGCTGCGCCTCATGGGCCTGCGCCCGCGCGTCATCATCACGCGCCCCAACCCGCTTGCCACGCCGCACGTCATCACGCCGTCCGGCGCGGCGGAGATTGTGGTGCACGCCGACCTGCCCACCTGCTCCTGTGCCACCCCTTGGCTGCACTCCCCCGCGCTGGCTGCCGCCGCCGGTCGCCCACGGGCGGCAGCAGCGCCGGCGCCGGCGCCGCCACAGGCGGCGCACTACTCCCACCAACATCAACACCACCACTACCGCACGCATGACGACCGGGCATACGAACGGCGCGACCACCGCGACGGCAGCCGTGACCGTGACGCCCGCGCGCCCGTGTCCCGCAGCTACGACATTGGCGGCTCGCCGTCGCCCTCCCACTTTGTCAGCAACGTCGGCCACCGGTGGGACGCCATTGACCTGTCTGACTCTGGCGCCGACGCCGCCATTGACGCGCGGCTGGCCTCGCGCCGCCTGCCGCCACCTACCGTCGCACAGCTGCGCGCCGCGCGTGCATACTACGATGCTGGCACGGGCGGCGGCGGCAGCGGCAGCAGCAGCGGCAGCAGTGGCATCGGCGGTGGCGCTGGCGGTGGCGGTGGCGGTTTGGAGCACATGCCCTCCCTGCGGGAGCGCGGGCGCAGCGGCGGTGGCAGTGACGCCAGCGACGAGATGGGGCGTACCAGTGGCGAGGAAACCAGCGGCGGCGGCGGCGGCGGCGGCGGCGGCGGTGGTGGTGGCGCCAGTGAGCCCAGCGCCGACGATGGTGTACCGACGCGGACGGCGTGGCGCAGCACGTCGCAAGCTACGGATGACAGCGGGCCATTTGACGAGAGCGACAGTGGTGCGGATGATGGTGGCGGCAGCGGGCGCGGCGGCGGCGGCATGGGCGTGTCGGTGTCACCGGCGTCGGGTGCGCGGGCGGCGTTCCGTCGTGGCCGCGCGCACAGCAACATGGACGCCGCAGAGTACGCGCAGCTACTGGCCATGGGCGCCGTGATGCCGATTCTGCCCCCGCCCGCTGCTGCTGCCGTGTCATCGCACTCCGCACCCTCCCACCCGGCACCCAACCCGCCCCACATGCGTGGCGTCCCGGCACCGCGGCCGCGCCCCATTGCGGGCGGCGGCGGCGGCGGCGGCGACGACGGGTGGAATGTCGCAGACTGGCCAGCAGGCATGCCCGTCATGGTGTCCACGCCAGACGGCCGGTTCCTGGGCATGACGCACTTGGCGCCGCGGCACGCCACGCGCGGCGGTGGCGGTGGCGGCGGCGGCGGTGGTGGTGGTGGTGGTGGTGGCGAGCGGCATGCGCTGGACGGCGGTGGTGGTGGCGAGCGGCATGCGCTGGACGGCTACGAACTGGATACCGGGATGCTGAACCTGCTGCACGCGGACGAGCCAGAGTACATGACCAACCGGGAGCACGTGGCGGCCAACCTGGCGCGCGCGTACCGCCGCCTGCACTCCTTCTCGCGCAGCCTGCTTGGCTGGACCGGCGTACCGCCAGGCGGCGGCGCGGAGCCGGACCCGGTGGAGGGCACCAGCAGCAGCAGCAGCAGCGGCGGCGGCGCGGTGGGTGGCGCGCCTGTTGCGGATGGCAGTCATGCCTCTGCGGCTGGCGGCAGTGCCACCGGCGTCGGCGGCGATGTGGCTGGCGGCAGCAGCGCGGCGTCTGTGTTGGCGGGGGAGGCGCACTCGCCCCGCCCGCATGCTGGCGGCATGACGCCGTTGCGGCGCGCGCGGGGGACATCGTCAAGTGGCGGTGGCGGCGGTGCCAGTGGCGGCGGCACGGGGTCGCCGGTGGCGCCTGCCCCCGCACCCCCTGGCAGCGGCAGCGGCGGCGGCGGCGGCAGCGCCAGTGGTGGCGACAAGTCGCGGCGGGGTCGGCCGTCGCGGCCGTAGTGACATGATGGGCACACCGGCAGTTTGTGCGCGCGTCTGTGCCCCCAACTTATTCCACCGAGACTATCATAATTATGATACTACGCGTTCCATGTAGTGTGCTGTTTGCGGGCCGCAGGGAGAGTGTACCGTCCCTGCCGCCGCAGCTCCCCCCCTTCTGGCGTCGTCATCACTACCTATCTCCCCGCATTCATAGTGATTGCCAACCCAGCCGCCGTTGCATCCCTGATATGTGTGCGTGCGTGTGCGTGTTCGTTGCCTGTCGCCCCTGTACTGCTTGCATACGCGCGCCGCGACTTCAAATTTCATAGACCAATGCGAACGACGGCGGCGACGGGGAGAAGGGGGCGTGACCGGCGCCCCCTGCAGGGAAGCAGCCTGGCCCATTGCGCGGGGGGGAGCAGCCTGCATGGCGCGGGGGGCGCGGCAAACGCGACAACACCACAGAGGGGGGGCAGGGACAGATACACAAAAGAACAATACCGGTACGACAGGTTACAGCGCGCAAGCAAAGATGGTAATGACCGCCAGCACGTGCTTGGTGTCCACCGTGAAGTTGAGACTGCCGTCGGTGGCGGTGTCCCAAAATGCGGACGCGTGCGTGTTCAATCCCGCGCCGTTCTTTTGCAGCAGCACGGCGGACACGATGAGCTTGTAGTCTGCCACCTCCGCCTTGGCCACCTTCAGGATGTCGTCGCAGATGGCGGCCGTCCAACCACGCACCGCCTCGTGTGCGTACGGCTCCTCCTTGATGGTGCGCCGCGCAATCTCCTCCGCCGCATCGTGCAGCTTCTCGCGCGCCTTGGCAAACCCTGACGCCTCCGCCGCCGCCGCCGCCATGGTGTGGTGTGGGTGGCTGCTCAGGTGGACACAGACAAGAACGTGGGCTAGCGATCACCCGCCTGCCACTGGATACGTCTACTGCTGCAGGTGGGGCGTGGTGGTGGGGCGTGGGGGTGGCCGGTGACTGGCGAACACATGGGCAGCCCGCCTCACCCGCTGTCAACTCTGTTGCTGCCTCTCGTCGTCACCGCCTCGCAATGTGTGCGTCTGACACCACGTGCGCCCTTTCTGTCACCCACCCTATTACAAACAATCACCCCCACCAGCGCCCCACACGCAACCATGCCTCCTGCGTGGCAGCACATTCCAGTTGGCGCCACAGCCTCACCAGCAGCAGCCACTACTTTCGAACCTAACTAAGCAGCCGTTGACACATCTCCCCCCACTGCTGCCCCCTTCTCTCGCCCTCTACTGCCTGCCAGAAGTGCGGCTCCGGCACGGATAATTGACTCAAAATCAGCAGCCGCACACCAATCGCCACCGGCCAGGGCGCCGCCACCTCGTCTGGCAGGGCGCTGCCGCTCCGTACCGTCACAAAAAATGGCGCGCCATCAAAATAATGCGGCGGCCGCGTCACCACTCTCTGCGCACTCAGTTTGGAAAAAAGCAGGGCGAGAGGGGAGCAAGAGAAAATGGAAAAAATGTCAGCGCGGCTGGGCAGAGGGGAGGAGACTAACAAGGCGTGCGGCAACAACCCACCGCGCCAATTCTGGCGGCGTTGGCAGGCGTTGAACCCCCGGTGGCTGGCGGTGTGAACCGTGTTATTTTTGGGCGCGGTCGTCGTGCGCTGCATTTTTGGTGCGGTGCGAACTTTGAGTGGGAGAGGAGAGAGGAGAGGCGAGGAGGAGAGGAGAGGGGGAGAGGAGCGAGGGGAGAGAGGTGGGGAGAGAAGGGGCGGGTGAGGTGAGAGTAGTAGGGGTGAGAGGTGCAGTGCGGCAGGAGTGTGTATGTGGGTGTAATCACGCGTGTGTGATTGTGTGCGAGAGAGCGTGTGCTGAGAGAGAGAGCAAGAAGAACCAGAGGGTTCAGTGGCTGGTACCAGTAGTGCTGTCGCCTATCCCCAGCCCCACCCGCCAAGATGCCGCCCAAGAAGGCGACGGCGGCGACGAAGAAGACGGCGGAGAAGGCGGCGGCGCGGGTGGTGGAGGACAAGACGTTTGGGCTGAAGAACAAGAACAAGTCCAAGAAGGTGCAGGCGTACGTGGAGGGCGTGGCCAAGGCGGCGAAGCAGAGCGCCATGACCAAGGTGCTGGGCAAGACGGGGACGGCGGAGGAGATGAAGAAGGAGGCGGACCGGAAGGCGAAGGAGGCGCAGGCGGCGATTGAGAAGGAGATGGCGGCACTGCTGCGCGCCAGCGTGAAGCAGCCCAAGCTGGAGCCCGGCGTGGACCCCAAGTCGGTGGTGTGCGAGTACTTCAAGGCGGGCTGCTGCGACAAGGGCGACCGGTGCAAGTACAGCCACGACCTGACGGTGGGCCGCCGCGGCGCCAAGATTGACCTGTACACCGACCGGCGCGAGGACGGCGCACCCGCCGCGGGCGGCGCGGGCGGCGACAAGAAGGACGAGACGAACGCGGACTGGGACCAGGCCAAGCTGGAGTCGGTGGTGTCCACCAAGCACGGCGCCGAGACGGCGTCCAAGGCGACGCGCACCGAGATCGTGTGCAAGTACTTCCTGGACTCCATCGAGAAGGAGGTGTACGGCTGGTTCTGGAAGTGCCCCAACGGCGAGGACTGCAAGTACCGCCACGCCCTGCCGCCCGGCTTCGTGTACAAGAGCAAGGCGCAGCGCGACGCGGAGGCGGCGGCGCGCGCCGCGGAGCGCGACAACGCCACCGGCATCGAGGAGCTCATCGAGGCGGAGCGCGCCAAGCTGCCCACCGAGGGCCTGCACCCCGTCACCGCTGAGTCGTTTGCCGCGTGGCTGGAGGTGCGCGCCAAGCGGCGCGCCGCGGAGATGGAGACGAAGCGCGTGGAGGAGGCGAAGCGCACGGGCACCAAGGGCTACAGCGTGCTCACCGGCCGCGCCCTCTTTGCCTTTGACCCCTCCCTGTTCGTCGACGACGAGGGCGCCGCCGGCGACGGCGAGTACAGCGTGCACGGCGACGACGACGACGGGGACGACGGCGACGACGGTGAGGCGGCGGGCGGCGCGGGCGGTGGCGGCGGCGGCGGCGGCGGCGGCGGCGCGGCTGGCGCAGGCGTGGGTGACGAGGGCGCATTCCTGGAGGGCGACGACCTGGAGGGCCTTGACCTGGATGACGAGGACGACGACGAGGAGGGCGGCGAGGAGGGCGAGGACGGCGAGGAGGACGGTGAGGAAGGCGAGGAGGAGGGTGAGGGTGAGGAGGAGGGTGAGGCTGTGGGCGCACCAACAGGAGGGGCTGCGGCGGCTGCTGCAGCGGCCGCGGCAGCCGCCGCCGGAATATTCCGGAAACCCAACTAAGCGGGGTCGTGCTGGAGCGCCATTAGGGCGTGCGGCGTCGCGTGGTAATTCTAATTATCTGTTGAAACGAAAGTTGAAAGTTGGCAGCCTGGCTACTCCTGCATGTTCAGTGTGCCGCGGCAGCACGGCGCGCCGCACTTGCACGGCACCTGGCGCTCGTCGGCGGGGAACTGGTAGTCGTACGTCAGCTCCTCGCCGGCGCGGATGTGGCGGAGGGCGTACACAAACACACGCCGCCCGGTGCGCGGCACGCGCTTGTACACGCGTGGCTCCCGCGGCGGCGGCGGCGGCGGCGCCGGGGCGGGCGCTGATGGCACGTCATCCGCCGGCGCGCGCACCTGCCGCGCCATGTCGTCGTCCGTCTCCGTCTCACTGCCGTACCCGACGCCGCCACCGGGCGCAGCGGCACCGCCGGGCAGCGCCGCCGCGGCGGGAGCAGCGGGTCGGTAGGTGAGGCCGTCGTCAGTGGCGGTGCCGGGCGGCGCCACCTCTGGAATGGTAATGACAGCAAAGCAGTTCGGGTCGCAGGAGTGGTTGATGTAGCGCGCGCGGCAGCCGCGGATGGTGGCGTCCGCCACCTCATTCACGCCCAGCCGGAACATGTAGTCTGCCATGCCGTGCGCCTCGTAGTACGCCTCCCGCAGGTCGCACACCTCGTTGTCCACCAGCTCGCCCGTGTACTCCGCAATCACGTCGTCCATCTCCACGTCCGCCGTCACAAACAGGCCCGTGCCGTCAATGCGGCTGCGGCCCAGCATCAGGGTAGCGGCATTGTACCGCGCGCGCGCCTCCAGCAGGTCCACATGGAACCCCTTCCACCCAGGCGGCACCTCCATCATATCCACGCCACGCACCCCCACCGCGCCGCCGTTGAGCAGCACCAGCGGCGCCGTGGGGATGGAGCGCCGGCCGCCCAGCCCCGTCGAATGCGCCCGCGCCGCGCGCGCGGCAGCAGCGGCGGCGGCGGTGACCACGCCCGTCGCTACCGGCAGGCAGCGTGGCACCATCACCGCGCTCGCCGCCGCGCCGCGCTCAAACTGCTGCACCAGCGCACGCCGCCGCGCCCATGCGCCGTACGCCTCCGTACGGGAGCATGCGGGCGCAGGCGGGTCGCCCCCCCCGCCCCCCCCCCCTTCGCCGCCCGCCGCTGCGGTAAGCCGCAGCGCCCCGGGGGCGCTCGCGCCCCCCCGGACCTCCACCCGCCCCCGCCCGGTCAGGTTGTCCGCCTGCACGCCGCTCCCATTTCGCCGCGCGCCCTACACCCCCCCCCCCCCCCCCGGGGCCCGCACCCCCCCCCCCCCCCCCCCCCCCCCCCCCCCCCTCCCCACCACCAACCACC
>Ga0066256_1003924_pt1 | contig 13742 bp, 10 predicted proteins | sample ThiBio_1000_biof_FD_87107 | JGI IMG/M metagenome (GOLD analysis project Ga0066256, IMG submission 87107) | Wastewater bioreactor microbial communities from Cape Town, South Africa - Thiocy_expt_1000_biof (version 2) | ecosystem: Engineered > Bioreactor > Thiocyanate-remediating >...
GGCCGCTCGCGCGGGTGCGGCGCGCGCACGCCAGTGGCCGCCCAGCCGCCGGCGGGCGCCGCCGGTGCGGCGGGGCTCAGGCCCCGCGTGCTGGTGGCGGTGGCGCGGCGGGCGGGGGGGGGGGGGGGGGGGGGGGGGGGGGGGGGGGGGGGGGGGGGGGGGGGGGGGGGGGGGGGGGGGGGAGTGGGGCAACGGTCGTGCGGAGCGGCACCCACAGTACCCATCCTCCTCTCTCATATTGTAGCCTAGCCAACGCACCTGCCAGGATGCCCGCGCCCTTGATGGTGCGGCTGAAGGCAAACAGCATCTGCGTGGCCATGTACGCGCCGCTGCTAATGCCGCTCACCGTGACGTTGGTGGCCCACACGTTCACCAGCGGGATGTCCGCGCCCGGCGGCATGCCCGTCGCCGCCACCGCCGCCACCGCCGCCGCCGCGGCCACCACACGGCGTGCCACCATTGTTGTGGGCGTTGCGGATGGATGTCGAGTCGCTGCAGGTGTACGATAGATCTCTCCCGGTCTCCTCGTCTCCTCCCGCCTCCGCTCCTAGGGGAGAGTGGGGAAGGACGTGCGGTATCGGAAATCAAAACTCGGGCGCGCCGCTATCCACAACAACCGGTGCGGCAACACTCCTGTCTGGCGTGTACGGATGCGCCTGCCACGTGAAAATGTGCGCGCCCCGGTGCCGTGCGTCTTCCCACTTGCTATTATTGCCACCTCTCCGCCCCCCTCCCTCCCCTCAATTTTGGCCCTCAATCTTCCAGCGGCTAATGGCTCAATCTTCAAAGTTCCAAGTTCCAAGTGGAAACAATTATTGAAGCCCGGCCCCGCAACCCTTCATAACGTTGCGAATCACACTTTGCTACGCACGACGATACCGTGAATGTGATGGGGTGCACGGAATAAGACGGGGTGCCGTAGAAATCGCCCCTGAAAGTGCCATGCAAAGTAATGAAACCGTCGCCACAACACACCCTCCCACCACAACGCACCGCCACCACCCACCGGCGCTGGCACACCGTGCATCGCAAAAGTAACCCCGGATCCCACCGGCTATTGTTGATTTTCAGCCGTGTGTGCATTTCTGTGGCCGTACGAACCGTGCAACATGGGGTCGTCCGACAAGCCACGCAAGGGTGGGAGCAGCGAGAAGGCCAGCGGCGCTTCATCTGCTGGTGCTGGTGTTGGTGCTGCTGCTGCTGGCGGTGCTGGTAAGGTTGCTGCTGCTGGTGCTGCGGCAGTGGCAGCGGCAGCAACAAAGGCGGCGGGCAAGGCAGTCGCCCCACCGGCGGTTGCATCAGGAAGCAAGAAGGACGACAAGGTGGCGGCAAAGGTGGCGGCGACTGCACCTGCAGCAGCTGTTGACGACGCTACGGCAGATCCAGCAAATCCAGCAGCTGCAGCAGGAGCGGCAGTGGTGGGGGGCAAGCCAACCAAGCCGGAGGATGACTTGGTAGCGTATGTGCGGCAGGTGGAGGTGCCGCTGGCGCAGGCAGGCGCAGATGTTGGGCGTGCTGCTGCCGCTGCGGCCGCTGCCGCTGGTGAGACGCCGTTCTCGGCGCTGCTGCCGGACGGCGTGGCGGGGTTGGTGGCGGGTGTGAGCCGGGAGGTGAAGGGGCGGGAGGCGAGTCTGGCATGTCACAAGCTGGCGTCGCCGGGCTTGGAGGCGCTCCTGTTCCTGCTGCCCGCCCCCGCGCTGGCGCGCTTCCTGGGCCGCGCGCTCACCGACACCTCGTACCTGCGGTTTGTGGCCACCAACCGGTTTGGCAGCCACGTGGTGGAGGGCGCGCTGGGGGTGGCGTGGGAGTACCTTGCAGGCGTGCGCGGCGTGGAGTGGGCAGGTGCGCCCGCCAGCGTGGCGTACGCGGCAGAGGAGGAAGAGGTGGGCGGCGGCGGCAGCGGTGGCGGCAGCGCAGCGCTGCCGGCTACCGTGGTAAAGGCACGTGACGAGCTAGCAGCGGCGGTGCTGGAGGTGGCACGTGCGGCGACGCGCGCGGTGGCAGACCTGGTGTTTGACCCGTGCGGCACACACGTGCTGCGCGCGGTGGCGGCGTTGCTGGCAGGCCGCCGGCCGGTGGCACACAAGCGCGGCATGGCAAGCGTTCCGGCAGAAGCTGGTGCCGGCGGGGGGGCCGGTGGCGCCGGCCAGGAAGCCCAGAGCGGGGCGGGGGGGGGGGGCGGCGCGGCCGCGGGGCGCCCGGCGGGCGCCGCCCCCACCCCCCCCGCCCCCGCCGCGCCGCGCCCCCCCGCCCCCCTTGCCGGCCCCGCCCCCCCCTCGCCTGCCACCGCCGCTGCCTTCGTGTCCTGCCTGGTGGACCTGGCGCACGCGATTGGTGAGGCGGATGCGCAGCCAGACGGCGCGCCGGCAGACGGCAGCCGCATGGCCGTGGCAGCCGCCGCGCCGCGGGCGGAGGCGGCAGACAGCGCGCTGGTTGGCATGGCATGCGACATGCACGCCAGCCCCACACTGCAGCACCTGCTGGATGCGCTGCTGGCCATCGCGCCCGGCACCGCGCGCTACCTGACGCGCCGCCTGTGTGGGTGGGGCGTCGCCACGCTGCCGGCTGCCGACCTGGATGGCAGCGGCGACTTGGCGGCGCTGGCAGCTGGCGGCGCCGGTAGCGGCAGCGGCGGCGGTGCCGCGGTGGGTGGCGCAGCGGGTCGCAAGCGCAAGCGGGCAGGTGAGGGTGGCGAGGGGAGTGGGGGCGGGGACGGCGCGGCGGCAGCGGCGGCAGCGGCAGCGGAGGGTGGTGCGGAAGACGGCGCGTATGTGGAGGTGCTGCTGTCACACCCCATTGGGTCACGCCTGCTGGAGGCGGCACTGACGCATGCAGACGGCCCGCTGGTGCATGCCATGTACGTAACCACCTTCCGTGGCCGCCTGGCGGCACTCAGCCGCCACGCCAGCGCCAACTTTGTGGTGCAGCGCCTGCTGGTGTCCTGCCGCTCGTTGGAGGACGCCGAGCGGGCGGTGGCAGAGCTGCTGCCGGCGGTGCCTGAGCTGGTTGCCGCCAAGCGGGAGGGCGTGGTGTGGCATATGGCAGCGGCGGTGGCTGGCGGCGCGGCACTTGCTGCCGCCGCCGCTGCGGCCCCCGCGCCAGCAGCTGCAGCACGACCGGCACCGGGCGGCGGTGGTGGCGGTGGCGGCCATGCCGTGCGGCTGCCGGTGGTGCCTGTGTTTGCCGGTGCCGCGGAGGCGGCGTCAGCCACCGTACAGGGCAAGCTGCTGGCGGCGCTGTCGTCGGCAGCGGGCGTTCCCGCTGCGGGTGGCGGCAAGGGCGGGCCAAACCTGGCGCTGTGGTGGCTGGATGCCGCCGGCTACCGCGCAGACGCGGCGGCGGCGGTGGCATCCGTAAGCGGCGGCAGTGGTGGCCGCGGCATTGAGCCGATCGTCACGTCGCCGGTGGGCGCCCGCATTGTAGCCACCCTGCTGCACTGCGGTGCGCCGGTGGCGAGCGCGGTGGGGGAGGCGCTGACGTCGGCGCCCGCGCCGCTTCTGGCGGCGCTGGCGGCCGACCCCTTTGCCTCCCGCCACATCTTTGAGGCGCTGCTGGCAGACGCGCGGCCCGACCTGGAGTGGCTGCGCAATAAGCTGCTGGGGTCGCTGCGTGGCCAGTACGGCGCGCTGGCAGCCACCCGGTTCGGCTGCTGGGTGGTGTCCAAGGCGTTTGCCGCCGCCGACGTGAAGCGCAAGCGCGGGATCGTGGAGGAGCTGGCGGCGGCGGAGCGCGCCATCTCTGGCACGCCGGGCGGCCGGGCCGTGTTGAAGGCGGCGCGCCTGGAGCACTACCGCCAGAACGAGGCGTCGTGGGAGGCGTCGTGGGGCCGCGTCACGGCCAAGGCGGCGCTGTTTGCTGACTTGCTGGACGGCGGCGGCGCAAGCGGCGGCGCGGGTGCCAGCGCGGTGCCGCCGGCGGCGGCCGCGGCGCCAGCACCAGCGCATCGTGACAAGCGTGCCAAGGTGCGCAGCGAGGAGGCAGCACCAGCAGCGCCAGCACCCCGGCCTGGCGGCAAGAAGGTGGATGCCATGATGGGCGCGCTGGGTTTCTAACACCATAACTATGTACGGTTGGTTGAAGTGGCCATTTCAACTGCGTTAATTACTTTATTACACGTCCTCCCACTCCTCCTCCTCCTCGCCGCCGCCGCCGCCGCTGCCGCCAGCAGCAACTGCGGCAGGCGGTGCGGGCGCAGCCGCGTCTGCCTCGCCGCCACCGCCGGCGGAGGCTGCCAGGAAGAGCGCCTGCCACAGCGCCGCCTCGTCCATGCCCTCCAACCCAGCGCCGCCACCGCCGCCGCCGCCCGCGTCTGCGTTTATGTCTGTGTCAAAGGCAACGTTGGCGCCCGCTGCACCTGCTGCACTGCCGTCGCCGGCCACTCGCAGCCCCACCCCTGCTGCGCCGTCGTCACCGGCGCCGTCGTCATCGTCCCCATCGCCGCCGCCACCCCCGTTGCTGGTGCTGCTGCCTGCCGTCAACCGCACAAACCCCAGCACCTTGGCCGCTTCGCCTGTCACACTGCTGTGTTTGAGGTGCTCCGGCAGCGCGGCCTCGGACACGGTGGCGGGTGCCACCGCGCCCTTGCTCTTCCGTGCCTCGATCGCTGCGGCGGCGGCGGCGCGGTCCGCCTCCTCCTGCTCGTACGCCGACGCGGCGGTGGGCATGTAGATCTTGTTGGTGAGGTTGCGCGACTGCGCCATCTTCGCGCGCGCGTCCAACGTGGCGCGCTCCGCCAGCGAGATGCCCGCCGGCGTGGCCGGCTCAAAGTCCTCCTTCAGCAGCGACATCTTGCCCTCGCGCAGCAGCGTGGTGGGCATGCCCTCCGCCAGCTTCTCGCCCTCCAGCCGCGCCAGGATGGTGGGGATGCCGGTCACGCGCAGCTGGTCATTAAACCGCAGGAGCAGGCGGGTGGCGGTGGCCGTGAGGCGCTCCACGTGCCGTGCCGCCAGCTTGCCGCCGCAGAGGGGGCACGTGAAAGTGGAGGCAGAGGCGCCGCCGCCGCCACCGCCTGCAGCGCCACCTGCCGACGCGGCGGCGCCAACCACGCCACCCATCACTACCGCGCCACGCAGCGAGGCATCCAACCCGCCACCGCCGCTGCCGCCGCTGCCGCCGCTCACCATGCGTTGCAGGTGCGCCGCCATAAGCCGCTCGTTGGCCTCACGCAGCGTGCACTCGTACCGGCAGTACGTGTTCACGCACCGGAAGCTGGCCTCGTTGCCGTCAAACGCCTTCAGGCGCTCCAGGAAGGCGCGCACCAGGTGGATGCGGTACCGCACCACGTCCACAAAGTACGCCGGGTTGATGTACCACACCCGCGTCTTGATGGTACGCTTCAGCGGCCCATCCTTGGCGGCGGCACCACTGCTGGAAGACGCTGCACCGCCCGCACCACCCCCGCTCCCCGCCTTACTTCCGCCGCCGCCCTCGCCGTCTGCTGCCCCCTTGCCACCGCCGTCGCCGGCGCCATCGCCATCGCCATCGTCGTCCGCAGCGGCAGCGGCGTTGGCTGCCGCCGCCGCCGCAGACTCTGTTGCGCGGTTGCCCGCCGCAATGGCACGCCGCCGCCGTGCCGCCTCGGCACCGCGCTCCTGTGCATAATTGTACTTGCCGCCCTTCTTCCCTCGCGCCGCTGCCTCCGCCTCATCCTCACTATCCCCGCCCCCACCGCCACCGCCGCCCCCTCCACCTCCGCGCCGCCGGTGGTCCTCCTCGTCACTAGAATCGGCAATAATGTCGTCGCCGCGCCGCTTCCGCTTGCGCCCCGTCCAGCTCGGCGCGCTTGCGCAGGTGCTTCAGCCGCTGCACCACGATCTCCTCGCTCACCAAGCTCTCGCGCTGCAGCTCCTTCAGGATCTTGCGCACCTGCCGCTCGTGCAGCCCAAAGTGCTCGTACAGGCCGTCGTCGCGCACCGGCGACCGCGTCAGCGCGTCCAGCACAAACACAAACTCATCGCGGTAGAACGCGCGCCCCACCGCGTGCACCAGGTCTGCCACCAGCGTGGGCAGCGCCATGGTGGTTGTGTACCGGGCGGTCGGTTGGTGACAGCGACTGGGGTGGCGGCTGGTGACGGCGGTGACACACAAAAAACAGGGGGCGTGTATTGATGCAATTCAGTGGCACGTTACACAACAATATGATTGGGAGCGCCTATTTTACGTGGTAAATTACACACTCAGCGTGCGGTTTGCAAATACCATAAACCCAAACTTGACTGACCGCCCCTCTTTTGACGGCTGCTGCCCGCCCCTGTCCACACCCACACCACCAACACATGCGTCGGTTCAAAGGGCTGCCAAGGTTGTCAATTGAATCTACCGGTCCGCGGGGGCTGGGGCGCAAAGCCAGGCCCGGGTCCGTCATCGCCACCACCAATTCCGCTGCCGTTGCCGCCGCCGCCGCCCAAGTGGCCGTTGTGAGGCAGCGCGTGACTGTGCATGGTCATGACCACCATGAGCCACAGGTGCAGCACCACAAGGTACACCAAAACGGCGAGACGCGCCACCGGTTGTGCCAGCAGCAAGCGGGAGGAGGTGACGCACCACCGGTCAAACATGTCTGCCGCATCCCCAACTTGCTTGTTCCGCCCGGTCAACTGTTTGAGTGGCGTGATACGCATGCTGCCGCCGCCGCCACCGCCACCGCCGCCGCCGCCAAGTCCACTGCGAGGCAGGCGTGGCGCAGTGCTGGAGGCACTGACACCAAGCAGCCCATCACCCCCCGCGACAGCCGCTGCAGCTGCCGCCGTGGGTTGAGGGCGGGATGGCGCACGACCCGTCACTGTCGGCAGCGTCAGCGGCAGGCCGTACTCTTCAGCGTCAGAGCTGCCGTCGCCGCCATCCGTCAGCACGTCAATGGTGGCGCGCCGCCGTGTGGACCCGCCGTCACCGGCAGTAGCAGCGTTGGCGGTGGTGGCGGCGGTAGCGGCAGCGAGGGCGGCAGCCGCAGTTGCAGCGGCGTCGGCGGCAGCGGCACGTTCGTCTGCCAGCTGCGCGCGCAGCGCCTTTGCCTCGCTGCTGGCGGCATCCAACGCGGCTTGGCGCGACGCCAGGGCGGCTGCCAGTGTGGAGAGGCGCGCCTCCAACGCTGCCACGCTGTGCGTGTCTGCCGCCGCCGACAGCGCCGCCAAGCGAGCCTGCAGCCCTGCAATCTCGGCGTCGCGCGTCGCCAGCGCCTCGGCGGCGGCGCGGCGTGATGAATCTGCCGCTGACCGCGCTGCCTCTGCGGCACGATGCGCCGCATCCAGGTCTGCACGCAGCCGCGCCGCGGCGGCGCGGTCAGCCGCGGCAGCAGATTGTGCCGCCGCCGCCGCCTCGCGCCGCGCCTGTGACTCAAGCTCTGTGGCGCTCACCGACGCTGCGGCGCGCGCAGCAGCAGCGGCGCGGTCGTCCAGCGCGCGTGTTGCCGCAGTGAGCGCGGCAGACAGCTCTGCCACCTCCCCCGCCGCATCCTCCTCCCGCTTCTGCGCCGCCCGTCGCACCGCCGCCACCTCCGCCGCCGCCGCTTCTGCCGCCGCTTCAGCGCGCGCCACTTCGCCGCGCGCCGCCGCCAGCGACACGGTGGACGCGGCGCGCGTCGCATCGTAGTCGCTGCGCAGCGCCGCCAGGCGTGACCGCTCCACCGCCAGCTCGCCGCGCAGCTCCTCCAACACCTCCGGCGCGTTGGCGTCCAGCGCGTCCGCCGCCGCATCCGCCGCAGCGCGTGCTGCCGTCATCTCGGCGTACGCATCCCGAATCTGCGCCTCCAGCGACGCCTCCCGCGCCCGCCCGCCCGCAGCCGCCGCACTGGCCGCCGCCGCCTCCGTGGCCGCCCGCCGCGCCCGCGCCTCCGCGTCGTCGGCGCGCTGCATTGCGTCCGCCAGCCGCGCCGTCAGTTTCTCATTCACTGCCAGCAGCGCCGCCACTGCCGCCGCCTCGCTTCCCGCGCCTGCGCCTGCTTTGCTGCTTGGCGCGGGTGCTGCTGCTGCCGCTGCAGCCACGGCAGTTGGTGCCGCCGCCGCTGCTGGGTCGTCTGTACCGGGCTCACCGACAACAGGCGCAGCTGCAGCTGGCGCCGCTGCAGTCGTGGATGGTGCGCTGCTGCGTGACGCCTCATAGACATCTACCATCGCTGCGGCTGCCGCCCGTGCCGCCGTCAGCTCCTCATCTTCGACGCGTGGCGGCAGCGGCAGCAGAGGCGGCGCGGGGAGTGTGGGCGGCACGGCGCCGCCAGTGTCCATAGGCGGCAGATGCCCGCCTGCCGCCGCCGCCGCGGCACCAGGCGCCAAAAACCCCGCCCCTGCCCCATCCCCCTCGCCCCCCCCCCCCCGCAGCTGGTCAGTGGCCGGCCCTCCGCCCCCGTCCCACTACTCCACCATCTTGCCCGCCGCGCGCGCCAGCGAGGCCGGCCGGAAGAAGGACGCCATGTTGCGATGTATGTTTGTTGCGTGTAATACGGCGGGTACGCTACCTGATAGGATAGTGTGGCACCCGTCCCTGCATTATCATACTCTGAATATTGCGGCGACCGTGTTGTGTGTTTGCTGCAGCTGTGTGCGTTTGGACGTTTGGGCGTTAGGTGTGCCGGGCCTGCCGGTTTCAGCTGTAGGCACATGAGTTGGCAGCTGCCAGGCGATGCCGATGGTGCGCCGCAAGTAAATAGGTAATGCAAACAGCAGGCGACGCCACGACACGCAGTTTTGGAAGCGAGCGAGTAGTAGTGCATAGGTTCTAGTTTGCCGTTGTGGTTGCTGGAACAAACGGTGCTGCTGTCTTTAACCTTGCTGATTCACCTCTCCACTCAAACACCACCACTACCACCTGCCCACCTGCCATCACCACCGCACCCTACTCATCACCTGCTCTCACCTGCCATCCCCTACTACTCCCCAGTACTGCCATGGCTGCCCGCCTGCTGCGCAACCCGGCGGTGCGGTACGGCGCGCCGCTGGTGCTGTTCTGCGTGGCGGGCATGTACGGCCTGGCGCGCGTGACGGAGAACAAGGTGGACGCGATGGACACGCGCGTGAAGAAGCGGTCGGAGCGCGCAGTGCAGCTGGAGATGGCACACAAGGTGCGTGGTATGGGTGTGGTTGGGAGGGGGAGGGCGGGCCACATGGGTACACGACTTCAAAGTTGATGACGGCACGCACACAACGACGACACAATGCCACCACCACCACGCGCCGCAGGCGGTGGTCGGCAAACTGAACCTGGACAAGTATGAGCTGCGGCCGGTGCCGCGCCCGCCGCCGGCGGCCGGCGAGGAGGATGACGAGTAACAAGTAACTACGGCCGGGGCCTATGTGTCGGGGCGGGCGGCGGCGGCGGGTCGGCCGCCGGAGGCGCCGCGTGCCAGCCGAGCGGCCGCCAGCGTGGCTGCCAGGTGCGAATGCAGCATGTCGGTGTCGAGGTTGTGGGATGACCGCGGCGGCGAGGTTGGCGCAGCGGTGGGGGCGGCTGCAGCGGCTACTGCTGCAGCGGCTGCAGATGGCGGCGAAGTGGTGGCGGGCGCCGCAGCCCCCCCACTGCGTGCGCTGCTGGTACGCAGGCTTGCAGTACGCGGTGGGCCGCCGCCACCTGCACCACCGCCGCCGCTACCACCTCGAGTGGCAGCTGCGGTAAATGAGGATAGGGATGCGGCGCTACGGGCAGCGGCAGCCGCTGAGCCCGTCAGAGCCGGCCGGCTGCTGCCGGTACGTAGGGCACCACTGATTGCGGGCGTCCGCGACGACGACATGGCGCTGCTGCTGTGTGTCCGGTGTGCGCCGCTGGCGGGGCTGCTGGCCCCAGCACGGGCGCCGGCCCCAGCGACACCTGTGAGCAGCATACGGCGGGTGCTGGTGGCGGTGGAGGCGGAGGAGGATGGCGTGCGTAGCGAGGTGGCGGCGGCGCCAGCGGGGTTGGCCGTCACCACGCTGCCGCGCTCGCCGCGTGCCACCGTCGGCAGTTCTAGGCCGCTGCCGCCGTGCCTGCTGATGGGCAGGGGGTTGTTTACCATTGGGGCTGCGCTGCCATCCGCCGGCGGGCGCGCACGGCCCCGCGAGCCGGTGCGGGGGGGCGGCGCGACAGGCCGGCGCGGGTGCACGTCGCTGCCACCCTCGTCTGCCGCGCTGTCGGGTGCCGTGGCGCCAGTTGGCTCGGGTTCGACGACCATGCGCGTGCGTGAGGGCACGGACGACTGCGGCAGGCGGCGCATGGATGGCACGGGCGTGGCATGCGCGATGGCTCCGCCGCCGGCTGGCCCCGTCAGCGCGTCGCGGCCGCGGCCGGCAACCAAGCTGCCCAGGCGCACCGCATGCACCGGGTTGGGCACGAGCGGCGCGGCCGCCGGCCTGTCATCCCGTGCCCCTCGCCGCGCCGGCCACCGGCAGCTGCAGCAGCAGACGGCGGTACAAGACTCGAGCTGTTGGTTTTTGGGTGGGAAGGGAGGTTGGGGGTTTGTTGTGGTGTGTTATGTTATCGAGTTGAACCACCCCTGGCAGCGCACCCCACGTACCGCGGCATTGACGTCGTCCTTATATTTGTACACTGCGACGGCACACAGGGAGACATAGATGACTAGAACGAAGGGCACTGCACAGGTGGCGTAGTAGCGGTTGGTGGCATAGCGGTTGGTGGTGAGTCGACCTCACGACCCCCCATCCCCCTCCCTTCCGCACAAGCAGCGCGACACCACGTACGGATAGCTGCGACCAGTATGCCGGGCGTGACGGGAGGGCATTCTGTGGAGCCGTGTGTGCACAGTAGCACGGTGCCACTCCCCGTTGCTGCCGCACGGCGCGGTGCATGTAACGTCAGCAGCAGGATGCCGCCGACCGCAGTCGCGGTCACCCCCCAGATACCGCGTTGTCGCATGCTGCGGCAGCGCACGGGCGGGTGGTGATGCACACACTCGGCGGGGGCCACCGCCAGTGCCGCCGGCGGCAGGTCGTGGCGCGGTGCTTGTTGTTATGTGGTGCTGGCGTCTGACGCCACGCCACGCAACAACAGTACCGGTATGAAAGGGGCTGGTGTCTCGTAAGCCACGCCCTACTCAATCACGCTAGTATGCGAGCCGCTACGGCACCAACACAGAGATCGGCGGACGAGTGAGTGACAGGCTGCTGCCACACTGGCAGCGCGTGAGGGAGGGAGGGGAGGGGGGACGAGAGGAGATGACCGATGACCTCCACTGGAGGGTCACGGTGCGGCAGCGGCACACGGGTACAGATGACTAGTTGTCACAATGTCGCAAGTATATACAAATTCAGCGACGCGCACTCCAAAACCTACTCCACTGCCTGTGCAATCACGCAGTTTTGTGCGCTGCGCCACGCCGTGTGCACACATTACCTGCTGCCAGTTGCGCCTGTTGGAAGCGTGGAAGTGACACTGACACCAGACACCAGAGTCCAGACCCATCATGGCCGCGTGTCAAAGATACGGCCAACGGCAGCACGGGTTCACTCACGCGCGCACCGCGTTGTAATCATCCGCCCTGCATTAGCAAATCATAGCGGGATGCATTACTCTGCAAGTGTAGGTTGGTGGCAGTGCGTGTGGGGAGCAGTGGGAGCGTGGTAGGCACGAATACTGGGCAGATACGGGTGCGTTGCGATGATACGGCTGTGGTGGCCATTCACTGTAGGGTGGCCGCGCCGCAGGCGAAAATTTTAGCGCTAAGTGGTTCTCAGATGGCCGCTATTAAGCAAAAACTAGCGCGCTAACCCTCGCTGCGCGCAGCGCAACGCCGCTAGATAGCGCCTAGCGGGCCGCTAGGTGGTGTTGCCGGCTGTGACTTAGCGGCTAGCGGCTGGGCGCCTGGCGCGCGAGCGGGGCAGTTTAGCGCCCTTCAAGGACCGCTAAATCGTTAGCGGTGGCAGCGTAGCCTAGGGTTCAAATACACTCAACAAAGTGCCTCCCTTCCCCTTCCCCTTCTCCTCTTTCCTCTCCTCTTCCCCCCTTTCCCTTTCCCGTGTGTTGGGCACTGCTACCGAGCTGTTTTGTGCGTCGTATCCAGTGAACTCCACTTGCGCGGCCACGCCGCGGTGCGCGCACCTGGCGGCCTTGCTGCCGGCAAGTCAGTGAATGCGCGCCAACAAACAGCAAATCGACAACCAACACCACGGAGAGGGAGTGTTGTGTCATTGACCTTGACTGCTGCGCTCCCAGTTATCTCGTAGCGTCACCTACTGGCGTGTGTCGTGGCCACTACCGGTACCGGTATGGTTGGTGGCTGCGGAGCGTGCTCGTCTTGATTCTGGGCCGTGGGGAGGAGGGGGCCGTGCACGGCCGGCAGCACAACGCATGCGCGGGCCCATCATAACAGCGCAATTAGGTGCCGTTGTACCACAGTGCACCGTTTGTTTGTTGCTTTGCCACGACACCGCACCGGCGACTGGGCGCCAATGCCAGCGCGCTGCTACCGGTACCGGTACCGGTATGGCGGCGAGGCGTGGCTCCACACTGGTTACAATACTGCAAGTCTTCCCGGTGCAGGTGGCTTGGTAGTAGCAGCTGGATGGTGTACCGTCAGTCCCCCTCCTCCGCTGCAGCGGTGTTGGCAAGCAGTATAGTGCCGCTTGTTACCGGTGACGGCACCGTACCGTAGTCATTCTATGTTAACGTAATGTAAACTATTAAGCGTATTGGTAATTACGATGGCTGGAGAATACCGGCAGCCCCCTTACGCTAATTACCAGGCCGTATACGCATACACAAATGCATGTCGTGGATGACCAGCTGGGTGTGCCATTTGACCCAGCAATATGTTTGGGTGTTGTTTATGGTTCTGCCTGCCGGAATCGGGGCCCCAAATCGTCGTTTTTGTCGCCCAATTTGCCGACATGTTGTAACAACAATAATCGCATAAAACGCACATGGCGCCTACTAACAGTTGACCTACATGCGATTTCATTGCTGGTGCGTCATGGGGCGCTGTATTGGCTGGCTACCGAGGTTGGTAATGTCATGTGCATTCGTGGCAGCGCGGCAGCGCTACGCCTCATCAGGCTCTCCTAGCGGCCACCTGTGCTGCCTGTACATCCCATACTAAGGCTGCTAGTAAGGCATGCATTGGCCCAAAGAGCGCCAGATGTGAATATCATCCGCGATGTTGTTGCCACGCCGCATTGCGGCTTTGTGAAGACGGAGGGAACCTTTCTTTTTTTTTTGCGCGCTGCGCGCGCACTGGCTGACCGGTACCAGTCCCCGGTACCGGTCAGGCTCAACGCAACAACGGTATTGCTCGCGCGCCGCCGCGCGCCGGCAGCCAACCACAAATGTCGCAGCTGCTGGGAAGGACCGCACACGGTCTTTTAGCACGATGGCGTCCTTGGATGGTCGCTCGGCACGGCTTGCCGGCTTGGCGCGCTGCCAGAGCTGCGGCGTGGCCGCCAGATTCGTACCGCAGGGTGTTGCCGTGTCGGTGGCCTTGTCGGTGCCGCTGATGCACTTGATGCTGGTCGCGCCGCGGCTGGTAACCACACCATATACTGTTGATGCCATTAAGAGCGACAGCATGAGTCTGCCCAGCCGGTGATACCTTCTCCATTCATTCGGCTCACCCTGCCCCGCGGCACACACCGCAGCCCGCTGGCGGGCCGGCCACCGCGTTGGACTTGGCACCCACAACGGCGGCTGTGGCAGCCGCCCAAGATTCAGTCACGCTGCCACCGTTACCACAGGGCCAATGCACTCTACCGGCTTGCCCGGCTGCTTGCCTGGTCGTTTGACACCACCGCGTGACCAGGCTGATCAGGGTGGTGGCGGTGGTGGGGCCG
>Ga0066256_1002830_pt2 | contig 13739 bp, 12 predicted proteins | sample ThiBio_1000_biof_FD_87107 | JGI IMG/M metagenome (GOLD analysis project Ga0066256, IMG submission 87107) | Wastewater bioreactor microbial communities from Cape Town, South Africa - Thiocy_expt_1000_biof (version 2) | ecosystem: Engineered > Bioreactor > Thiocyanate-remediating >...
GTCTGGGGTGTGCTCGACTACCTCCTCGAGGATGGCCGTCTCGACCTCTGCGGCATATCGGGCGCCAGTGCCGGCGCGGTCAATGCGGTCGTCGTTGCTCATGGCGTGAGCACGGGCGGGCGCGAGGGCGGCCGCGCGGCGCTTGCGGACTTCTGGCGCAAGGTCGGTGAGCCGAGCTCCTACATCGGCCCGCACCCATTCCAGCTCCCATTGCCGCTCAGCTATTTCAGCGAGGTCACGCCGGCCTTCGTGATCTTCGACCTGCTGACGCGTTGCTGGTCGCCCTATCAGCTCAATCCCCTCAACATCAATCCGCTGCGTTCGATCCTCGAAGCCACCGTCGATTTCGAGCGATTGCGCACGTGCCCGCGGACCAATCTGTTCCTTACCGCCACCAACGTCCGCTCCGGCAAGGTGCACGTCTTCCGCACCAAGGAGGTATCGGCGGATGTCGTCCTGGCATCGGCGTGCCTGCCGCAAGTGTTCCAGGCCGTCGAGATCGACGGCGAGGCCTACTGGGACGGCGGGTTCATGGGCAATCCCGCCATATTTCCGCTGATCTACGACAGCCCCTCGCAGGACGTGGTCATCGTGCACGTCAATCCGCTGGTCCGGCCGGACGTGCCGCGCACGGCGCTCGAGATCGAAAACCGCATGAACGAGATCAGCTTCAATGCGTCGCTCATCAGCGAGATGCGCGCAATCGCCTTCGTCACGCGGCTCATCGATCAGGGCAGAATTCCCGAAGGGCTGATGAAGCGGATGCTCCTTCACTCCATCGCCGCCGACGACGTGATGCAGACGCTGAGCGCCGTCTCCAAGATGAACACGAGCTGGGAGTTCTTGACGCAGCTTCGCGATATCGGTCGCAAGCGCGCGGCGCAGTGGATCAACGACTCGTTCGACCGCATCGGCGAAGAGTCCTCCACCGATATCCGATCCTTCCTGTAAGGCCGCCGCCTTAGAGGCTGTTCGCTCAAACGGAAGCGCAATCCCCCTCCCCCTTGTGGGGAGGGGTTAGGGGTGGGGGGAATCCCTACCGCTGGTGTTCTGCAATCCCCCCCTCCTAACCTCCCCCACAAGGGGGGAGGACTTAAAGCGGCTTATGGGGCTGCACGCGTCCGCATGAAAGTGACACGCGCTAGAACTGGGTCTTCGCCATGAAGTCGTCGATGAGCGCATTGATCTCGGCAGGCTGCTCGATCTGCGGGAAGTGGCCCGCATTCTCCATGATCTCGATGCGCGCGCCCGGCACGAGGCGGCGCACGTCATCGAGATAGGCCGAGGACTGCCCCTTGGTCATCGAGGCGCGCTCGCCCGCGGCCGTCATGTAGGTCGTTTGGATCGCGAGCAGCGGCACGCGCGCCTTCGCGAAAATCTCGTCGAAGCGTTCGGCGTCCCACTTGCCGATATTGGGAAAGAGATTGCCGGCGAGCTTGGCCGGCATGTTGAGCGCGCGATCAATGATTGGCTGCGCGACCGCCGGATCGGCTTCCGGCCGGAACATCTGGGCGAACATGGGTTCGATGAAGGCGCGATAGCCGATCTCGGCGACCCGCTTGCGCCGGTCGAGGTACGCTGTGCTGCCGGCAGCCCCGAGGCGGCTTCCGTCGACGAGGATGATCCCCGCGACGCGCGCCGGCTGCTCGCTCATGGCGTGCATAACGATGCGGCAGCCCATGCTGTGCCCGACCAGGACGGCGCGCTCGAAGTCGAGCTCACCGAGCAGCGCGGCGACGTCCCGACCATGTGTGTCGATGAGCTCGTGCGCGTCGACCCCGGGCGTCGTGCCGTGGCCGCCGAGATCGACGGCAACCGTCTCGAAGCGACCGCGCAAGTGCGCCACCTGCTGCCGCCAGTCATCGCGGGCGCAGCCGAAGCCGTGCACGAAGACGATGGTCGGGTGGCCCCGCCCTTCGCGGGTGTGATCGAGGACGGTCATGGGCATCTCCCTCGGGCGTTGCGTTCTTTGCTGCGGGCCTACTTCGGCGGGCGCGGACGAGGTTCGCGCGAAGCGGGCCGCAACGTCAATCGCGGCCCCACGAGGTGTCACGTACGTCGAGTTGTACGACCACGCACAAAACCGCCGCCCGAAGAGCCACCTATGGTTGCCGAGACAGCCCGAATCATAGCAACTGGCACGAGACTCATCATGCGAACCAAGCGGGAAGGTACGCGATGAACGATATGACTCCGGCCGGCAGCAAGGTCCCCCTCGACATCGGTGCGATTGCCAATGCAACGTCCGAGGCCTGCATCTCGACGCGCGTGCGCCAGCTCTCGCGCATCGTGACCCGCGTCTATGACGATGCGCTGCGGCCCCACAAGATCACCGCCAGCCAGTTCACGCTGCTGACGCAGCTCGCCAATCAGGACGGCATCACCGCCGCCGAGATCGGCAGCACGCTCGACATCGAGAAGTCGACGCTTTCGCGCAACCTGAAGCGCCTTCTGGCACTTGGCCACATCATCATGGACCCGCCGGCGGGGCGCCGCGGCCGTGGTCTGCACCTCACGCCCAAGGGCAAGCAGGTGATCGTGGAAGCCTTCCCGCTCTGGCAGGCCGCGCAGAAGCGGGCCGTCGAGGTCATGGGCCTCGAAAGCCGCCGCACGCTGGACGACCTCCTGGCCCAGGCCGAGCGGCTCGTGGTGCCCTGAGGCGGACAGGATCGATGGAATGCGAAGGCCGGCACTACGCCGGCCTTTTTCATTCCTGGACGGCCGTGACCAGGATCTCGACCAGATCCTTGTCCCAGAGCGTCACCCCGATGCACGCGCGCTGCGGCGGGTTCGCGCGATCGACCCACTCGTCCCAGGCGCGGTCCATCTCCGGCTTCTGGCTCATGTCCGTGATGTAGACCGTGGTGCGCAGGATGCGCGACTTGTTCGATCCGGCTTCGGCGAGCGTCGCGTTGATCTGGGCGAGCGCATCCTTCGTCTGCGCGTAGAGCGCTCCCGACTTGTCCTTGGCCGTGGCGACCGCATAGACAATGCCGTCGTGGGCAACCGCGCGGCTGCGCGTCGGGGTCGTGCCGGTATAGCGCTTGATCATGAGCGAGGCTCCTCGGAGTTGGTCGATACGGGCCAATGTCAAGCCGGCCGGGCAGCTTGGCAAGCCTGGGTGGTCGCCGGTCTTGCCCTCGGCCTCTCGGATGTGTTCCCATCCACCTGAGGAAACAAAATCCAAAGGGAGGGCGCGCACGTGAAACTCTCCGGCGCATCCTATGACGAGCTCTACGGCAACTTCCGCTGGGAAGTGCCGGCGCGCTTCAACATCGCGCACGCGATCTGCGACCGTCATGCCGCTGCGACGCCCGACGCCCCGGCACTCATCCATGAGGCCGCGGACGGCAGCGTGAACGTGTGGACGTTCGCGCGGATCAGGGAGAGCGCAGACCGGCTTGCGCACGCGCTTGCGGCGCTCGGCGTCGGCCGCGGTGCGATCGTCGCGATCCATCTCTCGCAGTGCCCCGAGAACCTGATCACACATGTCGCCGTGCACAAGCTTGGCGCAGTTGCCATGCCGCTCTTCGCACTCTTCGGCCCCGATGCCGTCCGCTTCAGGCTCGAGGACAGCGGCGCCGCCGTTTTCGTTACTGCCGACGACAACATGGAGCGTGTCGCTGCCGGGCTCATCGACATTCCTACACTGCACCACATCATCTCGATCGACGGACCCGGGCCGCTCGGCGTGAAAGGCTTCTGGGAGCTTGCGGCCTCAGCTTCATCAAGCAGCGTCGCGACGGACACCTCGCCCGATGATCCCGCCTACCTCATGTACACTTCGGGCACGACCGGCAATCCCAAGGGCGTGCTCCACGCGCAACGCGTGCTGCTCGGGCATCTGCCCGGCGTGATGGTGCCGCACAATCTCTTTCCGCAAGCTGGCGACCGGTTCTGGACGCCGGCCGACTGGGCCTGGGCCGGCGGCATTTTCGACGTGCTCCTGCCCTCGCTCTATTTCGGCGTACCCGTCGTCGCGCAGCGCCTCGCCAAGTTCGAGCCGGATGCAGCCTTCGCGCTCATGGCGCGGCACGGCGTGCGCAATATCTTCATGCCGCCGACCGCGCTCAGGATGCTGCAGGCCGTGCCCAATCCGCGCGCGCACTACGACTACAATCTGCGCTCGCTCGCTTCGGGCGGCGAGCCCATGGGCGCCGACATCATCAACTGGGGCCACGAGACGTTCGGCCTCACGCTCAGCGAGTTCTACGGCCAGACCGAGGTCAATCTCGTCGTCGGCAACTGCCCGCCCGTCTTCCCGGCCAAGCCAGGCTCCATGGGCCGCCCCATCCCCGGCCACATTGTCGAGATCGTCGATCGCGACGGCAATGTCCTCCCCGCGGGCGAGACCGGCATCGTCGCCGTGCGCCGGCCGGACCCGGTCATGTTCCTCGAATACTGGAAGCAGCCCGAGGCGACGGCCGACAAGTTCCGCGGCGAATGGTGCCTGCTCGGCGACATCGCCGCCAAGGATCAGGAGGGCTACTTCTGGTTCCAGGGCCGCGACAACGACATCATCAAGTCCGCCGGCTATCGGATCGGTCCGGGCGAGGTCGAGGAATGCCTCCAGAAGCACCCGGCCGTGGCGCTGGCCGGCGTCATCGGCACGCCGGACCCGCTGCGCGGCGAGGCCGTCACGGCCTTCATCGTGACCCGGCCCGAATATGCCGCGGGACCCGAGCTGGCCAATGAGATCCAGGCCTTCGTGAAGGAGCGGCTGGCGGCCCACGAATACCCGCGCCGGGTCCATTTCATTGCCGAGATGCCCATGACCGTGACCGGCAAGATCCGCCGGGTTGATCTGCGCCAGATGGCCGACAAGCTGTAGTTCCCGTTCTTTTCAACCGACCGCCTGCCGCGTATCATGTCCGGACATAACAACCAGGCATGAGGGAGCGCATTATGGCGGGCACCATTGTCGAGAAGCTGGCCGAGTACGGGGTTGCGGAGCGGGATCGCACGCTGCCGCCAGAGGTCCGCCACCACGCCAAGCGGGCGCTGATCGACTGGTTCGCCTCATTGCTGCCCGGCACGGAGATCGACCCGGCCCAGGCCATGATCAAGGGCCTCGGCGACGAGCTGGGCCACGGCAAGGCATACGTCTACGGCTCGGGCAAGTTCGGCCCGCTGCGGACCGCCGCCCTCATCAATGGCACGGCCTCGCACACCATCGAGTTCGACGACATCTTCCGCGATGCCATCTATCACCCCGGCTGCCCGACCATCGGCGCCGCGCTCGCCGCCGCGCAAGCCAAGGGCGCGACCGCCGCCGACCTGCTGACGGCCATCATCGTCGGCTACGAGGTTTCGACGCGCATCGGTCTCTCGGTCCAGCCCTCGCACTACAAGTACTGGCACACGACGGGCACGGTCGGCACGTTCGGCGCTGCCGCCGCCGTCGCCACCATCCTGAAGCTCAACGCGACGCAGTTCGCCCACGCGCTGGCGACCTCGGCGACGATGGCAGCGGCCCTCCAGCAGGCCTTCCGTTCGGATTCCATGTCGAAGCCGCTGCACGCTGGCCACGCCGCGGAAGCCGGCGCCATGGCCGCGCTCAGCGCGGAATACGGCATGACCGGCACGCTCGACGTGCTCGAAGGCGAGGCTGGCTTCGGCGCGGCCATGAGCACGACCGTCGACTGGTCGAAGGCCACGGCCGGTCTCGGCGCGCACTACAACATCACGCAGATGACCTTCAAGAACCACGGCTGCTGCGGCCACGCCTTCCCGGCCATCGATGGCGCGCTGCATCTCAAAGCCGAGCACGGTTTCGCGCCCGAGGCCATCAAGCGCATTCGCGTCGGCGGTTATCGCGCGACGCTGGACGTCGCGGGCGTGCCGAAGGCGACGACGCCGTTCGAGGGCAAGTTCTCGACGCCCTTCCTCGTCGCGAGCGCACTCGTCCACGGCAGCGTACGCCTGAATGCCTATGAGCCTGAGCGGCTCGCCGATACGCGCGTGCAAACGCTTTCCGATAAGGTCGAGCTGAAAATCGACGAGCAGTGCGCCGCCGACTTCCCCAAGCGCCGTTCGGCCAAGGTCGCGATCGAGCTCGCCGATGGCCGCACGCTCGAGCACTACCAGCCGACGCGCAAGGGCGACCCCGACGCGCCGCTCACCGACGCGGACGTGTCCGACAAGTTCCTCGAGCTGGCGAGCCCCGTGCTTGGCGCCGACGCCGCGAAGCGCCTCCTCGCCGAGCTTTGGGCTGCAGATCAGCCGCACACGCTCTATGCTGTTCCCGGAGATGCTCTGCGCAAGGCAGGCTGACCGACCGGGAGGAATGGCATGAGGCTCAAGGATAAGGTCGCGATCATCACGGGCGCGGCGGCGGGAATGGGTGCGGCTACGGCACGCCTCTTCGCGCGCGAGGGTGCCATCGTGGTCCTCACGGATGTCGACGACAAGGACGGCCCGGCCGTCGCCGCCGACATCGTGCGCACGAACGGCAATGCGCGCTTCGAGAAGCATGACGTGTCGAGCGACACCGACTGGCGGCGCGTCGTCGACGCGACGCTTGCCGCGTACGGCCGTATCGACATTCTGATCAACAACGCCGGCGTCAGCGGCTCGATCCCCGACAAGCTCAATCTCGAAATGTGGGATCGGCAGATGTCGATCAACGCGCGCGGCAACTTCCTCGGCCTGCGCGCCGTCATTCCGGTCATGCAGAAGCAGAAGGCCGGCGCGATCGTGAACATCTCCTCGATCAGCGGCGTGCTCGGACAAGACTACGTGCACATGGGCTACAACGCCGCGAAAGGTGCCGTGCGCACCATGACGAAGGCCGCCGCGGTGCAGTACGCCAAGGACGGCATACGCGTGAACTCCGTGCACCCGGGCTTCATGCCGCCCATGCGCACATCGAAGCTCACCGCCGATCCGGAGTTGCGCAAGAACCTGCTCGCCGGCATTCCCATGGGCCGCACGGGCGAGATCGAGGAAGTCGCGTACGCGAACCTGTTCCTCGCCTCGGACGAGGCCTCCTACATCACGGGCGTCGAGCTGATGGTGGATGGCGGGTTTACGGCCGTGTAGCCGCCGGCTGCTGGGAAAAGATTCTTCGCAATCGTCGTAGTGCTATCCTGGCGGCGGCCACTTATCCTGCGACGGCGCTCTCGGCTAAGCAGGCACTCTTCGCGCGCGAATCGAAGCTCCCGCCGACCTTGATCGAGCAGCACGCGTGCTGCTGCTCGAAAGGCCGCCCGATCCCTTCGCACACCCCGATCACGCCCTCAGCAGGGAATGCGATCCCATCGAGCCCAGCCATCACAGCATAGGCATCGACGATCCGCTTGTGCATCCCCGGCGGACGCGCGCAGCCGAGCAGAACGGGCTTATCCGCGAGCCGCTGCCGCGCTTCGAGGAAAATGCGGCCCACATCGTGCGCCGAGGGCGTCACGAACATGCCCGCGCGCGCATAGAACGGCATGACCACGACCAGCACGAGACTGTGGATGCCGTGGCGCGCGCAGATGTCGAGCGCATTGGCCTCGCCAAGCAGGCGCCCGTAGTGCAGGCCGATGACGATGTGCGGCACGACCTCCATCCGCGTCGCGCAGAGTGCCGCAAGCGTCGCCTCGAAATCATCGACCGAGCGCTCGAGGTGATAGACCTCGCGGATGGTCTCCTGCGCGCCGATGACGTCCATCATGGCGGTGTCGACGCCGGCACTTTCCATCAAGCGCGCGCGGCGCTCGTCGAGCAGCGCGGAGTGGATCGCGATCTTCAGATGCGGGAAATCGCGCTTCAACTTCTCGATGACGGGATAATACTTCTCGTACTTGATTTCATTGCGCCGGTTGGAACCGCCCGAGAGCAGGAAGCCCTGCAGGTCCTGCAGCAGCACGAGGTCGCGCACTTTCGCGTCGAGCATCTCCGGCGTCGTCGCCGGGATCATCGGTTCCAGGATCTTTGCCTGGCAGTGATCGCAGTCGAGCGCGCAGGCACCGGCCGTCACGGAGAACGCCGGAAAGGAATTCTTCCCGCAGCCCTGAATTTCCGACGTCGTGTATTCCTTGAAAGTCGGCGTCGAGAAACGGATCGAGGAGAGCCCGCCGCGCGCTGCGGCAGCCTCCTGCATGGCCGCGACGAGCGCCGCGTCGAAGTCGGCGTCTTCGAGCGGCTCGATGGCCGAGAGCTTGTCGATCCAGTTCATTGGGCGATCATATTCATATTTGCGAATATAGGGCAATCGGCGCGTGAGGCTGGCCTGGTTGAATCGGCGGGCCGGCGGCGCTAAGCACCACGCTTCTCGTTTTAGATGCGGATAGCCATGCCCGACCAGCCTCTCTGGCGACCGGCCCTCCTCGCCGATGTTGCCGACATTGCGCGCCTCTCCAAAGCGCACCTTGGTCCCTATGCGGAAGGGGATCCGATCTTCGCCGAGCGCATTCGTTTGGCGCCCGAAGGCTGCTTCGTGCTCACGCGCGGCCCTGCCATCGTCGGGTACTTCTGCAGCCACCCGTGGGTGCGGCAAAAGCCGCCGGCGCTCCATGAGATGCTGGGCGAGATCCCCGCCACATCGGACTGCTGGTACGTGCACGATGTTGCCGTCGATGCCGATGCGCGGGGTGGCGGCGTGGTCGCGAATATCTGCGCGCGCGCCCTCGATGTTGCCAGGAGCAAGGGCTTTCGGACAGCCATGCTGGTCGCAGTCAGCGGCGCCGACCGCTACTGGGAGAAACTCGGCTTCGTCGATGCCACCACCGAGGCGCTGCGGCTGAAGCTGAAGGACTACGGCGACGACGCCGTCTACATGGAGCGCGCACTCTCAGGCGATTGAAGGCGCCCGCATCATGGGATGTCCCGTGATCAGCGCCTCGACCTCCGGCCGGACCGGCCCGGCGTTAGACGCGTCGGCGAGCGTCGTCAGCCACGCCGGATCGCGGTCCTCGTCATCGACAAGATCGCAATCGAGGCCCGCAAGCACGGTCTGCGCGGCGGGTGGCAGCTCGCCTGAAATGTCTTGCCCCGCAAGCAGGCCCCACATGCCGGCCCAGAGCCGCGCCGTGGTCCAGGGATTGTACCCACCGCCGCCGAGGATCACCGCGCGCGGCGCCATGGCGACGAGCGTCCGGCAAGCTCGCCACAGCACATTGTTCGTGAGCTGCATTCCTGAGAGAGGATCACCGGCGAGCCCATCCGCACCGAGCAGCACGACGATCGCCTCAGGCTCAGCGCGCCGCACGAACGGATAGACCAGCCGCTCCAGCACGAGCGCGTACTCGCTGTCATGGATGCCGCGTGGCACGGGCACGTTCAGCGCGCGCCCGCCGAGCGTATCCTCTGGTCGCCCTGTGCCGGGCCAGCGGCCATCCTCGTGGATCGAGGCCATGTAAACGCGCGGGTCATCCGCGAAGGCCGCCTCCACGCCATCGCCATGGTGCGCGTCGAGATCGACGTGCAGAACACGCGTCAGCCCGCCATCGAGGAGGCGGAGCACCGCGAATACGGGATCGTTCAGGTAACAGAAACCCGAGGCCCGCCCGGGCATCCCATGGTGTGTGCCGCCCGTCGGATGGAAAGCCACGCCGCCGTCGCGAACCAGCTCGGCCGCCAGCATGGAGCCCCCAACGGTCGCCCGCGCGCGATCCCAAAGGCCCGGAAAGACCGGGCATTCCATGGTGCCGAGATTGTAGCGTTCGCGCATTTCGGCCGTGGCCCGACCGGCCGCATCCGCCTGCTCCAGAGCGCTCAGATACTCGGGCTCATGGAACCGCTCCAAGACCGCTCGCCCCGGCAGCTCCGGCACGCGCGTCAGCGCCGGATCGCGCCAGCCCAGCACCTCGATGAGGTCCTGCACGGCCGCCTGCCGCCCCGTGGCCAGCGGATGATGACGCCCGAAGGCCGGCCGCCGGAAGATCTCATGCGTCACAAGAAACGGCCGCACCCAGTCCTGCCTCTCGACGGCGTTGTTGCATTCAATTATACGCAGCCTTGAATATGGAGCGGCCGCCGCGGCCCGCGCAACAGGGACGTGGCATCCAGAACAGGCCGGGGAAGCGCACGGAGCTCGACAAACATGGCCGACAAGACGCTCGACGCGAAGGGGCTCAACTGCCCGCTGCCCATCCTGAAGGCCAAGAAGGCCATCGGCGAGGTGCCGGTCAGCGGTACGCTCGAGGTGCTTGCCACGGATCCCGGCGCCGTCGCCGACTTCCAGGCCTTCTGCCGGCAGACCAAGCACGAGCTGGTCGAGCATTCCGAGGCGGGCGGCGTCTATCGCTTCCTGATCCGGCGCACGGCCTGAGCTGCCGCACTGAGCCGCCCTTGACGGCGCCGCTCCATCCTTGCCACGGTCAGCGCGCCGTGGCGCCGGTGCGGCGCGCGGCGGAGCTCAGAGCATGACGAACCTTTTTGAAGCTGCCGGTCTCGAGCAGGGTGCCCCGCGCCCGCTTGCCGATCGTCTGCGGCCAAAGAAACTCTCCGAGGTCGTCGGTCAGGGACACATCGTCGGGCCGGAGGGCTCGCTGACGCGGATGCTACGCGCCGGCCGGCTGCCGAACCTCATTCTCTGGGGCCCGCCTGGCGTCGGAAAGACCACCATCGCGCGCCTCCTTGCCCAGGAGACGAAGCTCGAGTTCGAGCAGCTCTCGGCAATCTTCTCGGGCGTGCAGGATCTGCGGAAGGCCTTCGACCGCGCCAAGGCGCGCCGCGAGCAGGGCCGGGGCACGCTCCTCTTCATCGACGAGATCCATCGCTTCAATCGCGCCCAGCAGGACGGCTTCCTGCCGCACATGGAGGACGGGACGATCACGCTCGTCGGCGCGACGACGGAGAACCCTTCCTTCGAGCTCAACGGTGCTCTGCTCTCGCGCGCGACAACACTCGTTCTGAACCGCCTCGATGAGACGGCCATGGGCGAGCTGATCGAGCGCGTCGAGCACGAGACCGGGCGCGCACTGCCGGTCGATGCGGATGCGCGCGCTGCCCTGGTCGGCATGGCCGACGGCGACGGGCGTGCGCTCATCAATCTCTGCGAGGAAGTGCTCGCAGCCGTGGCGCCCGGCGAGCCGCCGATGACAACGGCCTCGCTCGTCTCGCTCGTCCAGCGCCGCGCGCCGCTCTACGACAAGAGCCGCGACGGGCACTACAATCTGATCAGCGCGCTTCACAAGGCCGTGCGCGGCTCCGATCCCGATGCCGCGCTTTACTGGCTCTGCCGGATGCTCGACGGCGGCGAGGACCGGCTCTTCCTCGCGCGCCGGCTCGTGCGCATGGCCATCGAGGACATCGGCCTCGCCGATCCTTCAGCCGTCACGCAGGCGCTGGCCGCGAAAGACACCTACGATTTCCTCGGCAGTCCCGAAGGCGAGCTCGCACTCGCGCAGGCGACGATCTACATGGCCACCGCGCCCAAATCGAATGCCGCCTATACGGCCTACAAAGCCGCCATGCGCGCCGCCAAGAACAACGGTTCTCTCGCGCCGCCGAAGCACATTCTCAATGCGCCGACGCGGCTCATGGCCGAGCAGGGCTATGGCGCCGGCTACGAGTATGATCACGCGACGGAGGAGGGGTTCTCGGGTCAGGACTATTTTCCTGACGAGATGGAGCGCGAGCAATATTACGACCCGCCCGAGCGCGGGTTCGAGCGCGAGATCGGGAAGCGTCTCGCCTATTGGCAGCGGCTCCGCGACGAGAAATCAGGCCGCTGAGAGGCCTCGCCGCACCCCTCCCCTCTTGATGCGCATCAAGGCGTCCCTGTCATAGCAGTGACATATCTTCGCCTCGTGAGATGCGGTGGATGCCGCAGTGTCTGCCGACCGCGGGAAAAGGCCGGCGCTCGCGGAGAGAGGGCAAGACCCGTGACAGACGACCGGCAAACGTGTGCGCCCACCGAGGCGAACTGTCGGGCAATGGATCCCATCCGCCTGCTGCACGAGGACAATGCCCTGCGGCTCGATCTCTGCGACCTGCTGGAACACATCGCCGACGGCCTCCCGGCGAACGCCGCGCCGCAGCTTGCGCAGCTCGCCTCGACAGCGCTCGAACGCGGCTGGACCAATCACGTGGCCTTCGAGGAGCAGGCACTCTTTCCGATCCTCGCCCGCCACCGTCACGGCAATCCCGACCTTCTCGCAGGCCTCGATCAGCTCATGCTCGAGCACGCCGACGACGCGAGCCTCGATCAGGAGCTCGTGGATACGCTCGATGATCTCGCTCGCGGCGGTCCGCCCGAGAACCCCGAGATGGTCGGCTATCTCCTGCGCGCGCACTTCGTACCCATGCGGCGGCACGTTCTGTGGGAGAACGCCTTCCTCATTCCGGCAGCGCGGCGCCTGCTTTCGAGCGAGGACATCTCGATGCTGCGCGACTGGATCCGGGCGCGCGAACCCGAGAAGTGCACGTGCGGCGCGACGCTGGGCTAGCCTGAGCAGCTCCCCGTCCTACACCTCGTCCTCGGCGACGGCTTCGCTCCAAGGGTGATGGGGCTCCGTCGCACCCTCGTTGCGTCCCCGCTCACGGCGCACGGCTCCCGCAATCGTGAAGTTCGAGGGGTACTCGATAGGCTCGCCGATCACCGCCTTGTGCTCGGCCGTCAGCGCATCGATCACCTTTTGCGGCAGGCGCCGGTCGATGATGATCGGGCTGACATTGGAAATGTCGAGCCGCGGCTGGTGGAAGGCCTCGTCGAGGTCGAAGCCGAAGTCGGCCGACATGGCGAGGAGCTGAAACACGGCGGGCAGGATGCGCCGGCCGCCACAGCCGCCGATGCCGATCGTCGCGCCACCACCCGTCATCACGGCCGGCACGTAGTTGGCGAGCGCACGCGCGTCAGGCGCAATCGAGTTGGGCCCGCCCGGCGTCGGATCGAACCAGTTGATGCCGTTGTTCATCAGGATGCCGCTCTTCGGCAGCACGATGCGCGCGCCGAACAGCGTCAGCAGTGTCTGCGTCAGCGTCACCATGTTGCCTTCGCGATCGACCACGGAAATGTGCGTCGTCGAGGTCGGCGCGGTCTTCTCGCCGGCATCACCCATGACCTTGAAGCGATGCTTCCACGCGGCCTGCATGGCGGCGGCATAGGCGAGGAACGTCTTCTCGTTCGGCTTGGCCTCAGGCTTCTTGCGGCGCTTGACGAGATCGCGGAAGGCAACGGCCAGCGTCGGCCCGCCGTTCAGCTCCGGCAGCACATGGATCGTGCGGTCGAGATAGGAGATCGTGAGCGGCTCGCGCTCGGGCGGCGCAACGGCGGCGAGATCTTCCTCGGTGAGGTAGCCGCCCAAGGCCCGGACGTCTTCCGCGATCGCGCGCGCCAGCGCCCCTTTGTAGAGCACACCCGCGCCATCCTCGGCGATCGCCTTCAGCGTGCGTGCCAGCTCGGGACGCGGCAGGCGCGCCATCGGCCGCGGATCCATGGCCGCAGGCACATAAGGCGGGAAACCGTTCGGCAGAAAGACCGCGCGTGCACCCGAATCCTTCTGAAGGTCTTTCATCGCGGCGGTGATGTTGAGGGCCGTGTGCCAGTCGACCGGCTGACCTTCCTCGGCAAGCGTGATCGCCGGCTTGATGAGATCGCGCCAGCGCTTGGTGCCGTAGTGCTTGTGGGCGAGCGCGAGCAACGCCGGCTGCGTCGGCGCGATCACCGCCTTGGCACCGACCGTGTTGATATTGCCTTTCACCATCGGCCAGCCGAAGAGATTGCCCGCGTCGGCCTGATCCGTCAGCTCGTAGTCACTGGGCTTGAGGGCCTTGGGGCTGCGTCCGCCGCCGTCGAAGGCGCGGATCTT
>Ga0066256_1003926_pt1 | contig 13739 bp, 13 predicted proteins | sample ThiBio_1000_biof_FD_87107 | JGI IMG/M metagenome (GOLD analysis project Ga0066256, IMG submission 87107) | Wastewater bioreactor microbial communities from Cape Town, South Africa - Thiocy_expt_1000_biof (version 2) | ecosystem: Engineered > Bioreactor > Thiocyanate-remediating >...
GGCTGCCCAAATCGTTCCGTCAGTCGGCGAGGCAATCGGCAAGCCCCTGCGCCAGCCCTTCGACCAGTTCGGCGTAGAGGCCCGGCCCCTCGGCAAGGCTCGCCCCCTCCGGATCGAGCACCCCGGTGCGGGCCGGCGTCCCCTCGACGATGGTGTTGACGATGGCGGGCTCGAACTGCGGCTCGGCGAAGACGCAGGCCGCGTTGGCTTCGATCAGGCGCGCCCGGATTTCAGCAATCCGCGAGGCACCCGGCATGGTGTCGGGCGTGACCGTGATCGAGCCGACGACGCTCAGCCCGAAGCGCCGCTCGAAATACTGGTAGGCATCGTGGAAGACGACGAACGGCTTTGCCTTTACCGGTGCCAGCACCGCCTCGACGCGCGCCGTCAGTGCCGTCAGTTCCTCGGCCGCTGCCGCGGCATTGGCCGCATAGGTCGCCGCATGCTCGGGATCGGCCGCGGCGAGGGTGTCGGCGATGTTCGCCAGCATCGCCGCCGCATTCGCCGGATCGAGCCAGAAGTGCATGTCACCCGCCTCGTGCTCATGCGCATGATCGTGATCCCCGTGGTCATGCCCCTCGTGGTCATCACCGTGGTCGTGCCCCTCATGGACCTCGTCGCCATGCGCATGCGCCTCGAAGGCGCCGCCCTCGCGCACCGGCAGCAGCGTGATCGCCGGGTTCTCGGACAGCGCCACCACCGCGGCCTGCGGCGCCAGGGTGCCGAGCGAATCCTCGAGGAACAGCTCGAGCCCGTGGCCGGTCCAGAACACCACGTCGGCCGCGCCCAGCGCCGAGGCATCGGAGGGGCGCAGGCTGTAGGTATGCGGCGAGGCCCCGCCGCGCACGATCAGTCCCGGCGTTCCCAGTTCGCCCATCACCGACGCCACGAGGGCATGGATCGGCTTGATGGTGGCGACCACCTTGGGCACCTCGGCGGCGGCAGGGGCCGCCAGTCCGAGAAAAGCAGCGAGGGCGGGGACGATCAGACGCATGGCTTGCGCTTCCTGAGTAATGTTATCATATCACGCTACTCATGCGTTATGCTATAACGTAGAACGCGGTCAAGCAGCATTTCGGAGATTCCTCGTGGACGCCCGCAGACCCGGCGAAACCATCGTGACCGTAGCCGGCGCCGGGGTGCGCCGGGGCGGCCGCTGGCTGGTGGAAGGCATCGATCTCACCATCCGCCGCGGCGAGATCGTCACGCTGATCGGGCCCAACGGCTCGGGCAAGTCGACCACCGCCAAGCTGGTCACCGGCGTCGTCAGGGCCGATGCCGGCACGGTGACGCGCGCCCGCGACCTCACCGTCGGTTACGTGCCGCAGAAGCTCAACATCGACTGGAGCCTGCCGCTGACGGTCAGGCGCCTGATGACCCTGACCTCGCCGCATCCGGCCGCCGCGGTCATGGCCTCGCTGGCGGCGGTGGGCGTCGCGCATCTCGCCGATGCCGAGGTGCAGCACCTGTCGGGGGGCGAGTTCCAGCGCGCGCTGCTGGCCCGGGCCATGATCCGCCGGCCTGATCTGCTGGTGCTGGACGAGCCCGTGCAGGGCGTCGATTTCTCCGGCGAGGTGGCGCTCTACCAGCTCATCAAGCAGATCCGCGACGAGACCAATTGCGGCGTGCTGCTGATCAGCCATGACCTGCATGTGGTAATGGCCGAGACCGATACGGTGATCTGCCTCAACGGCCACATCTGCTGCACCGGCTCCCCCGCAGCGGTGGCCCGCAGCCCCGAATATCTCGAGCTGTTCGGCACCCGGGCGGCCGCCACGCTGGCGATCTACCAGCACCACCACGACCACACCCACCTGCCCGACGGCCGCGTGCTGGAATCCGACGGCACCGTCGTCTCCGCCCATGCCCACCACCACGCGCACGAGCACGAGGGCCACAACCATGGCTGACCCCATCTGGCGCTCGCCGCCCCATCGCCTTCTCCCCCTGTGGGAGAAGGTGGCCGAAGGCCGGATGAGGGGTCCATCAGTCAGCACAGTCTTTCCTCTCCCCGTCGGGGAGAGGTCGGCGCGCAGCGCCGGGTGAGGGGTTCCGACCATGCTTGACGATTTCTTCACCCGCGCGGCCCTCCTGGGCGTGGCGCTGTCGTTCCTGCTCAGCCTCAATCTCCCGCTCGGCGTCTTCCTCGTCGCCGCGCTGGTGTCGCTGGCGCTGGTGCTGCTGCAGCGCTGGAACACGCTCTCCACCGATGCGCTGCTGGGCATCCTCAGCCACTCCACCCTCGCCATCGGGCTGGTGCTGGTGGCCTTCATGACCTGGGTGCGCATCGACCTGATGGGCTTTCTCTTCGGCGACATCCTCGCGGTGTCGGTCACCGACATCACCGTCATCTACGCGGGTGGGCTGGGCGTCCTCGTGGTGCTCGCCGCGATCTGGCGGCCGCTGCTCGCCTCCACCGTCAATGCCGAGGTCGCCGAGGCGGAAGGCCTGCGGCCCGAGCTGACGCGGCTGGCCTTCATGCTGCTGCTCGCCGTTGTGATTGCCATCGCCATGAAGCTGGTCGGCGTGCTGCTCATCACGTCACTGCTGATCATCCCTGCCGCGACGGCCCGGCGGCTCAGCCGCAGCCCCGAGCAGATGGCGGTGATCGCGGCGCTGCTCGGCGCGCTCGCGGTGACGGGCGGCCTGTTCGGCTCGTTGCACTACGACACGCCGTCCGGCCCGTCCATCGTGGTGGCGGCGCTGCTGCTGTTCCTCGTCTCGCTCATCGTCCCCGTGCAGCGCCTGCTGCGCCGCCCCCGGCTGGAGGTTCCCTGATGGCCCATTCGCATGATCATCACCATCACGAACGCCCGCGTGACCTGACGCGCAATCAGGATCTGGTGCTGAAGACGCTCAACGCCGCCGATGCGCCGCTCTCGGCCTACGATATCCTCGACCGGCTGCGGGCTGATGGGCTGCGGGCCCCGCTGCAGGTCTATCGGGCCCTCGAAAAGCTGATCGACCAGGGGCTGGCGCACCGGCTGGAATCGCTCAACGCCTTCGTCTGCTGCGCCAATGCCGCCCGCGATGGCGGCCACGGCACCGCCGCCTTCGCCATCTGCAGCAAGTGCGGCCGGGTCGACGAGTTTTCCGATGCAGCGGTCGAGAAGCGTCTCGCGGGCTGGGCCCAGAGCCACGGCTTCGTCGCCGACCAGACCACCATCGAGCTGCGCGGCCGCTGCCGCGATTGCGCCGAAACGGCCTAGCCGGCCCGGCGCAGCGCGGTCCCTTCCTTCAGGAGGCGGTCCAGCGCCCCCAGCTTCAGCGGTCGCGAGAACAGGTAGCCCTGGTATTCGCGGCAGCCGAGGCGGGTCAGCAGCGCCGCCTCCTCGCGTCGCTCCACGCCCTCAGCCGTCACCGCCAGCCCCATGGCGAAGGCGAACACCATGGTCGATTCCACCATCGCGGTCTTCACCGGATCGAGGTCGATCTCGTCCACCAGCGAGCGGTCGAGCTTCACCCGGTCGAACTTGAACTGGCGCAGGTAGCCGACCGACGAGAAGCCGGTGCCGAAATCGTCGAGCGCGATCTCGATGCCGCGGCCGCGCAGTTCCTCGAGCGCCGCTTTGGCCCGCTCGGGTTGCGCGAGGAGGAACGACTCGGTGATTTCCAGCTGCAGCCGCTGCGCGGGAAACTGCGTCGAGGCGAGGATCTTGTCGATCTTGGCGGACAGCGTCGGCGAGCGCAGCTGTACCGTCGAAACGTTCACCGACAGCTTCAGCTCCGGATACGGCGCGATGTCGCGGCAGGCGCGACGCAGCGCATAGAGCCCCAGTTCCTCGATCAGCCCCGAGGCTTCCGCCGCCGGGATGAATTCGCCCGGCGACATCGGCCCGCTGGAGCGGCGCGGCCAGCGCAGCAGCGCCTCGACCCCCAGCATGGCCTGGCTGCCGAAATCGAAGATCGGCTGATACTCGAGGTCGAATTCCTCGGCGTCGAGGCCGCGCCGGATATCGGCCTGGATCAGCAGACGGCGGTGCCGTGCCGCTTCCAGCGAGGGATCGTGCTCGACGATATGGTTGCCGCCGGTCTCGCGGGCGCGCTGCACCGCCGCTGCGGCCTTCTTGAAGATGTCGGCAACGGATTTGCGGCCCACCTCGGCATCCGCGACCCCGATACTGGCCCCCAGCTTCAGCCGCAGGTCGCCGAGCGGGATCGCTTCGGCGAGCAGTTCGATCACGGTCCGCGCAAAGCGGCGGATCAGCTCCGATGCTTCATCGCCGGTGCGCAGCAGCGCGAATTCGTCAGGCCCCAGCCGCGCGATCTGCGCCTGCTTGTCGATGCCGACGTCGATCAGGTGCGCCAGATGCTCCAGCAGCGCCTCGGCCGTCTCCTGCCCGTAGGAGCCGGCGATGTCCTTGAGCCCCTCGAGCTCGATATGCGCCATCGCCACCTTGATCTGGCCGTCGCGGCCGCGGATCAGCTTGACGATGGATTCTTCCAGCCCGAAGCGGTTGGTGAGGCCGGTGGAGGGATCGAAGCGCGCGCTGATCCAGTCGCGCTCGTCGGATTCGGCGCGGCGCTCCACCGAGCGGCGGAACGCCGTCAGCACGATGAAGATCAGCGTTCCCACGATCAGCAGCACGATCGAGGCGACGCTGGTGGCGTGGATGAAGGCCGCATCGCCCGGGCGCAGCGGCCGCCAGACGAGCGTGCCGATGGGCCGGCCGGCGGCATCGCGGATCTCGATCCAGTCGTCGTCCGTCGCGGGCCGCCGTTCCGCCACGAGGCGCGGCACCGGCACATGGAAGCGCCGCGCGATATCGTCCAGCTTCTCCTCGTCGATGGTCTTGGCCACCCACAGGATGCGGCGGTCCGCCGCCGGCACCACCACCTGCCCGGTGGCGCCGTGGATGACCGCGGCGGCGAGCGCGACGACGGCGCCGTCCTGGCTGCGGGCAAGCCGCGCCACGCTGGCATCGTCGCCGATCTGGGCAATGGCGCCGTCGAGCGCCTGCGCCGTCGCCGCGACGCCGCTGAACAGCGACGCGACATCGCCGGTCAGCGGACCGCGCGCCGACTCGCCAAAGACGATGCGCCCGGCCGCGTCGGTGACGATCGCGGTGTCATAGGGGCCGTCGGCGCGAGCCGCGGCGCCCCAGGTGCCGTCGAGCCAGGCCGGGCTGAAGGCGACATAGGTGTTGAGATAGGCATCGTTCCAGGTGGCCTCGTCCGCCACCTGCTCGCCCAGCTGTACCGAGATGGAGTCGAAGGCGGCGGTGATCGCCTTCTTGCCCCGGTCGGCGTCGATGCGGTTGATCTCGCCGGTCATCAGATGCAGCGTCGCCAGCACGAGCAGGCAGATGACGACGTAGACCGCGACGGTGGGGAAGGCGACCAGCCAGGTGAAGGCCTGCAGCGGATCGCTGGGCAGGGTGAAGGAGCCGCGCGCCCTCGGGGGCACGGCCGCAGCCGGCCTAGAGCCCTTTGCCGAGCCGTCGGACTTTGACACTCACTACCACCCGCATCTCGCGCGAGCCCGAACCCTAGGGAGAGCGGCTTAATTTCCACTTAAGGATTGGGCGGGGCGGGAGTGCAAACCCACGCACTCGCCGCCCCCCGTCCGGCTGCTGGTGACTAGCCGAATGTTCACAGCCGGACCTTGCCGACGGAGGCACGCAGGCCCCGCCGAAAGGCAATGGATCGATGGGTATCCCCCTCGGATGGCCGGCACGATGAGCAGCCGAATGTGGCGCGATTGGGAGTTCATCGTGACATCGCCAGATTAATTTCCCCAGTGGCCGGATTGCCTTGCCGCCGGGGCGCTGTGAAACTGCCCGGGCAGGGGAGGGATGGCATGGCACGCAGGTTCGGCATCGGGATCGTCGGCCCCGGAGTGGCGGCACGGCCGCACGCGCTGGCGCTGCAGGCGCTCGCCGACCGGGTCGAGGTACGCGGCGTCTACCGCCGGGATGCGGCGAAACGGCGCGCCTTCGCGAACCAGTACGATTTTCCCGAAGCACCGAGTTTCGAGGCACTGCTGGCCGATCCGGCGCTCGATGCGGTGCTCATCCTCACCCCGCCCAATGCACGCGAGGCGCTCGTCGCGGCCGCCGCCGCTGCGGGAAAGCACGTGCTGATGGAAAAGCCGGTCGAGCGCACTACCGCCGCGGCCGAGCGGATCGTTACGCTGTGCGAGGCTGCAGAGGTACGGCTCGGCATCGTCTTCCAGCATCGCTTCCGCGCCGGCTCGCAGAAGCTGGCCTCGCTGCTCGCCGATGGCGCGCTCGGGCCGATCGCGACCGTGATGCTCAATGTGCCGTGGTGGCGGCCCCAATCGTATTACGACGAACGCGGTCGCGGCAGCTTCGCGCAGGATGGTGGTGGCGTAATGCTGACCCAGGCCATCCATTCGCTTGATCTGATGCTGAGCCTGCTGGGACCGGTGGCGCAGGTGGCCGCGCTTGTCGGCACCAGCACGCTGCACCGCATGGAGACCGAGGACACCGTTGCCGCCGGCTGGCGCTTCGCCAACGGCGCCATCGGTGGGTTCATGGCGACCACGGCGCTCTATCCGGGCGGCGCCGAGACGCTGACCATCGGTGCCGGCCGCGCCACCGCAACGCTCGCGGGCGGCACGCTCGCCATCGACTGGCACAACGGACGGCGGGAGACTTTTGGCGATCCGCCCGGCGAGTCCGGCGGCGGCGCCGACCGCATGGCCTTTCCGTTCGACTGGCATCGCGGCCTGATCGCCGATTTCGTCGATGCCGTCGCGGCCGGCCACGATCCGCAATCCAGCGGCCGCACAGCACTTGAGGTGCATCGGCTGATCGATGCGCTGCTGCTGTCGAGCCGCGAAGGCCGCGCCGTCGATCTCGCCGGTTGAGGCACGCGGCGCGTGCCTACATCACCACCGTGATCTTCCCGGCGGCCCGGGTCACGCCGGTATAGAGCCAGCGCTGCCGGTCCTCGCGGAACACGAAGCTCTCGTCGAACAGGTAGACATTGTCCCACTGGCTGCCCTGCGCCTTGTGCACGGTGAGGCAGTAGCCGAAGGTGAACTCGTCGAACTGGCGCCGCTCCGGCCAGCTCAGCGTCTCCTCCTCGCCGGAAAAGAACTTGGCATGGGTGATGGCGCGCGTCTGCGCCTTGGCCTTGCTGGTCGGATCGTCCGGGTCGAGCAGGAACGAGAAGCGGCTGTTCGAGCGCTTCTTGACGTCGCTGGCGATCCAGATCTGCCCGTTGAGGAACTTCTTTACCGGGTTGTTGCGCAGGCAGACGAGGCGGTCGCCCACCACCGGCTCGTGCTCGGGCAGCCCCTTCAGTTCGCGGATGCGGTCATTGTAGTCGACGCGCGTCTTGTTGCGCCCCACCAGCACCTGGTCGGCCGTCATCACCGCCTCGCGGTCCACCTCGCCGCGCGGGATCACCACCGACTCGCCGTAGCGCCCGTGCTCGAGATAGCCGCCCTCGCGGATCTCCATCGACAGCCGGATGATCGGGTTGTCCGCCGCCTGCCGGTGGATTTCGGTCAGCATCACGTCGGGCTCGTCGCGGGTGAAATAGCCCGCGCCCTGCACCGGCGGCAGCTGGAACGGATCGCCCAGCACCAGCACCTTGGTGCCGAAACTCAGTAGGTCCTTGCCCAGCACCTCGTCCACCATCGACACTTCGTCGATGACGATCAGGTCCGCCTCCAGCGCCTCGCTCTCGGGGTCGAGCGCGAAGCGCGGCTCGCCCTCCTTGTCGGAGACGAGCGTGTAGATCAGCGAGTGGATGGTGGAGGCGCCCTTGCAGCCATTGCGCCGCATCACCAGCGCCGCCTTGCCGGTGAAGGCCGCGTATTTCACCGATTTGACGCCCTGCGCCAGGTGCCGCGCCAGCGTCGATTTTCCCGTCCCGGCCCAGCCGAAGAGCCGGAACACCTGCGGCCCCGATTTGTCGCGGAGCCATTCGGAGACGGCCAGCAGCGCCGCGTCCTGCTGCGGCGACCACTCCGGCATCAGACGATCGTCGTTTCGACGCTGCCGATGCCGGCGATGCTGCCCTGCAGCCGGTCGCCGCGCGTCACCGCCGCCACCCCGGCCGGCGTGCCGGTGAAGATCAGGTCGCCGGGCCGCAGCGTCACGTAGCCCGAAAGGTTGGCGACGAGGTTCGGCACGTCCCAGGTCATGTCGGCGATATCGGCCGCCTGCCGCACCGCGCCGTTGACGCGCAACTCGATCGCCGCTGCGCCCGGATGGCCAATGCGGCTCGCCGGCACCAGCGTGCCGATCGGGCCGGAATGGTCGAAGGCCTTGGCCATTTCCCAGGGCTTGCCCGCCTTCTTGGCTGCGGCCTGCAGGTCGCGCCGCGTCAGGTCGATGCCGACGGCGTAGCCCCAGACATGCGCCAGCGCCTCGGCCGGCGCGATGCCCGCGGCCTCGCGGCCGATCGCCACCACCAGTTCGATCTCGTGGTGCAGGTCGCTCGTCGCCGGCGGATAGGGCACGTCGGCCCCTCCCATCACCAGCGCGTCGGCGGGCTTGGCGAAGAAGAACGGCGGCTCGGCAGCCGGGTCGTGGCCCATTTCGCGCGCATGCTCGGCATAGTTACGGCCCACGCAATAGACCCGCCGCACGGCGAAGGCACTGCCCCCCTCCACCGGCACGGCGGTGATCACAGGCTCGAAGACATAGCTGGACATGGATACTCCCGGGCGGCTGCGGCGAACTTACCCAAGCCCGGCCGGAAACGAAAGGGGAACGTTCCGACCGCTGCCGTCAGTGCGCCGTCCGGTCGCCATCAGGCCTCGATGTCGAAGACGATCAGGCCGTCGCGGCCGCCCTCGAGCGCCGCCACCAGCCGGGCGCCCGCCGCCTTGTGCGCCGGGTCGACCAGGTAGGCATCGCGGGCCGCGGCATCGACGAAATCGATGACGAAGCCGTCGCTAAAGCCCTGATGCAGCCCCTCCGGGCTGACATTGGCGCCGCCGGAAAAGCCGCGCATTCCCGGCAGATGGTCGGCGAGCGCCGCGAGCTGGGCATAGATGCCGTGGCGCTCATCGGCCGGCACGTCGGCCCGGAACTTTACCCAGACACAGTGCCGGATCATGGCGTCCTCGCTAATAGGTGGTGCGGCCGCCGGACAGGTCGAACACGGATGCGGTGGTGAAGGAGTTCTCCTTGCTCACCAGCCAGGCGACCATGTTGGCCAGTTCGTCCACTTCGAGGAAGCGGCCGCGCGGGATGCGGCTCAGCATGTACTCGATGAACTCCTTGGTGAGCCCGTCGAGGATGCGGGTATTGGCGACCGCCGGGGTGATGGCGTTGACGGCGATGTCGTACTTGGCGACTTCCTTGCCGAGCGCCTTCACCAGCCCGAGCACGCCGGCCTTCGAGGCGGCGTAATGCGAGGCATTGGGATTGCCTTCCTTGCCGGCCACCGACGAGATGTTGACGATGCGGCCGTAGTTGCGCGCCTTCATTGCGGGGATCACCACGCGGTTCACGTAGAACGTGCCATTGAGGTTGATCTCGATGACCTTTCGCCACTCGTCGAGGTCCATCTCGTCGAGCGGGCCGTTCTTGCCGGCGATGCCGGCCGAGTTGAGCAGGATGGAGACCGGGCCGACATCCTTTTCCACGCGCGCATGCGCCGCTTCGAGGCTCGGGTAATCGGTGATGTCCACCACTTCGCTGCTGGCGCCCGCGCCGAGCAGGCCCACGGCCTGCTTCAGCGCCTCGGGGTCACGGTCCCACAGGCTCACCTTGGCGCCCGACGCGATGAAGCGCTTGGCGGACGCGAGGCCAAACCCCTGCGCACCGCCGGTCACCACCGCCACCTGCCCGTTGAGATCGATCTGGTTCATTCGTGGCCCCTCGGCACTGACATGTTAGCGTTGTCCTTCTACCGAGCCTGTCCCGGCCCGGCAATCTCACTAAAGGCGGATTTGGTTCGCCCACTCCGTCCGACCGCCCCCGCACTCGCCCCCCCCATTCGACGCCCCACCCGCCCCCGCAGTCGGAATCCCTTCTCCCCTTGTGGGAGAAGGTGCCCGAAAGGCGGATGAGGGGCCGCCCAGTCAGCACCGAGCAACGACGCCCGGCAGCAGCGCGCCCGAGCCCGAGGAGAAGCCGTGCCGACTGATGCCCCCTCACCCGGCGCTGCGCGCCGACCTCTCCCCGACGGGGAGAGGAATAAACCGGTCACGCAGCTCCAGCCCCACTTTCCTCTCCCCCTCGGAGAGAGGTCCCGAAGCGCAGCGGAGGGGGTGAGGGCTCTTTGCCACCAAGCCGTAGCCCCGCACCCGCAGTCGGCCCCATCGCCTTCTCCCCTTGTGGGAGAAGGTGCCCGAAGGGCGGATGAGGGGTCGCCCAGTCAGCATCGAACGACGCATGTGCCGAAGAGCGCGTCCGAGGAGAAGCGGTACCCCTCATCCGGCTGTCGCCACCTTCTCCCACAAGGGGAGAAGGCCATGACCCGCAATCGCCCGGTCCCCCTCACCTACCCACGAAATTCATACGCCGCGATCGACGCCGGCTTCATCTCGATCGAAAACCCCGGCCGTTCCGGCGGCATGTAGGCGGCGTCGCGGATCACGCAGGGATCGACGAAGTGTTCGTGCAGATGGTCGACATATTCGATCACCCTGCCCTCCATCGTCCCCGACACCGCGATGTAGTCGATCATCTGCAGGTGCTGCACATATTCGCAAAGGCCCACGCCGCCGGCGTGCGGCCACACCGGCCGGCCGTACTTGGCGGCCATCAGCAGGATCGCAAGCACCTCGTTCAGCCCGCCGACGCGGCAGGCATCGATCTGCACGATGTCGATGGCCTCGCGCATGATGAACTGCTTGAACAGGATGCGGTTCTGGCACATCTCGCCAGTCGCCACCTTCACCGGCGCCACCGCCTCGCGGATCTTGCGATGCCCCTCGATGTCGTCGGGGCTGGTCGGCTCCTCGATGAAGTAGGGCTGAAAGCGCTGCAGTTCGTTGACCCAGTCGATGGCCTGCCCGACTTCCCACACCTGGTTGGCGTCGATCATCAGGAAGCGGTCGGGGCCCATGATGCGGCGCACGATTTCCAGCCGCCGGATGTCATCGGCCAGGTCGCGACCGACCTTCATCTTGACGTGGTTGAACCCGGCCTCAACCGCCTCCGTCGCGAGCCGCGTCAGCTTCTCGCTCGAATAGCCCAGCCAGCCGGCCGAGGTGGTGTAGCAGGGATAGCCGCTCTGGCGCAGCCGGGCGATCCGCTCGGCCTTGCCCGGCTCCGCCCGCCGGAAAATCTCCAGCGCCTCATCGGGCGTCACGCAGTCGGTAATGTAGCGGAAGTCGATCGCCGCGACGAGCTGCTCGGGCGTCATCTCGCCGACCAGCTGCCACACCGGCTTGCCGCTCTCCTTGGCCAGCAGGTCCCACACGGCGTTGACCACCGCGCCGGTGGCGAGGTGCATGGCGCCCTTGTCGGGGCCGATCCAGCGCAGCTGGCTGTCCGAGGTCATGTGCCGCCAGAAGCGGCCGGGGTTCTCGCGCACCCAGTCGAGCTCCAGCCCGACCACCCGCGCCTGCAGCGCCTCGATCGCCATCGCGACGATGTCATTGCCGCGCCCGATGGTGAAGGTCAGCCCATGCCCCTCGATGCCGCCATCGGTGCCCAGCACCACATAGGCCGCCGAATAATCGGGATCGGGATTCATCGCATCCGACCCATCCAGCGCCTGGCTCGTCGGGAAGCGGAGATCGTGCGTGCTCAGGCTGGTGATCTTCATCGAATTCCCCGGGAGTGCCCCTCCCCAACCCTCCCCACAAGGAGGAGGGTGTCGTTCTGCGCTTGTGGCGAGATATTGCCCCGCCCACCACGCGGCACCTCCCCCCTTGTGGGGGAGGATGGGTGGGGGGCGAGCACAGGCATCAAACTAAGCCGTCCAGCCGCCGTCGATCACGTGCACCTGGCCGGTCGTATAGGTCGCCCCCGCCAGATAGACGGCAAGGTCGGCGATCTCCTCCGGCTGGCCGATGCGGCCGATGGGCTGGCGGGCGATGAAGGCCTTGCGGGCGCCCTCGAAATCGCCCGTGGCGCGCCAGCGCTCGTGCAGCGAGGGCGATTCCACCGTGCCCGGCGCAATCGCGTTCACCCGGATGCCCTTGTCCGTATAGTCCGCCGCCATCGACTTGGTCAGCCCGATCACCGCCGCCTTCGATATCGAATAGGCCGCGCGGTTGGGCACCGCCGTCACCGAGCTTGCCACCGTCGACATGTTGATGATGCAGCCGTCGCGGCGTTCCAGCATCTGCGGCAGGATCGCCTTGATGGTGCGCACCTGCGCCCACAGGTTGAGATCGAAGGCGAATTCGAGGTCCTTGTCCGCCATCTCCAGCACCGAGCCGGAATGGACGACGCCGGCGCAGTTGAACAGGATGTCGATGCGGCCGATCTCCGCCACCGCCGCGTTCACGGCCTCCGCCGACAGCACGTCGAGCACCCGGGTGGTGATCCCCGGCACGCCGTCGAGCTCCTTCAGCTTGTCGGCATTGATGTCGGTGGCAATCACCTTCGCGCCAGCCTTGGCGAAAGCGCGCGCCGATGCCTGCCCAATGCCCTGCGCCGCCGCCGTGATGAGCGTGACCTTGCCGCCGATATCGGCTATCCGAAACTCCCTCGCTGTCGCGCCGCCGCCGGCGGCATCCTCCGGATCGGCCGCCCCTTCGGCGCAGTCGATCCCCATATATGAGTGGTTCATTCGTCAGTAAGCGGTTGACGCCGGACCGTCAACCGCTAAGCATGCCGCCCGCAAGCACCGGCACGGCCGGTTCCGGGAGCACGCCCTTGGCCGACAGCGAGGACATCGACAGGTACCGGGCGCCGGCCCTCGACAAGGGCCTCGACATCCTCGAACTGCTGGCCGGCACCGAGGAGGGCCTCAGCCAGGCCGAGATCGCCAAGGCGCTCGGCCGCACGCCGAACGAGATCTATCGCATGCTCGACCGGCTGGTGCGGCGCGCCTATGTGCGGCGCACCGGCACCGATCGCTACGAGGTCACGCTGAAGCTGTTCGAGCTGGCCCATGCGCGCCCGCCCATGCACCGGCTCGTCAGCCAGGCGCTGCCGGTGCTGCGGCGCTTCGCCCGCGATGCCGAGCAGGCGGTGCATCTCGTCGTCCACGATCGCAACATCGTGGTCGTCGTCGCCCAGGTGGATTCGCCCACCTACTGGAACGTGTCGCTGCGCGTCGGCTCGCGCCTCGACATGGTCGGCACCGGCTCCGGCCACGTCTTTCTCGCCTTCGCCGCGCCCGATGAGCGCGCGCTGATGCTCGAGGACCTCGCCGCCGGCAGCACGCAGAAACTCTCCCCCGCCCTCAAGGCGCGTCTCAGGCAGGTGCGCGAGCAGGGCTTCGAGAACATGCCGAGCCGGCAGGTGGCGGGCGTCACCAACCTCAGCGTCCCCATCTTCGGCCCCCTGGGCAGCGTCATCGCGGTGTTGACATCGCCCTATGCGGAGCGGCTCGATACCCGCAGCGCGCCGGACTTGCAGGCGACGCTCAAACTGCTGGTCGCGGCCGGCCACGACATCTCGCAGCGCGGCCCCGCCGCCGACCGATAGGACCTGTCCATGCGCATGCTCGATACCCACCTCCACCTCGTCTACCAGGACCGCTTCACCTACGCCTGGCTGGGCGGCGCGCCCAAACTCGACCGGCAGTGGACGGCGGAGAGCTATTTCGCCGAAGCCGAAGCGCTCGGCGTCGAGCAGGCCATCCACATGGAGGTCGACGTCGCCGAAGCCGACATGCTGGCCGAGACC
>Ga0066256_1003932_pt1 | contig 13723 bp, 6 predicted proteins | sample ThiBio_1000_biof_FD_87107 | JGI IMG/M metagenome (GOLD analysis project Ga0066256, IMG submission 87107) | Wastewater bioreactor microbial communities from Cape Town, South Africa - Thiocy_expt_1000_biof (version 2) | ecosystem: Engineered > Bioreactor > Thiocyanate-remediating >...
ACCCACCGCGGCCGTGTGCAGGCATCCCGTTTGATGTGGAGGTACTGACCCGCGGCTCCCTGCGCGGCGTCACGCAATGGCTGCCCTTTGGTGCGGGCGCGGCTGCCTACTACGGTGCGCACGCCACTGGCTCCGCGCGCTCCACCCCGACGCTCACGCCACCCACCCACACACCAACTGTTAATACCACGCGCGCGTGCAGTAATAGAGGCGCAGGTGCGGCAGTACCTGCCGGCATCGTTGACGGCGCGAGGGCCGGTGGCGCGCCGTGGGGCGGCGGCTGGCACGCCCGCTGCATCAGCGGCGGCACCGCTGCCGCCCGTCAGCTCGCCATATGCGCCGCTACCAGCGCTGGAGGAGCCCGCCAGCCGGTCAATGTCATCATGGCTGCCGACGGTGGGGGCGGGGGCTGATGTCGACGGCAGCAGTGTGGATGCCGACGGCCTGCGCTCCACGTGGGCGTCACGCGCGGTGGCAGGTGCGTTGCTCGCGCGTTGTGGGGGTACAATACTCGACGGCAGCACCCTCACCCACACACAACACCCTTGCGTGTGCAGGCGCCGCGGCGGGCACCTGCGTGCTCGTGCCGCTGTACGTCATGCGCTGGTCTGGCGTGCGCACGCCGTCCGCGGTGGCGGGCATGGTCGCCGCGTGCGCCGTGGGCGGCGTGTTCATGCCCTCCTACGACGACGTCGCCGCCGGCCGCATGTATTGATATGGGGGTCTGTAGCGGTGCTATGCGAGCGCTGCGCCGCGCAAATGCTGCGCTGTGCGCGACGCACGCATGTTGAAGTTGTTGAACCGCTCGGTCCGCACACCTCCTGGATCTTTGCGTTGCGACATCCCCGCACGCCGCCGCCTTGTACACTAGCTGGAATAATCGCAGCGCGCGTCCCCCGCCCTCGTAGCGTGGCGCACGAGGTGGCGTTCATGTGTCCTTGTGTGTGTAGTGCCGCAATTGGTCGAGCACAGCTGCACAGGTATCAGTTGGCAAGGCAGATCCGCCCGGATTGGGGCAGCCAAACGACGAGTACGAGGTTGGAGCAGCAGCAGCCTGACAAAGGCTCGTGCGGAAAGTGGCGGTGTGACGCAGGAGTGTGGCGTGGCAGTGTGTCACCTGCACACACACGCGGCGTGTGCCAAATGTTGCCCCACGCACGGGGTATCCCGGACGACGTGACCACCCGTCGTCTCCGACCTGGTCCGACCCCAGGCGTCACTCCCGCCCGCCGGCTTGTGCGACGTGGCGTCAGTGCGTCACTCAGTCAGCACTAACTCGGGCTCCCTCCGCCGTCGCTGCTGCTGCTGCTCGTCACCACTACACGGCACACACGCTAACCTGCCACGCGCGACCACACTCGCCACCCCACCCCGCGGGAAATCATCCGGTGCCCGTGCGCATTGGGCGACGCCGGTGGCGGCAGCGCCGGCGACGTTGTACGCGGCGCAGTGTCACTAACACCACCGACACCTCCCTCGCCGACGACGCGTGCTGCTGACTGGCAACAGCCTGCTGCTGCCGCCGCCATCGGCTGGCAGCCTCCGAATACTGACTGTCCCGCCTGCACCGCTGTCACCACTGCTGTTAGCTCCTGGTGCCGCGGCGTCGTCATGGCTACCGCCGCCGCCGGCGCCACGGTTGTGGACATGGATGGCTTTGATGGACTGGATGCCACCATGCGGCCGCCGCCGTCGGCTGCCTCGTCGTCGGCTGCTGCTGCAGTGCCGCTGCACACCGCCGCGTCGCCGCCGGCGGCCACCACAACCGTCCCACCGGTCGGCACGGCGCCGTTTGCCTCTGTACCGGGGTGTAGCGGTGAGGCGTGGGGGGCGCGGGCTGACCGACGTTCCAGCGCCACCGGCGCGGGGGCGGCGGCGGAACCAGACGGCCCGGTCGGCGGCCGCGCTGGTGCTGGTGGTGTCGCAACCCCCGCTGCTGCTGGTCTGGCGGGTGTGGGGGTGGTGGGTAGCAGTACGGGGTCTGACACGCCCAGTGTGCATGGCAGTGAAGGCCACCTACCGCGCTCCGTGGTGGTGGGCATCGTCCTGGTGGTGTCGCTGTACCTCATGTCGTGGATTGTGGGTCTGGCAGGCGTGCCGTGGTGGGGAGACCGCGCCATCATACGAGGCGTAGACGACGGTGACGGCGGCGCTGCCGGCACCTGCTCGTCGCTTGCCACCGCTGCCGCTGCGCTGGCAACGTGGGCAGCCTCCCTGGTGACGGTGGTAGTAGCAGTGGGTTTCACGTTTTGGCGGCAGCGCCACACGGCCTACTCGACCAGCACGGCGCACGACGTGCAATGGGTAGTGCCGACCCCTACCTCGCCGCTGCCGCCACCGACGCCCGTCTTACTGACGCCCACCCCACCGGCACTCAAGGTCGCCAGCGGTGGTGCAGCGCCACCATCGCCACAGCCGTCACCGGCTTCCCGCCGGTCACCGCCGCTGGCTGCACCGCAACCGCGCTCGCCGCCGCCGCAGTCGCCGCGATCGCCGCCACCGCCACCGCCGCGGTCGCCACTGCCGCTGCCACCGCCGCTGCCCACACACGGCCTGCCGCACCTGCGAACAGAGATGGCGCTGGGCGTTGTGCCCACGGCTCGCTCTGACGTCACTGCTGCCACTACCTCCACTGCATCAGCGGCTACCACAACCACGTCCATTGTGCCTGCCGCCACTACCTCTTACTTCCCTGCCGCCACCGTCACCTCTGCTGCCGCCGCCTCGCCGCCGCCGCAATACACGCCCGACGACATTGTCATCCCCACACTGCACACCATGGCCGACAGCGTGGTGGAGGTGCATGGACCCGGCGGCAGCGCCGGCGCGCCTGGCGGCGGCGAGGCGACGACGGTTGTCACGCCGCCCGCTGACGCCAACCTGCGTGCCGCTGGCGTGGCTGCCAGCCGCGTCAGTACCAGCGACGGGAAGGGCGTGACCGCCAGTGGCCGGTACGGCGCGCGTCTATCGCCGCCGCCCGGCCCACCCGGCCCGCCGCCGACCTCGCACCTGCTGGACGTGTCCGTCACGCCGTACCCATGGGCAACGACGGGCGCCGCCGCGCGCGAGGCGCGGCGCACCTACGTACGCCGCTACGTCGCCATGACCACGCTGGGGCTGTCCATGACGGCAATCACGTACGCCACCCTGGCGCTGCGGTGGACGGTGCACGTCACGCCGCCGGCGGGTGTGGGGATGGCCGTGCCGGCCGCCGCCGCGGGGGGGTACCCCCCGCCGGGGTGGGCCAGCATGCTGGGGACGCACGTCATGGGGCTGGTTGGCGCCGTGCGCCACAGCCTGCCGCTGCGCGCGCCACTGCCGGCCCACGGCCTGTGGTTTGTGACCAACGCCTGCCGCCTGACGGTCATCACACTGATGCACCTGGGCTACGCGCGCAGCGCGGGCGCTGTGATTGCCGCCGGCTGCCTGGGTGCCGTCACGACTGCCATTGCGCTGTTTTTTGTGGCAATGCGCACGACCTTCACCGGGCCAAACCGCAATGCGTGTGACCACCTGTTGCAGGTCTTCATTGTGGTGGCCATGACGTGGTCCAGCGGCGAGATTTTTGCAGAGCTGTTTGGCTTCCTTGTGGGCACCACGCTGGCCACCCTGATCATACTAGTGGACGCCACGCGCGTGATCCTGATCATTGGCACGCTGCTGGGCGCGCTGCGTGACACAGCAGCGGAAAACCTGGAGGAGGAGCGCGACCGCGCGGCGGCGGCTGCCAACGCGGTGGCGCTCGGCCGCCAGCGCATCCTGCGGTACATGTTCCACCACCTCCGCATCCCCGCCACCAGTTTGATGCAGCTGGCGCACATGCACGCTGAGTCGCGGCCCGCGTCGCCACCGGCAGCGCCCGCGCGTGCGCCATCCAGCCGCTACACCCGTCCCAGCGGCGGCGGCAGCGGCGCGGCAGCCAGCGCACAACTGACGGCGCGGCCGTCACACATGGCGGCGGGCGGTGACGGCGGCGTGCATGCGCTGCGTTCTGCCATCGTGGCGGACGTGAACACGCTGGTGCACGTGTTGGATGACCTGAGCGACATGGAAAGCTGGCTGAGCGGCGCCATCAACGTGACACGGCGGGAGGCGCGCGTCGCCGACATCCACAACCACCTCCTTGCCACCCTGCGCCTGCGCGGCGCGCCACCGCGCGGCGTGACCATCACTGTTGCGGTCACCGTCGACGCGCCCGCCATCGTGCTGGCAGACGAGCCGCGCATCCAGCTGGTGCTGCAAGACCTGGTAGACAACGCGCTCCGCTTCTCGCCGCCCGGCGGCAATGTGCGCATTACGTTTGCGGGCGCCGCGCCGCCTGGCAGCAAGCACACGTCAGACAGCAGCCATGGGCATGGGCACAGTCATGGCCACGGGCATGGACACAGACATGGGCGGTCGCACGGCGCCCTGCTGGCTGACGCGCTGCACGCGCTGCACCTGACGACACGCACCACCGCCGCTGCCAGCGACGCGCCGGGGGCGGATGGCGGGAGCGCAACCAGCCGCGGCGGCAGCCATGGCAGCCGTGGTAGCCGCGGCAGCCGTGGGAGTGGTGGTGGGGGCCGGGAGGTGACTGTGAAGGCATCCCTGTCGCCGCGACCCATCATTGCCATCCACAGCTTCCCAGTGCCGTCCAACATCGACGGTGCACCCCTTTCGCTGCCTGCCCCGTCGCTTGCCGTCGTCGTTGTCCCGTCGCTTCGAGTAGGCGGTGGTGGCGGCGGTGGGCCGGGTGGTGGGCAGGGCGGCGGCGGTAGCACGCGGCCCATCTTTGGCGGCGGTGTGGGTGACACCAGCATAACGATGCCAACGCTGGCGGGCGGCGGCGGGATGCGTGACGGCGGCGAGAGTGATGAGGAGCCTAGTGGCACGCCCATGGCGTGCGCCGTCGCACCCAGCACACTGACTGGTGGCGGCCCCACCGGCACGCAATCCATCACGCCGCTGTCGGTGCCACGACGCGACAGCGCGTCGTTCGGCGCCCTGGCGGCACTTGCTACCATCATCCCGCGCACCAGCGGCAGCGGGCGGGCCAGCACAGCGCCTGCGCCGGGGCCGATATCGGCACCGGCGCCGACGCCGCCCACTGGCGGCTCTAACGGAACCATGGACGCCAGCGCGTCGCCCACGGACGCCGCCGTCACTGCCGCTGGCAGCGCCGCGCGCACCACCTACGGCAGGCTGACAATGGGCCTGCACGCTGCTGCTGGCGGCAGGGGCACCAAGAACGGCGGCGGCGGCGGCGCGGAGGCAGCGGGCCGCGCAGCGTCGCCGCAGCCAGCCACACTAGTGGTTGCGGTGCACGATGACGGGGTTGGCATCTCGCCCGCCGATCAACGCAAGCTGTTTGTGCCGTATGAGCGGCTCGAGGGAAGCAGTACGACGGGGTTAAGCCTGGCGGTGTGCCGCCGCATTGTGGAGCTGCACGGCGGCACCATGGGCGTGGACAGCGCGCCAGGCCGCGGCACGACGCTGTGGTTCTCGCTGCCGGCGCGCACTAGCGGCGGCGCAGGCGGCGGCGGCGTGGATGAGTTTGCACTGGAGGAGTCCGACAGCTCCTACGTGGCGGCAGCGGGCAGCAGTGGTGCGCATGGCAGCTCCTCCGGCGGCGGCACTGAGCTTGCCGTACCGACTACCGCCGCCCCCACCAGCCGCGTGCATGCCACCACTGGGCGCGGAAGCGGCAGCAGCGTGGTAGCTGCCAACACCAGCGCTGGTGAGGTCGTGCTAACGCCACCGTGGGTGCACTTGCCGTTGCCGTCACCCAGCGCGCCGGCGCCTGCTACCGCTGTGGTGGTGTCACCGCCGGGCAGCGGCGGCGCCACGTCTCCCAGCGACCCACGCCGCCCCGCACCGCTGACGTCGCGCTTCCTACACCGTGGCGCCTCCACCGCCAGGCCTTCCAGCGAGACGGGCGTTGCAGTTGCAATGCCCGGCAGTGCCGGGAGTACCGGTAGTGGTGGTGGTGGCGGTGGCAGCGCGGGCATCATTCCTGTTGGTAGTGACCCGTCGTCGCCCATTTACTTCCCGACACAGCGTCGCAGCTCTGCCGCGTCGCAGGTGGTGGGCGCTGCCGTGGAGTACGAGCATGCGTACGTGACTGGACGGTGCACGCCAGTCAGCACTGGCCAGTCGCCAAGCGGCGAGACTGGGGACGTGGTTGATGTCACCGCCTCGCGGGCGTTGCGGCACGCACATTCCGGCGCCGCCAGCGTTGGCAGCGACATCACCACGGCGAGTGGTGCAGCCGGCGGCGCCACATTACGCACGCCGCTCATCTTGTCAGCGACCCTTGGTGGCAGTGGCAGTGCTGGTGTTGGGAGCAGCGGCAGCGTTATCGATGGCGGTGGAGGTAGTGGTAGCGTTGTCGGTGGTGGCAGCGGCGGCGGCGGCGGAGGTGGTGGCGGCAGCAGCGACGGCGGCGGCGGCAGTAGCGAAGGTGCAGGCGGTGGTACCGGTAGTGCCGCTGCCGCTGCCGCCGCTGCTGCGGCGGCTGTGCAACTCGGCGGCGGCCGCAGATCGCTGCCGCCCCTGCTGGCAGCCTCGCGCAGCCAGCACCCCGTCATGTTGAACCTGACAGACCTGCCGCCCTCGTCATCGCCGCCGCTGGCGCCCGCGTCGCCATCCAACCTGGCGTCCGTGATGCTGCACAGCTGGGGTGCGGCGTCGGGGAGCGGCAGCGCTGAAAGTGGCGTGGTTGACGTCACCGCCATGGTGGTAGATGACGTGGAGTCAAACATCCGCATGCTGACGCACCAGGTGAACAAACTGGGCATCGCCACCGTGTTCACCGCCGTCAACGGCGCCGACGCGCTGGCGCAGCGGCGCGCGCGCCCCGAGGTGGCTGCCTGCCGGCTGTGGTTTGTGGACAAGCACATGCCCATCATGGGCGGCGTGGAGCTGGTGCGCACGCTTCGCGCGGACGCCACCTTTACGGGTGTGTGCATCGGCGTGACGGCGGACACGCTGGCCACCGACCTGGACGACTTTGCGGCGGCGGGGCTGGACACCGTCATGTCCAAGCCCTCCTCCGTCGCACAGCTGGCCGCTGCCATGCAGCGGTGCGGCGTGCCCGTCCCCATCCCGCCGCCGGGTGCCAGCGGCAGCCTGGCTACCACTGGCCGCGTGCCCTCCTTCCGCGTGACATCATCGCGCTCCGGCGGCACCTCGTGAGGCCGTGTTGTTGTTGATTGCAGTGTTGTTGCCGGTGCTCATGTGTAGCGGGCTGTTGTAGGGCGTGTGCGTACGTGGATGGTACTTGCGTGATTGTGTGTTGCGTGCTGCGCCGTACAGTATAGCCATTATTTCTCCCGTTTGTTCGTGTGCGCGCGCGCGCCCCACACGTGGCCTATTACGTGTGTAGCTGCGAGTGTGCTGACTCCCCCCGCGATTTGCCAGCATTTCAACTGGGATGGGACATGATGTCATGATGATGATGGGGGGGCCATGGCGTCACAGTATCGATAACCTATTTAATTAGCTACGATGATGCCTCGACACAATGGGATCTGCGCGCAAGTGTGTCGGAGCGGGGCGGTTGTGGTTAAACCCTTCCAACGCAGCGTCAGCAGCAGCAGCACACACACGCGCGGGTCAAAAAGGTATGTCGCGGGGTGGGCGGCGTGGCATGCAGGCGCGGGCGTGGCTGCTGCACGACCCCGCGCCTGGCTGACTGCACCACGCCGCCACTTCACACGCAGTGTGTGAACGCGGGACGCCGACAGCACGAGTGCTGCCGGCCAACCCTACTCTGGCGCAGCCGAAAAGACGCTGTCCCACAACAACAGTAGAGTCGAAGCTACTGCCAGCAAGTGGGCGCGAGGCAAAGGAGCGCAAGCGGAAGGGAGGGTGAGAGTCCGCGACGTGAGCGGTACGTACCACATAAATGACGCTGAGTATATGATGTTGCAGGTTGCAGCCAGCTCCAACGACACTACGCGCGTGGGCGGCGAATGATTGGGTTGTGAGTCACTCCCCTTAAGGACGCAGCCTGGCATGGGTGCGCACAGTGGTCCAAGATTGAGTGCGGGGCGGCGTCCACGAGTGACGCGCCACCTTCATCTCGCGCTCTTGCGATTCTGCTAGCGTCATGGGGGCGGTGAGCCCCTCGCCAGCAGCTAACATTGAGCGCATGCTCCGGTGTGATAGTGCGGCGGTAGGGGCGTGGGTAAGGAAGCAACGTACCAGGCGTACCACAGCATTGCCAGTGAGTACCCCAACTACTCCGCCGCCAGCGAGAAGCGATCGCCACCACGGCGCTTGGGCGGCAGTGATGGTAGCTGCAGCGCCGCCGCCACGCTGCCGTTGTCATCCACATCCACCTCGCCGTCACCGTCGCCATCGCCCGACACCTCGTCGTCACCAGCACCGGCAGCACCGCCGCCGCCGCTGCCACCGCTGCCCCGCCGCATGGCGTCGTCCGACGTCATCGGCGTGAAGGTGCCAGGCATGAGCATGTCGGCGGTGGAGGCACGCGTGGCGCGAAACGCGGAGCCGGCGGACGGCGGGTAGCCAGAGGCAGGCACCGCCACGCCACCGGTGCCACCGCTGCTGTCATGCGTCGTCAGCGGCGGCGGTGGCCGCGCAAGGGCGGCGTTGACGCGGCTAGAAGCAAACAGCGCCACCACCGAGTCGTCGTCGCTGTCCAACGGCACGGTGGTGGGCGGCGGCATGCTGAGCGGGGACGCCAGCTCCATGAGGCGGCTGGGAGAGGTACCCAGCTGCGTAGTGCCGCCCGGCGCCACCACCTGCGGCAGCGTCGCGACGCGCACCCCACCCCGGCTGCTGCCGCGTAGCGCCAGCGACGGGATGGCGGCAGCAGCGCCACGTGGTGGCGACACCAGCGGCGCCAGGGCGACGGCAGTGGGAGCAGGTCCCATGGGGCCGCCCGGCGTTGAGTCGGGTGGCGACGCTGCCAGTTGCTGCGGCAGTGGCCGTTGTTTCAGACTGCCGCTGCGTGTGGCGGCGGCCGCCCGCACACCAGCCGGCGCCGCCACCGACACGGCGCCGCGGGACGATGCGCTGCGCCGTGCCGTACTACCGGCTGCGACAGGCGGCAGGGTGCGCGGTGTGGGACCGCCAGGGCCACCCGCTGCTGTTGCCAGCGGCTGCACCATGGGCGCAAACACCGCAGTCGGCGCCGGAAGGCTGCCAGCGGTGGCATGCAGCGGCGTGACAGCCGGCGCCAGCACCCGCGGTCCACGGGGTGTCATTGCCATGGCTGCGGCCCCCCCGCCGCCGCCACTCCCACTGCCGCCACTGCCGCCACCGCTAGCCGCTAGCGCGCGCTGTACCAGGGGCGCGCCGGCGGGCACAGCGTCGCTGACATGCAGCAGGGCGTTGGTGGGCTGCGGCTCGCGCTGGTCGCGCACATCAACAATGATGGCATCCACCGCTGCCAGCATGCCTGCCAGCGCGGTGGGAGAGTCACGGTCCATGCGGGGCAGTAGGGTAGCGTTGGCCACCGCGGCGGCAGCCGCCGCACCAATGGCGCTCAGCGTCGCCTCGATGCGGCCGGCCGCAAACACGCGCACCTCAGACACGTTGGGATTGCGCTCCAGCGCCTCTGCTAGCCGCTGGATGCCCTCGCGCGTCACCATGTTGCCGCGCAGGTCCAGCAGGCGCAGTGCGGAGGAGGGGTCACTCAGCAGGGTGGCCAGTGACCGCACGCCAGTGTCTGTGACGCGGTTGTTGGACAGCCGCACCTCCGTGATGGCTGCCAGCGCCGGCAGCAGGCTACCACTACTACTACCCGCAGCCGGCTCCAGGCCATCACCACTGCCGGCCACACTGCCGGCGCTGCCGCCGCCAGGTGGCCTGCTGCCGCCCGACAGCAACCCTCGCACCTCCGTGCTCTCGTCACGCAGCACCGCTGCCAACGCCGCCGCCTCTTCGTCGCCGCAGCAGCAGTCATCCAGCCGAATGGCGGCGGCCAGCCGCCGTGCCGCCAGTGCCGACAACGGCGCCAGGGGCGCCAGGGACGGCGGCGCCGGTGCAGCCTCCGTGCCGGCGGCATCAGCAGCCACCGGCGCTGCCGCCGCGGCGGGCGCGGGTGCTGGCGCGCTGGAAGAAAACCGCGACACGGCGGCAAGCGCGGTGTGCAGCGCCGCTTGCGTCACCGCCTGCGACTTGATGGCGCGCGCGTACCCCACCACGATGTTGCGTCGCGCGCTCTCCTCCGCCTCCAGCCGCGCGCCCAGGCTGTCGTTGACACGCCCCAGGCCCGCCAGCTGCGCGCGCAGGCGCGCTACCTCAGCCACCGCCGCCACGCGGTCCTCGCCCTCCACCAGCGCCAACCCCAGCGCGCGGCCCAGCCGCGCCACCAGGATGTCGGTGCACTGGCCCGGCTTGCCGCGCTGCGCGCGCTTCAGCATCTCGTTCACGCCCAGCCGCCGCAGCATGCGCTTGGCGGCGCGGCGCTCAGCGCGCAGGAAGGTGAACCCCTGCGTCGGCCGCGCATCCAGGTAGAACCGGCCCTTGCCGCCCGTCGCGCGCACCGTGTCATTGTCTGGCTCCACCTGCTGCGCCACCGCTTCCCGCCCTTGCGTCGCAGCGCGCCGCGCTGCCACGTCCGCGGCGGTTGCACGCAGCGGCGACGGCGATCCACCGCCGTCGCTGTCGCTGTCATCACTGCCGGGTGACCCGCCGCCGCCGCTGCCTGGCGCGCCCTTGTTGTGCCCACGGGTGGCCCGCCGGCCTGGAGGCGGAGACCCGCCGCCCCCGCCGCCGCCGCCGCCACGGCCGCCGTCGCCCTCCAGGTCGTCGTCGTCATCGCTGTCATCCACGACGGCGCCGGCACGCAGCGCGGACTCGGTGCGCTCCGCCAGGCGGCGCTGCAGGCTTGTCAGGCGGATAGCCGCTGCGTCTGCCGCCTCGCGCTTCTCGCGCAGAGCCGCCGCCAGCACGCGCCCATTCTCGCGCTCCGCTGCCAGCGCCGCCGACGCGTCGGCCGCATCTTTGGTGACCGCCGCCAGCCGCGCCGCCAGGCCCTTGGCCTCCTCGTCCGCACCCGCTGCGCGCTCCTCCTCCGCCTGCAGCTTCTTGAGCAGGGTGGCCAGCCGCGCCTGCAGCGTGCTCACGCGCTCCTCCGCCGCTGTGCGGCCCTCCGTCGCCGCCATGCGGCCGCGCGTCTCCTCGCGGCAGCGGTTGGTGAGCGCAGCATTTGTGTCGCGCATGGCGGAGGCGGCGGCCTGCAAGCCCTTTACCTCCGCCTCCAGCGCCGCCGCCGCCTTGCCCTCTTTCGCTGCCGCCTTGGCCAGCGCCTCGCCGCGGGCCTTCAGCGTCACGATCTCCGAGTCGCGCGCCTTCAGCGCGTCGATGGCCTTCGTCTTGCCCAGCTCCGACAGCTTCAGGCGCTCCAGCACGGAGAACACCTTGGCTGCCATCTCGCGCACGCGGTCGCCGCCCAGCCGCAGCTCGCCCTCCAGACGCCCCTTGTCAGCCTCTGCTGCGGCCGCCCGCTCCCGCGTCGCCGCCGCCTCTGCGCGCGTCGCGTTCGCCTCCGCTACCGCCACCCGCGCCGCCTCGACCTGCGCCGCTGCCGCGCGCTCCGCCAGCGCCAGGCGCTCGCGCAGGTCGGTCATGGCGGCCTGCGCGCCGCGCAGCGCGTCGGAAGTGGCGCCGTGCGCATCGTTGCTGCGCCGTGCTGCCTCCTCTGCCGCCGCCGTCTTCTCCAGCAGGGTGTACTGCTTCTCTTTCCGCACGCGCAGCGCCTCTTGCAGCGACTCCACTTCCACCGCCGCCTTCCGCGCCGCCTCTACAGCCGCCGCGCGCTCGCCATCCAGCGCGCCGCGCAGCAGGCCCACCTCGTGAGTTGCCACCGCCGCCTCGCGCGCTGCTGCACTGCCGCGCGCCTCTGACGCCGTGAACTCTGCTTGCAGCCGCGTCAGCGCCGCCTTGGTGGCCGTCAGCTCCATGCTCGACGCGCTCGCTGCCGCACCCGCCGCCTTGGCCGCATCCTCCGCGCGGCCCAACAGCGCCATCAGCTCCGTGTTCTGCTCCGCCAGCAGCCGCGCCTGCGTGTCGCGCTCCTCCAGGTCTGCCAGCAGCCGCTGCCGCTGGCTCACGTCGGCGCGCTGCAGCGCCACCAGCTCCGTCAGCTGCGCCTTCAGGTCGCGGTTCTCCAGCTCCACCAGGGAGCCCGCCTGCGCCAGCTCCGCCACGCGGCTGGTGAGCGCGTCGTTAGCGGCGTACAGGTCGCCGTTGTCTTGCTGCAGCGCGCGCATCTTGTCCGCCCACCGCGGCGCGCCGCCGCCCAGCAAGCCCAGCGTGGCAGCGCCGGCAGCGCTGGCGGTGGCGCCAAGTGGCACGCCGCCGACGCTGCCGTCACCCGTGAGCGCCGGCACCACAAACGCGCTGGAGCGGCTAAAGTCTGGGAGGGCACCGGGCGGGGACGCAGCGGCGCTAAAGAGGGCGGCAGCGTTAGTAGTGCTGCCACCGCCACCACCGAATCCGACGCCGCCGGCACTGCTGAGCAGCATGCGGGAGGCAAAGGTGTCGGTGAGTGGTGCCAGCTGCCACCCCGCACGATCCACGCCTGGCGTCGCCCCCACGCCACCGCCGATGGACGCAGTGGCACCCAGGGTGGCTGGCGCGGTGGCAGCGCCAGGCGGCGCTGAGAAGAAGCTGTCCATCGGCGCCAGCGCCGGCGGCAGTGCACTGCCGCGCCCGCCGCCAATGCTGGACGCCGCGCTTGCAAAGGCGGCAGACATGGAGGCACTCAGGCCGCCGCCCGGCGTATACGCTGGCACCGCCATGCCACTGCCAGGTCAGTCAGTCAGTACCGGTAGGTGAGTAGAGGAGGAGAGGAGAGAGGGGGGTGGCACCCGTGTGGTGTAGTGTATGCACGCACACACGCACACACACGGGTGCCCCCCACCCCCACTCACCAACCACCACACCGGTTGTTAGGAAACTACTGCCGCTGCACGCCGCCGCCGCGTGCGTGCGTGTGCGATTGATACCGGTACACCACTAGTAGTAGAGGAGAGAGAGAGGGAGAGAGGGAGAGAGGGAGAGAGGAGGAATGGGTGGTGGCAGCAAACCCCTCTCTCTGCTCTCCTCTGTCCCCTATCTCTCCTATCTCCTCTGCTCTCTCGTGCCGCGGCAGGGCGCTGGCCCAGTGCAACAGTCGCAACAGTCGCAGCAGTGTGGCGGACCGGCGACAGCGCACACAGCAACACCAGCAGGAGATACGCGTGGCACTGCCCTTGCTGCTGTTGGCTGCCGTTGGCTTGTGCTGTTGACGTCGATGTCGGAGTCAGACGGCGGCGCAACCCACGTGGCGGCAGCGCACAACGTCGGCGCCGCAGCCGCAGTCGCTGCTACAACTGTGGGGATGAGCAGCAGCAGCAGCAGCACCGTTAGCCTAGGGCAGGAGCTGCCACTGCCAACGTCGTTGTGTCACAGGCCGACTGACTCGGCAGCGCGTCAGCGGGTCAGCCGCAGGCAAGGCTGCGACAGCAAGTAGAGTGGCAAAACACCAGCAGCAGAAGCAGCAGATGCTGCGACAACAACAACAAGGGCCAAGTGTCAACAGCGGCAGTGGCGCCAGCTGTTGCCGCTAGGATCCCGGTAGCAGCTAGCTGCAGTAAGAGGGGCGCGTCACAATCACGTCGGCAAAGGGAACGGGGACACACGGAGGAGGGGGGAGGCACAAGGCGGCGGCGCTGGCACAGCCACACACGTAATATGAGCACCCGCTACTACCCTGTACATGAAC
>Ga0066256_1003933_pt1 | contig 13723 bp, 10 predicted proteins | sample ThiBio_1000_biof_FD_87107 | JGI IMG/M metagenome (GOLD analysis project Ga0066256, IMG submission 87107) | Wastewater bioreactor microbial communities from Cape Town, South Africa - Thiocy_expt_1000_biof (version 2) | ecosystem: Engineered > Bioreactor > Thiocyanate-remediating >...
CCAGATGGCGACCTTCGGCTCGACGCCGATCGCCAGCGAATTCGTTCATATCAGGATCGGCGGCGATCTCGCGCTCATCAAGGGTATGATGAAAGTGATGTTCGAGCGCGAGGCGGCCGGCGAAGCGGTGCTCGACCACGATTTCATCGCCGAACACACGGTCGGCATCGAGGCGATCCGCGCCGATGCGATGGCGCAGGACTGGGCGGAGATCGTCCGCGTTTCAGGGCTCGATGAGGCGCAGATCCGCCGCTGCGCGGAAATCTACATCCGCTCGCGCGCGACGATCATCTGCTACGGCATGGGCCTGACGCAGCATCAGCAAGGCTCGCGCCTGCTGCAGCAGGTCTCGAACCTGCTTCTCCTGCGCGGCAATTACGGCAAGCCCGGCGCCGGCATCGCGCCCATTCGCGGCCATTCCAACGTGCAGGGCGACCGCACCGTCGGCATAGACGAAAAGCCGGCGCAGGATTATCTCGACCGCGTGCGCGACGTCTTCGGTTTCGAGCCGCCCCGCGAGCACGGCCACCATGCCGTCGAATCCGTCGCGGCGATGGAAAACGGCACGGCGAAGGTGTCTATCGGCATGGGCGGCAATTTCGTGCGCGCCATCCCGGATACCGAGCGTTCCTACGCCGCCATGCGCAAGCTCGCACTGACGGTCGGTATCGCCACCAAGCTCAATCGCGGCCATCTGGTGCATGGACGCGATGCGCTGATCCTGCCGGTCGTCGCCCGCTCGGAATGGATCAGGACGGCCCTCGGCGAGCAGTTCGTCACCATCGAGGATGCCATGTCGAACGTCACCGCCTCGCGCGGCGTCCTGGCGCCGGCCAGCCCGTACGTCATGCCGGAGGTGGAGATCGTTTGCCGGATGGCGATGGCGGCGCTGCCCAGCAGCAAGGTGCCGTGGGCCAGCTATATCGACGATTACGATCTCATCCGTGACAAGATCGCCGAGGTCTATCCGGAGATTTACACCGGTTTTTCCGAGCGGATCAAGAACCCGAAAGGCTTCCATCTCGATATCCCGCCGCGCCGGCGTGTCTGGCCGACGGAGAACGGCAAGGCGAATTTCCTGCCATTGCCCGGGCTGGAGGTGAACGACGTCGTCGACGATCCCGCCATGCTGCGGCTGGCGACGGTGCGTTCGCACGACCAGTTCAACACCACCATCTACAGCAACAACGACCGCTATCGTGGCGTCTATAACGACCGCATGGTGCTGTTCATGAATGCCGGGGACATCGCGGCGCGCGGCCTTGCCTCCGGCGCCCGGATCGCACTCGAAACCATCAGCACGGATGGGCTGGAGCGGCGCGTCGACGGGTTGACGATCCTCGATTATCCGATGCCACGCGGCGCGGTCGCCGGCTATTATCCGGAACTCAACCCCCTGCTGCCGCTCGATTATTATGACCGTATCAGCGGAACGCCGGCGGCGAAATCCATTCCGGTGCGCATCATCGCCGCATGATAAGCCATGGGCCGCGATCTCCGGGTTGACGCATGTCCGGGAAAATTGCGTCGCGGTTTTCCCGGAAATGCTTTGACGAAGGCGCTCTCATGCGGAGCTCTCCGCCGGCGGTTCGGTCGGGGTCAGGCGGGGAGGCGATGCCGCGAGCTTGATCATCGTCTGCTGCGCCATCGTCGTGTTGGCGATGATCACGCGCCGGCCGTCATCGGTCAGCAAAACCGTATAGCCGAGCGAGATATCCTCGACCGCGCCGATTTCGAGCCCCGTCGGGGCACTGATCTGCAGCCGGTCGCCACGGCGGAACGGCTTGTAGAGAATGAGGCTGATGCCGGCGACCAGATTGCCGAGCGTTGTCTGCGCCGCAAAGCCGAGAATGACGGACATGAGGCTGACGCCGGCCAGCAGCGCCGTGCCGAGCCGGTTCAGTGCGGGAACGAGATGCGCATAGAAGGTGGCGAGCAGCACCCAGATGACGAGGACGAGCAGGTGGCTGAGGAAGGAAAGCGTGATCTGGTCGATATGTTCCGACCGGTCATGCCGCAAGGCGGCCGCCACCATCCGCCGCATCAGCCACGACAGACAAAAGCCGAGAAGCATGAAGACGCCGGCATAGAGCAAAGCGCCGGCAGGTTCGGTCGGATCGAAAAATCGGATCATGGAAAGATGGCCCCGGACGATATCGTGCAATAGCGATTGGCGCGGCTTGTTACAAGTGAGCGTGGGGCCGGATGCGCCCGCCGGCACGCCGGCATTGACACAGCAACAAACGTGCCATGCGGATGCGAGCGCGCAATCAAGGACTTGCGCTCCGCCATCGTCGCGCCTTCCGACAAATTGTCCCGGCGGCTGCGGACAGCTTGTCCATGGCCTGAATCCTGCCGGACCGTAAATGATTGAAATCTCCCGGTTTGCGAACTGGCATGGTCGTTGCTGCGAAACGGTGGAAGCGGCAGTCGCCGACCGACGATCAACGACAAGGAGGAGTTCGTCATGGGAAAAGTCATCGGCATCGATCTGGGCACAACCAATTCCTGCGTGGCGGTCATGGACGGCAAGGCGGCGCGCATCATCGAGAATTCGGAGGGCGCGCGCACGACGCCGTCGATCGTCGCCTTCACCGGCGACGGGGAGCGCCTTGTCGGCCAGCCGGCGCGCCGGCAGGCGGTGACCAACCCGACGAACACGATCTTTGCGGTCAAACGCCTGATCGGCCGGCGTTATGACGATCCCACCGTCGCCAAGGATCAGGGGCTGGTGCCCTATAAGATCGTGAAGGCGGGCAATGGCGACGCCTGGGTCGAGGCTGAGGGAAAGTCGTATTCGCCCTCCCAGATATCGGCGATGATCCTGCAAAAGATGAAGGAGACGGCGGAAGCCAATCTTGGAGAGGCGGTGACGCAGGCCGTGATCACGGTGCCGGCCTATTTCAACGACGCCCAGCGCCAGGCGACCAAGGATGCCGGCAAGATCGCCGGGCTCGAGGTTCTGCGCATCATCAACGAACCGACGGCGGCGGCACTCGCCTATGGCCTTGAAAAGAACAAGCAGGCCAAGATCGCCGTCTACGATCTTGGCGGCGGCACCTTCGACATCTCCATCCTCGACATCGGCGACGGCGTCTTCGAGGTGAAGTCCACCAACGGGGATACCTTCCTCGGCGGCGAGGATTTCGACATGCGCCTGGTCGGCTATATCGCCGACGAGTTCCAGAAGGAGCAGGGCATAGACCTGCGCAAGGACAAGCTCGCCCTGCAGCGCCTCAAGGAGGCGGCGGAAAAGGCCAAGATCGAACTGTCCTCCTCGACGCAGACCGAAGTCAACCTGCCCTTCATCACCGCGGATGCCACGGGGCCGAAGCATCTCCAGGTGAAGATCACCCGCTCGAAGTTCGAGACGCTCGTCGAGGATCTGGTGCAGCGCACGATCGAGCCCTGCCTCAACGCATTGAAGGACGCCGGCCTGGCCGCCAAGGACATTGCCGAGGTCGTGCTGGTCGGCGGCATGACGCGCATGCCCAAGATCCAGGAGGTTGTGCAGAAGGTCTTCGGCAAGGAGCCGCACAAGGGCGTCAATCCCGACGAGGTCGTGGCGGTCGGCGCGGCGATTCAGGGGGGCGTGCTCCAGGGCGACGTCAAGGATGTTCTGCTGCTCGACGTCACGCCGCTGTCGCTCGGCCTCGAAACGCTGGGCGGCGTCTTCACCCGCCTGATCGAGCGCAACACCACCGTGCCGGCGAAGAAGAGCCAGACCTTCTCGACGGCCGAGGACGATCAGAATGCGGTGACGATCCGTGTCTTCCAGGGTGAGCGCGAGATGGCGGCGGACAACAAGATGCTCGGCCAGTTCGACCTGATGGGCATTGCGCCCGCCCCGCGCGGCATGCCGCAGATCGAGGTGACATTCGACATCGACGCCAACGGCATCGTCAATGTGTCCGCCAAGGACAAGGGCACCGGCAAGGAACAGCGCATCCGCATCCAGGCCTCGGGCGGCCTGTCGGAAGCGGATATCGAGCGCATGGTCAAGGATGCCGAGGCGCATGCGGCCGAGGATGCGAGGCGCCGCGAGATGGTGGAGGCGCGCAACGTCGCCGAAGCCATGCTGCACGCGGCCGACAAGGCGCTCGCCGATCCGGCCGCAGCCGGTGCGTCGGCTGCCCGGCAGGCGGTGGAAACCGCCGCATCCGCCGTGCGCGAGACCTTGGATGGTGACGATGCCGCCGCGATCCGGACGAAGTCCGACGATCTGGAGCAGAAGGTGGTGGCGCTCGCCCAATCCGCTGCGTCATCGGGTGCGGCGGCATCCGCGCCCGATGACGGCGTCGTCGACGCCGAATTCACCGAACTGCCGGACGATGATCGCAAATAGGCAGGCGGTCCGTGGCGGAATCTGGCGACGGGGCGCGTTTGCCTCGTTGCCGGAGGCGCGCGGTGGCTTCATATAGTGTTCAGTCCCATGATTTGCGGAGCCCGTCGTGAACAATCCCTATGAGGTGCTCGGAGTGGCCTCGACTGCCTCCGCAGCCGAGTTGCAAAGCGCCTATCGCAAGCTCGCCAAGAAGCTGCACCCGGATCTCAATCCGGGTGACAAAGCCGCGGAGGAGAAGTTCAAGGAGGTCGCGGCCGCCTACGATCTCCTGGGCGATATCGACAAACGCAAGCGTTTCGATGCCGGGGAGTTCGACGCTTCCGGCGCCGAGCGCCCACCGCGCCAGCATTTCTACCGCGATTATGCCGGCGGGGAAGCGGAGCATCCTTACGCGGATACCTCCGGCTATGCCGATTTCATGGATGGCGACGACATCTTCGCCGACCTGCTGCGCCGCAGCCAGACCAAGCGCGCCAATCGCCGCGGACAGGACATGCATTACCGCCTGGCGATCGATTTCGCCGAGTCCATCGCCGGCGCGACGAAGCGGATCACCCTGCCGGACGGCGGCACGCTGGATGTGAAGATCCCCGCCGGCCTCGTCGACGGCCAGACGATCCGCCTGCGCGGCAAGGGCGCCACCGGCGCCGGCACCGGCGGCCCGGGCGACGCGCTGATCGAGGTCGAGGTGCTTCCCGATCCGCGCTTCACCCGCGATGGCGACGACATCAGCATCGAGGTTCCGGTGTCGCTGAGCGAGGCGGTTCTCGGCGGACCGGTCCGCATTCCCACAGCCACCGGCGCGGTGACCATGACCGTGCCGAAAGGATCGAACACCGGCACCACTCTCAGGCTGAAAGGCAAGGGCGCCCCCCGCCACGGCGGCGGCTTCGGCGATCAGTTCGTCAAGCTGAAGGTCGTCCTGCCGAGTCCGCCCGATCCCGAGCTCGAAGCCTTTGTCGCCGGCTGGGCGAAGGGCAAGGCTTTCAACCCGCGCGAGGAGGGCTGATCCATGGCGATGGACAAGCAGGAATTTCTGGAAACCTTCGGCCTGCAGGTGCAGGTGCTGGATGTGTGGATCGAGCAGCAATGGCTGATCCCCGAGAAAACCCCCTCTGGCATGCGTTTCCGGGAGATCGACGTCGCGCGCGCCCGGCTGATCCGCGAGCTGCAGTCGGAGATCGGCGCCAACGATGCGGGCATCGACGTCATTCTCCACCTGATGGACCAGTTGCACGGCATGCGCCGGGTGCTGGCGCAGTTGCGCCGCGAGATGGGCGGGCCGCAGGCCTGACGGCCGCCAGCATTCGAAGGAGAAACGGACGATGACGCAGGATCGGAATGTCCACGCCTTGCCGGGTCAGGCCGAATTCGGGCCGTGGCTTGCCCAGGCGTCGATCCTCGTCGTCGACGACGAACCGGGCATCTGCAATTTCCTGGTCAAGACGCTGCGTCCGCGTTGCCGGCTGATCGAGGTGGCCAGCGATGCCGCGCAGGCCTCGCGGAAAGTCGACGAGCAGAATTTCGACGTCGTCATCATGGACAACATCATGCCTGGCAAGACCGGGCTCGAATGGCTGGCGGAACAGCGCGCGATCGGCCTGTTTTCCGATGTCATCCTGATGACCGCCTATGCCGATCTCGACACGGCGATCGATGCGCTGCGCGTCGGGGTGGTCGATTTCATCCTCAAGCCGTTCCGGTCCAACCAGTTGCTGAACGCCATCGCCCGCTGTCTCGACCGCAAGCGGCTGCAGCGCGAAAACGATGTGTTGCGGCACGAGATGACCGCGCCACAGCACCAGACGCTCCTGCGCAACCGGCTGATCGGCGCCTCGAAAGCCATCGCGCATGTGCGCGAGACGATTGCCCGCGTCGCGCCCTTGCCGACCTCGGTGTTGCTCACCGGGCAATCGGGCACCGGCAAGGAGGTCGCTGCCCGCTCGCTGCATCTTCTCTCGGACCGGGCGGACAAGCTGTTCGTCCCGATCAATTGCGGGGCCATCCCGACTGATATGATCGAGAGCGAATTGTTCGGCCATGTCAAGGGCGCCTTCACCGGTGCGTTGCGCAGCCGCGAAGGCTTGTTCATGCATGCCCATGGCGGCACGGTGTTCCTCGACGAGGTGGGCGAACTGCCGCCTCTGTTGCAGACGCGGTTGTTGCGTGTGCTGGAGGATCGCCGGGTACGTCCGGTCGGCGCGGAGCGGGAGGTGCCCTTCGAGGCGCGTTTCGTCTTCGCCACGAATGCCGATCTCGCGCGGCGGGGGGAAGAGGGCACCTTCCGTGCGGACCTCTATTTCCGCATCAATGTCATCCAGATCCAGCTCCCGCCGCTGAGCGAGCGCGGCGAGGACGTGCTCGAGCTGGCAAACCTGTTCATGCGGGAAATGGCCGGGCAGCTCGGCATGCCCGCCGTCGCCATCACTGAGCGGGTGCAGGGTGCGCTGTTGCGCTACGACTGGCCCGGCAATATCCGCGAATTGCGCAACCTGATCGAGCGCACGCTCATTCTAGGGAGCTTTCCCGATGCGATCGGGCCGGTGCGCGCCGACGCTGTCCCGCCGCGCAACGAGAGCCTGGCCGAGATGGAGCGGCGGCATATCCTCGCCGTGCTGCGCGAGGCGCGCGGCGACCGGGAGGAGGCGGCGCGGCGCCTCGGCATCTCGCGCAAAACCATCGACCGCAAATATGCAAGCTGGCATGAGTGAGGACGGCGAAACCATCGGCCTCTTCAGGCGCTCGGTTCGCTACCGCCTGCTGGCTATCGCGCTCGTGCCCATGCTGGTCGTCCTGCCCGTGCTGCTTGCCATCGGCATCATCCGTTGGAACGAACGTTTCGATGCGGTGACGCTCGCCAAGGTCGATGACGACCTGACGATTGCGCGGCAATATCTGTCGCGCATCCTCGAAAACACCGAAGGCCGGCTGATCGCTATCAGCGAATCCGAAGGGTTCCGCAAGCTGCTGCGGGCCGGTGAGGGGTCGGAGCAGGCATTCCCTGCCTATCTCGGTGCGGCCGAACGGCGCGGCGGGTTCGATTTCCTCTATGTGATGGCCGAGGACGGCACGGTGCTCGCCGGCGCCCGGCCGGCCATGCCGGCAAGCTTGCGGCTCGATTGGCCGTTGATCTCGTCGGCGCTCTCAGGCCGCTCGCAGACCGGCATCGACGTCTTCGCGAATTCGGAACTGGCCGCCATCTCGCCGCGCCTCGCCGAACGGGCGCGCATCGAGATCGTGCCGACGGCTGAAAGCGATGCGCCCGGCAGCATGGTCGAGGCGCGGGGTCTCGTGCTGCATTCCGCCGCCGCCGTTCTCCTGCCGGATGGCCGCCGCGCGGCGCTGGTCGGCGGCATCCTGCTCAATCGGAATCTCGATTTCGTCGATACGATCAACGATCTCATCTATCATGGATCCGGCCAGCCGGATGGCATCAAGGGCACCGCGACGCTTTTCCTCGACGATATCCGCGTCAGCACCAATGTTCGCCTGTTCGGCGACCGGCGCGCCATCGGCACGCGCGTCTCCGAGGAAGTCCGCAGCGCCGTGCTCGATCAGGGCAGGACGTGGCGCGACCGCGCCTTCGTCGTCAACGACTGGTATGTCTCGGCCTATGAGCCGATCCTCGATACCAATGGCCGCCGGGTCGGCATGCTCTATGTCGGCTTTGCCGAAGCGCCCTTCGTGCGCGCCAAGAACGAGACATGGCTGACCATCGCCGTCGCTTTCCTGCTCGCCGTCGCTGCGACCGTCCCGTTCTTCCTCCTCTGGACGCGCAGCATCTTCAGGCCGCTCGAACGCATGAAGCGGACCATCGGTCGCGTCGAGGCCGGCGATCTTGCCGCGCGCACCGGGCCGGTGGAAAATCGCGACGAGATCGGGCTGGTGGCCGGTGAACTGGACCGGCTGCTGAACGGCATCCAGACACGCGATGCCGAATTGCGATTGTGGAACGAGCAGTTGAGCCAGCGGGCGGATCAGCGCGCGCTGGAACTCAGCGACACCGCGCAGCGGCTGGAGACGACGACGCGGCAGCTCGTCATGTCCGAAAAGCTGGCGGCCATCGGCGAAATCACCGCCGGTGTCGCCCATGAGATCAACAATCCCATCGCCGTCATGCAGGGCAATCTCGAAATCATCCGCGACATGATGGGCCCGGATGCGGAGGAGGCAAAGACCGAGTTCCGCCTGATCGACCAGCAGATGCATCGCATCACCGAAATCGTGACGAAACTGCTGCAATTCGCCAGGCCGCAGGAATTTTCCGGGTTCGTCGAGGACTATTCCCCCGCCGAGGTCATTTCCGATACGCTGCCGCTGGTTCAGCATCTGCTGAAAAAGACGATGATATCGGTCGAGCGCCAGGATCGCGCCATGCGTCTCATCCGCATGAACCGGACGGAATTGCAGCAGGTGCTGGTCAACCTGATCGTCAATGCCATCCATGCCATGCCGAATGGCGGGCGGCTGGAGCTGCGGACCGTCGATGCCGACGTGGACGGAAGGCAGGGGATATCCATCGAGGTCAGCGATACCGGCCAAGGCATCGCGCCCGATGTGCTGGCGCAGATTTTCGATCCCTTCTTCACCACCAAGTCGCGGGAGGGCACCGGCCTCGGCCTGTCGATCAGCCAGAGACTGGTGGCGCAGGAAGGCGGCCGGATCACGGTTCGCAGCCAGCCGGGCATGGGCACCGCCTTCACGGTCTGGCTGCCGGCGGTCGAGGACATGTTCTAACCGCCGCGATGGACAGATTGTCCGGGACCTTGCCGACACTTTGTCTCCCCGGATCGGATCTGGCGGAATAATCCGTTGATTTTAAATACGGCCCGGGCTGGCACGCGTCTTGCAGAAGATCCCCCGAGACCCTGGTTGGCCATAAGGGAGAGATGGATCGATGGACGTCGAGAAATTTACCGATCGCGCGCGCGGCTTCATCCAGTCGGCGCAATCGCTGGCGACGCGCGAAGGCAACCAGCAATTCACCAGCCTGCACCTGCTGAAGGTGCTGCTGGATGACGAGGAGGGTCTGGTGTCCGGCCTTGTCGAGCGGGCCGGCGGCAGTGCCCGCACCCTTCTCTCGGTAACGGAAGCAGAGCTGGCGAAAATGCCGAAGGTGACGGGCGGCTCGGGCCAGGTCTATATCGCCAGCGAGGCGGCGCGTCTGCTCCTGGCTGCCGAAAAGCTGGCGCAGAAGGCAGGAGACAGTTTCGTCACCGTCGAACGCCTGTTCCAGACGATGCTGGAGGACCGCGATAGCGATGCCGGAAAGGTGCTGGCGCGCAGCGGTCTCGACGCCACGCTGCTTGCTGCCGCCATCGACAAATTGCGCAAGGGCCGCACCGCCGATAGTGCCTCTGCCGAAAACGCCTATGACGCCCTCAAGAAATATGCCCGCGACCTGACGCGGGCGGCGCGCGACGGCCAGCTCGATCCGGTGATCGGTCGTGACGAGGAGATCCGCCGCACCATCCAGGTCCTGTCGCGCCGCACCAAGAACAATCCGGTGCTGATCGGCGAGCCCGGTGTCGGCAAGACGGCGATCGTCGAGGGGTTAGCCCTGCGCATCGTCAACGGCGACGTGCCGGAAGGCCTCAAGAACAAATCGCTGCTGGCGCTCGATCTCGGCGCTCTGATCGCCGGCGCCAAGTATCGCGGCGAATTCGAGGAGCGACTGAAGGCGGTGCTGCAGGAAGTGACCTCGGCGGCCGGCGGCATCATCCTGTTCATCGACGAGATGCATACATTGATCGGCGCCGGCAAGACGGACGGAGCGATGGATGCCTCCAACCTGCTGAAGCCGGCGCTGGCGCGCGGTGAACTCCACTGTGTCGGCGCAACGACGCTCGACGAATATCGCAGGCATGTCGAGAAGGACCCGGCGCTCGCCCGTCGCTTCCAACCGGTCTTCGTGCCCGAGCCGACGGTCGAGGACACGATCTCGATCCTGCGCGGCCTCAAGGAGAAATACGAGCTGCATCATGGAGTGCGCATCGCCGATTCGGCGCTGGTGGCGGCGGCGACGCTGTCCAACCGCTACATCACCGACCGCTTCCTGCCCGACAAGGCCATCGACCTGATGGACGAGGCGGCGGCCCGGCTGAAGATGCAGGTGGATTCCAAGCCGGAGGCGCTGGATACGCTCGACCGCGAGATCATCCGCCGCAAGATCGAGCAGGAGGCGCTCAAGAAGGAGTCCGACGCCGGCTCGAAAAGCCGCCTGAAGACGCTTGACAAGGAACTGGCCGGGATGGAGCGCCGCGCCGCCGACCTGAATTCGGCATGGCAGGCGGAAAAGGAAAAGCTTTCCGATGCGCAGAAGATGAAGAGCGAGCTCGAACAGCTGCGCACCGAGCTTGCCAACGCCCAGCGCAATGGCGAGTTCCAGCGCGCCGGGGAACTGGCCTATAGCCGTATTCCCGATCTGGAAAAGAAGCTCGCCGCCATCGAGGAAAGCGAAAGCGCCTCGGCCGGCGAAACGGTGACGGCGGACAATATCGCCGAGGTCGTGTCGCGCTGGACGGGCGTTCCCGTCGACAGGATGCTGGAGGGGGAGAAGGAGAAGCTGCTCCACATGGAGGAGACGCTGCGCAAGCGCGTTGTCGGCCAGGCGCAGGCCGTCCGCGCCGTTTCCACCGCCGTGCGGCGCGCGCGCGCCGGCCTGCAGGATGCCAACCGCCCCATCGGCTCCTTCATGTTCCTCGGCCCGACCGGCGTCGGCAAGACCGAGCTTGCCAAGGCACTCGCCGCCTTCCTGTTTGACGACGACACGGCGATGCTGCGCATCGATATGTCGGAATTCATGGAAAAGCATGCCGTGGCGCGGCTGATCGGTGCGCCGCCCGGCTATGTCGGTTACGACGAGGGCGGCGTGCTGACGGAGGCCGTGCGGCGGCGGCCCTATCAGGTCATCCTGTTCGACGAGATCGAGAAGGCGCATCCCGATACGTTCAACATCCTGCTGCAGGTACTGGATGACGGTCGCCTGACCGACGGGCAGGGCCGCACGGTCGATTTCCGCAACACGTTGATCATCATGACCTCGAACATTGGCGCCGAATATCTCGTCAACCAGCCGGAAGGCGAGAAGACCGGCGTCGTACGCGACGCGGTCATGACCATGGTACGAGCGCATTTCCGGCCGGAATTCCTCAACCGCATCGATGCGGTCATCCTGTTCCACCGCCTGCAGAAAAGCGACATGGGCAAGATCGTCGACATCCAGTTTTCACGTCTCGCCCGCATGCTGGAGGAGCGCAAGATCACGTTGCGGCTGGAGGCAGCGGGGCGCGACTGGCTGGCCGAGAAGGGCTGGGATCCCGCTTACGGCGCCCGTCCCTTGAAACGGGCGATCCAGCGCTATGTACAGGATCCGCTGGCGGAGATGATTTTGGCTGGCGACATACGGGATGGGGCGAGCGTGCTGATCTCCACCGACGGCAGCGACCTCACCTTCAATGGCAAGAAACCGGAATTCGTCGACGAAGACGAATTCGACATGGCTTGAACACCTTCAACGTCAAGGGAGAAATAGATGAGCGACAAAGTCAGGGAAAACATGGAAGTCATCGGCGCCGACGGCGTGCATGTCGGCACGGTCGACCGCGTCGAGGGCGACCGCATCAAGCTGAAGAAGAGCGACAGCTTCGGCCGTCACGAGGGCCATCATCACTATATCGAAATGGGATTCGTCGCCGGCGTCGAAGGCGACAAGGTGCGCCTTTCGGCAAACGCCGATATCGCCGTCACGCTGGAAGAGGAATCGTCCGGCCGTCCGGTCGATCTCTGACCAGCCGCGGGTCGGCTTTCCTCCTGCCGACCCGTTTCCCTTTCCTCCAATGCAGGTTGCCTACATGGAAAACTACGACCTCTATCTCAACCCGCAAAAAGCCTCCATCGGCCTCTATGTGCGCTCCGGCGCCGGCCTGCCCGACATTGCCGACGCCAAGGACTGGATTTTCGATGGCACCGTGGAAAAAGACTCGCTACCTTCCGAGGTCGTAAAAGCGGTCGAGGCGAACGGGCACGCCTTCCGCGACATGGATTGAGCCGGCGCCCGCCGGTTTCGTCTCCCCGCCGTTGCCGAATGGATCATGAATGGATGCAGTCTTACCTTCCGTAGTCCCGCAGCCGGTGGCGGCGCGGCTGACGCGTGCCGCTATCTTCCTGGTCGTGACGCTCGAACCCGGCCTCGAGGCGGAGAATGCCGCGCGAAAGCTGTTCGGCAATCTCTCGGGCCTGCTGCGCGCCGTCGGTTTTCGCGACCTCGAGGGCGGGCTGTCCTGCGTGCTCGGCATTGGCTCCGACGCCTGGGACCGTCTCTTCGGCGCCCCGCGCCCGAAAGATCTGCATCCTTTCCGCGAGATCCGCGGCAGCCACCATGCGGTCGCCACGCCGGGCGATCTTCTCTTTCATATCCGCGCCACGCGCATGGATCTCTGTTTCGAGCTGGCGGCACAGATCATGAGCCGTCTCGCGGGCTTCGTCGTCACCGAGGACGAGGTGCATGGCTTCAGCTATTTCGACGACCGTGATCTGATCGGCTTCGTCGACGGCACGGAGAATCCCGTCGATGCCGCCGCCGTGGCCGCCACGATCATCGGCGGGGAGGATCCGGATTTCGCAGGCGGGAGCTATGTGATCGTCCAGAAATACTTGCACGATCTTCTCGCGTGGAACCGCGTGCCGGTGGCCGAGCAGGAAAGAATCATCGGCCGTGAGAAGCTCTCCGACATCGAGCTCGACGACGCCGCCAAGCCGACTTATGCCCACAACGTTCTCACCTCCATCGAGGAAAACGGCGAGCCGCTGGAAATTCTCCGCGACAACATGCCGTTCGGCGATATCGGCAAGGGTGAGTTCGGCACCTATTTCATCGGCTATGCGCGCTCGCCGCGGCGCATCGAGACGATGCTGGAAAACATGTTCATCGGCCGTCCGCCCGGCAATTACGACCGGCTGCTGGATTTCAGCCGCGCCGTTACCGGCACGCTGTTCTTCGTGCCCACTGCCTCGTTCCTCGACGCGGTGACGCCCGATGCCGGCCCGGCGCCGGCCGCAGCGCCATCTGCGGCGGAGAACGAACCGTCACACTCCTCACCGCGCCGGGATGGATCGCTCGGCATCGGTTCACTCCGGAAAGGGGCTCCCCATGAATAACCTGCACCGCGAACTGGCCCCTATTTCCGAGGCTGCCTGGGCCGAAATCGAGGAAGAGGCGGCGCGCACGCTCAAGCGCCATCTCGCCGCCCGCCGGGTCGTCGACATGGTCGGCCCGTCCGGTCCTGGCCTTGCGGCGGTCGGGACCGGCCCTGTCGCCCCCAGCGCCCCGCCCGCGGGCCGCGGGCCAACGCCGGCGCGCCCGGGCCAACCCCCGGC